>Ga0315280_10003987_pt1 | contig 22148 bp, 18 predicted proteins | sample YL17G06_40_MG_FD_203697 | JGI IMG/M metagenome (GOLD analysis project Ga0315280, IMG submission 203697) | Sediment microbial communities from Yellowstone Lake, YNP, Wyoming, USA - YL17G06_40 | ecosystem: Environmental > Aquatic > Freshwater > Lake > Sediment | place: USA: Wyoming | collected...
ACAATCCTTTACGGTGAAGGGGATGGAATCGTTGGGGAGAGGGTAGTAGCTTACGCGAGGCGCGTAGACGTTATGAGGATCCCCGTCCCCAGAACTCATGGGCACAGAGCTCAAGGAGCCAAACTTGTCGATGCCGAATGCTACATCGTCAAACCGATTCGATGGAGGCATTCCTAGGGTTTAAGGTCCAAGTATTGCTTCTCTCGTCCCGAGTCCCGTAGGTCTAAAGCCACCATCGTACCATAGAAGCCATATTCGAGGATTCAAGCCGCCCACGACGTGATCGCTCATTCTTAAGAGCTGTTTCTCAAGTTCTTCAGCTACTCTTCCAGTTGTACTTATCCAAGACGAGTCTTCTACCGTCCTTGCCTAGTTTCTGTGCGAGTTCTTCATTGTCGAGGAGTCGCATTGTTGCAGATGCCATGGCTTGTGGATCTTCAACGATTAACACGTTTTCGCCGTCTTCTGCTTCGGGTATTCCCCCGATGCCTGCTTGAGTTGTGACAACAGGTTTTTCCATGGCCCAGTATTCGAAGATCTTTATTGGCGCCATTTCTTTAACTGTGGTGCTCGGCGTTATGGGAACGACTGCGTGCGCGCTCTTCCCGATCCACTGACCCGCCGTATGACGTGTTAACCATCAGTATCTTCATTGTCTAAGACCGGTTGAAGAGTTTAACGCAAGATCTATTCAATCGCGTGCACTTCGTGTGCAACTTTCGAAATTCGTTTCTATGAATACTAATTTAATTACACAAGTTGAATGTTAGAATATGAAAGTTTGTAGTGTCGTAGGGATACGGCCCCAGTACATAAAGATGAGCATCCCGATGCTGAAGATGCGTGCAGACCCAGATTTGGAGCAGGTGATAATTAATACCGGTCAACACTACGACTATGAGATGGCTCAACGGTTTTTCAAAGAACTTGGGATACCCGATGCCGATTATGACTTGGGTGTGGGCTCTGGAAGTCATGCGGAACAAACAGCGAAGATGCTTTTGGGGATAGAAGAGATATTGAAGAGGGAACAGCCAGACATTAGCGTAGTTGTTGGCGATGGAAATCCTACGTTGGCTGGAGCCCTCGCCTCCGTGAAGATCCAGATACCGGTTGCACACGTAGAGGCTGGTTTGCGTTCTTATAATTGGAGGATGGCGGAGGAAATTAATAGAGTCTTGGTTGATCATTGTTCGCATCTGCTATTTGCACCGACAGAGAACGCTGTGAAGAATCTGTTGAAGGAAGGAATAGAAAAGAGGAGGGCGTTCTTAACCGGGGATGTAACGGTCGATATTGTGAAGGAGTATATGAAGCAGGCTGAAAAGTCTGGGGTGACGAGAAAGCTTGGACTGAGGAGAAAGAGTTTCATCCTTATGACGTTGCATAGGGCGGAAAACGTTGATGAAAAAGTCAATTTAGAAAACATCTTGAAAGCGGTTTCCAATTTTGAAAGCGTTGTTTTTCCCGTTCATCCAAGAACTGAGAAGAGGATCGAGGAATTCGAGCTTTCTGGTTTGACGAAGGGTTTTGTATTGACCGATCCGCTGGGGTATGCGGATTTTTTGAATCTACTTAAGAACGCCTCTGTCGTTGTTACCGATTCTGGTGGTGTCCAGAAGGAAGCGTTTTTGGTCAAAACGCCCTGTGTTACGGTTAGAGACGAGACGGAGTGGGTGGAGACGGTGAGCGCTGGAGCGAATGTTTTGGCTGGAGCTGATGCCAAAAAAATAGTCCATAGTATTCGGGTGATGAAGAAAAGGCGAATAAAAGTGGAGGGGGCGCCGTTTGGTTCTGGCGATGCATCCAGCAAAATATTGGAGGCAATCAAGAGAGTTAAACTGAACTGAATCTAAAGATTTGATGGGGGAAGAGGATGAGTTTTAATGGTCCTTTAAGTTTTCTTCAATTAGTCTTTTGTACAGATTCATCTCTTTCTTCTCCATTTTTTTTCCATCAACTTTCAAGGCTCTCTTCCTGCCTTTTTCTCCTAATTCCTTTCTTAATTTTGGATTCGATATGAGTCTTTTGAAGGCCTCTTCAAACGCTTCGGGAGTGTTTTCAACGACTATCGCTATGTCGCCGACCAATTCCGGCGAATCTTCCCATATCGGCTTTGGGACTACTACAGGCAGTGATGAGGCCATCGCCTCTATGACTGGGGTGCAGACGCCGCCGTATCTGATGGGTATGGCAAAGATGTCGGCTGATGAGTAGTATCTGTGTATCTCTGAGTTGGGAACCGATTTTATGAATTTGACCTTCTCCTCTACCCCGAGGTTCTTTGCCAGTTTTGTTAAGTGGGGGTATAGGGGGCCGTCGCCTATTAAGAGCAGGTTCACGTCTAGATTTTTTACGGCTTTTATTAAGACTTGCTGGTTCTTTTCTCTGATTAGTCTACCGACACATATGATCGTTGGACGACCAAGTTTTACAGTTTTATCAGTCTTCTTAAACCGGGTTGTGTCAACCCTGTTGTAAATGACCTCTATGTCTTTCGCACCGTACTTCTTCGCGTACTGGACTGGAAATTCATACGCGCAGATGACTTTTGTCGCGTTTTTCAGCACGTATGGTTCAGTGCTCTTGGAGTAGATAAGGTACTTGCAGTATTTCCTTAATTTTCTGTCTTCCCATAAGAGTTCCCTTATGTCTTTATCATAGTTGCCGTGAAGGGAAACCACGGTTGGAATCCCGAGTTTCTTCCCACAGTAGACCGCGCAGTATCCTTGTACTAAGGGATTGTACGCTCTTATGATGTCTGGCTCAAGCTCTTCAACTAGTTTCAACACCTTGTTTCTGTGAGAAAAGAAATCAAGTAAGTGAAACTTGCCCATCGGAAATATCTTTAGCTTCGCGTCTCCTGCCATCATTTGGACTTTGTTCTCTTCGATATCCCGTTCACACGGAGAGATGATTTGGACTTCGTCAAAGAAGTTGCATGGGTTAAAATATCTTTCTTTGACTTCGCCTTTTTGGTAGTATGCCTTCATCGAGTCGTTGGGGAAAACACAGATTTTTTTCATATTTTATCCCCTTCAATTCCTTCCTGATCGATCAACGACCGCAACGAATTCATCCAACTTCCAGTGGTTCTCTCCTTAATTCAAAGACGACGGTTCCGCCTTTTGTGTAAGGTGGACCTGGATCTGGGCATTGAAGATAGCCTACATCATCCGCGTTTCCTATCCCTAGCTTGATTGCAGAAGAACCGTGCATGAATGCTGATAGAAGTGTTGAGGCTGCTGAGAGGAGGTGAATGCAGACATTTTTAGATTGATTGGAATCGATGTAGAAGTCTTTGAGAATGATCTGGTCTCCTGGCTTGTAGAGGGGGCAGAACCCTCTGACCTCCTTGACCTCAATAACAGTTCTATACCTCATTTCTCGTAACCTACTCCACAGTGTTTGAAGCCCGTTCTCTTGGTTTCAGATGGGTCAATGATCTGTAGGTGCGTGAGACGAGTCCTCTAAACCAGCCGTTTATGAGGTATAAAACGCTGAAGTAAACTGCAGCGCCTAAAGCAGTGACTGTCAATGCGTCTCTGATCTTCGTCGGGCTGAAGGGCAGGATGACCAGCGTCATGATTAGCGAGGCCGCCAAGAATCTGATCGTATCGCTCCATGGGAATTCGAATTTTAAGACTTTTCTTGTCTCGACGTAGGCAATCACTAGCGTAACGAGGGCTGCGATGAGGTTTCCCACTTGAGCCCAGAAGGCAGACCAAACGACAAGATCGTAGCCTGAACAAAAAGCCATCGCAGATGTGATGAGAATATAGATTAGCGGGAGTGATACGGCGGAGTGGATATAGAGGAAGGAGCTGGCGGTGAACAGGCTGCTTCTCACCAATTCTCTAAAGCTAGTTGTCTCAATGTCTTTCTTCTCAACGCCTGCTAAAATCGTTGTTAGGATGAAGGAGGGGACATTGAGGAGGGTTGCAAGTGCCATTATGCGTAGAGTGTGCTCAGCGACCGCGTAATCGGGCTTGAACAGATACAGTAGAGAGGGAGATAGAGCGAGTATGCCTAATGTTGAAGGTATGGCAAATAGGAGAGCCAGCCTGAATGTTTCCTCGCTTTCGTCGATGCCTCCACTTTTTTCTAAGAGTTTTGGATATAGGCCTGAGGCGAGGGATCTTGAGTAAGAAATGAGGTTGGAGAAGACCATACCGACGCTAAACAAGGCGGCGGCTTCCTCAGATTTCACAAGCGTAACCAACAACAGCATATCGAAGTTCATTAGTATGCCTCCTCCTGAGCTGTAGACTTGAATCCAAGACATTTTGATCCATTTTTTGGCCATTTCCCAGTCTATCGGATTCCTTAAATCTTGAAAAGCTAGAGGGAGTAGGAAACTTAATTGAATTAACATGGCCAAAAGTACGACTATCATGACGACTGATAGACTTATTCTAAAGATTTGAATAAGAGTGTAACCTAGAATTAGCTTTGCGCTTTCAAAGAGCATCGAAGAGTATGCGACCGCTTCAGGGTGGATGGCACCTGCGTGTGCTGTGAGGAGGTTCAAGACGTATGTGGCTGGCACATATAAAGTCGCAATGTAAAGGATGTTTGAATCGATGGACAGCGTCTTCGTTAAGAAAGGAATAGTTAGGATGACCCCTATGGAAAATGGTATGGAAAGGAAGATGTTTAAGATTAGTCCGGTGATTGTGCTGCTTTTGTAGCCTCTTGCCCTAAATCTGGTGACCCAATAGGGGATGACTGATGAGATGAATGTAAAGTAAGAGATGAGAAGAGAGGCAATTTTCCACTCACCGAATTCGCCCACGGCAAGATTACGGGTGACTAATAATATGAACAGGGTGCCTGTTAGGACGCTGAAAAGCTGAGAAACATACGAAACTAACCCCACGTATCTTAGTCTTATGCCCATCGATCACCGCATCCTATCAACTGAGTTTGTAGATAAAGAATGGGACTCATATCTGCTTCATTTATTGACGAGAGATGGTTGGATCGATCGAGTCATTGCGGTGGTTTTTCATTTTTATTGAGTTTACCCCTCCCTTTAAATCGATCGAACCTTTATGTGCTTGCGCGAAGAAGAACTTTCCTCTGCTTCTAAATGTCTTAAATTTAGTGAGGCCCACTAAAAGCTTCATGAATTGTGTTGGACAAACTTTTCCGAGGGTCCGGGTAATAAAATCAGGAAAAGGGTTGAATCCGTGTATTTGGAAATCGCTGAAACACGTGGATAAGAGTCTGTGAAGCTCATGGTAACGGACTTTTCGATTCGTTCTATAAGAGGCATGCCCGCCGTTTGGAGTGGTAAGAAATAAGTAGCCGCCTCTTTTCATTATCTTGGGAATCTCCAAAAGTAGTTTTTTTGGTGTGGCCTCTTTTCTAATCCGCTGGTCTATGAAAAAATCGTATCTACTAAAGGAGTTGGCAACTATAACGCGATTAAAGGAGTTTTTCCTGAATGGCATGCGATGCATATCGCAAACGACGAATGCTGAATCCGCGGCCATCATCCTAGCTATTTTGATAGTTTTCTGTGAGATATCGAGTCCTACTTTTAGATTGTCGCCGGGGATCTCGGACAGGATAATTCCTAGTCCACAGCCGACATCTAAAATCGATTCTTTATGCACATTTGCCAATTTGTCTGCCAGGTAAAAGCGGACATCAAAGAAGTCTCCCCACCATGAGTCCCAAGCACTCATCCTAAATTTTTCTATAATGGACTTCTTTTTTTCGCTCATCGCTCTTGAAATACAACTCCAAACAGGTTACTAATTTTGACTCATATGACTTAAAAGACTCGGTCTACCCTATGCGGAAGCGACATACACTCTTGAAAATACAGCGTGCGTGATTTTGAGACTTTTTATTCTTGTAAAAATTGTTTGTGCCATTTCATCGTCTCTTGGATTCCTTCAATGAGACTTGTTTTTGGTTTCCAGCCAAGGATGGTTTTGCATTTGGATCGGCTAATATACATTCTTCTGATGTCACCGATGCTTGGTGGACCATGTTTGGGCTCAATGTTCTTGTGAGCAAGTTTGTTTACGATCTCTAATAGTTGATTTATGTTCGTCTCGGTTTCTGTTGAAAGGTTAAATATTTCGTCTTCGGCTTCCTTTGACTGATACATTCTGAGAAGGCCTTCAACAACGTCTGATACATATATGAAGTCGCGGGTCTGCTTTCCATCGCCAAAGATCGTCGGAGCTTTGTCAGCCAGAATTTTTGAAACGAATTCAGCTATCACAGGCTTCCAGCCCAGTTCGATATTCACTTTTTGTCTGGGTCCGTAGACTGTCGCCAGCCTGGCGATAGCTGTGGGAATACCGTATGTTCTGTTATATATTTGACAGTAGTGTTCTGCCACAAGTTTGTTTGCATCGTAAGGGGTTTTAGGATCTAATGAGTGATTTTCATCGATCGGCAAATATCTTGGTTCACCGTAGATTCCGCTATTTGACGTAAAAATTACCTTGCATTTTTGCCTTTTAGCGAACCCTAGAATTCTTAACATTCCCATAGCATTTACTACGAGATCACGTATGGGATCAGATAGACTAAAGGACCTAGGGTGACACGCTAAATGAAATATTCCATCGATATCTCTTTTAATGTCAACCCCATCAAATTTCGAAACATCTCTTCTGACAATTTTAACTTCGTCTTTAACTTTCTTTAAATTTTCTAATGACCCGTTGCTGAAATCGTCTATTACTATAACATTTGAACCCTCTTCAACAAGTTTTTCGACTAGATGTGAGCCAATGAAACCTGCTCCTCCTGTAACTATAAAATTGAAACCTTGCATATTGTTAGACATTTTTAAACCTCTATACTATTTCTGAGACTTGAGATGTATTCCAAGTGGGGCTGTTATCTTTTAATCTGATTTCAAATTTATTTCTATCTAAAATTATTCCTAAAATTTTTGGAGACTATCTTTTCGTGTTCAATCGTGCGTGCAAATCATTTAAGGAGGCTCTTTTATAATCAATAATAATCTCATAATGTTATGTTTTAAAGCATTCAGCTACAAAATGAACACTGCATGCGGATTTGTCACCGCTACATAGAGGGATAAGATTTGGATGTGGACGTTGATAAAATAAAGAGTATTCTAACCCTCCGATATTACCCTAACGGATCAACAACGCTTCCAAAACTTGAATGGAAAGACTTTATTGAATACGACGGAAGCGAAAAAAGCATACAGCCTCTTTTAGAAGGATCGATAAAGAAGGTTATCCAGGAAAACAAACCTAGAAAAGTCGGTGTCGGAATTAGTGGCGGAGTAGACAGTACGACGATTTTAGCTTTGACCAGAAAGTGCTTCCCAGACCTTGAAATTAAGACGTTTTGCGTTACCTTTGGAGAGGAGGTAGGAGAAGCTAAAGATGCCCAATTTGTCTCTGAACTCTATTCAACAGATCATAAACACATTAACATCGAAAATCCTTTTTCCAACTTAGACGAGCAGATCGGAATCATAAATGAACCGAAATGGAACCTGTACCCATACTATCTCTTCGAGGAAGCTTCAAAAAGCTGCGACCTTCTGTTAACAGGTGACGGCGGGGACGAACTCTTCGGAGGCTATACTTTCAGATACAAATATGTTTTGAAAACCAAAACAAAACCTATTGCCCGCAGGTACATCGAAGCCCACAACAGAGACTGGGTACCAGACCAAGAAAAACTATTTGCCTTTCCCTTTAACTGGAACGAAATGTACTCGAAACTGTCAAAATATTTCAACAACCCGCTTCCCACTTTAGGTAAAATCTTCTTGGCAGATTACAACGGAAAACTTCTTTACGATTTTGCTCCTACAAACTTAGCACTCTCAAAAAACTTCAACAATAATGTAGTCGCCCCAATGCTGGAACCTGAAGTTCTATACGTAGCATCCCACGTCCCATACCGACTAAAATACGACGTTAAAAACGATTTAGGCAAAATAGTTCTGAGGCAAATCTTACTTGAAAACTTCGGATATAAACCAGCCTCAAAAATGAAGATAGGTTGGGGAATGAACATCGTAGAAATGTGGGACAAATATGTTAGAGAAATGTGCGAAAGCCTATTCGCAGATGCAAGGTTCATCGAATTGGGGATCATCAACAAAGACTGGCTTCCTGAAGGATTCTCAAAGGCTAACGAACACGATTCAAGATATGTCAGCAAAATGTTCGGATTACTAGCTCTCGAATTATGGCTTAGGAGAAAGACACCGTAAGAAAAATATTTAAAATATTTGGTATTGACGGTTTTAAACTCACATTACCTATCTGGGCTCTCCACCCAAGTAAAAAAGTCAGTGAATGTGCTCATCACTAATAGACACACTAATATATTTTTCAATAGACACCCGTTTTTTAATACTCTTTTGAACAACTTGCGTAGGTTTGGAACAACTAGTTTAATATCGCTGCTATGCCCTCTGATCTCGTTAGCTTTAAGTGGTTTCATAGCGGGAACTGTTCTTATGCCTTTGAATGCTGTTCTGGGCCGGGATGTATCGTAAATTTAAGAAATAGTATAATCCTGTAGGATCAACTTCTAATGTAATTCCCTTATTCTTTAATGATTTAACACTTGGCGCGGACAATTTTGACCCATTAACATTAGCATAATACAATCTTTAATTCATCGAATTATTCAACTCCAATTTGTTTTTGGTAAAAGAACTCAATTGTTTTGACAGTAAGACAACTTTCACGTGCGTTTAATCACTGTTGATAAGCTTGTTAATAACCGAGTAAGGTAAGGTAGATAACAGGTATGAGGCGCCCATTATTAATAGAAGCATAATATGGGCTGACAGCTTTTTTGATTGACCACTTTTTACACCCCTCATGTTGATGTTGTGTTTCTGGGTCAATTTTATTTTTTTGAATCCCTCTTCCTTGAACCATCTCTTAATTTCTTTAGGTTCATAACTCCAATTGTACTTGGGATTAAAGGCGTCCCACCACCCATGAAGGTTTCCTCCATGCATCCCAATCATTTTTCTGCACAACTTTAATTTCTCCTCGTTACTTAATTTATGCCAAATTCTTCGTCCTTCTTCATACACTTTTTGAGTTCTCCTATGATAGACCATGATGTGTAAAATGCCTCCGGGCTTAACTTGTGAGGCAATTTTTTGGAACCCTTTTTGGGGCTCGGGCAGATGATGTAAGACACCAAAACATAAAACAAAGTCAAATATCGGATTCGGGGGTAAATCCATCAAATCAAAGACATAGGCTTCAGAGTTTATTTTTCTACATGATGCCACTGCCTTTTCACTTACATCAAAAGAGGTTACTCTTGCACCAAGCTTTTGCATTGCATACGTGTATCTGCCATTCCCGCATCCAACATCCAAACACATTTTTCCTTTGAAGAAGGAAGAAGACAACTTTGTGAATCTAAGAAGCTCCTTAACTCGCTCTCCTGTGTACCGAGTCTTCGGACTAGATATTTTCCCATTGATAGTCAAACTCCTTCATTCTTCTCTCCTTTCAGGACTTGTTCACGTCTCTAGGACCTCTCGCCAGCGCGCGATGTTTTTGGCATACTTGTCTTATAAGATAACCTCCATTGTGGTTTTTAATAGTGAAATCAAGGAAGAAGAAAAGACGACAGCAGATTTTAGGAAATTTAAGCGTATCAAGAATGGGGGATATTAAGTATGGTTCTCTTACCAAAAGAATGTCAAATTCTCTAGATAAGGTACTCACCATCTCATTGGTTGACGGTTTTCTATGATGCCTGGTTTCTGGCGGTTCAAGATGGGAAAAGTTCTCTTGTCTTAATGCTCTCAGCTTTCTGAAAAAGGCACGCATCAAAGTAAATGTGAAATTGAAGAGCTTCCCTCTCAAACTTTTGAAACGGTGATAGTTGAAATTTGGTTCCTGTATGAACAGATAACCGGCGGGTCTAAGCACTCTATGTATCTCACCAACAATTCTGTTCAACATTGGAAAGTGATGCAACGTCGCTGAACAAACTACGGCGTCGAACACATTACTGCGATATGGCATATTTTCTCCATCGCATCTAATCAGATTGGGAAGACCCTTCGATCTGCTTTCTTTTATCATGCTCAAAGAAATATCGACGCCATACAAGTTTTTGAACCCGTCCGCAAACAGGCTCGTCAAAATGACACCCGTCCCGCAGCCTACGGACAAAATTCTGGAAGTTGATTTGACGTTTTCTATTACTGCGAGGAAGTCTTCAAAACTTTTTTTCTGAAAGCAGGTTCTGTAATACAGCCTATCGTAGAAACGAGCTACATCGTCAGCGTTTGGGATCTCATCTTTTTTCCAACTAATATTCAAGTCTATAGGGCCCCTTCGTAAATTGAAATATACTTATCCGCCACTTTCTCGGCATCATAATGCTTTTCAACCCACCTTCTGGAACGTACCCCCAAAAGCTCCCTCACTTTTCTGTGAGAAAGTTCAAGCAACCTATCACAAATATCGCTTACTGAACATGCGTTTGCCACTGGAGGAACTTCACCCATGACCTCTTTGAAAGCGGGTGCGTCAACATACATCAAGACGGGCTTCTTACACGACATCGCTTCAAGAGCCGTCGTACCATAACAGCCAATTTTGAACTGGTCAATTACAATGTCCGCCGCATTGTAGAACTCAATTAATTCCATTTTACACATAGGTCTGACAAAAACCACTTTTTCTTGAATCTTAAGTTGCTTTATCAATTGCTTGGCTTTCGGAACGTCATAACCCCAATCGACAAGCACCAAACATGCACTTTTCTCGTGTTCCAAGTATTTAGCAAACGCTTTCAACAATAGATCGTTTCCTTTAACGTCCCAGTCGTGACGAGTGGGACTAAAAAGCAAAATCTCGTAATCATATCTCTGCCTGATCAGTGAATTCTTTGGAGAATATTTATTGGTGTCTATTGCGAATGGGATGAACTCAGCATTTCTTAGTTTCAAAGCTCTTACGCCATAAATGGAGTCTATGTTCGTGAAGAGAACCTTTTTAGCTTTTTCGCATTCCCTGCGGTTAATTGACCCCCAAGAATCGTTTCTATATGGGAGGCATCTTAGATTCCCAATGTCAAATAGAATGTATGGCTTATGCTGAGATTGTAAATAAAAAACATCATTAACCATAACTTGAATAAGGTCATATCTCTCAACCATTTTGTATAGTTTACTAAGAGAAAAAATTCGTTGTTTAAAGAGGCGGCCTCGATTCCAATAGTGTATCCAGCTGGGATGACTCCAGTTCTTATTAAGAACATCCCACCTTTGAGTTGGATGGTAAACATCTATCAGACTTGAATCGACGAAACTATCTTCCCACTGGGGAAAGCTCATGCCGACATCATTAGTGTCCACGATTAAATCGGCTTCCACGCCTTTTTGCCTCAAAAACTTAACATTGTTGTAAGCATCATTGGTACCATTAAAAACGTGTACTAAACGCATACCGAAACCACTTTTTTAGCTTACTATTTTTTCAATCGACCGAAAACATTACAAAGTTCAGTTCTATCCATTGGTCTATAAAGGTCTATATCAACAGGTATTCGGAACTGCTTGAATTTACTTCTGACGCCAAGCTGTTTTAAGGAGGATTAAGACTACGGTTCGTCCGCTTCCTTACACCATTCATGTGGAGGTCTGATCTATCCCACGAGCACCAGTCTGGGAAAATTCTCCGAATGCGGATGAAGGAGTTTTCCTGAAACCAAGCCTCCACCTCCTCTTCTGTCAGATTTCTATCAGCGATTTTTGGAGAGAGTAAGTCGAAGGCTCCATGAAGTTTACTCTCCTTATAAAGCAAGGATAAAATCCTATGCTGCCACCTCGGATTAGGCCTAAATATTCTGAACAGTAATTTTATGCTCGAGGATAAAAGTTGGTCGTAAAGCCTGCTGAGTGTGAATCTCTGACCGCTAGGAGGCTCATCCTCCCTAGCGTAAAGGTATACATGGTATAGTCCTCCCTCCTCGACTAGTGGTGCAAGCTTCTCGAACGCCCTCTTAGTATCGCCTGTATGGTGGAGGATACCAAAGGCGAACAGGATGTCTGCGGTATTAGGCCTGAATGGGGGGTGAAAGACATCGCCCACCAAAACTTCAACGCTATCCTTGAACTCGAGGGTGTTTTCCCTAGTGGCCCTACAGCCTGAAACGGTGTAGTCCATTGCTACCACTTCACAGCCGTGGGTAAGGAAGGCATAACTCCACCTCCCGTTGCCGCAGCCCATGTCAAAAACCAGCCCTTCAATCTTCTCAACCCCCAATTCTTCAAGGATATACTTACGGCAGTTTCTCCTGAACTGCGCGTCAGTTAAAAGGCTAGCTCCCTTGTTGAGGTGCCTCCACTGATACTCGAAGGACCTTCTTGTGGTCTTCACTTCGGAGCCCATAAGGATTAGGGTTTCTTTCATCATAAAAAGACGCCTTACCTTTATATCACGTGCATCCTATCTTTTTCTGTCTAATATCGCGCTCTTGTCCAAACTAGTAATAGGACACAATCTGCCTTGCAATTTTCATTGAATCATGAATTTCTCTGCAGAACTCACGGCCTTTAGCCCCCAATTCCTTACGGAGACCTTCATCTTCGACTAAGGTTTTCAACTTCTCGAAAATATTTGTTGGATTTGCGTTCATGTACGGATGAAGTGGCAAATAGGGTTCAAGATCTTCTCTGACATAAACACAAACAGGTTTCTCCATAGCCATTGCTTCGAGTGTAGTCCTACCATACCAACCGATAAGTAGTTGATCTACCACAATATCGGCTTGACTATAGTAGCGGTACATATCCTTGTGGGGCACGTTACTCAACCCGAGAAGTTTTATATGATAGCCCTCTCTTTTCAATCGTTTTACAGCGTTTATGACTGATTTTGTTCCTTTAATATACGGATTTGAGGGCATATGAAGGATCACTATAGAATCGCCTTTTTTCCGTTTGATTCTCGGATTTGGCTTCCATACAGCTAGATCTACTGGAATAGGAATATACTGTGCATCCGGAACGAAGGGTAAGAGATCTAAATTGTGGACTATTCTGACATCTGCGAGATAATGCAACGAAGGTGGCTTTCTACCTCGAACATCGCTACCCCAATAATGATGAATGACCTTCTTTCCTAAAAGTTTCAAAATGATACAGTCTATCGCTTTTGGAAGAATGTCTCCAGAATGGAGGTGGTAAACATCAAAATTGTTAAGCAGCCTGACTAAGTGATCGAGCGATTTTTCTTCTATTATGAAATCATAATCAAAACCGAAGACGTCTGCTCCTTTCACGTTTGCCACATAAGACTCGAAACCAAGCTTCCTTTCTGCTCTCGATATGCAGTATGCCGTATTAGACAGATTCCTAAAGTGAAGAACCCTCAATACCTGTTACCCGAAATCTAATTACACTTTATTGACTTTAAGATTTACATCATAAGCGAATCTGTTTACCTTGATTGACACTCCAACAGTGATCAAATTAATAAAGATTAGCAAGTAATAGAAGCCGAGAAGGTCACTTAATGATTCCCAGTGAATTTATCACAGACTGGGCAGACGCATTAAATAGGTCCATTCAGTGGTTAACCTCTTCTGGGATTTATAATAGAAATCCCGCAAAACATGTGACCTATGGAGGTGTAAACTCATTTTATGATGTCAAAAGGAAAACCTATCCTTTTGTCTATACCGAGATAACGGCCTACGCTGTTAAACTTTTTTTAAACCTTTACAGATGGTATGCCAACCCAAAGTACCTCAAATTAGCTAAGAAGTCAGGAGAATGGATAACAAATGTGGCTAGATATCATGGCAAAGACAACAAAGCTGAAGGAACATTTGCTATGGGGTACGATCTGAGGAGTAATAAATTTTTAACCAAAGGATACTCCTTTGACACGGGAATTTGCATTGAGGCACTAACAGACCTGTATAAGGAAACGAAGAATCCTCGCTTTTTGAAATGCAGTCTAGATGCAACGTCATGGTTGCTAACTGTAACGCGGAATCAGGATGGAACATTCGAACCTGTATATGACTGGTCTACAAAAAGTTTTCTCATAAATCAAAGAAAGTGGTATGAGGCTCCCGGAAGTTTTCATACTAAGCTAGGCATGGGATTACTAGATCTCTGGGAACTAACGAGGGACCCACTTTATGTTGAAGCAGCAAAAAAGATTGGTGAGTGGGCAATAGAGCAACAGAAAGAGGACGGCGCGTTTAGAACAAACATTTTCAATGAAAACACAAATACCCATGCTCACTGCTACACTCTAGAAGGTCTCCTCTATGCTTATGAAAAACTAAGCAGCCACCGTTATCTGAATTCAATAGCAAAAGGGTCTGAGTGGTTACTTCATTTGCAAGAAAACGACGGCGGCTTCTACCTCAACTACTCCGAAAACTCACATGATAATATCAAGCCTGTTTATGCTGTTGCTCAGGCAATCCGTATCTGGATCATTTTGTACAAATTAACACGGGACACAAGATTTTATGACGCAGCGCTTAGGGCTACGAGGTTTCTTTTAGAAGTACAAAATACGGGAAAGTCTCAAATGCCCACTAGGAGATTCGTAAGAGATCCAAACGCATACGGAAGTTTTTGCGAGGAGGTTAAAGAATATTTTAAGGGATTAATTAAGATCAGGAGTACTAGAATGAGTTCTTGGACAACAATTTTTTCTATTCACGCTTTATCTATGCTAGAAAACGCTAAAGACGTTGACTACCATTCGTCAATCTTAGAACTTTTTTAAGCTCAATCATAAATGGTGAAAAAGTTGATGTTTGCCCAGAGGAACGATGCACGCGCGTTTATCATTCAAAGGGGATATCCCGAGTTGTGCGATGTGCGAAGTTAAAGTTAATCAAACTTAGGAGATAATCACTGTAACAATGACCAAGATTAAGTCTGGATGTTTAGAAGACGTGAAGGTTCAAACCTCTGACACAGCAGAACCAAAAGTATGGAACGAAAACTTGAGGAAAAGCGTCTACGGTACAGTATATCAGACGACACATTACGCCAATTATGCTAGAGAGGAGCTGAAATGGAAGCCTTTCTACATCACTGCCGAGCGAGGGAACGAGATGGGTCAACTGTTGTTATTTGTCGCCCCGAGGATTGACAGATTTCTCCATCGAACAAGAGCGCCACGTGCCATCTACGATGTGCTCACATTGGTAAGGCCTAAAGTGCGCTGGATATACGGACCAGTAGTCATGGGAGGCGATGATATGTACTCAGCAACGCTGGAAAACGCAGTTAAAATAGTAAAAAGAAGGAGTGGTGTAGTCACCAGGGCTGTACCTCACCCCTTAGATGATAGAAAGCTTCAGTACGACAAGTTCAATTTCATTCCGAGGAATGAGGGCACGTTTATCGTAGATTTGAGAAAGGATCTGAAAGAGCTTTGGTCGGGGTTAGACAAGAAGAGCGCTAGAAAAAACGTTGAACGAGCAACAAGGCGCGGAGTGCACGTTAGGATAGCTAAAGATGAAGACGACCTTTTGGGATACTACTACGCGTTGAGAGAGACGCACCTTAGAGATCATGTAGAGCCACCGACCTTCAGAGACATGAAACGCCTCTGGGAAAATCTTAAAGAAAACGGTTGCATGGAGTTTTTTGTAGCATCTTGGAGAAAAAAGGTTGTGGCAGGTTTAGCAGTATCCACGTTCAACGGATACTTAAATGAATGGGGAGCGGCCACATCAAATGAGGTCGCAAAAGAACGCCTCTACGCCTCTGAACTCTTAAGATGGAAGATCATAGAGTGGGGACATGAAAAAGGATTTAGATGCTACGATTTATCGGGTGTTGATCCCTATGCTAAGGATGAAAAAGCGAGAGGCATTCTCAGGTTCAAAGAGAAGTGGGGAGGAAAAATGGTGCTTTACAATAGGTATCAGCTTTAGACTACGATTGCCTAGTGTGCGCACAAAAATTTTCTGAGATCTTGGAGCTTAAAATGAAACTTTTATGCGTTGCGCCGATTCGGTATCCCGGCCATTTAGGAGACGCCGTCAGACTACCTAACCTCGCGAAGTACTTGGCTAAAAGAGGGCATAGCGTTCAGTTTTTGATAGCTTTCCCTAAAGTTGAAAAAGAGGAAACACTGGAAATTAACGGAGTACTAGTTCATCGCTATCCGATCAAGCACCGGGTCACCGCTCCATTAAAGATATGGAAGTTGATCAAAGAATATGACTATGATCTAATCTACGCATACATGCCGAGTATCTATAGCTCCATCCCGGCTTTGCTGACGGGCCAACCCTTTGTTCTCGACTGCCCGGACATAGTTAGAACTCATCAAAATATCCCCCTTTTAGGTAGGTCTGTGCGCAGGGCTGAGAAGGTACTCGTAACAAATCAGATCACTAAGAGTTTTTTTGTCGAAAGATTTGGAGTGGAAGATCGGAAGTTCGCCATCCTACCTAACGGCGTCGATGAAAGCGTTTTCAATCCAACGGCAACATCAAAAACCACTGAAAGATGTGACGTAATCTTCGCCGGGCGTCTCTATTATCTTGAAGAGTTGATCAAAGCGGCGCGCTATGTTGTGAAGAAATATCCTGATGCTGTTTTTTTGATTATTGGAGATGAAGATAAAGATGAATATCAGGTCATGGTTCAAGGAGAAGGCTTAGAAAAGAATTTTAGGTTTGTTGGGTTTGTGCCGCATGAGGAAATACCTGCCTATATCGTTGGAGCAAAGATCGGTGTAAACGTCTTTCCAGACGAGCCGTACTACGCCTCCGCCCAGCCCTTAAAGATATTAGAGTATATGGCTTTAGGAAAGCCCGTCGTTGCCACAAAGCTACCTGGAACTGCGGAAATCGTTCAACATGGATCTCAGGGATTTCTCTACGACGCTAAAGACTGTCAGCAATTCGCCAATTACATTATGGAACTTCTTGAGGACGAAGAACTGCGTAAGAGAATGGGCAAAGAGGGGGTGCTAACCGCTTCTAAGTATAGCTGGAATGCTATAGGAGAAAGACTGCTTAAAGTCTTAGAGCAGATAACATAAACGTTAGTAGAAGCAAGTGCAATTTGTAGTTACTTCTAATCGCGCGCGAGGAAGAGAGGTCATGGAAGTGTTAAAAGGAGTGAGGGACCTTTTATCGCGCGTATCACGCGCGTGTGCGGAGGGTCGGGTCAGGAGCGCCGCACGCGACCTGAGCAGGCGCCTATATTTGACTATGAAATATCGATTCATAGTTCCCAACTATGATGGAATGATGGACGAGGCAAGATGTAAGTTTTTGTATAATACTGTCATTAATTATAGCGGTGAAAAGGGCATCATCGTTGAAATTGGGGCTTACAAAGGATGTTCAACCACCTGGCTTGCAATAGCCGGGCAAAGAAATGAATTCGCCTCCCTAGTTGCCATTGACCTCTTTGCTCCATCCTGGCATCAGCAGTTTGGCACCTATGAAGCGTTTATGAAAAGGATGAAACGTAATAGATTAGAAAGATTCGTCGAGGCTATAAGGGGAGATTCTAAAGAAGTCGTAAAGAAGTGGGATAAAGAGATAGCGGTTCTGCACATAGACGGCGATCACACTTATGAAGCTGTCAAAGCCGACGTCAATAATTACATACCGTATTTGAAGCATAGTGGAATAGCTATTTTTGACGATTATGATTTATGTCACCCAGACGTCAAAAAGTGGTGAATGAATTACTAAACGGAGGGCATTTTCAGATTATTGGTCTAGTGAAGGAAACACCGGGATATGGCGGGGGGAGCATAGCTTTAAAGAAGACATCTTAGAGAAATAGTCAAGCACATAGCCACCACTGGAAAGCCGATTTGTCTTCCGAAATGTCTGCTAATAGTCTTGATGAAGCGCTCCCTCAGGCCAAAGAAACTCAGAACCAGTTTGGGAACTGTTCATCCTCCTCGACCGTCGAAAATACTCCTTGCAGTAATCCGCGCGTCCGTGTTTTGCTGTTCAGCCCTTTTTGCGCCACCTGACGATCATAGCCGCCAGGATGATTAGCGTGATAGTGATTACCCTCTTCCTCGCTAGGCTCTTTTATTCTTCCTTCCCTAAGAAAGGGATTAGAGATTGATCTGTGCTAGCCTTCTTAGTTTGGAGAGCTAATGCACTTCGGCTCGCCATTGGCTCCGATTAATGTCAAAGAGATGCGAGGCAACTGTTTCTGGACAACGGAAGAAATATTTTAGGTTGAAATGATGGTGGTGAGTGTGGACGCGCTTGGCTTCAGATGTGGCTCAATTTAACATTAACTTGAGACCTCTAAGCAACGTTTCTCACTATCTTGGCTATTCTTTCCCCAGCATCTCCGTCTCCAAACGGAGAACTCTTGGGCAGGTCTCTCCTCCTCTTTAAAGCGTCTTCGACTTCTCGGAGAACATTCTTCGGATCTAGTCCAACCACCTTTGCGAATCCCGCTTCCACGGCTTCAGGCCTCTCTGTTGACTTTCTTAGAACTAGCACTCGTTTCCTGATGTTTGGGGATGTGGCTTCCTCTTGTATGCCTCCCGAGTCCGTGAGGATTATCGTCGATTCCTTCATTAATAGGAGGAAGTCTAGGTAGCCTACAGGGGGGAGAAGTTGAACAATTCCCGATCTCGAGAGCTTTCTCCAGAGGTTTATTCGCGTTAGCCTGTTCTTGGTTCTGGGATGAACCGGGTAGACAGATGGTAAAGGTAATGAGAGGATGATCTCGACGATTTTTTCTAGGTTTTCTGAATTGTCCACGTTCTCAGCTCGGTGGGCGGTAACCAAGGCGAAGTTTCTATTCTTAATATTATCCATGATCTTTGATCTCTTTTCAGCTATGGGCAAGTGGCGGATGCACGCGTCGATCACGGTGTTCCCGGTCACGAAGATCTTGCCCCAGACATCTTCTTTTCTCAGGATTTCTGCTGCTTTTTCTGTTGGCGCGAAGAGGTAGGTTGAGACGTGATCCAGAATTCTTCTATTGTGTTCCTCCGGCATTCTGAGGTCGTAACTTCTCAGACCCGCCTCCACGTGGCCTATCGGCGTGTGCAGTTTGACCGCAGCTAGGCCCGTTGCTAGAGCGGTGTTAGTGTCCCCTTCCACGAGCACCAATTCCGGCTTCTCCTCCACAATCGTCTTTTCTATGGCAACCATGGCCCTCGCGGTCTGTTCCGCATGCGTGCCAGAGCCAATTCTTAGGCTGTAGTCTGGCTTGGGCAGCTCCAGCTCTTCGAAGAATTGTTGAGACAGGTTGTAGTCGTAGTGTTGAGCGGTATGCACGAGGATGAAGGGGGATCTCTGGTTTTGGAGGGCCTTTACCACGGGCGCCATCTTGATGATCTCAGGTCTCGTCCCAACAACAATCATGTGCAAGGCGGTTTCTTCTCCTATCACCGGTTTATTCTTTATGAGTAATCTTGAATAACGTTAATTCATTATTTAATTTGTTCTCGTGAGCGGAACGATGGATGGAATCAACCCCTGCGCCTTTGCCGTTCCGTTCTTCTTCATAGCTTTCCTGTATTTGTCGCGGGACCGCGACTCAGGCGACGCTAGACGAAGCGCGCGCGTGGCTGTTTACCTTATGCTATCTCATGATTGGACTCGCGATGATCAAAGCCGTAACCGTTACACCGTTTCCACGTCTGCTTTCAAGCATCGGAGCCGCCGCTGTTATACCACTGGGCGCCATTAACATCAAGGACTACTTCTGGCCTGGCTGGGGCCTGAATCTGAAGATTTCCTCGTCGAACTGGAGACTGAACGCCGGATGGATGCGTAAGGCCACGGTTCCCTCCGCCTTTGTCGTAGGCTTGACGGTGAGTATCATCGAGTTTCCTTATACGGGAGGCATCTACCTAGCTATCCTAGGACTATTGGCGTCCAAGACCATCTTCTTTCAAGGCCTCACATTAATGTGGCCTTTGTGCTTCCACTGATCATCATCCTAGCGATCTCGTCTAATAGGCGGGTAGCAGAGAGGATGAGGTCTTGGCAGATCTCGAAAGAAAAAGATCTACGCCTCTTCACAGGCGTAGTCATGATATTGATAGGCTTGTTCTTGATCCTGACAGGCGCTGTCTGAGACCGTCTGCACGTCTGCTATGCGATGCAATAGAAGAATGGCTAGTATCCACTGCTTAGAATTATACAAAAAAAAGGGGAGATTTTATGGGTGGATCAAGCTTACCACTCGATCGCGATTGGCAGCTCCATCCACGTGGTCCACGCTGTTGACGACAGTCTCCATCTACCTGCGCATGGGCCAACGATCTCCTTGATGCCATAATCCCAACCCTCGTCGGCACATTCTCCAACGTGGCTGGTGTGCAGGATGATCGTCGTCGCGCCGCGCTTGTTCTCACCGTGTGCTGTCGATGTGAATAGTGCGTTGAGTTCATGTCTGTACTGGGCGAACCAGTTGGCTGCGGCCCTGGTGTCCCATCCGCTCATACCCCATATGAGGAGTCCAGCGTACGGGTCAACCAGCGTTGGACCGTCAACCATGTCGCCTTTACTATTGTGTCCGCTTAGGTATCCGCCAATGTCGGTTTCCCATCTGCGCCATGAACCAGCTGAGTATACGAAGGTCTCCTCGTCGTGGATCACGGTCCACGATGTGAGGTTCAGGTCTTCCGCGATCGTGATGACCGCGTAGCCTCCTGTGCTCGCAGGATACATGTTGCCGCTTGGGAAGACGTAGATGCCTCCAGCCGCGAGGGCTGGGAACTCACATCCGGATGCTGCGCTTGTCCAAATGGCCCATGTGTGGTCGTTGAAGTACTCGGTGTCTAGGTTGACCCTCGGACCACCTACGGCGACGGTGTGTGTCAGGTTCCATCCGGCGCCTGTCGGTGTCGTGAAGTAGTTGCAGTAGATAGAGTCCACGTCTCCTGGGATGCCGTCAGCGTCCAAGCCTCTGCGGTTGGACATTCTCCTGATGGCGGTCAGCTTTAGGTTTGTCGGTATAGGTCCTGCAGCTGTTGTGGGTGGTGCGTATGGGTCTAGGTACGTGTACATTGTCGCGGTGAAGTAGTAGTTAGGTGGCGCTACTCCTGGAACGAATGGTCCTGGTTTACCGCCCATGAAGTCGCTGGTGTCCCACATGGCTTCCCACCACGGGTCTACCACTGGACCGCCCACATAGCCTCCGAAGTCCATGCCGACCTCGGTTCCGCCGACTACGTCGACGACCGAAGCGGCGCTGTCAGTGAAGACCATGCCGTTGTGTCCTGTGGCTGTGCTATTGCCGTATAGCCATGTTGCGTTCCTCGGGTTGGTTCCAATTGTCTTCTGTATCCACGTGTTGTTCCAGTAGAACTGCAGGTCACTCCATGTGACTCCCGAGAACGGGAACCACTCGGAGATGTCGAGAGGTTTATGGTTCGGATCGAGGTGTTCGCTTGAGAGCTTGTAGGTGCTGTTGAAGACCTCTGCGAGCAGGTACTTGATCTGGCTCAGTTCGATGCCGCCGCACATGTCGTGGTTACTGTTCCAGTCGCCCTTGTATTGAGTCAAGTTATATCCGAAGTCCGGGTCAACCTCGATGACGCCCATGACGTTGACGAACTTCGCCATCCTTTCGGTTGTTGCTGATGTCAGGGTGAAGTTCCACTGACCCATCATCAGGTCAGCGGCTGCGAGTGTTCCGTCGGTCTGCGTATGCGCCTCCTCGGTTCTCGGCTGACCATCAAACCTGACGGTCAACGGACCCAAGTTCGGAGTGGTATCTCCATCGGTTGATTCGTCCCAAGCAATGTTTCCTTGGGCTGCACCTCTGTCTGGGTCTAGGGATAGATACGATGGCCATTGGGTGTGCACGTTGTGAAGGTACCAGTTCCAGTTGTCGGTGTCCCAGTTGCTGCAGTTCGGGAAGTAGGCGATGAAGGCAGCGTGGTGCTGCGCGTCGTCTGGGTCCCAGTGGTCGATGCTGCTGTTCGTCCACACGAGGCCTAGACTGTAGTTCTGCGGCCAGTAGTCGCAGCCAGTCCAGAGCGCGTGAGAGCCGAAGATAGCACTATAGTTTGCGGATGAAGGGAAGAAGGCCGCGTAGTTCTCGTGCTCGTATTCTTGGAACTTGTTGTCAACACTGAACTCGGTCAGTCTCCTGAACACCACGTCAGCAGCACCATCCGGCAATAGGTAGTTGATGGTCCAGAACT
>Ga0315280_10003989_pt1 | contig 22144 bp, 10 predicted proteins | sample YL17G06_40_MG_FD_203697 | JGI IMG/M metagenome (GOLD analysis project Ga0315280, IMG submission 203697) | Sediment microbial communities from Yellowstone Lake, YNP, Wyoming, USA - YL17G06_40 | ecosystem: Environmental > Aquatic > Freshwater > Lake > Sediment | place: USA: Wyoming | collected...
GGCGGCGATCGTCTCGCGGACGATCCGGCCCAACTGGGTCTCGACGTCCTCCCGCGCGTCGTGATCCCGGTCGCCGTAGGTCGACTCCATCACGACGTAATCGGCCTCGGCAAACAGCGTGGGGTCGCGGACGATGGGCTTGCCCCACTGGCCCACGTCGCCCGAGAAGAGGATCCGCCGGGCGCCGTTCCCGTTGGCGACCTGGAACTCGGCGTTGGCCGAGCCGAGGATGTGTCCGGCGTCGTGGAAGGTGAGGCGCACCTGATCGCCCAGCGCGAGCGGCTTTCCGTAGGAAACCGTTTCCAGGTGGGGCAAGGCTCGTTGGACGTCGGGCGTGGTGTAGAGGGGGATCTCGGGATGCTTGCCGCGGCGGCCCTCGCGGCGGTGGCGCTTCTGCTTGAAGGCCGCATCTTCTTCCTGGATCTGCGCCGAGTCGCGGAGCACCAGCTCGACCAGATCGGCCGAGGCCTCCGTGGCATAGACCCGCCCGCGGAAGCCCTCGCGGACCAGCCGGGGGAGCAGGCCGCAGTGGTCGATGTGGGCGTGGGTGAGGACGACGGCGTCGAGCTGGCGGGGGGGGACCGGGCTGGGCTCCCAGTTCCGCTCCAGGTGCTCGCGTTCCTGGAACATCCCGCAATCGACGAGGATCTTCCTCCCGCCCGCGTCCAGCAAATACCGCGAGCCGGTCACCTGGCGATTGGCCCCGAGGAATTGGAGTCTCACGTGGATGCCCTTGCCACCAAACGGTCTTGGGTGCCTGAGAGCGTATTGTTGGCAGGCGGATGCGGTGATGCAAAGGCCCGGGCGCTTTTTGGGCGTGCTGGCATCGCGGCGCCCCCTGTCCTTCCGCGTGCCGGCGTGCCCCCCGGGGTAAGGGCCGCAGCCCCGTTTCGTGCGCGAGTCTGGGTGGGAGGGGACTAGGCACGTCCGGCCACTGGCCTTTACAATCAAGCGGTTAGCGTTGGAAAGCTGCATAAGACGATAAACCTTTGCTGGCCTGGCAGCATGGATGGCCGGCAGAGTGTGAATCTTTGGCGGATCGAGCAAAGAGTTCGAAGGGACGTCCGGATCGCGACGAAAGGCTAGAGATAGGGGCTCTGCCGCCCGCTTGGGAACCGCCCGTACGGAGACTGCAGTATCGTGCCACTGGATCGTCTGCCCGGAACCTTCTTCGGTCCTTCGAACCTGGTCGATCTGCTGCGCCACCGCGTGCACCACCAACCGGACGCGGTCGCCTTCACCTGGCTGGTGGACGGTGAGAACGAGCAGGTCCACCTGGGCTACCGGGAGCTGGACCGCCAGGCCCGGGCCATCGCCGCTTGGCTTCAATTGAAGGAGCTCTCGGGCCAGCGGGCCCTGCTCTGCTATCCGCCGGGGCTGGAATTCGTCTCTGCCTTCTTCGGCTGCCTCTATGCCGGGGTCGTGGCGGTGCCGGTCTACCCCCCGCGCCGCAATCAACTGCACAACCGGATCCAGGCGATTGCCGAAGATGCCGAGGCACAGGTCGCCCTGACCACCGACGTGGTCTTGAAGCGGATCCGCCCGCTGGTCGAGCGATCCCCTGGCCTGCGGGACTTGAAGTGGCTGGCCAGTTGTCACGTCCCGGCCGGCATGGAGGACCAGTGGGAGGCGCCGAAGGTCTTCGGCGACACGCTGGCTTTCCTGCAATACACGTCGGGCTCGACCGGACGGCCCAAGGGAGTGACCCTCAGCCACGCCAACTTGATGCACAACTCCGCCCTGATCGCCCACTGTTTCGAGCACACCCGCTCCGGCCTGGGCGTCTTCTGGCTCCCCAGCTACCACGACATGGGCTTGATCGGCGGCATCCTCCAGCCGCTTTTCATCGGGCGTCCCAACGTGATGATGGCGCCGATGGCCTTCCTCCAGCGGCCGTATCGCTGGCTGGCGGCGATATCGCGGTTCGGCGGCACGACCAGCGGCGGGCCCAACTTCGCCTACGACTTGTGCGTTCGGAAGATCCCGCCCAAAGATAGGGCTACCCTCGACCTCAGCAGTTGGCAGGTGGCCTTCAACGGGGCCGAGCCGGTCCACGCCGAGACCCTCGACCGCTTCTGCGAGGCCTTTGGACCGTGCGGATTCCGGCCCGAGGCCTTCTACCCCTGTTACGGGCTGGCCGAGGCGACGCTGATCGTTTCCGGAGGTTATGCCCGACAGCCTCCCACGATCCGCGCGTTCGACGCGGCCGGCCTGGCGCGAAGGGAAGTGATCCAGCGCGACCCGGAGGATGCGGCGGCGCGGCGGCTGGTCGGCTGCGGCGAGGCCTTGCCGGACGGGAGCATCGTGATCGTCGATCCAGAAACCCGGACCCGGCTCCCCCCCCAGCGGATCGGCGAAATCTGGACCAGCAGTCCCAGCATCGCCCGGGGATACTGGAAGCGACCGGACGAGACGCGGGAGACGTTCCACGCCTACCTGGCGGATAGCGGCGACGGGCCGTTCCTCCGCACCGGCGACCTGGGGTTCCTCATCGACGGCGAGTTGTTCGTCGTCGGGCGGATCAAGGACGTGCTCATCGTGCGGGGACTGAACCACTATCCCCAGGACATCGAAGCCACCGTGGAGAAGTGCCATCCCCTGCTCCGCCCCGGCTGCGCGGCGGCCTTTGCCGTGGAAACGGGGGACCAGGAAGAGCTCGTCGTCCTCTGCGAGGTGGAGCGCCGCGGACAGCGCGATTTGCCGCCGATCTTCGCCGCCGTCCGGCGGGCCATCGCCGACGAGCACGAGATCGCCGTCTCCAGCATCGTCCTGTTAAAGGCCGGGAGCATTCCCAAGACCTCCAGCGGCAAGATCCAGCGGCACGCCTGCCGCGACGCCTACCTCGAAGGCTCCCTGGCCGTGGTCGGCCGGTGGTCCCAACGCGAGGAAGACTCGCCGCCGGTCGCGGCGGAAGCGGCCCCAGAACCGGCTGGCGAAACCGACCAGACGCCCACCGCGCAAGGCCCCGAGCGGCGCCGCAGCAACGGAGAGCCGGCGCGGGTTGGCGCCGGCGGGACGCTCGGGCAGGTCCGTCTCCGCGTGGACCGGCCCACCTCCCCGCCGCACCACAGTGCTCCCCGGCCGGCGGGCGCCCCGAACAACGTCGCCCAGATCGTGCTCGAGGAGGTCCGCAAGGTCGCCAGGGAGCGTGCCAACGGCCTGACCCTGGACAGTGTGATTGCCGAGATCGGCCTGGATTCGCTGGAGCGGATGGAGATCCTAGCCTCGATCGAGGAGCGCTTCGGCGGCCGCTTCCCCGAGGAGATCTTCCCCGACCTGGAGACCTGCGCCCAACTGATCGAGGCCGTCGACCGCTACCTGGTCGGCAACGGGGAAGCCCGCCGCGCCCCGGCCCTGCCCCCCGACGCCGAGGTCCCGCCGGAGGCCTACCGGATCGAGCAATTCCCCGAGTGCCAGCGGCTCAAGGCAAACCTCGAGTTCATCGAATCCTCGGGCCTGGAAAACCCGTTCTTCCACGTCCACCAGGGCGTCCTCACCAACCGGACGGTGATCGGTGGGCGGGAGCTGATCAACTTCTCCAGCTTCAATTACCTGGGGATGTCGGGCCATCCCGCGGTGGCCCAAGCCGCCAAGGAGGCCATCGATCGCTACGGCACGAGCGTCTCCGCCAGCCGCCTGGTCTCCGGCGAGAAGGACCTCCACCTCGAGCTGGAGCGGGCCCTGGCCCGGTTCCTCGGCACCGAGGACGCGATCGTGTTTGCCGCGGGCCACTCGACCAACGAGACGGTGATCGGCCACCTCTTCGGTCCCGGCGACCTGATCCTCCACGACGCTTTGGCCCACAACAGCATTGTCCAGGGGGCGATTCTCTCGGGTGCCCGGCGGCGGCCCTTCGCCCACAACGACCCCCAGGCGGCCGACCAACTGCTGGCCGCCTTCCGCCGCGACTACCGCCGCGTGCTGATCGCCATCGAGGGCGTCTACAGCATGGACGGCGACTTCCCCAACCTCCCCGAGTTCCTCCAGGTCAAGCGCGGCCACAAGGCGATCCTGCTAGTGGACGAGGCCCACTCCCTGGGCACGCTCGGCCCGCACGGCCGGGGCATCGGCGAGTTCTACGACGTCGACCGCCAAGAGGTCGAGCTGTGGATGGGGACGCTGAGCAAGTCGCTGGGGAGCGGCGGTGGCTACATCGCCGGCTCCGCGGAGCTGGTCCGGTACCTTCGCTACACCGCCCCGGGCTTCGTTTTCGCCACGGGGATCTCGCCGCCGAACACCGCCGCGGCACTGGCCGCGCTGCGGATCCTGGAGGCCGAGCCGGAGCGGGTGGCCCGCCTCCGCCAGCGCTCCGAGCTGTTTCTCTCCCTCGCCCGAAGCCGCGGCCTGAACACCGGCACCAGCGCCGGCACCCCGGTCGTGCCGGTCATCCTGGGCAACTCCGTCCACTGCCTGATGGTCGCCAAGGCGATGCTCGATCGGGGGATCAATGTCCGGCCGATCCTCCACCCGGCCGTCGAGGAAAGTGCCGCCCGGCTGCGGTTTTTCATCACCTCGGAGCACACCGAGGAAGAGATCCGCTGCGCCGTCGACGCGCTCAGCGAGGAGCTGGAGCGACTCAGCCCGGCGTACCTCGCCGGCGGGGCACCCCGGGAGACATCCTCCCCGCGGAACCGGGGCTAGTAGTCTTCGCCCGTCTCGCCACAGCGTCTTCCCCCATCGCGCCCGTTTAGCCGCAACGCGTTGGCCCGTTTAGCCGCAGCGCCGCAGGCGTGCGGCTGCCACCGTTTAGCCGCAGCGCCGCCGGCGTGCGCGTGCGCTGACGGCGCGCATCACCCCCCGCCGTAGAGCCGCAAACGGGACACCCTAGCGAACCGCTGACAGAGTTCGGCGTCCCGTATATACTAGAGGGTCCGCCGCTGGGGTGATGGGTTTGGGTAAGAACGAATGAATCCAGGAAACCTGCGTAATATTGGCATCTCCGCCCACATCGACTCCGGCAAGACCACGCTCAGCGAGCGGATTCTCTTCTATGCCGGCCGCATCCACCGCATGCAGGAGGTTAAAGGCGAGGGCGACGGCGCCACCATGGACCACATGGAGCTGGAGAAGGAGCGGGGGATCACGATCACCAGCGCGGCCACCACCGTCGATTGGAGCGGCGCCACGATCAACCTCATCGACACCCCCGGCCACGTCGATTTCACCGTCGAGGTGGAGCGAAGCCTGCGGGTGCTCGACGGGGCGATCCTCGTGCTCTGCGCCGTGGGCGGGGTCCAGGCGCAGACGCTGACCATCGACCGCCAGATGCGCCGCTACCACGTCCCCCGGCTGGCCCTGGTGAACAAGCTCGATCGGATCGGGGCCGATCCGCTCAAGGTGGCCCGGCAGCTCCGCGAAAAGCTCGGCTGCGACGCCGTGCTGATGCAGATTCCCATCGGCCTGGAGGGCGATTTTCAGGGGGTGGTCGACCTGGTGGCCCGGGAGGCGATCTACTTCGACGGTGCGCACGGCGAGCAGGTCCGCCGCGAGCCGGTCCCCGCCGCGCTGGCCGAGCAGGCCCGCCGCGCCCGCCAGCAGATGCTCGAAGCCCTGGCGATGTACAGCGACGAGCTGTTGGAGCTGCTCTTGTCCGAAGAGCCGGTGCCCGAGGAGCTGATCCACGAGGTGATCCGGGCGGCGGTGGTGGGAGAGCAATTGACGCCGGTGTTTTTGGGCTCGGCCTACCGGAACAAGGGGGTCCAGCCGCTCTTGGACGCCGTGGTCCGCTACCTCCCCTCGCCGCTCCAGCGCGAGACCAAGGCCCTGGCCCACGATGATCCCCACCAGGAGTTCCCCCTGGCGGCCGACTGCGACAAGCCGACCGTGGCGATGGCCTTCAAGATCGTCGAGGACCCGTACGGGGCCTTGACCTTCATGCGGATCTACCAGGGCCGGTTCGTCAAGGGCGGGAGCTACTCCAACCAGCGGACCGGCCGCAAGGAGCGGTTCAGCCGGATCGTGCGGATGCACGCCGACGAGCGCGAGGAGGTCGAGGCGGCGGGGGCGGGGGAGATCGTGGCCGTGCTGGGCGTCGACTGCGCTAGCGGCGACACCTACGCCGCGACGTATCCTTATTGCACCTTGCAGAAGATGCACGTCCCCGAGCCGGTGATCCAGATGGCGATCGAGCCCGTGCAGCGCGACGGCGCTGACCGGCTCTTCAAGGCCCTGGGCCGCTACCGCCGCGAAGACCCCACGCTCCGCGTCTCCGTCGACGATGAGACCGGCCAGACGCTGATCGCCGGGATGGGCCAATTGCACCTGGAGATCTACGTCGAGCGGATCCGCCGGGAGTACAACGTCGAGGTGAAGGTCGGCGCCCCGAAGGTCCACTACCGCGAGGCCCCCACGCAGGCCGCCCGGTTCGACCTCCGCCACCGCAAGCAGACCGGCGGCGCCGGCCAGTACGCCCACGTTGTCGGCCGGATGGAGGTCCTCCCCGAGGACGCCGAAGAGCCCTTCGTGTTCGAGGACCAGGTGGTCGGCGGCCGCATCCCGCGGCAATTCATCCCGGCGGTCGAGAAGGGCTTCCGCCAGGCGATCGCCAAGGGGCCGGTGGCCGGCTGCCCCGTGGTCGGCCTGCACGTGATCCTCGAAGACGGCTCCTACCACGAGGTGGACAGTTCTGACCTGGCCTTCCAGATTTGCGCCCAGGCCGCGATGCGGGAGACTTTTCCCAAGACCCGGCCCGTGCTGCTGGAGCCGGTGATGAAGATCGCGATCGAGTGTCCGGGCCAGTTCCAGGGTCCGGTCGTCGGCGACCTCACGGCCCGGCGCGGCCTGGTGATCGCCACCGAGGCCGACGGCCCCAACGCCCGGATCGAGGGCGAGGTCCCCCTGGCCGAGACCTTCGGCTATGCGACCGACCTGCGGAGCATGACCCAGGGCCAGGGCACGTTCACGCTCGAATTTGCCCGCTACCGCCGCATGCCGCCGAGCATCGAGCGGGAAGTGATCGCCGAGCGCAAAAAGGGCGCCCTGGCGGGCGTGTCCTGATCCGGCGGAAGATCCACCGCAGAGCCGCGGAGGGCACAGAGCCGCTTGCGGCTTATCGGGCTGCCGCCTCAACCCGCTTGTGGCTTAGCCGGCACGGCCGAGGAGTTGGTCGATCGCAGCGCCGGGGTCGGGGCTGGTGATGAGGCTTTCGCCGACGAGCATCGCGTGGACCCCGGCCGCTTCGAGGCGGAGCACGTCGGCGCGGGTGCGGATGCCGCTCTCGCCCACTACGACGCGGTCGCCCGGAATCTGGCGCCGCAGCCTGAGCGTGTGCTCCAGATCGACCCCGAAGCTCCGCAGGTTCCGGTTGTTGATCCCGATCAGCCGCGCCCCGGTCCGCAGCACGCGAGGCAGGTTCGCCGGCTCGTAGAGCTCCACCAGCGGCGTCATCCCGAGCTCGACGATAGCGTCGTGGAGCGACTGGAGCGGGCCGTCGTCGAGGCACTCGGCGATCAGGAGCACCGCGTCGGCCCCGGCTGAGCGGGCCTCGAGCACCTGGTAGGGGTCGATAACGAAGTCCTTGCGGAGGACGGGGAGGTCGACGGCGGCGCGAACTTGCCGCAGGTCGTCCAGCCGGCCCTGGAAGTACGGTCCATCGGTGAGCACGCTGATTGCTGCCGCCCCGTGCCGCTGGTAGGTCTGGGCGATCTGGACCGGATCGAAGTCGGCCCGAAGGATGCCCTTCGAGGGGCTGGCTTTCTTGACCTCGGCGATCAGGCGGATGGGGCCGGGCGCGGCCAGGCCGGCGAGAAAGTCGCGGACCGGCGGGGCCGCGGCCAACTGCCGGCGAAGCTCGGCGTCCGGCACCCGGACCATCGCCCGGGCGATCTCCTGCCGTTTGCTGGCGACGATCTGGTCGAGAATGGTGGGCACGTCTGCCGATTGGCGGGTAGGGTTCAGCTTCCCTCCGGCGGCATGCCGCCCCGACCCCCAGCCTTCTTGCCTTTCCCGGTACCCGGTCCTGTCCCCGGTCCCGACATGCCCGGGTAATCCATGGGGTAGCCGCTGGAGCCCGATGCCCGGCTGCCTCGCCGATTGGTTCTCCTGGTGCTGCCGACGCCGGCGGTGTCTTTGTACATCCCTGCGGAAGAGCCCGCCCCCGCCTTCGGCTTGGGGCTTGTCTTGGCCGTGGCCGGGCGGCTGCCGGTGCCCGAAGAAGAACGGGGCATCGCGGGGACCGCCTTCTCCTCGCTCGGTTTCGGCTCGCCGGCCTTTTCCGGCGGCGTCGCCTCGGCCAGTTCCTCCCGCTCCTGGACCGGGGCCCGGCGAGCCACCGGCTGCGACAGCTCGATCTCGTGCAGGCACTGGATCAAGCCCGCCTTCGTCGCCAGGTAAAGGCGGTCGGTCTCGGTGTTGACCACCTTGATGGGCAACATCTCGGTGGGGAGGGTCGCCGCGGGGGATCCCGTGGGAGCATTCAAGACGCGGGTCCGGCCGAGCCTGTCGGCGGCGTAGACCCGCTGCTTGCTGGCGGCCACGAACTGCATGAGGTCGGCCGCCCACCACACCTGAGACAGCTCCTTGGCCCTCAGGCAATACATCCCGCCCAGTTGGTTGGTGACGAAGAGGTAGGGGCCGACCAGGACCGGATTCTCGGCGATCGGCCCGCCGGTCGAGAACCGCCACAGGTCTTCGCCGTCCCGCTCGCGGATGGCGTGCACAAAACCGTCCTGCGAGACCCCGTAGATGACCCCGGAATCGGCGAGCACGGCGGGGTTCGGGGGTAGATAGCACGGCTGCGCGACGATCGGGGCCTCCGTGCGCAGGCGGTACATCAGCTCGATGGAATTCGCCCGCGTCCGGTTGATGCGGCCGACGCACAGGTACCCCTGGTCGGTGGCCCACGCCAGGGATTCCTCTCTGGGGTTTTCCCGCAAGACCAGGGGCTGGACGAAGGGCCGGCCGGGCGTGGAGCAAACCAACGGGGTGCTGCCGGGGGGCTTGAGCTGGAACGATTCCCGCCGGGCCCTCTCTTGCGCCGCGACCTGATCCGCGGTGAGAGGCTCCTGGGGGACGATGCCCAGGTCCGTGGTTTTCGCTTTCAAGGCCTCCAGCCGGTAGGCGACGATCTTACCGTTGATCAGCGGCACGACGAGCCACTGCTGGCTCACCGACGGCCCGGCGCCCGGGGCCCCGTCGAGCTTCGCCTTCCAGAGGATTCTCCCATTGTAGCGGTTCAGCACGTAGAGGTCCATGCCGTTGATCACGACGACGAGCCGATGGCTGAACCCCGGGGACACGGCGGACAAGCCGGGAGAACCGAGCTGCACGACCCAGAGGGACTTGCCGGTTTCCGCGTCGATGGCCTCCAGCGTGGCCTGGTCGGTCTGCACGAAGAGGATTCCTTCGTCGAGAATCACGTCCTGCACCGCTCCCCGGGACGCGTCGAGTTGGGCCTGCGCGAACCAGGCTCGCGTCAGCCCATACCGGGCGGCCTCGGTCTCATGAATCAACGGATCGCCGTAAGCCGGCCGGATCGCGCACCACAGACTCGCCACGGTGATCCACACGACGACGAGGAGGTAATTCCGCTTCATGGTAGGCCTCGATGATCTCCCAGCCATAGACCCACACAGCCGTGAGCGGATCGCCCACGCGCCCTCGGTCTCCTGTTCCGCAGACGAAGCTGCTCCTTTCATGATACTAACGATTTGCAGAAAAAGACACCAGGAAACGGCCGGCCTGGACCATTTCCGACCACCGATCTAAGATGGGTTCGAGGCCGAGTGACACGCCTCTTGAGTGGAATTGGTCTGTACCCTGGTTGGGGGCGCCGATGGGGATGGATTGGGACTGTCTGGGTCCTGACGCCTGGAAGCAGGCGGAGGAGATCCTCGGCTACCTGAACTTCTCGTCGGGGGCCCCGGACCCTCGATTCCTCCACAATCTGAACGCTTTGTTCGGCCGGGTGGCGGCCACTCCTTTCCCAAGCCCCCCAGAGCCGGCCTGGCGGGCCCTCGCCCGGGCCCTTCAGGCCGGGCTCCAGCGGCTCCGCGGCAGCGGCCAGGCCTTCCGCAACGTCGAGCAGGCGGAGGGGGTGCTGTCGCTGGTGTTCGACGTCGTCCTCCCCGGCTACCGCCAGTTCCACCGCGATCTGCTGTTTCACCACACCGAGGAATCACTCTTTCAGCCCTTCTGGATCGGCCGCGTCTGCGAGGCGGTGCTCGCCGCAGGGGGCCCGTGGGACGACCGCAAACGCATCCTCCAGGGGGCCCTCACGCGGCTGAACGACTTCCTCGGGCACAGGCCGGTGGCCGTTTTGCGGACGGCCCAGAAGATCCAGCCTTACGCGCACGAGCGGGTCCGCCCGATCCCGCTCTACATTCGCGGCGCCGGCCTCGCCTTCGGCCGGTTCCGCGAGGTGATCCAGCACGCGCTGGCGATCCTCGCGGCCACCGACACCGACCTGCTCGACCAGGCCGGCTTCGACCCGCAGTTGCTCGACGAGCTTGCCGTGGACCCCCGGGCCTACGACTTCGACCACCCCGTCCACCGCCGCCCCAACTACCAGTTCGGCGGCTGGGACCCCCACCACATCGATCACCGCGGGCTCTACCGCCGCTTCGTTCTCCAGGAGGTCACCCTCGACGGACTGATGCGGCGGGTGGAAGAAGGCTCCGAACTGCCCCGCGACGAAATCGCCCTGGAAGCGGCCGCGGTGCTGGCGGGAACGATGCTGATGGGCTCGGCCGTGACGGGCAACGGGCCGGAGGCCCACGATTCGTCGACCACCCTGGCAACCCTCGTCCCCCGCATCGCCGCCTGCCGCGACGCTTTCTACGAGCGCCTCCTGGGGCGGATGGGCGGGGCCCACGGCGAGCGGCTGCGGGCGGAAGCCGCCGCGCTGCGCCAGCCGTTTGCCGGGGCGCGGCAGCACCTCAACCACACCCTCGCCCGCCGCCGCGCCCGGCAGTTGCAGCACGTCCACCTGGCCCGCCTCTTCGCGCGGATGGGCTTCACCGAGGCGGCCGTCGAGCAGGCCCACGTCGTGCCCGTCGCCTCCGCCCGGATGCGGTGCGAAATCGACTGCCGCCTGACCACTGCGCATCGGGCCATCGACCGCAAGCAGCTCAAGCGCGCCGCCGCGTTGGTTCCCGAGATCGAGGACCTGCTGCACCGCGCGATTGAGTGCGGGGCGATGGTCGACCCCTGGAACATCCTCGGCTTCGGCGGGCACTTCAGCTGCTTCCCCTCTCCCGAGGACAGCATCCGCGACGAACGGATCGACGAGCTGGTAGAACTGCTGAGCGAGATCTTTGCGCTCTGCGCCCGGCTGGCGGGCGAAGCGGCCGCGGCCGGAGAGGAGAAGCTCGGAGAGCGGGTCTCGCGCGGCCTGGCCGAACTGGCCCGATGGTGGGACCGCTTCGCCAGCACCGAGGTCAGCGGCGTCCCGGGAGTGTCCGGCCGCGAGGCGTGGGAGTCCTCCGCCCAGGTGGCCGCGGCGCTGGGGGCGTGGCGACGGGCGGAGACGGCCGCCGGCGACGTCGCCTTCTGGCGGCAGCATGCCCAGCGATTCCGCTCGCCCAAGGCCTACGCCCTGCTCGTCGACATTATGCTCCAAAAGCGCGACTTCGTCGCTTCGATGGCCCTTCTGGTGCACTGGCTGAGCCAGGCGGACGAAATCCCCTTGGCCGAGGGTGCCCACTCGTTCCACGCCGCCGCGCTCCGCTGGATGGAGAACCTTTGGGGCAAGGCGGGCACGCTGCGGGAGAGTCCGGACGCGGCGGGACCCTCCGCCCCCAACGATCTTGCGCGGCAGTGGGAGCTGGCGCGAAAGTTCCTCGACTATTTCGAGGCAAACGCCGAGGCGTACTGGCACGTGCCGCGGCTGGAGCTGGCGCGGTCCACCACCGACCAGGCTGACAACGGCCCCGAGGAACCGCCCGAAGAGGATTCCAACGGCTTGTTCGGCGCCGCCTACGAGAACGTGACCTACCGGGACACGACCGACGACGGTTTCGAAGGCGAAATGCTGGAAGGCGGCATCCCCGCGAGCGACTTCGAGCTTGCCCACGAAGCCGAGCGAATCAGCGGAAGACTGGCCTTCCTGATAACCTCAAGCCGGCTGTGGAAATCGGCGGCCGTCGCCTCAGCGGGCGTGGCAAGCGCCGAGCGCGACGACGTCCTGGCAGGATGGCTTGCGCAGGCCCTGAGGCGCAGGCGGGAACTCGAGGAGCTCCTCGTCGCCGTGCACCGCTATCGGATCCCTTCCCCCAGCGGCAGCTACGAGTCGCTGGTGGAGTTCGACCGCCGGCAGGGGATCAAGGAGATGCTGCTGGAGCGGATCGTCGCCGCGAGCATCGAATCGATCAATGCGGCCCGCCTCATCTCCGCCGCCATGGCCCGGCACGAGCCTGGGGCAGACCCGCAAGCCTGGGAGCGCGCCGTCGCGGGCGTGCTGCGGGCCGCGTTCCGCAGCGACGCCGCGGCGGTCCGGCGCGACTGGCCCTCCCTGTTGGACCAGCTTTCCCGGCAGCCCCTATTGTACGTCCCCTTGCACCGCGGCGGCAACCCGCAACGGGTCGTTGCCGCGCGGAGCCTCCAGCAGGTGATCCGCGGGCTGATGCACTGCCTGCCTCGGCTCGGGCTCCTCGGCGAGGCGTACCGGCTCCTGGAAACGGTGGAGGGGATGGAACGGGACCACCCGGCCGGGCCGGGGGCGATCACCGAGTTCGACCACATCTTCGAGATCGCTTGCCGGGGCATTCTCGGCTGCCTCATCGCGTCGTCGGACGAGGGGCAGGCGGTCCGCCAGGCCGCGCGACCTTCGCCAGCGCGGGCCGACCGCGTGCTGGCGGAGCTGGTCGAGCAGACGGTCGAGCTGCTGTTGCGCCGCTGGCTGGCCCACAACCGCCGCGTCCGCATCTCCGTGCTGGAGCACCTCGCCGACGAGGAACGCTGGACGCAACTCCAGCGCTTCATCCAGCGCTACGGCGGCGACCTGTTCACCCCGAAATTCATGACCTACGCCAATCTCCGCGCCATCCTGCACCAGGGGGTGGATGCCTATCTTCGCTCCCTCCAGGAACAGCCCGCGGCCGAAGGGCGAGTCCGCCTGCTGGAGGACCTCGACGGCCGCGTGACCCGGCAAACCGCCGTCCGCCTGCTGGAATGGACAGTCGAGGCGGTTGTGGAGAACTACGCCGAATACCACGACTACAAGGTCAACACGACCCAGTCCGACCGCGGCGAGCTGCTGTACATCCTCCTCGATTTTCTCCGCCTCAAGGCCGGCTACGAGCGCGTGGCCTGGAATCTCTGGCCGGTGATCGTCGCCCACGACGTCCTCCTGCAATCGGGCCGGGGCGAGGCCGCAGCCCGGTGGCAGCGGGCGATCACGCAGCGGACCAGGACCTTGGCCGACGAGCAGCTCCAGCAGTACGAGCAGCTTTGCACCCGGCACGGCGTCCGCCTGCGAAGCATCGGCGAGCGGCTGGGCGAGCGGTTCGTCCAGCCCTTGGCCGTGACCCGGCTCCGCGCGTGGGTCCGGCCCGCCATGGCCGAAATCCGTGCCGGCCGGTCGTCCCCTTCCTTCGCGGCACTCCGCCGCGAGATGGCCCCGTTTGCCGCGGAGCCGTCCGGCGCCGGCGTCGACGTTCCGGCCTGGCTGGACGCGCTGGCCGAGGAGGTCCAGGCGGCGCGATCGGGCGTTGGGGAGTCCGACGAGCCGGCAACGTCCTACCCCCAGATTCCGCAGGTCCGCCTGTCGCTGGAACAGATCCGCCGCCAACTCGAGTCCTGGCAGAAGCGTTGACGCCCCGGGCGAAATGCGGCCGGAAACGACCGAGAGTAGGGCGGGCGTCTCGCCCGTCCCCAGCGCTTGCGCAGATTCCCCGCGGACCGGCGAGACGCCGGTCCTACTGGATTCCCGGACGTCCTCAATAATCCGCGTTAATCTTTCTCCGCGATCAGCCGGCTCAGCTTCCGCCCCGTCGTGCTGAGCGGATACTTCTCCAATTCGCCGGGCAGGATCCACCGGGCGATTGCCGGCCGCCGGCGGCCGTCGCCCCCGGGGACGTATCGGGCCGCGTAGCAGTCCAGCGTGATACGGAAGCGGGTCACGCCGTGGCGGATCGTGGCCAGCCGCTCGCCCGGCTCGATCGACACGCCGGTGAGCCGCTCGACGCCGGCGACCAACTCTTCCCGCGATGCCGCGACGTGCTCGGACGGGACCATGAAACGGGGGAAATCCCACAGCCCCGCCCAGCGGCCCCCTTCGGGACACTTCACCAGCAGGACCCGGCGGCCGCGGTGAACCACCACCGCCGCCTCGTGGCGGTGTTCGGCCGGCCGCTTGACCTTCGGCCGGGGAATCTCGGCCGTCAGCGACATTTCCCGCGCGCGGCACAGCCCCGCGACCGGACAGGCGTCGCATCGCGGGGCCCGCCCCAGACAGACCGTGCTGCCCAGCTCCATCAGGGCCTGGTTGAACGATCCGCTGCCCCGCCGGGGCAAGACGGCCTCGGCCATCGCCCAGAGCAATCGCGTCCCCGCCGCCGAGGCCGGGTCGCCGCGATAGGCCAGCAGCCGGCTGAACAGACGCATCGTGTTGGCCTCGAGGATCGGCTGGCGGGCATCAAAGGCGATCGAGAGGATCGCTCCCGCCGTGTAGCGGCCGATCCCCGGCAGGCGGCGGACCGACTCCGCGTCGCGCGGGAAGACGCCCCCGTGCTGGGCGAGGATTTGTTTGGCCGCCTGGTGAAGCTGCCGGGCACGGCGGTAGTAGCCCAGCCCCTCCCAAAGCCGCGCCACCTCCTCCTCATCCGCGCTGGCCAGCGCACGGATCGAGGGAAACCGCCTCAAGAACCGCTCGAAACACGATTTGACCGCGGCGACCTGGGTCTGCTGGAGCATGATCTCGCTGAGCCAGACCGCGTACGGGTCGCCAGTGCGCCGCCAAGGAAGGTCGCGGGCGTGCCGGAGATACCAGGTGCGGAGCCGCCGGCGAAACCGCGTCCTCCACGGCGCGTCGGGAAGCGACCAATCGCCGTCCGCCGCTCTTCGGTTCATCGACCGCGCCCAGGCTTCCGTCGGCCAGCGACGACCCGGTCCGCCACCAACGAGCCGGCCATAGTCAGCACCCCCAAGACGGCCAGGGCGGCGGCAACGCCCATCCACTGCCGGTAGATGTGCAATTGCTCCTGGAAGGCGGTCTCCATGGGGTGAGGAGGCCGGTCGATGCCCCTTTCCAGTACCATCCAGAGATTCAGCGCCATCCAGGGTGGGTAATCGGCGACGTCCAGCCGCACCGGTCTGAAGTAGTAGGACGCGGCTCCCAGCAGAACCCCAGCCAGGGCTAGCGCGGCCCCGGCCAGCAGCATCCGCTGCCGAAGCCCCCACCGGGTAGCGGGCCGGGACATGACCGGCTCTGACCGATCTGGCTCGAGGGCGGCGATCTCGCGCATCGTGGGGACTTCCACCTCGGCGCCGCAGGCGCAAAGGACATGCTCGCCTGCTTGGGAAGCGTGGATCGGCAGTTTCCGGCCGCACGAGCAAGGGAGGAGGTATCTCATGGGAGCAGGCTGTGGCTCAGGAAAGCGTGGTCAGGGAATCCGTTGTAAGTGCGGCGGGATTACCATTGTGGAACTGGGAGCGCGGCAGCGCAGTTTCGTTCTCTAAGTTTCTTATATTAACCATACGCCCCATCTTCTCCATTTAGTTGCATAGCCCTTCTTGAGGGCGATGCAGGTGAGGGAGAATCTGGATCGACCCCTGGACGCTGCCGAGTCTTCGTGTACAATAATAGGGCCGGCCCCGGCATAGCTAGCCTCGGCAAAAGAGGCATCCGGTGAGAAAGCGTCTCGCTTCCCGCCATTGTACGCCGCCGTGGGGCAAACCGCGAGCCCTGGTCTTTCCGCGTGCTCAATCCCTGTCTTGGTGCGTAGCAAGAGTAGCCTGGCGCGAGCCAACGGAGGCGTCGTCCCCCGCGATCCCGGGGTGATCGGCGGGCGCCGATTTCCTCCAGACAAGTGTTGAGCAGCGCGGCGCGAGAGTTGGGACGGAACGAACCTTCCGTCCGCCGTGGATTTCTTTCCTTAAAGCGAATCCCTTGCCAAATGTCGAGGTGTACCGCCGCCGCGAGGAATCGGTGGTAGAGTTTTCTGGTTTGCCGCCGCCGCAGGGCGAGCCGAACGCCGTGGGACCACACCGGAAGCCTCTTAAAGGGAGTGCTGCATTGTTCGACGCAGACGCACTTTTGGACGAATTCGACGACATGCCTTCTCATCCGGAAGAGGAGTTGGAGTTGGAAGAGAAGGCCGAGGATGCCCTGGAGATCGACGCGGACATCGAGGAGCACGTCGAAGACGAGTTGGACGAGGAAACCGAGTTGGAAGCGGAGGGGGCGCTCGACGAGCTATTGAACGCGGAAGATACGGAATCCTGGTCGGACGATCCGGTCCGCATGTATTTGACGCAGATGGGGGAAATCCCGCTCTTGACCCGGCAGCAGGAGATCGCCCTGGCCAAACAGATCGAGATCACCCGGGCCAAGTTCCGCCACAAGGTCGTGGAATGCGATTACGTGATGCAGCAGATCGTGCGGGTCCTGCGGCGGGTGCACGACGGCGAGCTGCCCTTTGACCGCACGGTGCAGGTCTCCGTGACCGACCGGCTGGAGAAGGAGCAGATTCTCGGCCGGCTGCCGCACAATCTCCGCACCCTGGCCGTGCTTTTGAAGCGCAACCGCCGCGACTACTGCCTTGCCACCAGCAAGTCGCGTCCGATGGGCGAGCGGAAGGCCGCCTGGCGGCGGCTGGGGCGGTGTCGCCGCCGCGCCGTGAAGCTCGTCGAAGAGCTGGGCCTGCGGACCCAGCGGATCGAGCCCTGGATCAAGACCCTGGAGGACTTCAGCCACCGCGTGGACGAGCTCAAGGCCCGCACCGAGGAGCACCGCCGGGCGGGCGGGCCACCCAAGGAGCGCGAGCCCTGGATCATGGAGTTCCGCAACATCCTCCGCGCCACCCAGGAGACCCCCACCAGCCTCCGCAACCGCGTCCGCTACCTCAAGGGGATTTACGCGCACTACCAGGAAGCCAAGCGCGGACTTTCCGAGGGAAATCTGCGGCTGGTGGTGTCCATCGCCAAGAAGTACCGCAACCGCGGCCTGAGCTTTCTCGACCTGATCCAGGAGGGGAACGCGGGCCTGATGCGGGCGGTGGACAAGTTCGAGTATCGCCGGGGGTTCAAGTTCTGCACCTACGCCACCTGGTGGATCCGCCAAGCCATCACCCGCGCAGTCGCCGATCAGAGCCGGACGATCCGCATCCCCGTGCACATGGTCGAGACCATGTCCCGCGTCCGCAACGTCTCCCGCAAGCTGCTCCAGGACCTCGGCCGCGAGCCCACGATCGAAGAGACGTCGCGGGCCAGCGAGACCTGCCTGGACGAGACCCGGCGGGTGATGGCGATGAGCCGCTACCCGATCAGCCTCGACCGCCCGGTGGGCAACAGCGAGGACAGCCACTTCGGCGACCTATTGCCCGACGGCACCGCGGAGAACCCGGCCATCGGCGCTACCCAGGAGATGCTCCGCCGCCGGATCAGCAAGGTCCTCAAGACGCTCAGCTACCGCGAGCGGGAGATCATCAAGCTCCGCTACGGGCTGGGCGACGGCTACAGCTACACCCTCGAAGAGGTGGGCCACATCTTCAAGGTCACCCGCGAGCGGATCCGCCAGATCGAGGCCAAGGCCGTCCGCAAGCTCCAGCAGCCCAGCCGCAGCCAGGAGTTGGTCGGGTTCCTCGACTAGCCGCTGGCGGCTTAACAGCCCGGCGTGCGATGGTTCAGCCTCTCGCCGGACCGATTGTCAGCGGGCCACGTGATTCAGCGTGAACGGCGCGAACAGCCCGTAGCCGATCGTGTCATAGCCCGTGCCCGGCGGCGGGCCCTGCTTGGGCCCCTGGTGGAACATCCCCGGCCAGGCGCTTCCCCGCGGCGTGCCGGCGTGGTGCGGGCCGAGCGTGTTCTTGAGCGTGCCGATCACCACGACCTCGACCGTGTTTGAGCCGGGCTTGATGTACTCGGTTACGTTGCACTCCCACGGCTGCGAGACGAGGTGGTCGCAAAGCTTCCCGTTCACCAGCACTTTGGCCACGCTGCCGTACCAGGAGGGAACCGAGACGCGGTATCGGCCCGAGGGCTGGGGCACGTCGAAGGACTGCCGGTAGGCGACGCCGGCGGCGTAGAAGGGCATTCGCTGCTGGTTCCACCCCAAGCCCTTCCCGATCTTCAGCGGTTCCGCGGCCACGATGGCGAACCCCGACCGGGTTGCCTTGAGACCGAAATTGCCCAGCACGTAGGCCGGCTCGAGCTCGTGGTAGATCGTAAACGGCGCGGCCTTGATCGTCACAGCGTTCTCGCCCGGCCTGGCCGCCGCCGTGATGTCGATCTTGCCAAACGCCTTGTCGAGCCACCAGGCGTCCTTGGCGGCCGTCACCGGGGTGCCGTTGCAGGTGATCGCGTAGAGGTCCGGCCGCTCGATGACGATCACAAGCGGCTTGGGCACCTCCCCCTCGATCGCAAACCGGTAGGTCGCCTCGAAGCCGCTCCCCGGCGGGAACTTCCTCGAAATCAGCTCGTCCTTGAACTGCACCGCACTGTCCCAGGGGTTGCGCTCCATGCCGTTTTTCTCGAAGGCCATCTGGTTGGCGGCGTAAAAGTAAAGGTTCTTTCGGGTCTCGCCGCCGGCGGTGACGTCGAGGTAGTCAAGCGTCAGGACGTTGGGCTCCAGGCGGCGGGCCGAGAGCGTGCCCGAAGGCGCGACGCTGGTTGTCTTCTCGGCGGCCGTCTGGCCGGGCTCAAGCGGTTTTTCCGAGAGGAACAAGAGCAGGCTGCCGCAGGGCGGGAGTTGAAAGGCGAGCTTGATCGCGCCCGCCTCCGAGACGAACGCATACGGCGCGATCTTCCCCGTGCGGCAGTCCCACGCCTCGACGCCCTTGAGCTGGCTCTCGATCGTGCCCGATGAGGGATTGTCGATGCTCGTGTTCACCAAAAAGAGGATCTCGCCGTCGGCCAGCTTGCGGCGGTGGTGGAAAAGGTTCCCCTTGTCGAGAGCAGCGCGGCGGATCGCCGTACGATCGCGGCCCAAGACCGGGACGAGCTTCTCGGCCAGGGCCTCCGGCTCGACCTGCTTCCAGCCGGGCTGCTTTGCGAGTACGGGGCCGCGATCGGAGGGCCTGCCATCGACCAGCGCCGGCGGCGGGCCGCAACTGATGATCCGGCCGCCGTCATGCGCGAATTCCACCACAAGCTTCATGGTCTTGGCACTAAGGGTCTCGGTCATTGGCGGCAGGACCACCGTGTGGTACGACCGGTTCCCCACGGCAAACCACACGCCCGTCCGGCCGGCCGGCGATGGGTAAGGCGGCTCCTCGATATCCTCAATAATGCCGTGCCGGGCGATCACCTCCTCGCAGCCCAGGTCGTACTCCACCTGGGCCCGCTCCAAGGACATTAAGAGGTCGAAGAAACTCTTGCCGATCTCTCCCAGACGCTTGCTCTGCGTGGAATCCGCCTGGTACATCCAGGCCGTCGTCGTCGGCTCGAGGACCAGGATGCGATTGATTTGCTCGCCCTGGCACATCGCCGCCGTGAGCCGGGTGAAGTACCCGGCCATCACGTGGTAGGAGTCCCACCACGGCTCGTGGTAGGAGAACGACTGGGGATGATCGGCCTTGCGGGCCCCGCGCAAGGTGACGTAGGAGAGGTGCTCGTCCAGCAGGTTGACGCCAAGCACCTCCAGCCAGTCGCCGATCCGCTTCATGTCCTCGAAGCGCAGGTCCCAGCCGCCGGCCCCGTAGACCTCGCACAAGTACCGCTTCCGGCCGAGTTGATTGCAGAGGCTCGTGACTTCCTTGACCATCCGCACGTTGCCGAACTGGGCGTGGGTGTTTTCGGCGTACTGGTTCATCAGGCAGTCGATCCCGGGGATGTGCTGGTGGGCGCTCATCGCCATGTTGTCGGGCACGCCCACGCAGTCGGGCCATTCGTGGTCCCAGTAGTGGCCCGTGAAGGCGATGCCGTTCTTGTCGCACCAGTCGTAGTACGGCTTGCCCCAGTGCTCGATGAACTGCTCGAGGACGACCTGGAAATAGTCGTGGCGGACCTGTTTCCAGCGGCCCACCGGCCGGATCAGGCTGGGGAGGTGGTCCAGGAGGCTGTAGCCGCAGCGTTTCTGGAACTCGGCGGGGAGGTGATCGGTCCAGGGGAGCCCGCCCGCGGGACGCACGTTCGGCTCGTCGGTGAACGAGCCCAGGACCCGCTTGCCGAACTGGTCGCCGACGTGTTTCCTGTACGCGTCCAGGGTGATCTCGAGGAATTTTTCCGTCACGCCGGGGTACATCAGGTCGACGTAGCAGCGATTGCCGTGCCAGGGAGAGTTCCCCGCGCGGACCACGGAAGCGACCACGTAGCGATCTTCGGGCAGCGGCTTGCCGGATTGGAGCAGCGTCTCGGTGACGTTCTCGAACCCTTTCGGGGTGATCCGGTAGACCCCCACGACCTCGGCTCCCGGCTTGGCGACCTGCTTTTGTTCGCGGAACACCAGCCCCCGGCCGCGCGACTCGGGCATCACTTCCGGCACCCAGCCCCCGGCAAAGCCCGAAGGGTAGGAGTTCTCGTCGTAGATCCAGACGTTCATGTCGAGCTTTTCGGCCTCGTCCAGGGCGGCCTTCCAGAGCCGGAACCAGTCGTCGCCGAGGTAGGGCGTCATCAGTCCGGGCCGGGGATGGACGAAGGCCTGCCGGACCCTCTGGCCGGCTAGGTCCCGCAGCGTGCCGCGGACCTGCTCCTCGGTGAGCATGTCGTTCCAGACCCAAAGCGGGGCTGAGGCATACTCCCGCGGCGGATCGGCGAAGAGCTTCTTCACCGCCGCCGAATCGGCCGGCGGCTGGGCTGCCCCGGCCTGCCCACAAACCACCAACAGGACCAAGCCCCACAGGCTGCTGCGATAGAAACTTGCCATAGGATCCTCTCCCGTATGGGCGAAAACGTTCGTGGTCCGGAGGCTGGATCGAGGCCGCCAGACCGATGACCCAGCGTCCGCTCCTATCATCCTCCACGTGCGAATTCGTCGCGCAAGAATTGGGCCGCGGCCTCCCATTGCTCGGCGGCTGCGGAGAAATCGACCGCCATCGGCTTGAAATCGGCCGGGAGGCCGAGGCGCTCGGGAGGCTTGACCTTCGGGTTAAGCGGGATCTGGCCGCTGGCCCCGGCCGCCAACTGCCCCTCGATTTCCGGCGACAAGAGATAATCGACCAACCGCCGCGCGGCTTCGGGGTTCGGCCCGCCGTGGATCACGGCCAGCGTGTTGGGAATCAGCAAGGTCCCCAGCCCGCCTGCTGCCTGGTCGGGATAGACGATCGCCACGGGCATCCCCTTGGCGATCTCCACCAGCCCGTCGTCGGTGTCGGTCAGGCCGAAGGCCAACTGGCCGCTGGACACCGTCATGGCCACCTGCTTGTTGCCCGAAAGGATCTGAATCTCGTTGGCCTTGAGCCGGGCGAAGAAATCCTTGGCCTTCTGGTCCCCCCAGGCGGCGAACAGGCACGCGGCGTGCGTGGCCGTGGTGCCGAAGAGCGGCTTGGCCATCCCCACGCGGCCCCGCCACTTCGGGTCGGCCAGGTCCTCAAGCGACCGCGGCCGATCGGCTTGCGGAACCACCTCCGTGTTGACCAGCAGGATCCTCGCCCGGGCCGCAAAGGCGTGCCAGGTCCCCTTCGGCGATCGGGCCCAGGCGGCGTAATCCTTCGCCGCCGACGACTCGTACCGCTCCAGGAGCCCTTGCCGGTCCAGCCGGAGCGTGTGGAGGATCTCGTTGTTCCAGAAGACGTCGCAGCGGGGCCGGTTGGCCTCGAACAGGATCACCTCGGCCAGGCGCACGCTCTTCGTGGATTCGACGTCGAACTTGGACCGCACGGCGATCCCGCTCTCGGCGGCGAACTGGTCGAGGATCGGCTCGGAGAACTCCGAATCCAGCGCCGTGTAGACGACCACCGTCGGGCCCGACGTCGACCAGCACCCGGCCGCCAGCAGGCAAGCCGCGGCGACGATCACTCGGCATTGCGGCGATCCCGCCTTACGGCCGCCAAACGGCATCGCGTCTCTCCTCCGGGGGAAAGAGCCATCCACCATCCGACTCGCGACAAGG
>Ga0315280_10003990_pt1 | contig 22142 bp, 10 predicted proteins | sample YL17G06_40_MG_FD_203697 | JGI IMG/M metagenome (GOLD analysis project Ga0315280, IMG submission 203697) | Sediment microbial communities from Yellowstone Lake, YNP, Wyoming, USA - YL17G06_40 | ecosystem: Environmental > Aquatic > Freshwater > Lake > Sediment | place: USA: Wyoming | collected...
CTCAAATGAGAAGGTCGCCATTGCCGCCATCGCCGCCTACGGCGCCGTCGGAGACGCCGGCTGCGTGCCGGCGCTCGTCGCCGCCGCCGCGGCCGGAGGCGGCAAAGGCGCCGCCGCGCGCTCCAGCCTCCAGCGGCTCAGGGGCAAGGACGTGGACTTGGCCCTGATCGCCGCGCTGGACAAGGCCGACCCGGCCGGGAAGGTCCAGATCATCGGCGCCCTGGCCGACCGCACCGCCGCCGAGGCCGCGCCGGCCATCGAGAAACTCGCCGCCTCCGACAACGCCGAAGTCCGCCAGGCCGCCGTCGCCGCCATCGGCGCCGTCGGCGCCGAAAAGCAGGTCCCCGCGCTGGTCGCCAGCCTCAAGTCCGCCAAGGACGCCGCCGGCATCGAGGCCGCCGACAAGGCCCTGTCCGCCATCTGCACCCGCGTCAAGGCCAAGGCCGTCGATGACCTCCTTGCCGGCCTAGGCGGCGCAAGCCCCGAAGCACAGGCGAGCCTCTACAACGCCCTGGCACGCGCGGGCGGGGAAAAGGCCCTGGCCACACTCGTCGCCGCCGCCAAGACCGGCAACGACGGCGCCGTCAGGGCCCTGGTGACCTGGACGGTTCCCAACGGCATCACGCCCCTGCTGGACATCGCCTCCACGTCTACCAACAAGGTCCACAAGGTCCTCGCCACCAGAGGAGTCATATCCCTGGCTCGCCTCAAGGATACCCCCGAGGCCGACGCCCTGGCCGCGCTGGCAAAGGTCATGACGCTCGCGGACATCCCCGAAAAACTCCAGGCCCTGGCCGCACTGGGCGAAATACCCACCATCGAGAGCTTCAAGATGCTCGCCACATTCGTCGAGGACAAGGCCCTGGCCGAAGCCGCCGGCTCCGCGGCCGTCAAGATCGCACCCAAGGTCATGGACAAGGACAAGGCCCTCGTCCGCGCAACCCTCGAAAAAGTCCTCGCCAACACCAAGAACCCGCGGACCAAACGCGACGCCGGGCAACTCCTCGGCGTTGCCGCCAAGGGCAAGTGACCCCGCCGGCAAGGGCAGCTATTGCCTACCGCTTATTACGTTCCTTCAGGTCTTCATTATCTCGCGGAGGGCCACGGTCGCGTAGCAGCCGCTGGGGGCGGTGAAGGTAAGTTGGACGTACGGGCCGCGGTCGTCGTCGGCCGCCGAGAGCTCCGGTGAGCCCAGGGCGAAGCGAAGTGCCCGCCGCGTGCCCTTGGGCCTCAGCGAGCCGACGTTCTTGAAGTCGTCCGGCGCGATGCGGTGCAGCTCGAGCACCTCCCGCTCGATTTGCCCCGGCCGCCCGCCGGCGAGGTTGCTGCGGCAGCCGACCACCAGGCCGGTCGGGCTTATCTCGAACCTGTCCGCTCGCGGCTGCTCGGCCGCGGGATCCTCGACGGTGAAGATCGCGCCGTTGTCCGCCTTCTCGGCCATGTCGCCGGCCAGAACCTTGTCCAGCGTGTCGATGCGGCGGATGACGATCTCGTTGAAGATCCGACTCTGGAAGGCCGAGACGTAGAGGCGTTTCATCCGCTTGTCGATGGGGACCATCGCCGCGCCGGCCCGCCGGCGCTTCTGGTAGGCCGAAAGGGCCTTTCGCTCGTTCTGGTACTTCCACGGCCAGCGCTTAAGGGCGCGGTCGTAATGGCCCGTGTCGAAGGCGTCTCTGGCGGCCCGGCAGTCCGGCGGGTCGTCCGGCTGCGGGCGGCCAAGGAAAATCGCCATGAACTCCTCCAGGTCGTTGCGGACCATGCACTCGCCGAGGTCGGCCGTGTCGTTCCGCGCCCCGAACCGCTGCTCGCCGAAGTAATTCGGCACGCCGCGGCGAGTCAGCACCTCCAGCACCGCCTGTGCCGCGGGCAACTGCCCGGCCGATACGCCGCGAATGCGAATGGCGAAGCGATTGGCCCTCAGGTGCCCGGGCCGCAGTTTGTTGCCGTGCCGGCCGAGAACTTCCACGCTCATGGCCGGGTCGCGGAACGACGCGATGGCCGCCGGGGCCACGTGTTCGAGGCTCATCACCTGCGAGCTGACGGCCTGGGCGTCCTTGAGCCCCGCCACGCCGATGTCGTGCGGCGGGACGTTCAGGTGGCGGGCGAGCCGGTTGACCGCCTCGGGCGTTGGGATGCCCGCCTTGGTCACGCGAAAGTACACGTGCGTGCCCTCGCCGCACGGCTCGTAAAGCGGCAGCTCCTCGACGCGGAAGTCCGTGACGTGCTCCTTGATTCGCCCGCCGATGCCCGGCAGCCCGACCGTGAGGTAGGGCAACTGGGGCATGTGCCGGTTGGGAGTCACGGCTTCCAAAGTCGCTCCTCGGCGCCGGCGGCGCTATTGGCCCGCCTGGCCAGCGTGAACAACAGGTCGCCCAGGCGATTGAGGTACCGCAGTGCCGGCGGCGGCACGGCCAGGCCGGTGTCCATGGCCAGCACGAGGCTTCTCTCGGCCCCGCGGCAGACGCACCGCGCGACGTGCAGCCTGCACGCCAGTTCGCACCCGCCGGGCACGATGAGCCGCTTGAGCGTCGGCAAGTCCTTGCCGGCCTCGGCGATGTCGGCCTCCAGGCGGGCGATGGCCGCGTCGTCGACGGCCGCCGGCGGCGTCTGGCCGGCGTCCACGGCCATCATGGCGCCAACGGCAATGAGGTCGGCCTGGACGCGATCCAGGATCGCCTCGATCGCCGCGCGCCCGCTCTGGTCCTCGGCCCGCGAGGCCGCGCCGGTCGCGGATACCGCACAGGCCCGGCACAGCCCCAGGTGAGCGTTTAGTTCGTCGATCTCGCCGTTGGCCACGACCAGCGGATGGCTCTTGCGGACCCGCTGCCCGCCATAACGGCAAGTGTCGCCCCCGTCGCCGCTCCCGCCCCCGCCGTCGGCACGGTTGTATGATTTCATCATGCTTCTCCCACGGCGTCTTGGAACGCCGAGACAGGCATTGTACAAGACCGCCGCGCGCGCGGCACGGGCATCTTGATCATGCGTCCGCTTAATCCGGGCAAAGGACGCCCGCCAGCCCCCGCTACTGTAGTGCCTCTAAAATAACATTGCTTGTCAGAAGTCCACAAATCCGAAATCCGAATCTCGAAATCCGAAACAAATTCGAAATTCGAATGCTCCAAACGTCAGCGGCAGGGCCGACTGTTTCCCCCAATCACCAGAATCTCCCCAGATGGGCATCGTTTTGAATTTCGTGCTTCGTGATTGTTTCGGATTTCGAGATTCGAATTTCGGGTTTATGCCCCGGGATAATGCTCATCAATAAAGAGACAGTGCGCTACACGGCGCCGCCCGCTCGCCCGCGCAGGCGACGCAGCGGGCAAAGCCCGCGTTTGAACGGCGGCTCGGCCGTCAGGACTGCGCGGATAAACTCCCGGTACCGAAGCGCCGCCGGGCTGATGTCCGCCCAGGTGTCCATCTCCGCCAGGGCCTTGGCCGCGGTCTGCCCGGCATCGTACGTCAGGTGGAACGCCCGCTTGATCTGCCGGCGGTCCTCATCGGTGATCTGCGGGTTGCGGCGCAGCCCCACCGAGTTCAGCCCGATCATCCCGCTTATGTTCGCCACCAGCGTGAACGGCGGCACGTGGCAGGTCAGGCCGGCAAGCCCCTGGGTCATTACCATCTCGCCGACCCAGCAGAACTGGTGGACCATCGCCCCGCCGGAAAGAATCACCCGGTCGCCGAGCGTCACGTGCCCTCCCGCGGCCGCGCTGTTGGCCAGGATCACGTTGTCGCCTATCGTCGCGTCGTGCCCGGCATGGCTGTTGGCCATCCAGTAGCCGAAGTCGCCCACCACCGTCGCGCCGAGCGGCCTGGTCGCGCGAGAGATCGTCACGCCCTCGCGGAACCGGTTGCCCTTGCCGATCCGCAAGTGCGTCCGCGCCGCCGGGTCGAACTTCAGGTCCTGCGGCAGGCCGCCCAGCACGCAAAACGAGTCCACCAGGTTGCCCTCGCCCATAGTCGTGTAACGCCGAATGACCGCGTGCTGCATGAGCTCGCAGCCCGGCCCGATCTCGGTGTCCGCCTCGACAACGCAGAATGCCCCTATCTTGACGTCGTCGGCAATCTTCGCTCCGCTGTCCACAATGGCCGTCGGATGAATGATCGGCATCTTAAAGCTCCAATCTGCCCGGCCGGCACGAGACCGGCCGCCGGGCCCCGGCCCGCACGAGCCGAAGTGGTGATTATATCGCCCCCCGCCACGCCGGCAACATGGCCCGTCAAGGAGAAAGGCCCAACCGGGTATTGGCAACCAGGCCCGGAAGCCAAGACAGCCGCAAGACCGTCATTGACTTTCGCCGCCCAAAGGGCGACAATTCTGAATCTGGCGGCCCGCGCCGCCGTCGCGGCTACCGCCGTATGATGCGCCCGTAGCTCAGTTGGATAGAGCGTCTGCCTCCGGAGCAGAAGGCCGCAGGTTCGAATCCTGTCGGGCGTAGTCCGCCGCAGGCGGACTAGAGCGGAGAGCAGTAGAAAGTAGAGAGTAGAAACAGCGGCAGAGCCGTAAGTAACGACTTGTCTGACGCTTGTTGCAAGATGCTCTCCGCGGTCTCCTTTCTACTTTCTACTCTCTGGCCGTTAGAGCACGGCACGATTCGACGAACTCTCGGATCACGTCCCTATCCGGTTCGAACTTGGGACAGTGAGGCGTAGTCCGCCGAAGGCGGACTAGAGCGGAGAGCAGTAGAACCTGCCTGCCGGAGGCAGGAGGAGAGAGTAGAAAAGACGGCAGAGCCGTAATCAACGGCTGACTCTTCGCGCATCGGCGGCATCGTAATACACTCGTTGCCGGCCGGCGGGAGGCGTCAGGCGGGCACGGGCCCATTTCCGAAGTTCCGGCAAGGGGCAGCGCTGCCAGCTCAGGCAGTGCCGCACGAGCTGCTGCCGGTCGGGCCAGGCGGCAAGTTGCAGCAGGGCCGCCCCGCTGACGGGGTGTTTGCCCGACCCGGCCAGCTTGACCAGCGTGTCCAGCCAGGCGGCGTCGGGATCGCTGCCGGCGCCGTTCTGCGCTCCCGGCGAGACGCCGACTTCGCTCACGCCGGCGGCTTGTGCGGACTCTGTCAGGCATAGCCGAAGGTCATTGGCCCCGGGCGTGTCGAGCCACTGATTCCATTGCCCCTGGAGGGCCTTCCAGGCCGGCAGATCGAAGGGGTTTGGCGGGGCGACAGGCCGGCCCGTCAGCCGCATCAGCCGCCGCGCCGCAAGCAGCCGGTTGAACCACCTGGGCGAGGTCAGTTCTGCGGCGGCCTGGGCCACTGCCTGCCGCCACCAGCTTTGCCGGCTCTGGTCCTTGTTCGCCTGCCACCACGCCTGCCATTTGGCCAGGAGATCAACCGGGTTGGCCGACTGGTCGGCAAACTGGACGTAACAGAGAGGCTCCAAATCCTGTTCGGCCGCGTGCAGACGCGCGAATGTCCACTCGGCGCCCTGCTCGGCAGCCAGTTTGCCCACCGGCAGGTCGCAATCGACGGATTGGCTGACCAGCCGGCCATCGCCGGCCAGGGCCAGGTCGGACAAGTCAATTTGCCGCATGGCGAGCTTGGCGGCAGCGCCGGCCGGCGCGGTGGCCGAGGCCGACGCCGACGCGATTGCCGTTGTCGGGCCCGATGCTGCGGCCGTTGTCGTGCCCGATGAGGCGGCCGGTGCACTGGCCGGAAGCGGCGCGGTCTCATCCTTGGCCAGCAGGTCGCCGGCAGCCAATTGGATCGCCTCTTGCCAGGGCAGCAGCCGCTGGCGCGGGGAGATTTTTTTCGGGACGAGCTGGTCGGATTCCGGTTGAGGCTCGCCGTCGTCTTCCCAGCTTGGAAAGGATCGCAAACGCGGTATAGACACCGGAAGGTCGTAGCGGTCTTCATTGGAGTACTCGGCCAGGTAACGCATTCGGGCCTCGATGAACTTCAGCCGGAACTGGCGAATGTGGTAGAGGGAGATGGCGCGGTCGATATCGGCCCGCCCGCGCTGGTCGCCCAGCATCCGCAGCAGGCAGGCCAGGCGGACCCGGCGGGTGAAGTCGGTCGCGGCGGCGTGCGCCTTGGCGATGGCGTCGGCGGAGGCGGAACCCTTTATCATCGCCAGCGCCCAGGCCGCCTCCAGGCCTTCATCGCCCTCGGCCGAGAGCCTTTCCTCGATCAGCCCGGCCAGCGGCTCGACCAGCCAGTCCGCCGCCGCCTTCATGGTCAGTCGCCGTTTTCCAACTGCCTCGTCATTCAGCACCGGCTTCAGGGCGGCGGCGATCTCCGCGGGGCTCAGGTACGCCTGCACCGGGAATTTCAACTGGGGTCCGGCCAGATAAGTGCTTTCAATGCTCTCGGGACCGGGCATCCGCGAACGTTGAAGGTATTCCACACGGCGGGAGTACATGGTCATGGTTTGGCGGCGGTAATACTCGGTAGCGACATACCCGGCAGGATTGTCCGGATCGAACTCTGACGATTGCCGCCGGTTGGCGGACTGGTCAATCCGCTGCCGCAGGATGTCGCGGGCGATTTCCTGACCGGCCATCGCCGCCGGCGAGTCAGCGGCCGTCTCAAGCGGCGAGGCTTGGCCCCACGGCGGCAGAACGCTGAGGATAAGCCCGCCGGACGGCGCCGACGCCGTCGCTGGGGACGACGCGGCCTTGGGGCGGCGACTTTCCTCACGCAGTTGGGCCAGGGCGGCGTGGAAACTCACTTGAGGTAAGATGCTTGAGCTCATCATGGGAGGCTCGACAACCGCCTCCTCCGTCTGGGTCGGCGTTTCCGCCCGCGGGCTTTCATCCGCCAGAGCGGCGAGCCAGTCGCCAACGGGCAGTTGATCGGATGAGTACGATCGTTCCTGCGTCTGCGAATTGAGCTTGATCGCCTCGGCCGGGGCCAGCACGCCGATCAACAGCATCAGGGATTGCCTCTGCTGGCGCTGCTCCCATTGTTCTTCTTTGAGCGGCCCGGCGGCCTTGACCAGCGCGGGCACGTCTTCCGCCTGGCCGCAAAGCGCCAGGGCGGACCTGGCGACCTCACGTCGGAAGGCGGAGGCGGAGGTCTGCCTCTTGGCCGTGAACGTGACGGCCTTGACCAGCAGTTCCCTGGCCGGCTTGGAGTTCCACTTGACCGCGGCGATGGCCGCCGCCGTCACACCCGGCGAGGTGGTGGCTGACATCATGGCCGTCACCTGCGGGTCTTGGTTGTCGGGCGCCCACGCCAGGGGCAGGTCCAGCGGCCCCCGGCCGGCATAGGGCACATAGCCCGAGTCCGGATAGATTCCGCTTCCGCCACCAGTCTCAAGACCGCCGCGGATCAGCCGCGGCAGGTCGCCTTTTTCCGGCTTCTGGACCAATCCGGCCAGGGCATAACGCGCGAAGTCGGCGTCGTTGCCCTTGCGCGCGTCGGCCACCAGCCGGTCTGCCAATTCCGCAAGCCGCGGATTCTCTCGCAAGGCCCGCGAGAGCCCGCTGGCCGGGCAGCTATCGAGAAAAGAGCGCAGTACTTCCATCCTGCCGGATGCGGCCACCAATGGCGCCAGGTCCGGCACGTACGGCCACAGCATTTCCAACCGGGGAGAATAGGTCTTGGACCAGCATTGGCAGGCCGATTGGACGGCGAGTTGGGCGACCGTCTGGCCGGCGGGGCGGGCGAGCGCGGCGGCCACTTTTGCCTGGAGCACCGGCGGGACTTTGGTCCCAAACGCCACCGCCTGGCGCAGGGCCGCGGCGGTGGCGGGCACGCCGGCAGGATCGATCCGCAGCAGCGCCGGTGAGTCGAACTCCGCCAGCGCCTCAGAGGCCAGGTAGGCGGAGATATTGTCGTCGGAGGCGACGGCGGCCGTCAGGGCCTGCCGCATTGGGTCAAAGAAGGCGGCCTGGGGATGGCCCAGCAGGTACAGCGCCAATCCCATGCGTGCGGCGGCGGCGACTTCCGGCCTGGAATCGTTGAGGAATTCTCCGACGACGGCCGGGGCGTCCTGAGAGTCGCCGGCGGCGATCAAGGCCGTTGGCAGCATCTCGGCGGGCATGGTCGTGGGGTTTATGCGGGCCTGTTGGTCAGTCATCGCGGCCGCCAGCGAGGCGATGCCCATCTTGGTGAATGCGTCCTTGGGATTGACCTTCAGCAGGGCCGGCAGGTCCGCCTGGACAGCCTCCGAAAACAGCCGGGCCATCATCGCGTCCTGGGCCGGGCCGTTCATGTCGCCCATAATCGGCAGGAACCTGGTCCGCAGCGGTTCCGGCGGCAGCCAATTGATGACGCGCGGGACGTTCCAGTCGTACGTGGCGGGCTTGCCGTCCTTGCCGGTCTTGCCGGTCTTGACCACCCGTAGGGCCAGATCGAGCGTCTTGTCGGCGGGCTTGGCGGCGACGATGGCGTCGACGGCCTGGCCGATCTTCTCGGCATTGCCGCTCTCGATCAGCTTGACGATACGGTCCAGCGCGCCGGCGTCGTTGAATTCGACCAGCCGGCCCAGGATCTGGCCGGTGAGGCCGCTGCGCTCAAGGAGTTTCTTGTCATCCAACAGCGGGCGCAGCAAGGGCAGGGCGGACTCATCGGGCAAGCTCAGCAGTGTCTGGATCAGGTCGCGTTTCTCATATTCGTTCATCTTCGGGGTGAGCATCTTGGCGATGAACTTGACGGGCCCGGGCCCGGCGGCGCCCTTGAGTTTCTCGGCCAGGTTGCGTGCGGCATACGAATCGTCTTCCTGCTTGAACCTGGCCAGGACCGTATCCAGCGCCTTGTCGGAGCCGGACATCACCAGCGCCTTCCACAGGGTTAAATCGTAGGTGTCCTTACCGGCCGACATCTCGATGAGCCGGTCGGTGTACCTGGCGTCGCCGGCGTTGGCCATGATTTCAATGGCGCGGTCCTCCAGTTCACCGACTCGGCTGGCGGCGATCAAGTCGAACTCGCCCAGGAACGGGCCGGGCTTTTCGGTGATGCCTGCCATGGCGCTCAGCCGCAAGCCCGTATCCTTCTCGGCCAGGCCGGCCTTGAGCGTCGCCCGCACCGCCGGCGAATCGTCGGCCCCGCCGCGATACAGCAATGCCGCCGCCAGGACCGGCACCCACTTGCCGCCGGGGCGCTTAAGCGCCTTGCGCAGTGCGTCCAGCAGCGGCCCGGCCAGCTTGGGCCGGACTTTGGGCTTGTCGCCGGAGGAATAATCGTTGCGCTGGTAGGGCAGGTCCTGGCCCAAGCTGTCGCTGATGTACCTCTGCGCGATCATGCCGACGGCGGCGCCGGCCAGGTCTTCCTGCTCGTGGGTGAGGGATTGGACCAGCAAAGCCTTCAGTTGCGGAGAACGGAAACTGTAGGCGTCGCGCAAGGCAGCCGCCGCCCGCCCGGGCAGCTTGCTGGCCATCAGCCGCTTGACCACGTCATCGGGCAGCGGCACGGTGCGTTTGTACGTCCGTTCGACGGCGCCGACGGCGGCCGAAAAGACCGCCTGGTCCGGGCTTTCCAGGAAGCCCACAAGTTTGGGGAAGAAGCGCGCCCAGTTGTCGCGCTGCCCGGCCAGGGTTATCACCTGCGCGCGCACGGGCGCCATGTCGGGCTCATCCAGCGCCGCTTCGATGGCGGCGTCGACCTGCGCATCTTTATCGAAGCCTGCCAGCAAGGTCAGCAGGTCGAGCTTGCGGTCGGTTGCGGCGGCCTCGGCGTGGCGTTTGAGCAGGGCGTCTCGGCCGGCAGGCGACTTGAGCCTGGCCAGGGCCTCAAAACCCGCGCCCTCGCTGATCTTGCCTTCCTCGGTGAGCTTGAGGATCTTGTCGCCGGCGGAAGAGACCTGCCACTTGCCCAGCACGTGGGCGACCAGGTCGCGGACGAAGCTGTCGGGGTCGTCCAGCATCTCGGCGACCAGTTTGGCCGGCTCCCCGGACTTCTTCTCGTCGGTCAGTTCGGAGATCGCCTCCAGGGCGGCCGCCCGAAGCTGCCAGGCGGGACTCTTGAGCATTGGCTTGATGTAATTGAGGGCCTTTGCCTGCCGGGAGAAGCCCATCGCCCGGATGATGGTGGCGCGCACTTCGGGGGATTCGTCGGAGAGCATTTCGGCCAGGCGATCGACGTTCACCGCGTCGATCTTGGTCAGGGCGCCCACCGCCAGCAGGCGGATGTTCCGGTCATCGTCGGCCACCGCGCTGTCCAGCAGCTTGACCACGCGGGCGCGGGTGGCGGTGTCCTTGTCGCGAACCTTTTCGGCCACGCTCACCAGCGCATCGAGGGCCTTCTGGCGAACGTACGCTTGCGAGTCGGCCAGACACTCAGCCAGGAAAGGCACGGCCGAGGCGTCGGGCGCCTGGGCCACCTTCTCGACAGCCGAGGCGCGCGCGGCGGCGTCGGGCCCGCTCATCACGGCCACCAGGTCCTTGTGTTTTTCCAGCAGGGCCTGCGGACAGACCAGCCGCCAGCGCAGCCTTGCGGCCACCGACGAGGCCCGCTGGCGCAGCTCGAAGCTATCGGACAGTTCGGCCAGTTTCAGCGGCACCATCGCCTCGGCGCCGAGTTCCAGCAGCTTCTGCTCGATCTGTGGGATGTCCTTTTCGGGCGACGAAGCCAGCTTGGCGATCAGGTCCTCGGCCTGCTTTCGCTTGTCTTCGCCGGCGGCAAGGGAGGTTGTGCTGACGTGGGGCTTGGAGGTCGGCTCCGGCTTCTCGCCAAGCGACTCGGCAAGCTGCGGCCATCGGCGCAGCAGAGTCGCCTTCATCTCGGGACTCGTGGCGGCTTGCTTAACCAGTTGCGCCACCATTTCAGCGGACATGCCGGGTATTTCCGGCAGGGCCGGCTGGCTGGCGGTAGTTCCTCCGGCCGGCCGCGAGGTGCTTCTGAAACGAATGCTGGAGGTGGTGCTTGGCCCGTCGTCATCATCGGCTTCATCGGTGTCCGGCTGGGTGCTGGTGATGACGATGCGTTCGTCAATGGGGACGATGATGCGTTCGGATCGGTGCCTTGGTTCCGGCAACGGCGGTATTGGGCCGGCGTCCTGCCCGTCGGCTGGCGTTGCCTGTTGCAGGACAGCCGCCGCAAGGAAGCTCGCGGCCAGGATTCGGATGGCGCGGAGGAAAGTCATTTGGCAGCCCCCTTTGACCCTGCCAAGGACGCCGCCGCGGGCCGGCTGGTCGGGGCGGAAGTCGGGCCGGGTTTCTTGTCGCGGTTGGCGGCGATCCATGTCCGCCACCGGTCGATTTGCTTGGCGCGGTCTGCCGGCGCGGCGAATGCGTCGAACTCGATGCTCGCCGAGGTGATGCTCGCCAAGGCCTCGCCCGCCGCCGCCCGGACGGCAAGCTGATCATCCGACATGCACAGCAGCAGCCCGTCCCAGGCCGGCGCGCCCGCCTTGGACAGGGCGTCTATCGCCTTGATTCGCGTCCCGTAGCCGGCGCCGGCCAGGGGATTCACCACATCCAATACGGCCACCTTCTTGTCCAAGGGCGTCGTCGCGGCGGTCAGCCTGGCGCCCAACTGCGCCATCGCCTGGGCCAGCGATACCGCGGCGCCGGAGGCCGTCTTGCTCGGGTCGCCGCGAAGCAAGGTCAGGAGTTGATCGGTTGTCATGTAGCCGCTGCGGGAGGCGATGATCTCGCCATCGGCGTTGATGACGACGATGCTGGGCAGCGCCTTGGCGTCGAAGCGGGCGGCCAGCTCGCTTTGGCGGTCGGCGTCGATCTTGACCCATATGAACTGTCCCGCCAGCCCCCCCACGCGGCGGTCGGCGAAGGTGGTCACGTCCATCTTCCGGCACCATTGGCACCAGGAGGCGCTGAAGTAGAGCACCAGGCTGCGGCGGGTCTGTCCGGCGGCCAGCACGGCGGCGTTGAAATCCTCGGTGAAGCTGACGCCCTCGCCCTCGGCGGCCCGCCCGGCGGACACGCACAGAGCCGCGGCAGCCAAGGCGGCGGCCAGGACAACGCGGAGCAGCACCTGCGGCGGCAGCCGAGAGGCGCCGGTATCGCGTTGGCGTGCGGGGATTCCCAGGAGGCCCAAGCGGCCCCTTGGCTGCCGCGCTCCGCCAAGCCTCCTATTTATCCTTATCCAGGCCATGCTTGATCTTCTCCCAATAGGTTTCATATGTGAACTCGGGACTATGCAGGCAGTCGTGGCAGGTGTTGCAACTGTTCGGCAGGCACTTGGTGAGCTTGCCGATGGCGGCAGGGGCCCCCTTCACGCGGGCATTGACGTGCTCGCTGCACCGCCCGTGGCAACACTCGCATCCGACGCCGGCCAGTTCCGGTGTGACGAGAATGCCCCTGAAACCGTCGCCTGCTTCCAGGTCCACCACGTGGCAACTGACGCAGTCGGGGTTGCTGTCGCGGCGGCGAATGGGTGCGGGTTTTGAGGCGGATGTGGATGTTGCCCGCGGACCGGCGCCTGTCAGGCTGGCGAAGGCGGCGGCATGCCGCGAAGCCGCCCAGGCTGCAAACGTCTTGGCGTGACAGCCGCGGCAGCTTTGGGCGCCGGCATAGACGTTGCCGCCGGCGGGCACCGCACCGACGCTCACGCCCAGAGCGGCCAGGCCCGATTGCCGGTCGAGAGCCGCCAGTTCGGCGTTGTACCTTTCGGCCACGTCCAGCAGAGAGGCATCCTCGGGGACGTCGTTGTCCAGGACGAAGACGGCGCTTGTGGCCTCGCCCGGCCGGCCGTCGGGGCGGATCATCACGTCCATGCGGCCCAGCGTCTGGCCCTTGTTGGCGTGCCATGCCAGGCGGCAGGCGCCGATCACCTCGACGGCCTTGGTGGCCTGTGCGACGTGCCCGCCCAGGACCACGTCCAACTCGGGATGTGCCTGGGCGATGGCCCGCAGCGTCAGTTCGTCGCAGCAGGCCAGCAGCACCACCAGGTCTGTCTGGCCGCGAAGCTCCGGCAGGAGCTTGCCCAGGCAATCGTTGATGTCGCCGATCTGCACGCCCTGTCCGGCAGGACATTCCGGGTCGCCCCCGGTCACGCCCACCAGCGTGATGCGCAGGTTGTCCACCAGCAGTTGCCGGTAGGGGGCGACCAGCGGTTTGAGCGTGCCCGGTTCAAGCAGGTTGGCGCTGACCAGCGGCACGCTCGACCGGCCGGCGAGTTCCTTGAGCTTCGCGGCGCTGAGCATAGCCTCGGTGGGCCCGAGGTTGGCGGCGGCGCAGTGCATCTGCCCCAAGGCGGCCAGGTAGTGCTCCAATCCCAACTGCTGCCAGGTTAGCGGGCCCTTGCCCATGTTTCCCACTTCCACCAGCACCGTGGTGGCGGGCTTGCTTGTGCCGGGCTTGGCGATGCGCTCGATTGCCCCAGCCATACGGGCCACCCCGCCCCAACGTTGGCTGGTGCACCCGCAAGGCTCCAGGTTGCCGCGCAGATCGCTGGAGAAGATCAGCGTGACGGCCGGGGGCGGCGGGCCAGGCCTCACCCACGGCTTTGGCAGGAGGAATCCCGGCCAGACCCACAGCGCCCCGCAGGCCGCCGAGGCCAGCAGAAGCGTCGCCAGGCCGCAGCGCAGCACAACCGGCCAGGGGCTTGGCCCGGGCGGGCGATAATCTTCCAACTCTTGTTTCCAGTTTCGAAACGCCATGGTTCCCGGCACAGCCCAAGCGCTAAAAGTGCCCGCGCAATCCCGGCTCGCCGGGAGGCAGGACGCCCATGCCGCGCCCGGCCGAAACTCACCGTGCCACATCAATGCGTCAGCGCATACGCCAGCAGGTTTACGTTCACCATTCGCGCGTTGATGATCTCGTTGCCGCCGCAGCAGCAGCAGCCCGGGCCGGCGTTGCTCGTGTCGTTCAGGCCTTCGTGGGAATAGATCAGCACGATCCGGCCGTCGATCTCCAGGCCCTCCAGGTACGCGTTGCCTTGGCGGTGGGTAATCTTGAGCTCGCGGATGTCGTAGACGGTATGGAAGATTGGGTGGGTCATGGGCAGCTTCTGCATGGCCACGTCAGGGAAACTCCGCTTGATCTCGGCGCGGAAGCTGGCGTCCCAGGCGGGCGAACTGCACCCCGACGAGGCGACCAGGAAGCCCCCGCGGGTGAGGTAGCTGCGCAGGTTGGCCCGCTGGACGGGGCTGAGCATGAACGCCCCGTCGCCGCTCATGACCGCAAAGGGGTACTGATAAACCTCCTGGCTGTCGAGCTTGACCGGGCAGAACCGGCGATTGGTGCGGACGTTGGAGTCTTTCTGGACCTGGGCCAGGAACTCGTCGCTGAAGCAGACGGAGCTCTTGGACTGGCCGTAGATGAGGTTGGCGCACTGGACGACGCCCTGCGGGTCGGACGGTCCGGCGGCAACGGCTGGGAAACCGGGCCGCAAGTCTCCCAGCCCGCCCGGCACGGCCAGAATAATCGCCGGCAGTATCGCCATGACCGTCAGACCGGAGAGTAATCGAAGTCTCATGCCATGCTCCTTCTACTTGCTTTCCTCCGCCAGTCGGCGGAAGTACGACTCGGCCAGGGGGCGGTATCGCATGGGAACGCCCGGCATGCCGCCTGGGCCGACGGAAGCGGGCCGGCCTGTGGCGCCGGCGTCGATGCGTTCGGCCGCCGATCCGGCGGCGCCGCCGCTGCCCGAGCCTCCGCGGCCGGCGCCGGAAGCGGTCCGCGGCCGGGCGCCCTCGCCGCTGCCGCCGCGCGGACCCACCAGCGAAACCCGCGCCGCCGAGCCGTAATAGCCGCCCTCGCCCTGGCCCTGGCCTTCCCGGCCCATGCCGGGTATGCCCCGGCCGAGCGAAAGCTGCCGAAGGCTCTGACCAAGCGTGGCCTTCGTGAGTCCAAGGGCCTTGTCCAGATCGTCGCCCGCGGCATCGGCGCCGGCGTCGCCTTTGCACTCCCGCATCAGCGATTCGAGCTTCTGGGCGGCCGACTCAGCCGAGACGTGGGCGTATCGACCGCTGCCGGCCTCCGCCAGCCGCGCCGCGTCACGCTGGTCGCGGTCCACCTTCAACTGCCTGACCTGGCCCGCCAGCTTAATCACGCTGGCGGACATCTTGGGCAGGTTGCCATGCGCCATGGGCGCCAAGTCCTCCATCTGCTGGAGAGTCTCCTGAAGGTCTTTTTCCAGGGCCGACTGTTCGTCCGCCATCCGCTTTGCGCGGATCTGCTCGCTGGGCCCAAGGTTCTCCTTGTTTCGGAAGATGGCCAGCCGGTCGGCCAATTCCCGCTGCTGGCCGGCGATGGCCGCCAGCCGCTCCACCAGCGCCAGCAGTTCATCCGCCTGGCGGATGGCCTCCATCTCACGGTCGGTCTTGGCCAACTGCGTCTGGGCCCGGGCATTCTGCTCCTTCTGCTCTTTGAACAACTCGGCCCCCTCGTTGACGTAAGAGCGCACGATTCGCCTGTCGAAGCCGGTGACGGGGATGCCTTCCAAGCGGTTGCGGTGGAATCGGGATTTGTCCGCCCGCTCCTGGAGGCCCGTCGCCGCCGCGTTCAGCATGTCCGAGTAGGCCTGCTCGAAGTCGTATATCTTCGGCTGGCTTGCGCGGTTGAACATGTCGTTGGCCAGGTCCTGCGCCAGCTTCTCGTACTGGGCCTGCTTGACGGCCAGGTCGGCCAGCGTCTTGCGGTCTTCGTCGGTGGCGTTGTCGCCGTCGGGGCCGATCTTCTCCCGCATCTTCTCGTACTGTTGGGCCAGTTCCTCGCCCAGCTTCCGCAAATCCTCCAATCGGCTGCGATAGTTCTCGATCTCCTCCAGCACCTGGTCCATGCGGTACCTGGTCCGCAGGAATGCAAGGTAATCTTCCTGGCTGACCACGCGGATGATAAGCCGGCCAGTGTCGGCCGAGTGAAGCCCGCCCGGATAATTGTCGTAGGCTGTGGCGTAATACGCGATGACGTCGCCGGGCCTGGCGCCCAGTGCGGGCAGGTCGAAGACATATTCGGCCTTTGCCAGCCGCGGGCTGGGCGCATCGAGCGGCAGATCGACCGACCACGGCCCCCAGCCGTTGACGCTTCGGTGCAGCGCGATCCGGCTGACGCGGACATCGTCCGTGGCGGAAATCCTCACCGGCACCTTCCAGTTGGCCGGGGCGATCACGTCGGTGGCCGGCTGCTCGAACTCCGCGGTCGGCGACCGGTCCTCCAGGCATGCGATGCTGCCGTCCAGCGGCTCGTTGCCCTCGACGCCCTCGGCGGCGACAAGCTCGACGCGGAAGCGGCCGTTGAAGGTCAGCGGGAATTGGCCGCGAACGACGTTTGGCTCACCGGCCACGGGCCGCATGATTATCTTTGTGGCCGTCGCGGGCGGGGGGGAAGCGCCGGCCGGGGCGACGGACGTGTCTTCGGCGTTCCGGGTGGCGGGAGCGGCGATGCAAACGCCGCCGGCGCCGGGCGCGCCCTCGCCGGGGGATTGGCTTGTCCACAGCGTCAGCCGGCCAAGGGCCAGCGGCAGGTTGGAACGGACCGACAGCGTCGCCGTCGTGCCCTTGATCGCCCGCACCGCCGGGGTCTCCAGCCGGTGCGATGAGGGGGCAAAACCGGTGTAATCGGGGAAGTCGTAGCGGACCGAGACCTCCTGGAAGCCGGGTACCGGCAGGACGGTAAGGTGGTGCATCCGGCTGCGCCCGGCGGGCGTGTCGATGAAGAAATCGCGGTCGCCGTCGGGGCGGTCGATCTTCAGCGCGAAACGCCGGTCGTCGGCGCCGCCGGCGGCGGCCTGGCCGGGCGGAACGGAAGCCAGGCGGACCATCGGAACCGATTGCCTGCCGGCGCCGTCGGTGAAGACGACGTTCGCCTGGCCGGGCAACATGTGCCCGCGCAGGGTAACGTGGATTGCTGCCGGGCGGCCGACGTAGACTTTGGCCGGTTCGGTGGAGACGTCGAATTGCACCAGCGTGAAGGCCGGCAACTCGCCGCGCGGATGGAGGTAGCGGAACAGGGCCGACTGAAACAGGCCGGGCACGGCCAGATAGAAAACGGCGCCCACCAGGAGCATGGCCATGGCGACGCTCATGGCCCGTCTCATCTGCGCCACTGGGGCAAGACCGGCCGGGCTTAGCGCGCCGGCGTAGCTCCGGGCCTTGGCCAGCGTGGCGGCCACCAATTCGCCACTGGCGGTCCGCTCGTGTCGGCCGGCGGCGAAATCGACGGCGTTTATCAGTTGGCTGTCGCGGATGCCCAGCTTCAGCTCCACCAGCCGTGCCAGCCGCCGCTGGTCGTAGGCGTTGCGGCGGCTAAACCACATCATCCAGAAGACCAGGACAAGCACCAGCCCCGCCAGCGCAGAGTCCACGGCGATCAGAGCCCAGGCCGGCAGCGTCAGCACGGCGTCGGCAATGGCCGCCAACATGGCCACCCCTGCCAGCGCCGAGACGACCATTGCGGCCGATCGCGCCAACTCGCAACTCAGCACGTGGTGGTGCGTCCGCCGCAGAAACGCCTGCAAATTGTCGGGCATTGCGGTCATAGTAACCCCGCTTTTCTTCGCGCCAGCCACTCGGACCCGACCCAGGCCAGGATCAGGACAAGCACTATCGCGTGGTTCCACAGGAACTCGGGCGGCTGGGGCGTCGTCCGCAGCGACTTCTGCCGCGCCAGCTCACGGGGCAGTTGCGCGGCGTTGTCAGCCGACAGCGCCAAGCCGCCGGAAATCTCCGCGAGCTTGGCCAATTCCTCCGGCCTGGCGGCCACGTGCAGCCGCTCCATGTCCACGTCGTACACGCTGAACTTTTTCTCCTGGACGGCCGGTGCGGCCTGGCCGGGCAACTCCAGCGTCACCTTGTGCACTCCCGGCAGGAGCGGGTTGAAGTTGGCGCGGTAGCGGCCTTCCACGCCCGGCAGCGGCAGTGCGGCCAGGTCCCGCGATTTGCCCGACGGATCGGTCAGCTTGAGCACCGGCTTGAAACCCTCGGCGGCCTTTAGTTTGCAGACCACGTCGAAGCTGCCGGGTTCGCCCAGGCGCCAACTGGAGCGGCCCAGCTTCAGGCTGACGGTCTGGCCGGGCAGGAAATCGCTGCTCATCGCCAGCCAGCGGACCAGGCTGGACCAGAAATGGTCGTACACGCCGTCGAGGTCCTTCTTCTCGGGCGGCAGGAAACGCCACTGCCACAGGCCTTCGCCCAGGATGGCTACGGTCCGCCCGCGGCCGAAGTTCATGGTGACGATTGCCGGCCAGCCGGCGTCGGCCTGGCCGGCCAATGCGCCGGCCTCGGTGGCGCGGGCAAGAACCTCGGCGCCGGCCTTCTCGCGCAGCACCTCGGGCATGGTCGAAAAACCGGGCAACTGGGCCATGGTGGCGCCCGGATCGTCGCCGAAGATAGCCCCGGCAAACAACGGCGCCTGCCGGCCCTGGGGCGTAAGCGACAAGCCCACGTGATGCTGCTGTCCCTGGCCCCAGATGACCGGCTCTATGACGGCCAGGTCGCGGCCCAACTGCCGGCCCAGCGGCATCTCGGAGTTGTACGCCTGCGCCCGCGTGAAGACCACGCACCCGCCTCGTGCGGAAACGAACTCTACCAGTTGGGCGGCGCTCTGGCGGTCCAGCATCTGCTCCAGCCCGCGGCCAAGCAGCACCACGTTGTAGGCTGACCAGTCATCGGCGGTCTTGGGCAGGCTGGCCTGGGCCGGAGCGGTGGTTGGGGCTGACTCGGCCTCGGGGCGGCTGGTCGGGCCGCCCTCAGCAAGCCCCGAGACGATCACCTCGCGCTTGGCCGAACTCACCTGGGTAAACTGCGACAGCTCGACGCGGGCGTCTTTCCGCAGCGAATGGGCCAGGAACTTGGTCTCCCAGAACGGCTGGCCCTCCAGCAGCAGCACCTTGATCCGCCGGTTGGTCACCTCGAAAAACACGCTCTGGGCGTTGTTGCTGGTCTCACGCTCGCCCTGGACCGGATCGACGCTGACGCGATACTCATATAGCCCCGGCTGATCCTGGCGGACGGGCACCTTCAATACCACGCCGGGATTGCCCTTGAACTCCACCGGCAGTTCCAGGTCCGGACTTCCCTGGCAGCGGACGTGAAGCCTGCTTGCGGCCTGATCCAGCCCCACCTGGCGCAGCTCGACCACCATCTCGCCCGGCTCCCCCGCCAGCAGGTATTCCTGGCTGGGCAGGGCCACCAGCACAATGTCGCGGACGATCGTCGGCCCGCCCAGGCAGACGGTGTTGACCGGCACGTTCCTGGCCCGCGCCAGCAGCGCCGCCGACTGGAAATTGGCGCCGGCAGTGTCCCGCCCGTCGCTGAAGACCACCATGGCCGAACCGGCCGGGCCTTCGGGCAATTCCTGTATCGCCTGGGTGACGCAGGCGGCGATGCTGCTCGACCGCCCAGCCGCCAGCGCCAACGGCGACTTGGCCAGGCCCTCGGACGAGATAGGCTGGAGGATCAAATCGAAGCCGCGCAGGTTCAGATCGTATTGGTCCGCCAGCTTGGCCTCATCCAGGCACCTGGCGGCCGCCTCGATCCGCGAAAGGCCCTGGCAATCGGGCGTCTGCATGGAGCCGGAGGTGTCCACCAGCACCGTCAGGCGCGGCTTGCCGGAAGAGGCGGCTTCGGGCTGCGCGCGCGACGGCCCCATCAGCAGCATGGCCAGGGCCGCTATCAGCACCAGTCGCATTGCCAGCAGGGCTACGCTGACCTTGCGGTTCTGGGCGAAGACGCGGACGTACGCCAGCACCGCCAGGCACGCCAGCACGGCTGCCCCGGCCAAAATGTGCATGGGCGAACCTGCCGGCCGCCATTCCACCGCCAGCATCCACCAGCCGGATTGTGCCATCATCGCTTCCATAGTCCCAACAGCCCCAGTTCCAGGGCAATGAAGATCATCGCACCAAGCACGCACCAGGCCCACATCGGCCGGCCACGAAGGTTCAGGATCTCGCCCTTCACCCGCGAGCCTTTGACCTGAAGGAGGTGTCCTCGGCCGGTCAGGCGGTCGCGCAGGGTCTGCTCATCCATCTTCCGCAGATCTCCCTCGCGCGGGTCGACGTTGACGGCGGCTGTCGAAAGCGTGGCCCCGCGATGGCTGACGCGGTAAAAGCCCGTCAGCTCCGGCGGGCGGAAATTGACCAGGAATTGAACCTTGTCGCCGGTGATGGTGGGCTTTTCCTGCCGGCCGTCGGGCGCGACGATCGCCAGTTCTTCGAGCGTGACGGCCGAGGGGCTTTTCACCAGGTGCACGAACGCCTCGCCGGCGATAGGCGAACCGCGTGTTTCCTGGCCGGCCCGCAGCGAGTCGGTCAGCCCTTGCACCAGCGCCACGAACGAGCCGTACTTGCCCAGATTGGAGCAGTGCATGGCCGGGCTGAAGTTGGCCACCACCAGCTTTCCGGCCCCGACGGATTGTACTCCCATGGCGGGCGTGCCGTCCTCGTAAGTCAGCAGGGCGGTCGCCCCGTGCCGCAGCGGCCCGGCGGACCAGACCCAGTTGAAACGGATCTGCTTGAGGGCGAGTTGGCTGGCTTCATCGAAGCAGGCCAGCAGTTGCGAATCCCATTGGCCCGAGTTGACGGTCAAAAAGCCGCCCGAGCGTCCAAGGTCGCGCGGCGGGCCGGGTGTCCAGGGCAAGAGCTCCCCGTGCCGGGCCAGGGCGTTGAGTCCCATGAGGTTTTCGGCTACCGGGCCTTCGCCGCAGAAGAAGACGATGCCCCCGCCCTGGTTGGCGTACATGTGCAGGGCCTTGAGCGCATCAGGAGAGAGCTTGCCGACGTAGCCCACGAAAACGGCCTCGGCATCGGCGATGCGGGCATAGGACAGGTCGGCGCTGGCCAGATGGCGGACCTCGATGGCGTCGCCGGCGTCGCCGGCGGGGGCCAGGGCGCGGATAGTGAAATACGTGCCCGTGTCGTTCTGGTTGGGGTTCTCATCGCCCACCACCGCCACGCGCACTTGCCGCACCGCCTGCACCGCCAGGAAGCACTGGTTGTCGCAGGCCAGGGCGTCCGGCGCGGTGGAAAAGAGCACCTGGTGCATCCCTGGCGAACTGAACGTGACCGGAAAGGCCACGTCGATCGCCTCCCAGGCCTTGAGCGTCAACTGGCTCTTGCCGACCGATTGGCCGTCGAGACTGGCGTCCACGGGGATGGTCCGCTCGCGGTCGCTGTAGTTGCAAACCCTTACCGCCAATTGGACGGGCGAGCTTACCACCGGCTGGACCGGCGAGCAGCGGCCCTGGGAGAGGCTGGCGTTGTCGCACGGGCCGACGTCGATGGGCGTAACCGTCACCACCGTGCCTTCCGGGACGAGTTGGGCATTGGGGCCTTTGAGAGAGACCTCCGCCCAGTTGGAACGCTGGAGGTCGGACAGGATCATCAGTTGCCGCTGGCCCGGATGGGTCGCGAGCATCTTGCCGGCCAGGGCGATGGCCTCCCCGAGGTAGGCCCGCTCGGCCGTGGGGGCAAGGCGGTCCAACTCGGCTCGGATGGCGGCGGTGTTGGCGGTCAGTTGTGGCAGGGCGGCCTGGGGCCGGGCACGCGCATAAACGATGTTGACCAGGTCCATGCCGGCCTGGAGAGAATCGATGGCCCTGCCGGCCTCGGCGCGCATGGAGTCGATGAGCCGCACGCCCCCGGCCTGCTGGGCCGAGGAGGCGCTGGCGTCCAGCACCAGCACCAGGGCGGCGCCCTTGCCCGGCGCCGCCGGCGGGATGGATCCCTCCAGCCACACGGGCTGGGCAAAGGCTATTGCCACCGCCGCCGCCGCCAGGCAGCGCAGAGCCAGCAGCAGCCAGCGGCGCATGCGGTACAGCCGGGACTGGCTGGCCCGCGACTCGCGCAGCAGCCGGATGGTCGGAAAGACGATCTTCCGCCGCGCCCGCCGCGTCAGCAGATGGGCTATCACCGGCAGCGTCGTGCCCGCCAGCCCAAAAAGCAGCCAGGGGCTGGCGAAAAGAATGGTTGCCATGAGGTTCATCTATTCATCGCACAAAATGACTATACCATGCTCGCCCTCTGAAACAGGTACTGCTCCAGCGCCTGGCTGTAGTCCTGGGCGGTCGAGACCAGCTTGTACTCGATGCCGCGGCCTTTGCACCCGGCCGACCAGCTACTCAGGAAATGCCTAAGCCGCAGGCAGTACGCGTCACGCACGTCCTCGACGTTCAGGCCGATCTTGCCGCTGGTCTCGCTGTCCTGAAACACCGCCTCGTTCAGATCCGGCAGCTTCAGTTCATCGGCGTGCAGGATGTGCAGCAGGATCACTTCGCTGCCGCGATGGGTGAAGATGGAGACGGCGTCGAAGATCTCCTGGGGGTCATCCAGCAAGTCGCTGAAAACGACCAGCAGGCC
>Ga0315280_10003991_pt1 | contig 22142 bp, 18 predicted proteins | sample YL17G06_40_MG_FD_203697 | JGI IMG/M metagenome (GOLD analysis project Ga0315280, IMG submission 203697) | Sediment microbial communities from Yellowstone Lake, YNP, Wyoming, USA - YL17G06_40 | ecosystem: Environmental > Aquatic > Freshwater > Lake > Sediment | place: USA: Wyoming | collected...
GGGCAAGCTCAAGCCGAGCCTCAGGCTAAAGACGTGGCTGAAATCAAGACTCTGAATCTTTGATAGAGATTGCTTCGCTTCGCTCGCCCTGACAATGGAAAGAGATTCGATGAATCGAACCGCTACAATTTGCCTGAAAAATAAGGTTTCAATTCCCCCTATATCCCCCCTTTCTCCAAAGGGAGGATATAAATATATCTCCCACTTTTATAAAGGGGGATGAAGCGGGATTATTTTCATCGTTCGTGGGTATCTAGATGGTCTTGGCTAATTAGCTTTCGAAATCAGAAGCGCCAGAGGTAAGACACCTTGAAGAAGAACCCCCGCTGGGTTTCCAAGAACCGATCGCTCTCGACATAATCATAGCCATCCCACCTGAGTTTCTCGAAGGCGGAGCCGTATCCGATGAAAACGACCGTTCCCGGGATATAGGTGAAGGACGCGAGCGTGTCTACGGTAAACCTGTCGCGGAAAGTGTTGTATTCAAAGATAGCGCGCAGGAATAAATATTTGTTAATCTGGAAGGTGCTCCAGCTCCGGAGGATGGCATAATCATACACCTTTTCTTTAGTGGATTCCCGGAAAAAATCGCTGTAGTTCAGGCTGAGAACGAAATCGAACTTTTCGGTCGGCTGGTATTCTACGGCAACGCTGCCGCGGTTGCCGTATCCCTGATACGGATCGTCGGGGTCGTAGAAAATGGCGCCACCGCGGCGATACCCGCCGCTTAGAAAAATCTTCTTGGTGATTTGAGTATAGAGCTGAAACCCAAACCCGCTCCGCTTGAACCTTCTCCCCTCATAAACCTCATTGGCCAGGATGCTGTCGATGCGAAACTGGCTGCTCCGAGGCAGGCCAAATCGCAGAGCAATGAGGTTGAAGGTTTCGAACATATTGTAATATCTATCGTAGAGCTGGATGCCATAGTAGAAGGGCTCAATTTTTTGGAAGAAGCTGGATTTGGGGTAGAACAAATAATTGGAAAAAAGAGTCAAGCTTCTCAGGCCGGTCCTAACGAGGAAGCCGCTGTCGACCTCGAAATCTCTTGAGATATCTTCATACGTGATATCCAGATTCACATTCCGCGTGCCGTATATATATCTGAGAGCTCCGGCGTAGCCGTTTGCACTGTCATGTTCGCCATGTGCGCGGGTGAACGAGCCGAATAGATGATATTCCGCCACTGATGTCTGGGAGAGCCGGATGCGGCCGTCGGACCCGGCGACACGGTTGAATCCTTTGCCTTGGTCCTTAGCCGTGTAGAAGCCGCCGATGTAGGAATCTTCCTTAAGCGCGTGCTTGACACGGAGGATAGAAAAATCCGGGTATCTGTCCACTTCATCGCCCGGCAGGTCATCTCTGGCGTAGATAGCGGCGACTGTATTTTTTGTGCCGAGCTTCCCATTCAGCTTGATGCCAAAGATGGGGTCGATGATGGTCCGCGTGTGCACAACGGCCGCGAATGGATCCTCCTCGGTGACAGCTGCAAACCGGAATATTTCGTTGCCTTCCTGGAAGAAGGGGCGTTTCTCAGAGAAGTACAGGGCGTACCGCTGGTTGAAGTCGATCTGGCCAGCATCGGCTTCTACCTGACTGAAATCCGGGTTTAACGTGCCGTCCATGGTGAGGTCGGAGGTCAAGCCGACTTTGCCCGTCAGGCTGATATCGGAGCGGCGCTCGTCCCGCTTCAGGCTTCCCTCGTCAGCAATGAGGCGCTCGCTGTGGGTCGCTGCGGGAAGGAGCTCGACCACGCGCTTGTATTTCAGGCCGGTGACAGAGATGGGTTGGGCTTGGGCCATCAGGGCTCCCTTTTCAGGAAAAAAGACAGGAAATGTGGCCATTTCCGAAGTCCGTACTATCTGCCTGAAGTAGGCCATCTTCATAGTGATCGTCTTCTTGCCGGGAAAACGGATGCTCTGCAGAGGAACACGGATTTCCACCGTATAGCCCTGGTCATCGATCTGCCCTTTGCTGTACCAGACCATGTCATACTTGTCATCTATGTTCCCGTTGATATTCAAAATGCCGTCCCCTTGAATCCCGAGGGGATTGACTGTAAAAGCGAAGGCTTCCTGGTTGGTATTGAAGGTATCGACGAAGACGCCCACATAATCATCGGCGAACATGGCGTCACGCTTCGAGATGGAGGCTTTGATTTTCGTGGAGTCGGTGTCGTAGGCGCGGAAGGCAAAATAGAAGTTTTGCGAGTCATACAGCATATAGCCCTCAGTTTTTTGGGAAGGCTCCTTGCCGTAGTCGGGCTTTATAGTCTTGAAATCGGTCAGCTTGAGCGCGGATTGCCAGGCCGGGTCATCCAGTTTCCCGTCGACGACGGGCGCGGTCTGCGCTAGAGGAACCTCCATCGCCGGCTTCGGATCGTTCGCCAAAAGACTGACGGAGAGTGCGGGAATGAAGGAGATTGCGGAGAGAAGCACAATAATAAGAAACCTTAAAGTTTTGCCTAATCTATTTTTCATTTAAATTAATCCTTAATATAATTAGTAATATTCATCGTTAGTAAATACGAATTTTCCGAGAAAAAGGTTCCTTTCCCGGAATTCATCTTTTTCTTGTCATTGCAAGACATCGAAAAGGTTTTTTGACAAGGAATTTTATGAAAGAGAAATTGCTCGGAAAATCGGCATTAGCTCTGGCTCAGCTAATAAAGTCCTCAACGATCTCTACAGGGATGGCCCAGTGGTAAGGCGCCAGAGAGTGATCTCAACTTATCTATGATTTCTGATAACAGAAAAAAAGTGCTCCAAATCATTCAGAGCTTCTCGTTCAGAATAGGCTTTGAAGAATTCGAAATTGAGCCTGTAATCTTATCTCCGCAAGAATTCTTAAAGACTGAGAAAACAGATCAGGAGTTCCTGTCCTTAGTCAGAGAAGGAATTGTTTTGTGGGATAAGATGGCCAATTAGTCCGGAATTGAAGGACTGCAGGGCATTATCCGTTGAGAGGAGAATATTAGAAGAAGAAATCTTAAAAAATAAATGATGAGATTGCCTGCCTTATAAATGAAACGAATTTCTGCCTTCATATGTTAAAATTAATATAAGGAGACGGTCGATATGAATAAAAGATGGGTAAGTTGCAAGCGACTATCGTTAGTTTTGCTTCTTTCAGTTATATTGTTCTCCCTGGCCGGGTGTGAGACTATCGAGCTTAAAAGCAACTGGAGGGATCGCGAGATCACCATCGACGGAATAAACTCTGAATGGAAGAATACTTTGATGTACATTGAAAAGGCGGACATTTTGGTCGGTCTGCTCAATGATGAGACCTTTCTCTACGCTTGCGTTCTGGCTGAGAGTCCTTTCATTCGGGCCCAAATAATGAGGCAGGGTTTTACGGTGTGGTTTGACCCGGCTGGCGGGAACAAAAAAACTTTTGGGATTAGATTCCCCATTGGGAGAGAGAAAAAATTTGGGAAAGAGATGATGGGAGAGGAGCCGGAACCCTTTTGGGGAGAGCCCTTTACAGGAGATGAGGAGCCAGATCAGGAAAAAATACAGGAAATTTATAAAACGTCACTGACTGAACTAGAAATCCTGGGGCCAGGGGAGAATGACTCCAAAAGAATGCCGGTCGCAGAGGCGAAAGGAATCGAAATTAGCTTGGTCCCCTCAAGTGGCATGCTTGTCTATGAGCTCAAAGTGCCCCTCGCTCAGAGCGACCAGCACCTGTACGCTGTCGGAGCGCAACCGGGAAAAATAATCGGTATAAGGCTCGAATCTCCCAGGATCGATATAGGAAGGGGAATGAGAAGAATGGGCGGTGGAATGCCAGGAGGTGGAATGATGCCCCCAATGGGGGGGAGGCTTGGCCGAGGTGGATTCGGCGGGGGCAAGATGCTCGAACCGCCCAAAAATTTAAAGCTTTGGGTAAAGGCACATCTGGCCGCAAAAAAGAGCTTGGTTACAACAAAATAATAAATTTTGAATAAATTGAATTATAAGTAAAATGATTGGGTGCAATGAAAGGTAAAACCAAGCTTAGGGTCCTAGTTGTTGTATTGGTTTTGGTTCTAGGCTGTGGTTTGGCGGGAAGAAGTGGTTTTTCTCAGGAGCCCAGCAGCAATCAGAGCACAGACGAAAAAGTCAGGAGTTTCCTTGACGGCCAGCGATACAAGTGGAGGGATGAGAATATTCGCGAAGCTGACGGAAAGGTGCTCTATGACCTCATCCTCAAGCATAATTATAAAAAAGCGCTCGAAATAGGGACATCCACAGGTCATTCAGGGACATGGATCGCATGGGCTCTCAGCAAGACAGGCGGCAAGCTGATTACGATCGAAATCGATGAATCCCGCCACAAAAAGGCCCTCGAGAATTTTATGAAGGCCGGACTGAGCGATTATGTGGATGCAAGGCTTGCTGATGCCCATGAACTGGTGCCGGAGCTCGCCGGGCCTTTTGATTTTATCTTTGTGGACGCGGATAAGGAATGGTACACGAATTACCTGAAATTATTGCTGCCAAAGCTCGAGGTGGGAGGCTGTTTCACCGCCCACAATGTGAGAAATCTAGAATATATGCATGGCCTAAAAGAATTTTTGGGCTATGTCCGAAGCCTGCCCAACATGGACACGACCATTGACACTTCGAGCGGAAGCGGAATCTCAATAAGTTACAAACGGCCAGAAAAGTAGCGCCTCCATTTTTATTTGAAATTCCGGAACTCTGGGGACACAGATCTTAATTCAGCTAAAAATTAACAAGGATATCAATCTATCTGTGGTCCCAGGAGGGGTGCTCGGGCGCAGAAATCGCTGCTGTTCTGGGATGTTCCCTGAAGACGGCCAACGTCCATTTTTACCGAGCCCGAATAAAACTCAAAGTTCTGCTTAAGGAGAATAAAAATGGGAACTTGTAAAAGAATAAAGATTCTGTTCAAACTTCTTCCATTCAAATCTTGGCAGTGCTATCTCCTCCCGCGGCATCTGTTGAAGTGCCCGGACTGCCTGGAAGACCTCGCTGGCTTCGAAGAAGCCAGGTCTGCCCCAATTTCTAAAGAAAAAATAAGAGACGTGTCGTTCCATATCGCCGGTCCTCCTGACAAGGTCGGTCCTCCGCCACCCCGCCGCAACCTCAAGTTAAAAAAGAAATAGAAGAGTTCGAAAAGGGGGCCGTAAAGGCATGGAATACAGTTAATCCTCCTCGCCTTTTTAAAATCGTTGATCCTGCTTATCCGGAAGCGGCAAAAAGGGAACTCAGCGAAGGCTTTGTCAAACTGAACGTGAGGACTGATGAAAAAGGCAATGTAACACTTGTTATGGTTATCCACAGCTCAAACGAGATATTTAATGAGCCCGCCATCAACAAAGATAGAATTCATAAACTTGAGGTAGATCCCCAACCTCATCTGAGCAATCTGGTCCTGCTGCTTTTCGATGCCGTCTATGTGTGCGTCCTCGTCCTTGAGAATGCTTTCCAGCACTTCGCGGTTAGCGAAGTCCTTGACCTCCCCAGCAAGCTTGATGGCCGCATTGCAATTTTTGATGGCATCGGCTTCGGCCGCATGGTCAGTGGCCAGCTGCTTCGGTACATCCGCGCCGATAAGAAGTTTTTTGATATCGCCAACAATCGGAATGCCTTCCAAGAACAGAATCCGGCCAATTAACTTCTCTGCGTGCTTCATCTCGTCAATAACCCTCTTCTCAGTGAACTTGTGGAGCTTTCCGTAGCCCCAGTTGTCGCCCATCTCGGAATGGACCATATACTGGTTGACAGCCGTGAGCTCGTCGGCCAGAAGGGAATTTAAGGTGGCAATAAATTTCGCATCTCCCTTCCTAAAAACCTCCTTTTGATTGATTTAACATTCTATGTGGTTATTGTTTTAGGCCAAGATAGTGATCGACCAGTTGTTGGCCAGGCCGGTCCCTGTATGTTCTTGACCAAACCCTCCCGCCCGGATCCTCACGGCGCTTGAATCATTCCCTTTGCGGTATCTTACAGGAGCGGAGGTGAGGACGGATGGGGAGGAGCCGTGACAGGACCCTATTCGTGATCATGGTTATCACAGAAAAGAGATGCTTAAGGAAAAATTTTATTTTTTCCCCCAAAATAAGATAGATTTGCCTGGAGCCTTGGGCCGGAGGAGCCGAGGAAGACGGGTCTCTCAGGCCGCCGATCGGAGCGGGGAGCCAAGCCCTTTTCAAAGCCGCAATTCAATCATCACGGAATTTGGGATGCTTTGTGTTAATCTTCAAAACTGTGCATGGCTTTGACTAGCTCGGCCTGGATGCCGGGTTCGGTGGCGGAATGGCCGGCGCGCTCAACAATGATGAGCTTCGAATTAGGCAATCTTTTATGAAGCTTATATGCCGTGATCGGGGGACAGATCATATCATAACGGCCATTGATGATGATGACGGGAATAGCGGCCAGCTTATCAGCATTGTTAAGCAACTCGCCTTCCTTTAAAAAGCAATTGTTGGCCATATAAAAATTTTCAATTACAGCAAGGGCATAAGGAGGCAGGCTTTTTAACATCTGATCTATCCTTTCGTCCGCGATTTCCAGAAAGGCGATCTTCCCTTCATATTTAGCCCATGCCTTTGAGTACTTGACCCGGCTCGCCATGTCCTTGGGCTGGAGTTTTTCGACGAGCTGCGCCGGGAAATCTCTTTTATCAGGGCTGTCAATATAAGCTAGCAGTTCTTCATAATTTTCAGGAAAAAATTTAGCTGTCCCGCCATAATAATAATGATCAATCTCATCTTTTGTGGCTGTGAACACGCCGCGCAAGACCATCCCGCTCACATTCTGGGGATAAGTCTCAGCATAGGCCAGGGCCAGAGTTGTTCCCCATGAACCACCGAACAAAATGACCTTGCCGAGATCTAAATGTATCCTGAGTTTTTCGACATCCTCCACCAGATTCTGGGTGGTGTTCTCCCTTAGTTCGGCATAAGGTTTGCTCTGGCTCGAACCCCGCTGGTCATGGAGAATAATATGAAATTTCTCGGGATTAAAATATCGAAAATAAAAAGAAGAGCATCCGCCGCCCGGTCCGCCGTGAAGGACCATGACAGGGTTTCCCTGCTGTTTTCCGCCCAATTGATAAAAAATTTCATGCAGCTCGGAGACTTTTAAATAACCGGTTTTGTAAGCCTTGAGCTCAGGATAGAGGTCGCTAGGGACAGGAGCCTGACTGAATGAGCTGGCAGTCAAAATAATCAAGCCCAAAATAAATGCCAAAGAAAATTCTTGTTTAAACATTGTGCCCTCCTTTGATCAACCTGCTTTATCCCCCCTTTTATCCAAAGGGGGAGAAGTGGGATCATTTTTTACAGACAACGATAAATTCTTTAGAATCTGGATTTAGCTTATTTTCATTAAAATCCCCAAATATATTCTCGAGTTTCAATTTGGAGCGGCGGATGAGATGCTCCCAGGATATTCTCTTGATTTTCTTGCCCGGCTCATATTCACCCTCAAAATCGACTTGATGATCAATCCCCTCCGAGAGCAGCTTTGGGTTGGGCACATAGAGGCTTCTCTGACTTTTGAACAGCTTCATTTTTCATGGGGGAATCATTATAACCATTGCTTATATCGAGCAAAAGATAATTTTTGGTGGATAATTATCCGCACTTAAACTAAAATCTTTGGAGGAAGGAAAACATGGTTATCAGAAAACAAATCACAGCAGTTTTAATCTCGATAGCACTGATATTTCCGGTTTTTGCTTTTTCTGGCGGTGATGCGCGCGCTACCGCTCCAACCCAAGCCGGGGCCCAAAAGGCCGAAGAGAAGAAGCCTGAAGCGGTCCCAGCCACACTCGCCAATTTCAACGATGAGGGCCTTTTCCGGCTCTATGTGAATGAAGACCCACTGATCGAAATCAATTTCAAGTGGGAAAAAGAGGGAAAATTCTCGAACACCTCTGTCATCAAAATGGCCGGCCAGACAGTGACCACCACCACGGATATTGAAGTTGATAAGGATGGGCGCTGGACTAGGATCGTTCAGAAATCCCCGCAGGGCGACATGGTATTTACTCGCGCCGGCGCTATCGCCACCCGCACTTTCAAGGATAAAACCGTCACCATCGATCTCAAGGATGGCGCTGTGCTCTTCGAGAACTATTCCCCCGCCCTGATGAGCCAGGCTGTAAGAGCGTATGATGCAAAAAAAGGCGGAAAACAGACAATCCCTCTCTTGATCCTGCCCGGCGCCATGATGGAAGCTTCCCTCGAAATACAAGGAGAGGAAGAAAGGAGCATCGCCGGAAAAGATATAAAATTCAAAAAATACGTTTATGAGCTTCCGGGGGTTGACATCACTCTCTGGGCTGATGATAAGGACAGGCTTTATCTCGCTTCTGTTCCCGCCCAGAACGCAGCTTATATCAGAGATGGGTATGAAATCCTGGGCCAAAAACCGGAGACAGATCCCCTCCTCTCTGTCCCCAAGTATGAACTAAGCGAAGAAGCGAATATCGGAGTCCCGATGCGGGATGGGATTAAGCTCTCAACCAACATCTATCGTCCCCAGGCTGAAGGAAAATTCCCGGTCATCCTCGTCCGTACGCCCTACAAAAAAGAGATGGCAGAGCTCCAGGGTCGTTATTATGCAAGGCGCGGATATGTGGTGGCTGTGCAGGACTGCCGCGGACGCTTCGGCTCTCCCGGAGCCTGGGAACCTTTTGTCAATGAGCCCAAGGACGGATATGATGCCGTCGAGTGGTTGGCCGCGCAACCGTGGTCCAACGGCAAAGTGGGAATGATCGGCGGCTCTTATGTGGGCTGGGTCCAATGGTGGGCAGCCAGAGAACGTCCGCCCCACCTTGTCACTATCATCCCCAACGTCTCGCCGCCCGATCCTTTCTACAACATCCCTTACGAATACGGGATTTTCTTCACTTTAGGGGCGATCTGGTGGGCAGATATCCTGCAAACTGAAGCGACAGCTGACCTCTCAGGAGCCGCCATGAGCAAGATTTCTGAGAAGAAATATGGAAAACTCCTCTTCTCGCTTCCCGTGATTGACCTCGATGAAAAAGTCCTAGGCAGAAAAAATCCTTATTGGAGAAAATGGATCGACCATCCCACCAACGATGCCTACTGGGAAAGGGCGAATTTCCTTGAACACCTCAAAGATGTCCGCCTTCCTGTTTTCCATCAGTCAGGATGGTTTGACGGTGATGGTATTGGGTCCAAGCTTAACTACCTGAAAATGAGATCATATGGGCATCCTTACCAGAAACTGATTTTGGGGCCATGGGGGCATACGGACCAGGCGATGAGACGCAGCGGAGACTTGGATTTCGGGCCTCAGGCTATCATCGATCTGTATAGGCTGTACGTGCGCTGGTTTGATTACTGGCTTAAGGATGTGGATAACGGTATAACCAAAGAACCGCTGGTGAAAATCTTCGTCATGAATGCCAATAAATGGCTTGAGGACAATGTCTATCCTCTTTCCTGCACCCAGTTCCAGAAATGGTACCTGGTGAGCAAAGGCAACGCTAACACCTCAAAAGGAGATGGTCGCTTGAGTCCGGAGGTCCCGGCCGAAGGCACCGCTCCCGATACTTATATTTATGATCCTGGCGATCCGACTCCGAGCCCGGAATTCTATGAAGAGTCAGAGCAGGAAGAAAAGAAGGTCAAATCTGTCGAAGAGAAGAAAAAAGAAGCCGAAGCCCATCATGAAAAGATAATCCAGACGAGACCAGACATTCTTGTCTACCAGACAAAGCCTTTGGAAAAGCCGCTGACTTTTGCCGGTCCTATGTCGGCTGTCATTTATGCGTCGAGTTCCGCCAAAGATACGGACTGGTTTATGCGCCTGGTCTGGATCACCAAGGAAGGCAAAACATTCCAGCTTGCCGAAGGCAAAATCCGGGCTCGCTTTCGAAAGTCTATGAAAAAACCTGAGCTCCTGACGCCAGGGAAAATCTATGAGTACACACTCGATCTGTGGCAGACAGGAATCACCGTGCTGGCTGGGGATTTATTAAGAGTGGAGGTGGCTTCAGCCTCGTTCCCGTTCTTCTCGCGCAACTTGAATACCGGAGGCCATAACGAGAAGGAAACAAGCTTTGTCAAAGCCGAGCAGAAGATCTATCACGACGCGAAGCATCCCTCGCACATTTTGCTGCCGCTCATCCCGGAAGAAAAGATAAAGTAGCGGCCGCATTCAGGCGACGATAATTGTTTGGCCGATAAATCGGACCGCTACCTTTTTTTGAACGATAAGAGTTTGAAGCGGTCTGAGTGGATGGGCCTCTTTTTACCGAAGCTCGAGCGGCGGCCTCCCCTATCCTCAGCCAGGTTTCCAAACAGCTCTTTTTCGCGGCGGTCGGCGTCGAGTTTAAAATATTCTTCAAGCTGCGCCCGTGAAAGATACGCCATGTCTTTGAGCGTCCGCAGCATGGCGTCCGTGCTCACGCCGAAGTAGCGCTTAAGGTAGAGCACATCTCCATAGGTCAATTTGCGGGAACGGATGTCTTTCTCGATAATTTCGTTGACTTTGGCCGGAGGCATCAAGAAACGCCTGGCAAACGCCTGTGCAAATTGCTCGCGGGGAGAATAAAGCGAAACATACTCATCGATAAAAACATCAGGATTGTCGACGATGGGACTCTCAAGGCGGTCCTTGAGGTAATGGCCGTATTCGTGAGCAACGCTATAAACCTGGCGGCCAAAAGATTGGTAACCGTTAATGAGGGCAAAAGCGGCTGCCTTCTCTTCCAGATAGATGAAGACACCCGCGACCTTTGATTCTTCGGGTATTGGATAGCGAAAGATGCGCAAGCCATTGCTCTCAACGAGGTCGAAAATGTCGCGGATGGATTCATCGCCCAGCCCGAGGCGACGGCGCTCCTCGTCGGCCATGCGCTCGGCGCTGATGTGGCTGTAAAGCGGCGCAGGGACCAGGCGGCGGCCTGAGGACTCTTCGAGCTGCAGGTATTCTTCGCAATAGCGGCGGAATTTTTTAAAGACTTCAACGGCCTTTTTATCCAATCCTTCGCCCTTAACCAGACAATTAAAAGCCTCCCCTTTCTCTTCAAAAAAATAGGCCATGTCTTTATTAAGGTAGGATGCGATTTTGTTCAGAGTATCGAGGCTTGGCGCCCTTCTCCCTGATTCGAGGAACGATATGAACTGACTCGAAAGGCCCAGGGCCTTGGCAAATGCTCCCTGGTTTAGGCCTGTTTCTTCTCTAGCTTTTTTAAGCTTTAAACCGATAATCTTTTGCATTTTCTGGAATCCCCTTCATGGAGAGAAGATTAACAAAAGGTTAGAGAATAGTCAATGAATTTGCGGCTATATGACGAAAAATGGGCTAAAGCAAAAAAAGAGCACAAAATTCTGATAATATGTGGGGCCAGGCCAGTCCCTGTGTGTTCGAAGAGCTAGGGGGGCGGGTGGGTTTGGTCAAGAACATACAGGGACTGGCCTGGCCATCAACTGGAAGATCATTATCTTGGCCTAAAACAATTACCTCTTTTTTCCCTCCCCCAGCTGTGAGGAGAGGTTAGGTGGAGGGGATCTTCATTAGAAAAAAGCGGTGAGCGGACAGAATTTGGGATGCCTGCATATTCCTTTTGACATTCAGATTCTCATTTGATATAAAAAATAAGGGAAGAATGATAATTATTTTTAAGCGGGGCGAAAAGTGACCCAACAATATCTATTAAGTTTATTAAAAAATCTTAACAGCGAATTTGGCCAGATTCTTCTAAACAGCCTCAATGATGGAATCTATCTGCTCGATCACGACCGGAGAATCACATTCTGGAATAAGGGCGCAGAGAGGATCACCGGCTATTCAGAAGCCGAGGTCATCGGCAGGAAGTGTTCAGACAATCTCCTGATCCATATCGACGAGCGGGGATTGAGCCTCTGCCAGGACTTCTGTCCTGCTGAGCAGACTCTTCGCGACGGAAACATCCGGCACCAAGAAGCTTATCTCCACCACAAAGAGGGTTACAGGTTGCCAGTTATTGTCCACACCCTTCCTATTCCCAATAAAGATGGATCTGCTGTGGGAGTTGCAGAATTATTCTCTGACATGTCTCCTAAAATCTCCGTGCCCCAGAAAATCGAAGATTTGGAGCGGATGGCTCTGCTCGACTCTCAAACCGAGATTGCCAATCGCCAGTTCCTGGAGATGCACCTTCAATCTCGCCTCGAAGAAATGCAGAAATACGGCCTGCCCTTTGGGGTCCTGTTTATCGACATCGACCATTTTCATAAAGTGAACGAAATCTACAGCCGGGAGGTTGGAAACAGAATCTTAAGGGTGGTCGCCAAGACTCTCTTCAGCAACATCCGGTTTTTTGACGTTGTCGGCCGATGGGATCGAGAGGAATTCCTTGTGGTCCTCCTGAAGATCAATGAGTCAAGGATGGATATGGTAGCCAATAAGCTGCGCTTGCTCATTGCCCAGTCCACTATTACCGTCGAAACAGATTTCGTGAGCACGACAGTTTCTATCGGCGCAACCCTTGCCCAATGGAAAGATACCTTGGAGACCTTGGTCAAAAGGGCTGAGCAACTGATGTTCCACAGCAAATGGCTGGGCAGAAACCGGGTGAGCTTGACCTTTGGCGAAAAAGAGGGACAATAGCCTAAAAAACCCCTAATCCCCCCTGGGGGATGGGGAATTAGGGGCAGAAAGGAGGGTTATGAGTGGAAAGATTAGATGGCTAACCTTTTGGCTAACTCCTTGAATCGAACTCCGTTATATTCAGATCTAAGAGAAATTCCATCTTGTTTCTTAGAAAGGGCGAGTGAAACTTCTGTCTCCGGGCTAAGCCACTGAGAACTCAATTCTAAATGGCCGAGGTAAAGGGCAAGTCCCCAGCTGGAATAATCCTCTTTGTATAAAGGATTTTGCCAGATGATGTTCTCCGCCTCGGGTTTTCCGAATTGCCCTGAAAATACTTCTTTAATTTTATTGTAGTCCTCAACATACTGATTCTTGTTGTCGTATTGAGCAAGAAAATTGAACTTCATCTTCATGAGCTGATTCTCAGCAAAAACATATTCAAGCTGGCAGTCCACATCCAATATTTTTTTTCTGTATTCAAAGATTTCAACGCCTTCAGCGGATTTATGCCGGCGGATAGGCTGGCCTTCCAATTTTAAGAACTTCTCTCTGCTTATCCCCCATTTGGGCTGCTTTAGACTGCCGTTCAGGGTGCGCCCTCCTCTCAAATTATCTTCTTCACCCCCAATGTTGATCACTTTGACACTCTGAAAGAGCTTATCAACAACTGAATCGAGGACATAGCCTGTCCTGGATTTTCCGGTTTTGAGCGAGGTGAAATACACATAATAGAAAGCCGTCCTGAATTTTAATTCGCTCCCGAGGGTTAGAATCGTTCCCTTGGCGATAGTTTCGATGATGGGGCTGTTTTGATCTGGGTCAAGATACACATAAGCTTTCTCAGCTACGACCTCAAGCTTCTTATTAAAAGAAAATGCGGGGGTTGAGAAAGACAGAAGAAAAGTGATAGCAACGACGATTGTGCTAAAAACCGTTCGAGTTGAGCGTTTCATTTGGCGCCTCTCAAAATTTATCCTGCAGGGACAATCCTCCTTCCGGATTTTGACGCGAGCTATCAATATGGGCACATGCCTCAAATCGCGCAATCCTCTTTTGAGATGATTTTAGGTGGGATTTTGCTTCACCTTAAAGGGTGGGCAATCCTCTCACCCCTTAGTGTTTCTCTCACCCCTTTTTAAATCTTACTTGTTTTCCCCCTTTAGAAATAGGAATGGATGGAGGAAGCATCCCAAATTCCGTGATGATTGAATAGCGGCTTTGAAAAGGGCTTGGCTCCCCGCTCCGATCGGCGGCCTGAGAGCCCATCTTCCTCGGCTCCTCCAACCCAAGGCTCCAGGCAAATCTATCTTATTTTGGGGACAGAAAATCAATTTGTCCCCAAAATCACTTGCGGTAACCCATCCTCGGAGCCTTGGCTCGAAGGAGGCCTGCGGCTACCCTCCGAAGACGGGCTCTCAGGCTGATCTCCGCAATGGTCGCTGCAGCTCTTTTCAAAGCTCATTTATCACAGAATCGAAGATGCCTTGAAGCATCTTTTTTTCCTGGGGTAGAACATCTGAGGATGCCTCTTTTTCCTCGGGATAGATGAGTACAATCAAAGAAGGAATAGGAGGCCAGGCGCTAGTCCCCGTCCGTCCTCGCTGAAGACTCCCCCACCCGCCACCATTCGCTGCGGGCGGGCGGGGACTAGCGCCTGGACAGGACCCATTCTTTCGAACTTGATAATTGCCACGGAAAAAAAGATACTACTATGGATGGAAGGATGGAATTTATCTATCAAAAAGAATAAAATTTTAAAAGAATAAAATTTAATTTTGAATTTAGGGAGAAATGAATATGGTGAGAAAGTTGATCATCGTGCTCGTTTTATTTCCTCTGCTTGCCCCTATGTGGCTTCGAGGCCGAGCCGATAAAGGCCACAATGCTTGGGCGCCTTTTGAATTTTTCGTGGGCAAGTGGGAGGGGCACGGGGAGGGAAAATCTGGAATTTCAACTGGCAAGCAGGAATTCCAGTTCATCCTTCGAGGCCAATATCTCCACGTTAAAAATGAAGCTCGTTTTGAGCCCCAGGAGAAAAACCCAAAAGGCGAAGTCCATGAAGATTGGGGCTTCTTCAGTTACGACCAAAACCGGAAAGAGTATGTGCTCAGGCAATTCCATGGGGAAGGCTTTGTCAATCAGTATATTCTGGAAAGTTTTGGGGAGGATGGGAAAACTCTCACGTTTGTCTCCGAGCAGATCGAGAACATCCCCGTGGGGTGGAGGGCGAAACTCACTTATAAGATTCTCAACGAGAATGAATTCCAGCAAAGCTTTGACCTGGCCGGGCCCGAAAAAGAGTTCGAGTGCTACTCGGTGGGAATCATGAAAAGAATAAAATAAGGAAAATGGATAAAAAAAACAAACAAGATTTCGTCAAAAAATGGAGAAAATATTTCAAGAAGGCTGAGCTGCCTTTTATTTTTTTCTACTCGAATGACGAAAAATATTCAGACATTCTGTTGCCGCCCAAGCCCGAAACGCAGAGGATGTGTATGATCAGCCAGCTCAACTCAGTGAGGCGGGGGAAAAGCCTTGCCTTCACCAAGAGCTCAGCCCTCTGCCAGGGAGGACTTCGCTACGCAGGGTTCACTTCAGGCTTTAGGCCTAATTTCAGATATTTTCTCTCCTGCGGAATCCCGGGAAAGATGGAGGGTGAGCGCTACAAAAAGACGCCTGAGATTGTGGAGCAGATCGTCAAAGAATTGCCCCTGCTTCCGGCGGACGGGAAATATCTTGTCTTCAGGCCCTGGGAGGGCATCGAGGAAGGTGAAGAGCCACAGGTCGTGATTTTTTATGGGACGCCGGATGTCGTCTCAGCACTGCTCGGCCTGGTTGGATTCCGGAGCGTTAATCCCAACTCAGTGATAGCACCCTTTTCTTCTGGCTGCGGGAGTATTATTGCCCACCCGTTGGCTGAGAGCAAAAAAGAAAATCCGAAGGCAGTGCTGGGCATGTTTGATATCACGGTCAGGCCAGTCGTAGAGGAGAATGTCCTTTCTTTTTCTGTGCCCTTGAAAAAATTTCTGGAGATGGCTGAGGATATGGATGAGAGCTTCCTCATCACCCGTTCCTGGAAGAAGGTGCGGCAAAGGCTGAAATAATATCGGCACATCAATTCGTTCTCGAAGCATCACCAATTCTGTAAGAATGGGATTCTGAAAAGGGCTGCAGCGACCATTGCGGAGATCAGCCTGAGAGCCCGGCTGACAAGGGTAGCCGCAGGCCTCCTTCGGGCCAAGGCTCCAGGCAAATTAATAAGCATCTTTTTCTGTGATGAGGTAGCTGTCATCAAAGTTGGGTGGCACGGCGGAGGGGCTCTCCGCCCGCCCGAGCCTCACGGCGTTTGAATCATCTCCTTTGCGGTTATCTTGCGGGAGCGGAGGTGAGGACGGACGGGGAGGAGCCGTGACAGGACCCTATTCCTGATCATGGCCATCACAGGAAAAAGATGCTTAGCTTCGTTCTTCGGGATGACAGAAAATTAATCATAATCCAATAATATTGGCATCTTTAGGATATTCAACCGTGAAATCGATCAGGATTTCTTTCTTCTCCTGAGGCGCAAGAGTCAGGCTCCAGGTGAGAATTCCCTTTTCATCCTTCTTGGGCGGCTCGGGCAATATCTTCACATCCTTCACTTCTATTTTTGTATTCTGGCTTAGGGGGAGTTGGTCGAGGATATCCATCGTAACGGGATCTTTCCGCAGATTCTGGGCTGTAATCCTGTACACAAGTTTAAGCTTTTCAGTCTTTCCCAGGAATCCGGCACCGCTCTTTTCGCGCTTGACCTGCTCATACTTGACTTTGATCTGCCGGTCCTCGCCAAAGAACATCTTGGCCTCTTCATCGATTGCAATCTGGGGGAGCTGGGTCGAGCCCACGAAATCCTGGATGATGAACAGGTCTGCATCTCCGGGGAGGAGTGGGTATGCGAGGCTGTTCTTAAGATTGCCCCGAAGGAATGCAGCTTCTTTGAGCCTGGGAATAGCAATATAGTCATACTTGACTTTGATCTTCTGAGAATCAATCGGAATCTTGTGGGGTTCGCCGTCGCTGGGAATCTTGATGTCGCGCCTGATGTCAAAATTCAGATGGAGGCCGGATTCGATGATGCCCGCAGAGACAATTTCCGCATTCTTCATTTCCACGGCGGCTTCAGCAGGCGCTTCAGGAAGAGCAGCTTCCTTTTCGCTGACAACCCCACCCATAACCCCGCCGACCATACCCTCAGCAACTTTCTCCCTCCGCATCGGAGGGGGGATATAGAGGTCCACGATCCAGGGGGAAAGTTTGCCGGGATTTGTCTCAACCACACGCGAAGACGTGGAGAGGAGGGCCTTCACCTCATCCCAGTCTTCCCCGCTCTTCTGGAAGATTGCGGCCGTCATTGTAAACTCGATCTCTGAAGAATCCGGCAGCGCGCGCATAGTGTAGAGCGGAAGCCAATGGACACCATAAACTGTATAGGAGAGGCTTAACTCGAAATCCCCTGCCTGGATCGGCTCCAGGTTGACCGTGACTTTCCTGCCCTCGAGCGGGCGCTGCGGTTTTATGGAGTTGAGCTTCTTTTTGAAGGCATCGAGCTTTGCCTCTTGTTCATTTAGAACTTTTTGATGTTCGAGTTTGGATTGCTTAATGGACTGAAGTTTTGTTCCGAGAAATTCAAGCACTTTTTCCCAGGCTAAAACATCCGGCTTCCCGAGGGCGACATCTTGAGAGGCTTTGCTGACTGTGGCAGATTGGATGGAATTCAGGAATTTCTCCTGGGACTCGAGGACATCCAGGCTGTTTTTTGTCTTGGAGATCTCGAGCCCGAGGCCATCGATTTCAGCCTGAAGCTTCTTGATCTCAGGAAGCAGTGGGGATTCAAGGTACTCGCTTGAGACATCGATGCCCAGGATTTTGACGTTAGCAGTTCCCTTGCCTGTCACCCGCAAAGAATTGGAAATGAGCGTGGAGGGAAGGCGAGAAAAAACAACAGCGCGTGTTTCAGGGCTGAGACGAAGAGAAGCCTCCCTGATGATTGTTGCCCGGTCGGGGTAGATCGTGACAGAGATGATGGTGCTTTTAGCTACAACTTCAGTATTGTTTGTGGCGGCAGCATTGGCAACCACCACTTTAGCCAAATCTTGCGATTCCTGGGCAAAGAAATAAACTGTAAAGAGCAAAACCACAAGAAGCGACAAAGAAAATATTCTGATATTTTTCATCTTAAACTCCTTTCACTTTCCATTTTTATGAGATTGCGATTTTTTCCAATAGTGTCGCAGTCGGATTTATCCGACTCTATGCTATGTGAGATAAATCGCACCGCTACATTATGACATGGTCTGAATGGCAGTTTATCGTCGGCCATAATTTCCCCCCAACAAGAGGGAGGAAGGTTAGGGAGCTCACAATTCAAACCCTCGTTCCTCCCTCTATCCGCTGCTTTTTCTTCCTTTTTATGGGGGAAGATCAGGGGGGACTTTGATTCCAAAAAGGATTGCTCGGGGCAAAGAAACGTAATTAAATTAGTTATCATTCTTTGACGCACCCTCTCCCCCATCCTCCCCCTTGAAAGGGGGAGGGTAAGGGTGGAGGTCTTATTTCAACTGGAACCTGACGGTCACGGTAAATATGACGCCCCGCGGCCGGCCATTGATGACCATCGGCTCATAAACCCACTGGCGCACGGCATCGATCGCTGACTGGTCTAAAAGCGGGATCGACCTCAATACTTTGACCTTCACCACACGGCCGTAGATGTCAGTCTGGGCTTCGATAATCACAATGCCTTCCACTCTTGCTTGGCGCGCAATCTCGGGATAGAGCGGGTCTACTTGCTTGATGAGCTTGGGCGGCTTGATCTCGCCCACAGCTCTCACCGGTGCTTCTACTTCACCCACCACGCCGCCCAAGACACCGCCGACAACTCCGCCCAGCACGCCGCCGACCACGCCGCCCTCGACTCCGCCTTCAACTCCGCCCTCAATTCCGATATCGGAGAGCGCTTCTTCAGCGATTTCTTGAGGGACCTCGACCGGGGCCACGAGCCTACCGGGCTGCATTGCCGCCTGAGCCTGAACAGGTTTGATGCGGTGGGCTGTTGAGCTCGCCCGCTTTTTAGCTGGCGGCGGTGGAGGTGGCGGGGGTGGTGGCGGGGGAGCGAGGAATGCGCTGTAAACTTCGATTTTGGGCAGGCTGCTGGTGTGCAAAAGTGGAAAAACAATCAGCATCAAGATGATGAGTGCGTGAGCCGCTACAGAAAGGGGAAAGACTACGGCCCTGACTCTAACATTTCTGGTTGGCTCAAAGAAGGAATCTTTAAACATTTTAGCCTCCTTTTCGGGAACTCCGGAGGCTTGTTGCAAAATCCGAACTCTGATCCGTGCTGGGAAGGATTCCCAGTATTTTTCCCCTTGAGGGATTGAAGGGATTTCTCTAGGAAATTCGGTCAGCTTTTGCAAAAGAATCAGCTCTCTAGAACACTCGGCGCAGGATTTGAGGTGATGCTTAATTTTCTCTGTCTGCTTCGGTTCGAGCTCTCCATCGAGATAAGCGCTTAACAGATCTCTTATCTTATCGTGTTTCATCGGCGTCTCCTTCAAAGATAGTCCGCCAGTAAGACCTTGAGCTTCTTTCGGGCACGGCCCAGACGGGACATCACGGTTCCGTGGCGAATGCGAAGGGTGCGGGAAATTTCTCTGTAATTCTGGTTTTCATAGAAACGCAGGATGAACACGATTTTCTGGTCTGCGGGAAGGGAATCAACGGCTTCCCTGAATTTCTGCTCGGCTTGGTCTCTCTGGACTCTGTCCTGAGGTCCGTTGGGATGATGGGCTGGGGATTTCTCATTGCCGACGCTGCTTTTCTGCTCGTCCAGCGGCACTTCTCTCTTCGCTGATTTCAGGTAGTTCAGGCTGTTGTTCATGGCTATCTTCCGCAGCCAGGCGTACAGGTTCATGCCCTCTTTGAACTTGGAAAGTGCAAAATAAGCTTTAATGAAAGTCTCTTGGGAAAGGTCATCTGCGGACTGGTGTGTTCCTGCTATCCGGCGGCAGAGGTAGTAGATGCTCTGCTGGTACTTCCTGACCAAGGATTCAAAAGCTTCCATGTCTCCCTCTTTGGCTTTCGCCATCAGCCTCATTTCCTCGATTTTTTCATCTTGCCTCATCGGAGCTCCCATTTGTTAATACAGCCGAAACCAGAATTTATTCCCTCCTTTTTCTATCAGAGGAGAAAATTTTAAAAGAATTTTTTTATTATTTTTATATTAACATTTTTAAGGATTCGAAGGGAAGTCAGAACAAAGGCTGGATAAACAGATTCAGAAAACCCAAAATTGCTGATAGAAAATTAAGATGAGCCCTGGACGGTTCCTGGGTGTTTGAAGACCTAGGGGAGTGGGTGGGCTTGGTCGAGAACCCACAGGAACCGTCCAGGCCACCCATCGAGCGATACTTGTGTCCTTCCATTTTTTACGCATGAATAAAGTTAGGGGAATTTTTGGGTTATACCGGCAATTGTGGAGAAAAAAAATATTTCCAGCAGACAGTCATTTATGAAATAATCACAAAAAAAGATAAATTTGGATAATTTTGTGGCTGCGAGTCAAAGGAAAAAATTTTTTGCCTGGTTGTGGGTTGGGGTCGGGGCGCTTTCAATTTTAGCCATCGTTCCCCTGGCCAGGGCCATCCAAGGATTCGTCACCGCCCATTGGGGACGGGCGCTTTTTGGATACGCTGTTATCGCGGCAATAGCAGTGGCCTTGGGCAGCCTGATCTATGTTCTTTTCTTTCGCCTAAAAATCCGCGCTGTTTCCCAGTATGTCTGGCTGGCTCTGATAGCCGCATTCTATCTCTATGACACGCTCCAACTGTGGAAAGCTCCGGAAGAGGCTGTCCACTTTCTCGAGTATGGCCTTCTCGGATTCTTCCTCTTCCGGGCACTGAGTCTTACTATCCGCGACAGGAGCATCTATTTCGTGGCATTCTTTGCGGGGTCGCTTATCGGGATATGCGATGAGATCTTCCAGTGGGCCTTTCCTGGCCGTTACTGGGATTTGCGTGATGTCGAGCTTAACGCTCTGGCAGTTGGGCTTTTCCAGGTTGCTCTCTGGAAAGGGGTGAAACCTAAAGTCATTAATCAAGCTATTAACGCCAAGTCTGTCCGAAAAGCTTCTATCCTTTTAGGGGCAAACCTCCTACTTTTAGGATTGTGCCTCTCCAACACGCCGAAAATGGTCGCTTGGTATACCCGGATTTTTCCCAAGCTTGCCTTTCTTCAAAAAGAGGAGGCAATGTCTGAGTTTCGCTACAAGCACAAAGACCCAGAAATCGGAATTTTCTATTCGCGTCTGAGCCTGGAGGAATTGAAAAAAGTGGATGCTGAACGGGCTAAGGAGTATGGCCAGATTTTGAATGAATGGAAGGATAAAAAATATGATGATTTCCTGCGCACGTTCACCGGCTCAACACATCCTTTTGTTTATGAGATGAGAATTCATTTGTACCGGAGAGACAGAAAAATCAAAGATACCAAAGCAGCCGCGCCCGAAACAGAAAAAAAGAAATTACTTTTTATCGCCTATAAAGAAAACCAGATCCTGGAAAAACACTACGGACAGACTCTCGCCGAATCTGATTATAAGTGGTCGGAAGAAAATAACGAAAAAATCAAAGCTCAAATCAATCCGAGTATCGCTTACAAAAGCCCGGTCAGTTCAGGCCTCTTTGCTACCTTAAAAGTAAAGACCATGTGGCTTTTGATAGCCATTATCTTAGCTGGTCTGACAATTTTTAACAGGTTGCTCTCAAGAAGCCAAAGTTGTCAATTTACCCCTCTCTCCCCTCTAGATAAAGGGGGGATTTAGGCAGGGATGCATCTCTATTTATGTGATATAAAGCGACAATCGGGGGAGGGTGGCACGGCGGAGGGGCTCCCCACCCGCCCAGAGCCTCACGGCACTTGGATTATTTACTTTGCAGTGTCTGGCGGGAGCGGAGGTGAGGACGGATGGGGAGGAGCCGTGACAGGACCCTATTCCTTATCAAAATCATCACATAAATGGAGATGCATCCTATGGGCAGAATTAAAACCTCTAACAAATCATGGGAAAAGAAATGCTCTCTGCTTACTCTGGATCTCTGACAGCCACCTCATAGGCTTCACGAATTGGGGCTTTTGTGTAGAAGGGCAAAAACTTGGCCACTTGTTCCTGGAAAAAATGGCTCTGTTCGGTAGCGCACAAATCCTCTTCACTCTCCCAGAGAGTAATGGCAATCCCCTCACCGGTTTTAGGGTCGGCCATAAAATAAGCCCCCTTAAAACCTTTCTGTTTTTTACACAAAGGAACTACCTTCTTCTCAAAGAGCTTTGTGGCTTCATCTATCCGGTCAATCTTGATTTGCATTCTTAACAGACGCGCAAACATGACGTTCACCTCCTTTTTATTTTTCTAATAGCCTGTCAGGAAATTCCTAACATAATTATTTTCAATAAGTTACATAGCTATCTGAATCGGACTTCACCTCACACATCGTAAGTTACTGTAATTATTAAAGTTACATCCTCCATTTTCCCTATTTT
>Ga0315280_10003992_pt1 | contig 22133 bp, 24 predicted proteins | sample YL17G06_40_MG_FD_203697 | JGI IMG/M metagenome (GOLD analysis project Ga0315280, IMG submission 203697) | Sediment microbial communities from Yellowstone Lake, YNP, Wyoming, USA - YL17G06_40 | ecosystem: Environmental > Aquatic > Freshwater > Lake > Sediment | place: USA: Wyoming | collected...
AAAGAGTTTCTTTAACGCCGGGTCATGTGCCCTGTCAGAGACGCCCTTATAGTATGTATAGGCCTCTACTTCGCCGTCGATTGCGGTGGCAATGATCTTTCTTGCATCTTCTGCGTTCATGGTTTGTCACACACCTCTGGTTTTTGATAATGGTTGTCTTATTTTGCAGATTACTCTATTTAAGTGCATTGATGGTCAGGGGAAGGATACGCCGCGCCGGGTGCCCCGACATCGCCTTGTTTATCGACTTGGCCAGCGCACCTGAATAGTCCCGTACTGTAACTCAAGCAGAGCGACGCGTTGAAGTTTGCATTTCAGTGAGTAGAGGTATCATCCAATTTTGATGAAAGGGCGATTGAGCAGAAGCAAAAGAAAGACCTTAAGCAAGCCTTGCTTGTTCACTTTTCTTTCCGACTGGTTGCGAGGTGCGTCAACGCGTCTCGGCGTCTGTTGCATCCAGTGCCTCTAGAACGTACGCTTTTGAGGACACCCGGTGGTATTTGGGTCCCCCGCCCATCGATAGAATCCCTATATAGCCTGCCCCCAACAACTCGCGCAGGGCTTCTTGGACTTCGAGCTTCGTCCCTGCGACTTTTTTCTGCACCTGCCACAGACGAAGCCCTTCGCCAGTCGCCTCATAAATGCTTCTCAAAACCCTCTTTTGCAGCTCATTCATTAGTGCTATTTCGGCGGGACCATCGTGCAACGTCGGGTTCAGCATAGTCACTCACGCTTTTCGCGATTAACATATCATGGTTGTGCCAGACCGTATATAGCTCTGGCTGGGAGGGTGCAGTTTTAGCCGAAAGCTCAGTAACTGCAAAACGAGGTCATCACCTGGTCACCAGTGCGCTATCCTGTTCGGGTTCTCTGTGTTGAGCGGCTAAAACAAGTTGTTCGAGGATGCCAAAGCTTGCGACGGCTCTCCACTTGCTCCATGCGTGAGGACTACCCTCCTAACGCCTTTGCACTCCTACGATTTCGGAAAAACGATTGCGCCCGTTTTATCCAAGCCCCAGTTGGGGTTATAGGCGACTTCCCACAGGTGCCCATCTGGGTCGGCGAAGTACGCACTATATCCGCCCCAAAATGCCTTTTGTGGTTTCTTCGTGATCTCCGCGCCGAGCTTTTTCACCGTAGCAATAACCGCGTCCACCTCTCTTTCACTGCCGACGTTGTGGGCCAGCGTCATCGCGTAATAGCCTGAACCCATCGCGGCGATATTCGCATCCTCCGCAAGCTTATCGCGGAGAAAGATGGAGAGGACGACCCCATTGCTCATCAGGAAAAACGCGACGTCGTCACTGTCTGTCTGCGCCACTGGCCACCCAAGACCGTCGCGATAAAAAGCCAATGAACGCTGGAGATTTTCGACGCCTAGCGTAATGAGCGAGATACTTGGGTTGATACTGTGCCTTTGCGATCTGGGTTGCAGTGCATCTTCATATAGCTGTCGCCTCTCGCCAACTCATCGAGCATCTGCGCCTATCGCCTTTGTCTGGTGCTTTCTAACTTTGCCCGCGTTATCCAGCCGATATAGTCGTTCCGTGGTAGGCCGGTCGCGCCTTGTAGGCATCCATCAGCTTCCCCTTGGTCAGCGCGCGACGGATGGAGGGCAGGCATATGATTGGGTATCCTCCTCAGTCTGCTAGCCACGAGACCTTCCTTTTTTCATGACACGCTTCTTTCCTGCGCCGTCCGCGATATGCCCAAAGACTTTCGGTTTGCTGTAGAGAATCTGGAGGAAGTAAACGATATCCTTTTTACAATCGAGGCACTATTCTCCCTGTCGTCGACGCGTTCAAGAAGCGCGATGATCTGGCCCAGAAGCACGGCATAACGCTCTATTGGATGGTCAGCGGTGCGCCTTAACACGTCTCGTACGCCCTTCTAGAAAGCGATCTTGTCGACACGTCACGCAGTTCTTGCACGAGGTCTTTGTAACACCCTCAGCCCTCAAAATCACGCCGGTCCAAATGATGAAAGACGTCATCCCTGTCTGGAGTCAATAAGTGCGGACGATGTTCGGCTGGAAGCAGCGACAATGCATAAAAACGATGATCGTGCAAATGGGCACACCGTGAGAGTGAGTCCGCGAGTTGAGGTGATAAAATGGAAATCGGTTCCGAAGTACCTACGTTTTGTCTTCCTGATCGGGCAGACAAGCAAGCATGTTTGAGCGATTTCAGAGGTAAGTGGGTTGTCCTGTACTTCTATCCTAGGGACAATACGAGTGGCTGTACACGAGAGGCAATGGAGCTTAGCGAACAACTGCCGGATTTTGAGAAGCAGGACGCAGCAATCATTGGGATAAGCCCGGATTCGCCTGCGAGTCATCAGAAATTCGCTGAAAAGCATCAGCTTCGAGTGTTGCTGTTGAGTGACGAACAGCACGAAGTGGCGGAAAAATATGACGTCTGGAAACTGAAACGCCTGTACGGAAAGGAGTATTATGGCATTGAACGTAGCACCTTTCTGATAACCCCGGAAGGGAAGCTGGCCCAGGCCTGGAGAAAAGTCAAAGTGAACGGCCACGTTGATGCTGTCCGACGAACCTTAGAAGCGCTCAGACAACAAAAACCACTTCAATGAATCAGATCTGCACACTCTGGTAGCTGTCGCGAACAAGCGAGGGCAGCTCTCTAGAGCCGACTGCAGTAAGGTTCGATTACGGAGAATTTACGTAGTGACGATCTGCTGAAAGCAGGTCACAAAGAAGTTACCATTCCGGTTCGCCCTCTGTGTCAAACAGGCCTGAATAGAACAAGCCGTTGAAGCGGTAGTCCTTGAGGTTGTGTTCTATTTCTCGAGATTCATTGTTTTTATTGCCCACTAACCTCCCATCTTCAAACCATCTAAGGTAGTCATAACGGCAAAGCGCCAGAATAACGTCAAGCTCGATGCGCTCTTGGTCGGACCCTTTAGAACTCGCCGCTTTCACGTCGTCGATCGTCCATTTCGAAACGTCAGGCTTCAGCCACTGCATGAATTCTTGCACCAGCCACGGGTATACGATAAGCGACCGCATGCTACTCTCTCTAACTTTATGTGGACTCTTCATCCTTCTTGAAGATTAAAACTTTTTCCTTTTGCATGACGTTGTAGAGGCCAAAGATCGTCTTATCGATGCAGTTTGTAAGCCGTAATCCGACCTCGCTCGCGTGTTTAGTGATGAGCTCGACCGACTCGAGCGTTCTGCCCCCATAGGCGGCATTTCCAATAACGATAAGCGCACATTTGTTCGGCTTCAGGACGCGCATCATCTCTTCCAAGCTCTTCTTCATATCCTCATTGTAGAGGCGTACCCGCTCGTTCATTCGACCTCGCAGACCGATGAACTGCTCTCGCATCTCTCGTGCGTCCAATCCTAGAGCTTGAAGCGCATGTGCGTCGTTCTTGATGTAATCGAGTGCAATGGCGTATGGGGGCGACGTTATGATGCCATCGATGCTGTTATCGCGCAGCGGCAGTGCCCGCGCGTCGCCGCGTTCGATCACGGCGCGTCCCAGCGTGAGCCCGAGTTCCGTTCTTATTTGATGATAATCAGCAATCGACTGAACCATTAGCTTCGTCCTTGAAGCAAATGCCGACGTGAAGTCTTTTCGCCGCCGAACACTATCACTGAGCGCTACGAGTTTGGCCATGCAAAAGAAATCTTGAACCCTTTGCTCATCAGTCGCGATAGGGCTCAAAGCCGCTTCGTCCAGCGTCGTTTCCGCCTGTGTCAGTCCCGTACGCTCTTCGCATTCTGCTCGTATCTCATCGACTACGTCGTGCGATGCGGTTTTGACTCTGCTTTGCAGGACACACAAAGGTGAGGCATCGAGGCCAATGCAGTTAATCCCAAGCAACTGTGCCTCAAGTGCTGTCGTTCCGCTTCCAACAAAGGGGTCTAAGACCGTTTCTCCTGATTCGATGCCGATAATATTGAGCGATGCTCTGATCATTTGCGGGTGGAATTTTCCTTTGTAAGGATAGATCCAGTGGGTCAGATACTGGTTCACCGATCGCGTCCGGTTTTTTCGCGAAATGTAGAAATAGTCCGTGCTTGCCCCGTTGACTGTTTCAAAATACGCCAGCCTTCTCCTGAGGCGCTCTTCGTCTTCGACACTCACCAGCTTGAAGCTTGAAAACTCATCAGTCATCTCAAAAGCGGCGCCCAGGGAATGAAGCTCGAGCTGCGCCAAAACCAGCTCATAAATGAATTGAACGTTGCCAAATAGCTTCGTCCTTGTGCGTACGGAGTCGCTTTTCTGTTCTAAGCGAGAGGTTATCGCTGGGGTTAGCAACTTATCGCTCACGGCTTATTCTCCGTTTTTTTGATCTTAGGGGGGCTGAGAACGCCCTACTTTCTTGCTAAGGGTTGGCTCTATCTTTTCAGCTGGCACAGCCGCCTGCGTTTCGTCAAGCGATTGTGTCGTCGTCGGGGGAATTTAAGAGGTTTTGGACGACCACGGATTTATACGTAATGCAAATCTCTCTGTAGCACGATAAAGCCTTGAGGCTTGTGCTTTCCCAAACGGCGCAAAAATTAAAGCTATCGCGGCAAACTGCAACAACAGCAAAAAGGAAGCCATGTGTCCTTGGCTTAAATTGAATTCGAGTTTTTGCATAATTTATATATGCATGCTTCTGAGACCTTATCGTATGCAATCGAGTTCAGCAAGCGCTGCAATGAGCGCCGGAGAAAGCGCACGAGTTGCGCAAGGCATACCGTTGATCGGTGACAAATTTCCGCACATAGAAGTCCAAACGACCCACGGCAAGATGACGCTGCCGGATGCTTTCAGCGGTAATTGGTTCGTGCTTTTTAGTCACCCTGCAGATTTTACCCCAGTGTGCACGACGGAGTTTGTAGCCTTCGCCAAACGGTCAGACGAGTTCAAGAAGCTGAACAGTGAGCTTATTGGACTCTCCATCGATCAAGTGGTGTCGCACATGAAGTGGACTGAGTGGATCCAACAGAACTTAGACGTAGAAATTCCGTTCCCAATAATCGCAGACACCGGCAAGGTCGCATCGATGCTGGGGATGACTCACCCGGGTAAGGCGTCAAATACCGTGCGCGCGGTGTTCATAGTCGATCCCAAGAGCGTCGTCCGTTTGATAATCTACTACCCACAAGAAGTCGGCAGAAACATGGACGAGGTACTTAGAGCACTGAAAGCCCTCCAAATCGCCGACAAGTACGGCGTCGCAATGCCCGCGGGATGGCCCCAAAACGAGCTTATCGGAAAGAAGGTACTCATACCTCCCCCGTCCGATGAAAAGACGGCCAAAGAACGTGCCAAAATGTATGACAACTACGACTGGTGGCTCTGTTATAAAGAGCTCGAAGAATAATATCGGCGTCAGCTAATACGTTAAGATGGTGTTCACGTTCAAAAAGCCCCAAGGGGGCGGATGGCAGCACAAGCCGTGAGCACATAGGGGGATCCTGTGAAAGATAAGGAGCTAAATGCACGTGACAAGAGCCAAGATCGCTTCGCGTATTTGTCGCCGGCGGAGCTTGCTCGAAGATTGCGGGCGGAACCGGAATGTTTCGTGCTTGATGTGCGCGATCCACACGAACTTGAGGGCGAGTTAGGGCGATTGCCTAGTGCGGTAAACATCCCGCTTCAACTGCTTGAACAGCGTTTAGAGGAGCTCTCGACGAAAGAACGGGGAGATATTATCGTAGTATGCCGCGCCGGGAAACGCTCAGAGACTGCAGCTCGAATGCTTCAGGAATCGGGATTTGAGCGAGTCTTTATGTTGAAGGGTGGCATGACAGCGTGGAGTGACAAGCAACGCTGAACGTGGAAGGTAACTCGACGCAATGCAGGTAAGAATCCGTTCGCGCAGTCTTCGCTGAAAACGCCGCTGAAAGCGTCTGGGTAGCGCAGTGCTTGAAGCGCTGTTTCTTGTCTTCCTTCGTCTCTGCACCTCCCCGGAAAACGGACTGCGTCTGCTTTGACGTGCCTCTGGCACCTTGCGCACGGCCCGCGTTTGGACTCATCTGCTCAGTGCTTTTATGTTAAAGCGCGTCTTGACCGCTTCCATTCTCAGGCTGTTTGTGCTGCTGAAAACGATGTCTTGCTTGGCGTCCGGTTCAAAAGCCGCTATTAAGGGAAGGAAGAGCGATCGCAGCTCTCTGCTTCATAAAAGAAAATCGTTAAATAGTGAAAGAAAATAATTGTTTTCTTGCTAAATAAAGGGGGGCAAACGATGGAAAACCAAGAGGAAGGCAAATTTAAGCGACTGAGAACCTTCAACGTCATTGCGGGCTTATTCCTGTTAGTTCAAGCCATTGCCATAATCTTTCTGAGCAACTCGTTTAAACTTCCAATAAACACGTATTATCTCCATTTCAACGCGACCACACAGCTTCTCGCACCCGTTGAGAACACGATCTACGAGCTCCGCGTGGGGCTTCTCGTTGCACTGTTTCTGTTGATTTCGACGATCGACCATCTGTTAATGGCATCGCCGCTCGCAAACCGGTGGTACGTCAGAAACCTTAAGAAGCACATCAACTACGCGCGCTGGTACGACTATGCACTGAGCTCATCGGTCATGATCGTCGCGATCGCTATGCTCAGCGGCGTCTATGACATAGCTGCCCTCATCCCGCTATTCGGCATTAACGCGACGATGAACCTTTTCGGGCTGATGACGGAGCTGCATAACCAGAAAACTGAAAAAACGAACTGGACAGCGTTCATATTTGGATCATTCGCCGGCGTTATTCCGTGGATAGTCATATTCATGTACTTCATAGGAGCGACACAGGGATCGACGGTTCCCACGTTCATCTACTACATCCTCGGGTCCTTGACGTTCTTCTTCCTGCTGTTCCCCCTCAACATGTTCCTCCAATATAAGAAGGTGGGGAGGTGGAAGGACTACCTGTACGGGGAGTACGGGTACATCGTCCTCAGCATCGTCGCAAAAACAGCGCTTGCGTGGCAGGTCTTTGCCGGAACGCTCAGATAATCGGGCACAACAACGTGAGCTCCTTTGCGCGAGATGGGCTTCGGCCCGCCTTAGCGCAAGGGGCTTCCTTTTTCGCTCTTTTTTGGTAACGTCGCAGGTGCCGACGAGAGTCTACTAGGTGGCTACGATCCCACCAATTGGGCGTGCAGCTACGCCCCTAGCCGCTTTCGAGCGGATATGCGAGGCTTTTCCAAGCCCTTATCGCGCCGAGGACGACGTAGACGTTTACGAATCCGAGGCTTAGCAAGATGCTTGCGGCCAGACTAGCGCGTGCGCCCCACGAGCAGTGAATGGCGAGCGGCTTATCCTGTGGTATACGCTCAAATTGCTGTTTTAGGTAGCCAACGAAGAGGTGCTGTGCCTCTTTGATATGCCCTTCTTTCCACTCCGGCTCATCGCGAACGTCTAGCACGTTGACAGCCGCCCGCTCCACAGATTTTTTCAGCTGTTCGACCGAACACGTCTTTAGCCGCGCGGTTGGCTTACCGCGGTTCCGCCAATCGGGTATTCCGTTACAGAGGTGGGCTGCCACGCTGTCGAAGCCAAGCCGACTCAGATACGTACGAGCCACTTCGGCGTCCGACGGTCTTTCAGTAACGAGCGCGACCGGTTCATCATCGCCAAGCACCCATCCGGGAAAGAAGCTTGTGCCATCAAGCCATATGCTGAGTGACCCGGGAATATGCGAACCGGCAAATGCCCCTGGTTCGCGGGTGTCGATAATGGTCATTGCGCCCGTGCCAGTAAGTCCCTCAAATTGATTAGCGTCGACCTCGCGAACCGTCTGTGGCATCGGCGGAGGGCCCGCAATATTCAGGTTGTGTGCTCTACTGAAGTAAGGCGGCAGCGAAAGGGACTGTTCCGTCAGATAGCGCACGAAATGTTCTTCGTCAAGTTGGAGCAGCGGATTCATTTGCCGTTCGTAGCCGACAGTGCTGAACTCCCTGGTGCTCATGTTGTGTCCGCAAACACTTCCTATCCCATGAGCAGGATACACGACTAGATGATCGCCGAGCGGTAAGAGCCTTTCAAAAATGCTGCTATGGAGCTTTTTTGACTGCGCGATGGCGGCGTCCGTCCCAAGGAGATCAGTCCGTCCAACGTCGCCCGCAAGCAGGGTGTCTCCGGTAAAAACGAATGACGGTGTGTCGCTGTGCAGTCGTTCATAGACGGCAAAGCAAAGGCTGTCGTCGGTATGCCCCGGCGTGCTCACGACTTCAACTTTGAGGTCGCCGACATAAAAAGCATCACCGTCGGCAAGCTTGTGATCTCCGTATCGAAAATGCGTTTCCTTGCTATGGCCGATTTCTGCGTCGGTTTGCCGCTGCAAGTCGAGGGAACCGACCACGAAATCTTCATTGCAGTGCGACTCAAAGACATACTTGACTTGGGCGCATTCTCGGGCTGCTAGCTCCGCGTAGATGGCACAATCTCGACGAGGATCGATAACTATCGCCTCTCCGTGATCAGAGAGGAGGTAGCTGTTATGGGCCAGCCCTTTGGCCTTTACAATCTCAAGCTGCATTGGTGTCTAGTTGGCCGTTGGCGTTTATCACACTTTCTCGTCTAGCTGGGCTGTTGCGATTTCGTTACGTGCCGGCATTCCGCTGTGCGATCGCGGCGGACATACCCAAAGCAGACATCGCGGGCGATTAGGGGGCTAGTGAACCGCCTTGAGATATCGCGACGCCAAGCGACAGGTCTCGGGACCTTTTTTGACCGCGACAACGAGTTCCTGTGCGCAAGTAACGTCTTCTCGCTCGGTGAGACAGCTCACAAGCTGCGGTGCTCCGCTATTCGCGAGCTCGTTATGGTGAGGACTCAACGAGATGGAAGCCGCGCTCGGTAAGCAATCTCACCGCTCTTATGAGGTCACTTGCTTGGAGAATTAGGATTGCCTTATCCGGCGTTGCGCTTGCGTAAGCGTAAGCGTAATCGATGTTTATCTCGTTGTCCGAAAGTGCACGGCTGATCTCAAACAAAGCCCCGGGCTTGTCGGGCATTTCGAGACCAATCACCTGGGTTTCAGACACGGTAAAACCGGCTTTTCGCAAGTGACGCAAGGACGCATCCGCATCGTCCACGACGAACCGAATTATGCCAAATTCGCCGGTATCAGCGATCGTAAAAGCGCGTATGTTTATCCCGTTTTCAGAGAGTATTTTCGTCGCGCTTGTGAGCCGAGCGGGTTTGTTCTCGGCGAACAACGTAATCTGCTTCAACATTTTGTTCTGGACCATTCGCATCACCTTGCAGCAGTGCTACACCTCACGAAGGTCGATGACCTTCTGCGACTTGCCGGACGATCGCGGCAGCGTGCCCCGTTCCACGAGTTCAACTTTTGCGTTCACCATTAGCACGTCTCGCAGCTGCTTTGCTATCCGTTCTTCCAGCTGCATCAGCGCGCCGATTCTGTCGCTCAGTGCACTTTCCGTAACTCCGACTTTAACTGTCAGAATATCCATAGGGCCGGCGCGGTCGACCACAATCTGGAAGTGGTCGCCGACTTCGGGAATCTGCATGAGCACCGATTCGATCTGGCTCTGTGGTACAGCGAACATGCCGGTCGGGTAGGTGTCGCGCAGATCCGTTTTGTACGTAAACGGCAGCTTTTGAATGTCGTCAAGTCGTCGTATGTCGCTTGGAGAAACGCCGGCCGATCCAAAACGTTTCTTGTAAAAATTGCTATATTCGAACGCGTTTTCGACTAATCGTCTCAGCTTCCGTTCCTGCAGCTCTCGGAGCTCTTCTGCCGACAAGCGTTCTATCTTTGGATTCCAAAACTCCATAGCGGGATCATCCGTTTTTTATCTTTGTCAGGTATCCTTTGCCATTTTAGTACTTTAACGTTATGAGTTACCGCGTGCCGTCTAATAGCTCGTCTGTGCCGAAAAAGCCCAAAAAGGCGGACAAGGTGCGATACTATGCCGCGTTGTATTACCCAGTAATATATCAACAATTTATATATATGCTCAAACTGATAAATATTGAATGCAGAGTGTTAGCCAAAGTGTTGGCTACATTTTGATCTGCAAATGCGCTTTTGATGTAATGTGAGCAGCGATGAAAGCTATCGAAACACATGACCTCTTCAAACGATTCGAGAACGTTGAAGCGGTAAAAGGAATCAATCTAGAAATTGAAGAGGGAGAACTTTTCGGGTTGCTCGGGCCAAACGGTGCGGGCAAGACAACCACCATCTCGATGCTGTGCACCATAGTAAAGCCCACGAGCGGCTCGGCCAGCATCTACGGACACGACGTAAAAAAAGAACCCGACACCGTGCGGGGACTGATAGGGATCGTGTTCCAGGATCCGAGTCTCGACGATAATTTGACTGGCAGGGAGAATCTTGATTTCCACGGCCGGCTCTACAAAGTGCCCCGAACTGAAATTCGCGAGAGGATAAGCGACGTCCTCGAACTCGTGGAGCTGAGTGACAAGGCCGATGTCATCGTCAAGAAGTACTCCGGCGGCATGAAGCGGCGTTTGGAGATCGCGCGCGGTTTGCTTCACCACCCGAAAGTCCTTTTTCTCGATGAACCAACGCTGGGGCTTGATCCGCAAACCCGGCGGCACATCTGGGAGTACATCGGGCGGCTCAACAGGGAAAAGCAGATTACGATGATCTTGACGACCCACTATATGGACGAAGCCGATCAGCTGTGTGATCGCATTGCCATTGTGGATCACGGAAAGATCGTAGCGATGGACACCCCCGATAACCTTAAACACGACGTCGGTGGCGACGTCGTGATCATGACGGTGCCAAATGGGGGTGAGCAGCTCAAGGCCAAGCTCGAACAGCTCGAAGTCGTCAAGTCGACCCAACTGGTCGACGGCACGCTGCGGCTGAGCGTTGATAAAGGCGAGACTGCGATACCGGTCTTTATGGACGTGGCGCGTCAAGAAGGGATCGCCGTGCCCTCGATTTCACTCCATGAGCCCACGTTGGAGGACATATTTATCAAGTACACAGGACGCGAGATTCGGACGCAGGAAGCGGCCAGCGGTTTCGCTAGTTTCCACGGTCGAGGGAGACGATAGCGATGCCAAACGGACGAATGGAGTTTATGGGTGATGTCTATACGATTTGGCTCAGGGAGATGATCCGGTATGTCCGCGCTCGGTCGCGGGTCGTCACCTCTCTTATTACTCCGCTGCTGTGGCTCATCATATTTGGGTCGGGATTCAGCTCATCGCTGTCGTTCGGTGGGCCTGGCGGTAGCACGAACTACATCAACTTTCTCGCGCCCGGGATCCTCGGCATGACGGTACTCTTTACCTCGATATTTTCCGGAATGAGCGTCATGTTCGACAAAGAATTCGGCTTCCTGAAAGAAATTCTCGTCGCTCCTGTCTCGCGGACGTCAATCGTCCTGGGAAAGGCCCTCGGCGGCACAACGCAAGCGTCGATACAGGCCATGCTGATACTTGCCCTTTCCACGCTGATCGGCGTAAAGATATCGGGCACGCTCGGACTCGCGGGCGCCCTGGCGCTCATTGTCGTGACGATGTTCTTCATCGGCATGGGTTTTGTGGGGCTCGGTATTAGCATCGCCTCACGGCTTGAGAATATCGAAGGCTTTCAAGTAGTCGCTAACCTCTTGGTGCTTCCAATATTTTTCCTCAGCGGGGCATTCTTCCCCGTCACGTCGCTCCCCGACTGGATGAAGGTCCTTGTAGACTTGAATCCGCTCGCATATGGCGTCGACGCGCTGCGCTACGCCGTCACCGGCCTGCACACGTACGCGGTGACGCTCGATCTCGCAGTCGTGGTTGGGTTCTTCGCATTGATGACCGTAGTTGGCTCTATTCTGTTTCGAAACGTGCGCTAGGGCGAACCCGTCGGGGGTCAGTGCGAGCACTAAAAAAGGAAAATGCGCCTCTAGCAATTCGGTGAGCAGCTACGATCCGGGGCTTAGACGAAGTGTTCCGGATCTCGCTCAAACATCACCTTGCAGCCAGGGGCGCAAAAAAAGTACTTTTTCCCCTTATATTCGCTGACGTACTTTGCCGTCTTTTCGTCAACGTCCATGTTGCAAACGGGATCTTTTGCCATTTTTCCTCTACGGTACTTTCTACCTCCCCGCTTAATATACTAACTCAGTCGACCATAGACGTTGAGCTGCGCTCCCATAAAAAAACAAACAGTTCAACGAGGAGTCGATAGGCCATATTGGACGCGGTGACGAGAAATCCACACGATAAATCCGTCTCGTATACTTCTCGGGTGGTCACCCTCGGGAAACAAATGAGCGCGCGAAGTTCGTTGACGAGGAGTACTGTGTTGGCGCCATCGACGCATCGAACAGTAGGGCTTTCGGGTGTGGCCGTGCGTTGACGGAGCACTTTGACCGCGGACGTCTTGACTATTGCTTGATCGACGGGGTAATTCAAAACCCACAGGAAGCTTCTCGCTTCGCGCTCGATATCCGTGGCTGCTGCGAGCAGCAGGTCACCGTCGGCCACGAAAGACTCACTGAGGTCAGCCGGTAAACGCTTGAGGTGAATCGGAAGTTCAGTCGCTGAGTGGCGCTCCCAGTATTCCAACAAATCGTGGACCTCGCTTATGCCCTCAACGAAGGTTACCAGCACTTTGCCGTACTCAGATATGACGTAGTCGCCGTTTGGGAGCTGAAGGACGAGCCCTACGTCCTCTAAGCGACGGAGATGCCGCACCGCTTCGTGCACGAGCAAGCCAAATCGCCTGCAAATGTCGATAACTGACGTTCGTTCATACAACTGGTTGAGGATGTCGAGCCGGCTTACGTCTGAAAGTGACAAAAAAAGCCTCGTCAGTTCGTAGGAACTCCGTATAGGCATTATCTCTCCGTCGGGTGTCTCGCTGCCGGTGCGTTAATGCGTACGGTAAGAAACGTATAAATAACATTCCCTTTTAGAGTTTACAGCGGAGGCTGGCCTTGAACGCGGTTCACGAGGACGTCAAGCGCGAATTGACGCAAATCCTTTCGGGACTCGACCCGCGAGAGACGAAAAAGCTGCACGTCGTTTGCACACCAAGCTTCTACTTGGATCACTTCGTTCAGGTTGATGATTTGAGCACGTTTTGCGGTCAGCTTCAAACGAAGTACGTAGGAAGCGGGGGAAACATTCCCGGCTTTGTTCAAAACGTGCTCTCGGGCGGTGGCGCGGTTAATACGGCAATCGCGTTGTCGCGACTGGGACTAAGCTCCCATTTCATCGGCCGGACGAGCGAGTTTGGACATCACGTTTTGAAGTTCTTCGCTGAGAATAGCGGCATGGACATCTCCCACGTGAAGACCGACGGCAGGCTAGGGCAGACCCTCGCAATTGAGATCGGTGAACGAAAAGTCAACGTCATGCTCAACGACGTGGGCTCAAACTATGACTTTGCTTTTAACAGCTTGCGCGATACCGACCTCGAACTGATCGAAAGCTGTCAGCTCGTGACCGTGCACGATTGGGGTACCAACGTCGTCGGCGGCACTGATCTTGCGGTGAAAACGTTCGAGTACGCTAAGCAGTACGACGTCAAGACGTATTTTGACTCTGCAGATCCGAGCCCTCGCGTGCACGAACTTCCCGAGCTCTTTGAACGCGTTATCGCGAACAAAAACCTCGACATGATGAGCATGAATCAAAATGAGCTCGGCAAGCACACCGGCGAGGTCACCATTGAGCGCGCGATTGCGTTTAAACGGCGAGTGACATCACGCATTGACTATCACACCCCGTGGTATGCGGCCTCGATAGACGATAGCGTGACGTTTTTCCCCGTATTTGACGTGAAACTGCACCGATCTACGGGCGCGGGCGACGCGTGGAACGCGGGCAACATCTTTGGTGAGCTTCTCGGCGTGACGCCGGCGTCACGTCTGTGCTTAGCGAACGCCGTAGCCGGCTACTACGTTTCGAGCAAGCGCGCGGCACATCCCACCGTCGATGACCTGATCGCTTTCGTCAAGGCGGAGCAACTCCGCGCGCTGCCTTCAGAAGTCGCCAACGCCAACTCTTAGCTACCATTTTTAGGTGAGGCGTCAAGGCGATTGCTGCTGCTTAGGTGCGGAGCTAACACGAACGAAGTCACCGCACTCGAGCGGTAAAGGGCGGAACGACACTCATTCGTCCCTTTCGACGCCAATTTCCGCGTAAAATCTGCGCGTCACGACCTCTTCGACGAGGTGGAGCAGGGTCATGCGGTCGCGGACGCCCGTGAATACTCCAAGCGGGATCTGCGCGGCACCAGCGTTTGCATGGCCGCCTGCGGAGCCTATGTCGCTAAATGCTTGGCTCATCACCGCACCGATGTTGACACGGACGTCTTTGCTGCGCGCGGATACGTGGATCTTCTCGTCGTTCATTCCGAAGACAGCGACGGCCGTCACTCCTTCAAGGTTGAGTAGGTAGTCAGCAGCCTGCGCGAGCGCGTCAACGTTGTGGATAAACCCGACGCTCGAGAGCAGGTAGCTCCCTGTGATGTGTTTGTTGTGAATAGCCTCGCCGATTATGTCGAGTGTCTCCATCGACATCGTCGGCGATTCGATTTGATTGAGGATCTCTCTATCGGAGAGCTGCATAAGCTTCGTCGCGGCGGCGAGATCCGCCGGGGTCACGTGCACCTTATAGTCCTGGGTATCGATGCGTATGCCGTAGAGCAAAGCCGTAGCGAGTCGCTTGTCGATGTCAATGTCGAGCTCTTCGAGGTAGTTGGTCAGTATCGTGGCGGTTGAGCCGACGTCCCTAATATCGGCGTAGAGGACGTTCTGTTCGGGAACGCCGTGATGGTCGATGATAATCCCCACGTTGTCCAAGCTCGTCAGCGGGTTGTTCGCCCCCGGAATGCCCGTGTCGACCAAAGCGAGCATATCGTAGTCACTCGGGTGAATTGCGTCGACGTGGACGAGGTCGATATCGAGCAGGTTGACGAATGCTCGATTTTCCTGTCGGCTAATCTCTCCGTGATAGATTATTGCGGCCTCGGTGTCGACGCTTGCGGCGATTTGCCTGAGCGCGAGCGCGCTTGCTATCGAGTCCGGATCGGGGTTGTCATGAACGAGAATGCCGAGCTTTTTTATGCTTTTGAGGATCTCGTGAAGCCGATTCGCTGATCGCTGTGATTCGGCCTTTTGCAGATCGTGCAAGGTAGCGTTCGCGATGAGTGCCGAAGGATAGACGACCGCGTCGGCGCCGAGCTCTTCGAGCTTGTCCTTGCTGAGCGGGTCGGCGGCGCGAACGATGACAACAACGTCTGGTTTTTTCTCCTTGATCATGCTTAGCGCCGTCGTATTCGCCTTAGAGTCGGAGCTGAGGATCATGACGATCTCGAGGTCAGGGGTAAGGAGGTTCTTGATGACCTCCTCCTTCGTGATGTCGCCAACGTGCGCGTCAAAATTCTGGTCGCGTAGCGTCTCAACACGTTTCGCGTTTTTCTCGATGATGGTGAACATCCTGCCGCGTTGTGTGAGTTCCTTGGCGACGAGAAAGCCGACGCTGCCTGAGCCGAGTATCGCGTACGTGATCCGCTCGTCAATCTTGAGGGGTATGCCTTGCTCGAAGCTTGTCGAATTGTAACCCGAAATAAGCTACCACCTGCTTCTTGAGCCCGTTCAGTTGAAGCCTTAAATTCAGTTTGGGTAACGTATATATGTGGAAGGGGTATAAGAGCATATGCCAAAAAACGGGCCGGTAGCTTAGTCAGGCAGAGCGTTGGGCTCTTACGGTATTCCTGTTGTGACCTGTTGACCAGAGAAACCCAAAGGTCGAGGGTTCAATTCCCTCCCGGCCCGCGTATTTGCGGGGCTGTGGCCTAGTCAGGAATGGCGACGGGCTCCAGCGGTATGAAGTTCGCGATATGATGAGCAACGGGTCAACTGATGGCTCGGGGACGCTTGGGCCAGGTGATGTCCCGTTGGAGCACTGATCGGAGAGACCCGTCGATCGAGAGTTCAAATCTCTCCAGCCCCATTTTTTTGAGCCGTAGGCGCGTCGTGAGGGTACCTCACCGAATGTACGCCGATATGCTGGGATCGGGCATAGACTTGCCAGTATACTTCGATCGAGTTCCTTGATGCAATTTCGTCTTTTATAAAATGGCGCGCGCCGGCTGACGGATGCCCTCAAATGAGCGATAGACGTCACCAAAACGTTAAGTATGTATGACTCTTACCCTAGGGCGAAGTCCCGTGGTGTAGTGGTCAATCATGCGGGCCTTTGGATTCACGTGGTCTTGAATATTGGCCACTGATAGAAGAAAGCCCGCGACTGCGGTTCGAATCCGCACGGGACTATCGTATGTTAGATGTCGTGCCGAGGTGGGGTAGCCTGGTAATCCTATGGCCCTGTGGAGGCCACGACGCGGGTTCGAATCTCGCCCTCGGCCTTTGATTTTCTCTATCGGCGTCAGCTTCGCTTCCGCCTTGGAAAATAAGTGATTTTAGCTCTGCGATTTGTGATTCGATGGCAGAGAGGCGCTGGTCGAGGCCTCTATAGGACTGTTGTTTTAAAACTTGGTCGTTTTGTTTTAAAACTGTGTTAACGTTTAGCACTTCTCGCTCAGTCACGACAAGAAATGCACGCTTGCCGTCATGTTCAGTTTCAAAGATGCTTGCAATATCTCCTATTGCATCAGAATGCTCAAGAGGCAAACGGAGTTGTGGGTATTTCATACCGCGCTTAGCAGATAATGCGCCAATTTTTGATGATCCGATATAGTGCATAGGCTCACTATTTTTTTCATGCAGTGCCGTTCCTTAAAAAAATGGCGATTGTATATTTTAAAGAAATAGATAGGATAATTTCGATCGATAGTAACGATAAATGACTGCGGTCTTTACGCGGTTACATAAATAGAGCATTCAGCTTTGTAATACCTGACCTCTCTCTTTAAAAAAAGATCGTTCCAATCGTTACGTCGTTACCTGAGGCTTTTTAGCCAATATCTCTTTTTGAATCAGTCCTTTCTGGTAACGATAAAAGTCATTACCGTTACTTGCTAGTACCAGCTTCCGCGGCCTGAAAGAGCTCAACGAGAAGATTTTTTCCTAGCATCTATGCTTCCTCACTGCCACCAGGTTTTTGCTGCGCTAGCAGATCTACGTCCGAGCTTCTGGGGGCTGACGTGGTTCGAAAGTGACTGTATTCAAGTGTGGCGCTCAAATCGAGAACCTACTCTTGCATTTCTTGCGTCTCGCACAGTTCGCCGTACCCACAAAATAAGCAGGCATTGTAAGAAGGCTGTGCATCGAACGACTCACTCATAACCTGCTGAATGATTCCTTCTAGTCTAGCCTTTTGCTTTTCGAGGTGTTGTGCGTCTGGCTCGTAGTCCACCAGCCGTCTCTTCTTGAGATACAGCAGTGAGGCTCTCACCGGGATCTGTCCGAACTTATTCTGTACTGCGAGACAGTAAACGTTCATTTGGATATTGTCCATTATCGTTTTCTTGCTCTCCATCGAGGTGCCCGTCTTAAAATCTACGACGACGTATTGACCATCACTAGTTTGCTCGAGTCGATCGATGAAGCCCTTGACATTTCTGCCGTTGAGCGGAAAGAGAAATTCGACCTCAGTGCCTAGCACGTCATTCTCATTTTCGAGATTCCATTCGATGTAGGTCGTCAGCATCTCTTCTGCTTCGACTCGCTTCTCTTCTTCTTCCTGTTTCGAACTGAATCCAGCGGGCGGCCACAAACGTTCGAGCAGTTCAAAGGCCTTACGCTCAGAAGGAGGAGTCCCGTCCAGTTCATGCAAAGTCAAATGGTAAATCACGTCGTGAATAAGTGAGCCCAAATTAAACGACATCTTGCTCGCTGAAGGGACTTTGAGCACGTACGCAAACTTGTAATGTTGCGGACAATTATGGTATATGTTAAGCGCCGATGCGGAAAATCGATGGGTGTCGCTGATCAAGGGAGCAGACTCTGCTTGCATGAGAGTTTCAAGCCAACCATCGCTGACGCTTTCTTCAAAGAGTTGCTCGACGTTGAACGCATCCAAACCAAGACCAGCTTCCAAAAGGCGGATTTTTTCAAGGTCAATAACGTGCTGAAGCGCTGTTTTGGTTCGCATCTGGTAGACAGCTTGAGCCGCCTACTCTTGTAGCTTCCGTTTGGCTTTTTCAACGGGGCTTTCCTCACTCAGGATGTGGGCGGCATCCTCTTGCTCAACGCACAAACGTTCTACGAGGGGATTGTTTTCGTAGTGAAGTTCGAAAAGAAACGGTGACGGTTTGGATTTGTTCTTGTTGTTACCATACTGCTCAGCATACGTGAGGTAGAGCTTGTGCTCAGCGCGGGTCATAGCGACATATAAAAGGCGTCGCTCTTCTTGCTCGTAGAGAGCGCTTTCGTCTTCTTCGATCTTGAGCCCCCGTGAAAGATCGCTCGGCACATAGAACGGTTTCGATCGGTGTTTCGAGGGGAACTTGTTCGCTGCAAGATCAATGACGAAAACGACAGGAAATTCCTTGCCTTTGCTCTGGTGCACTGTCATTACCTTGACGCTGTCTGTCTCTTCATAGTCCTCAATCTCGAGGTCAAATCCGCTGAGAAGTTCAAGGTACGCAAGCAAATCCTCGACCGAGGCTTCTCTCGTTAACGAGGCGTATTCTTGCACCAGCTTGTAGAACCTGTTAAGCAGCGTCACGTTACGGATATTGCCGCCGTCAATGTTGTTCTTGTAAAGGCCCGAGTAGTGCGTGAGGAGCTGCTCCTTGCGTTTATATGGCTCATATGCTTGGTAAACTTTGAGGAGGTCGCTGAGCTTGTCGAGATAGTTTCGCTCCTCTTCTGACAGCTGTTGCGCATCCTTTTCGTTGAGATACCTTTCAAGGTCTTCTATGCTGATGAGTTCATCTTTGAACGCTGAGATGCTATCCATAATCGATTCAACCAGCCTCGCAGCATTGTTGCCTACTTTCAGATGTTCGAAGCCAAAGGAGTCGACATTTCTGAGTGCCCACACAAGCTGATTTGTTCTATTAATGTGGCCTGAAGAGAAGCTAATGCCAGAATCGAGCACGTTGTCTTGTAGGACGCCAAAACAGAACGAGTGAAAAGTTCCGATCGTTAGGTCAGAAGGATCAATGCTTTTTTCAAGCCGTTCAATCATCTCTTGTGCAGCTTTCTTAGAAAAAGTCAGAGCGAGAATGTTTTCAAGCTTAATCCCGCTCGCGAGAAGATGCAAGATTTTTTCGGTAATGACCAAAGTTTTTCCAGAACCCGGACCCGCGAGTATGAGCTGCACTCCGCACCCTTCGACCGCCTGTGTCTGGGCTGCGTTAAGGGACATTTATCACGTAGTCTGAACGGACTGGTTAAAAGCCTTTGGTGTTGCTGAAGTGACAGACACTCAACAAGATGAAGGCAGAAGAACAAGCTCGGCAGCATATTGATCAGCTACTTAAAGCAGCCGGATGGATTATTCTAGACAGCAAGGAGTTTAACCTCGGAGCAGCTCTTGGCGTTGCTATTCATGAATTTTCCGTAACGACTGGAACTGCCGATTATGCTTTATTCATTGACCGGATAGCTTTAGGGGTTTTCTGCCTAGAAGACGAAAGCCTCGAAGATTCAGCCAATCTGCTCGATCTAGACGTGCTAGCAGCCGAGATAGTTGAAGACTTAGAGGCTGCATTGCGAATTCCGAAGCGTCTACTACGATCTAACATCCTCCTCCCACAGATGGCCATTGAAAAAGTGGAGCCGTTGGTCTGTAGGTTATTGGTGGCTTCAGGCAAGCCCTGTTAAATTATATCGCGCAGATTCAGGCTTGCGTGCTTCACAAAGTCTATAGCCGGCAGCTTGCGCACGAAATCTACTGGCCCCTCTCCCCATGAAGTTTTCGTTCAGCGTTTAGACCACGATTAAGTCGCGGCAATGGCGCCGCGGATCTCGATGAGGGCTTCTTCAGCCCCCTCGCGAACTCGCCAGTTAGTGTCGCGGAGCGCGCTTATCAGGGGCCCAACGGCTCTGCCATCGCCGATTTCGCCCAGCTTTGTTGCCGCCCATGCAACATAGCCGTCCTTTAGGTCTAGCTTTAGCACCTTTACGAGCCCTTCGACGTCTCTTTCCTTCTGCATCTTTGAGATTATTTTTGGCGCGTCGACGTCGAGCATAGAAAGCCCCCTAAAATGTGTATTTAATTGAGCGATGCGATACTAAAGTGTTGCCTCTCTAGATTTTTTGGGGACCGTCCCGTTACGGCGTGCGATATGACGAAATTTATACCTATCAGGGGCATGCAAGCGCGTAATTATTACTTTATTCGGAGGGAAACGAATGTAAGGAACCAATTAACTTACTACTAATGATGGACTGCCGACGGTGCGAGAAGTATAACGGCTGCAAGCTACGCGGCGATAATGACTTGGTTCCATATTGCGATCAATACCGCCGACCGCACCGTATTATGTACGCGACGTAGCTAGCTGTCGAATATTAGCGCAGGAGCTAGAATTGCTCGGATTCGTTGACATACACCGAAAAGGACGCGGGCGTGGGCGCGGAACTGATTTTACCATTCAGCCGTCCGGGTCAATTGACCGCAAATACATGGTAGATACGCGCTTACTTCGATGATCGTATAGCGGATAATCCGCATTGAGGATAATATTATCAGGATGCCACAGATGCACCCACTTAGAAAAAGCAAAGCGGCATCAAAATAAAGAGGTAACGCATGAGCGACGCCGTTAATGCGAAAGGAGCGAAGATCGGAAAGCTATTTCAGACGACTACGGGAGGGCGTCCGTTTATGTTTCGAATTGTAGAGGGTAGATAATATATGGACGACGCTTATAGGAGTAAACCCGTGATACGATACACGCGCAGCGCGCCCGAAATACTAAGCAAAGCGACGAACGCGCCGTTATATCATTACGTGATATATGTAAAACCGAGGGCCTAAAAATGGCTATTAACCTGGATAAAGCCGGAGCGAAGATTATGAAAACGTTTAGCCGTAGCGATGTTGCCCGCGATAAGGCCAGGTATAAGGACAATATCGCATGGTGGATGAACCGTTATGAGACGCTAATTACGACCGAGGCGGAAGACGTCGTACGAAACGCGGTAACGATGTTTAACGACGCGGTCGCTCTGAGGGATAACGCCGTTAACTTACTCGCGCAACTCGATAAGGACGCTATGGAAGTGGAGCGTGAAATAACGCGCCTGGGCGGGATCGCGTTTATTGAACAATTACAGCCGACGATCAAAGAACGAAAGGCATACCTCGATAATTTGTATGAATTGCTCACGCGAGGGCGGCCCGCAGAGAGGTGGGTAAATCCGTGATTAACCAGGAGATAGCCGCAGCGCATACGCCGCTAACTGCTAAGAATCATACCCACGCGGGCCAGGTTCTAGCAGCTATGAAACGCTTTATATTTCGATGGGGACGTACCCAGGACGCGCGTTTAATTCGCGATGAAACGAGACTAGTAAACGCGACTTCGGAGGCCACGACGCGGGTTCGAATCTCGCCCTCGGCCTTTGATTTTCTGATTTGGTGCAGCCGGTCGCTTTCGTTCAAAAAAATAATGGACTGAAGTTCTTTAATCTCCGATTCCAGCTCCTTCAAGCGCATTGTTTAATAGGGTTGCGGTATTGCATTTGGTTCTCGGACTTCCGTTTATTGCTAATACTTTCACAAACATTGCGTCTCCCTTATAGCGATTTAACCTTTTGTTTATACGAACGTGTATCAGAACATTGACTCAAACTCATACGCCGTGTGTACCGACTATCAAAGTCCGACAACGTGATTGAGGGGCTTAGTATCAGTCTATTATTCTTGATGAGACGACCAACAGCGCGACGACAAAAACCCCGAAAAGCGCTGTAACAAGTCGCTTGTCATATCTCATGTTTGTGCTTTCCTTAGAACCACGCAACACTCAGCTTCTCAAGCTTAAGGTTTGCTGTTTAGCTCAGAACTCAGAAATTCATAGCTGCATGAGAATTGGCAGCATTGTGAGTCGCGCTCGTAACTATGTGGTGAAATAGACCTAGCTTTTTTTCGCTCACTTTGAGCGCTCTGATTCAGGGATTATCATTCAGCGTAGCGGCCAAAACCGAGTAAACTACAGAAAGCTTAAGCGTTTAAGTTCCTTAACGATTCGATCGACCGCATTGGCCGCATCTTCGGGCTTTCGGCCGCCGGTTACAACCAGT
>Ga0315280_10003994_pt1 | contig 22132 bp, 19 predicted proteins | sample YL17G06_40_MG_FD_203697 | JGI IMG/M metagenome (GOLD analysis project Ga0315280, IMG submission 203697) | Sediment microbial communities from Yellowstone Lake, YNP, Wyoming, USA - YL17G06_40 | ecosystem: Environmental > Aquatic > Freshwater > Lake > Sediment | place: USA: Wyoming | collected...
TCCTCCAGCCAGCGGTGAAAGCTGCCGTCCAATTGGACCATCTCTCCAAAGTGCTCCTTCCGGTCCCGTCTTCGACGGTGCCGCCGCCGCTTCCGCTCGCGGCTCCACAACCCCTCCGCGAGCATCCGCCGCCGCAGCGTCTCCGCATCGACCCGCAGCCCATCCTCCGAGGCCAGATGCTCCACCGCCAGCGTGGGGCCGAAGCGCTCCCCTGCCGGCCCGCCGTACTTCTCCCGCACCAGCCCCAACACCTTTCGCTGGAACTTCTCCGGGTGAGCTCGGTTCGACCGCCGCCCGGCGCTCCGGTGCTTCAGACCCGCCGCCCCTTCCTCCCCATACCGCTTCCACAGCCGCTTGGCCTGCCGGTAGCTCACCCGCAGCAGCACCGCCGCATCCACCACCCGCAGCTCCCTGCTCCGCACCCGCGCCAGCACCTCCACCCTTTCCAACTCCCTCCTGCTCATCTCGATTCGCCCCAATCTGACCTCCTTTCGGAGGTCACATTAGGGGACATTTCTATCGAGGACAAAAGGGGACATTATCATCGAGGCACAACATGCTAGGCCGAACCCAAGGCCAGTGGATGGCTGGCACAAAGTCAAGTCCCCAGCCCGCGAGAAGCGTTACGCATATGGCTTGTCATCGCGAGGCTCCCGATGAACAATATCGGGAAGGTCCCCGACCCACGTCGTGGGGAGGGAACCGCACCGGCCGGATGGAGGTCCTGAACATGATGCCGCATGTCACTCGCCGGGATGTTTTGCTGAAGCTAGGCGCGACGAGCGTCCTTGCTGCGGCGCGCGCGCGGCCGCTCGCGGCGCTGGCTGGGGGGGCAGGGTTGCAATCGCTCGAGCAAATCCAGGCGGATCAGAGCAAGAAGTGGAAGGGTTCGGCGCTGGGGAGCCTTTATCCTTTCATCAAGCAGCAACAGCAGCGGACGCGGCAGAGCCTGGCTTTTCTGAATCGGCGACCTAGAGACCTGGAGGCGTGGAAAGCCGAGGCTCGCGCGAAGGTCTTTGAGCAGCTCGCCTATCAACCGGAACCGTGTGACCCCAAACCGCAAATCCTGGAGCGAGTGGACAGAGGTGACTACATACGCGAGCGCGTGATGTTTCACACGGCGCCGGAGGTGGAGGTGCCCGCTTTTGTCCTGATCCCCAAACACGCCACGTTTCCGGCGCCCGCCGTGGTGGCCTTGCATGACCACGGGGGGTTCTACTATTACGGCAAAGAAAAAATCGTGGAAACGGAGAACGAGCATCCCATCCTGAGCGATTACCGGCGCGATTATTACGGCGGCCAGAGCTTCCCCGTCCAACTGGCGCGCCGCGGTTACGTGGTGATCGCCATCGACATGTTCTATTTCGGCGAGCGGCGGCTGGTGCTGGACGAGGACATCGAAAAAGGAACCAACGACCGCCGCAAAGTCGAGCCCGCAGCGACCATCGAGAAAATCAACGAGCGCAACGGTGAGGCCGAGGGCATGGTGCTGCGCGACATTCTCGCGGCAGGTTTCACCTGGGCCGGTGTACTCGTCTGGGACGACATTCGCACCGTCGATTACCTCGTGACACGGCCGGAGGTGGACCCCAAGCGCCTTGCCTGCACCGGCCTTTCCATCGGCGGCTACCGGACGAACTTTCTGGCCGGGCTCGACGGGCGCATCAAGGCGGCCTGCGTGGCGGGCTGGATGACCTCCTTGCGGCATCTGTTCCCCCGCTATGAGCGTTACACCATGCCCTCCTCGGCGGTGCCGGGCCTACTCGATTACCTGGACTATCCGGACGTCGGCTCGCTCACCTTGCCGAATCCCTTGATGGTGGTGCATGGCTGGCGGGATGAGCTTTTTCCGCCAGAGGGCGTGCGCGCGGCGTTTGAAAATCTCACCCGCTGTTACGAAGCCATCGGCAGGCCTGAGCACTTCCAGACGGTCACCTTCGATGGGCCGCACCAGTTTCCTGCCCAGGCGCAGCAGCGGATGATCGAGTGGTTCGACCGTTGGGTTTGAGAGTAGGGGCAGACCGACGCGTCCGCCCTGGCGCGGGCGCACACACAGGCGCCTCCTACAGGAATCCCTGCGAGTCAGGATTGCGCGAGCCTGAGGGCTGCATTAGAATCCGGGTTTAGCGGTAGTCGCCCCTGGAAGCGGGTGATCTCGGGAGGTTCATAAAACCATGAAACCGCGTCTCCTTGCACTCATCGTGCTTGCCGCTCTCTCCGCCGTTCCGGCGCTGGCCCAGCGAAGTCGACGCAGCGCCAGCAAGGCGGAGGATACAGGGCCTGTCAGTGTGATGCGCTCCGCTGCCATGCGCATCTCCATTGCGAGCGATACGGTTGGGATCTTCGAATATTTATCGACAAAACCAAAACTGGAACAGTGGTTTCCGGATCAGGCGATTATTGAGCCGCAGCTCGGCGGGAAATACCATTTTCGCTTTAACGATGCGGAAGGGGTATGGAGCGGAGTGGTGACGGAGTTCATCCGCGGCAACACCCTGGGCTACACCTGGATGGCGCCGAACGATGAGTACGAAACCAATGTGCGCTTCAAGCTCTCCCCCCAGGGTCCTGAGACCATCGTCGAGCTCACCCACAGCGGGTTCACCTCCAGCGCCGCGCTGGACAAGGCCGTCACCTCCTGGGTGTTTTTCCTTCAGAACTTGAAGTCGGTGATCGAGCAAGGCACCGACATGCGAGGCCAGCAGACTCGCCAGCCGCCAACCCGACCGCGTCGCCGGCCGGCGGCCTGACGGGCCCGCCCCTCGAAGCTCGCGCGCTGGTCGAGTTGCGTCGCGCGCCAGCCTGCCCTCGCCACGGCCACGCCCGGCGAAATCCTACCCTTTCACGGTGGTTTCGGCTCCCACCTTGCGCAGTTCCTCAGCCGCCAGCTCCGGCCGAAGCGAGTTGTAATAGACCTCTTTCACGCCGTACGACTTGGATTTGGTCTCTTGAACAGGCAGGATTTCAAAATGCCAGTGGAAATCCTCCGCCAGCGACTGCCAGTGGCCGGCCTTATCAAACTTGGCGGTAACGTTGGGGGAAGTGTGAAGCACCAACTGGTACGCCGGCGCCACCGCTTCCAGCCGCCGCAGGATTGATTTCAGGAGCCTGGCGAGGCGAACCTGGCGCGCCCACGAGGTGAGGTCTTCCTCAAACGAGCAGTGATGGTTGAGGGGTAGTATCCAAGTCTCGTAAGGGACACGCGAGGCGAACGGGCAGAACGCCACGAACTGGTCATCCCACTCCACCGTGCGGGTCTGCTGCGCCAGCTCTTGCTTCACGATGTCACAGAGCAGGCAGCGTTCCTTCATTTCATAGTAGCGCTGGAATGACCGCAGTTCGTAAACCACGCGGCGGGGAATGAACGGAGTGGCGGTGATCTGGGAGTGTGGATGATCCAGGTCCTGGCCAGCCAGCTCTCCCTGGTTACGGAAGACGGTGACGTAGCGGAACCGCCGATCCCTTTTGAGATCCACAAGCCGCGCCACATAGGCCATAAGGACGTGGGCAACGTGCTCGGCCGTTTGTTCGGAGAGGGGTAGGTGGTGGTCCGGATGCTCCACCACCACTTCGTGCGCCCCCAGGCTGCGCATCCTGTCGTAAACGCCGTCGGCGCGGCGCTGGGCATCACCCTCAATGCGGTAGAGCGGCCGGAGGTGAGGCGTCACCCGGACTTGCCAAGCGCCAAAGCCGTTCGAATGCTCGTAAATAGTCTGGGGCGTATGGGGTTCGTGGCCGGGGCAGAGAGGACATTCCGAGCCATTCGACCAAGTCTCCTCAGATTCTTCCTGGATCACCCAGTACTGGCTTATGGGATCCTTGCGAAGTTCCATTCGTCCTCCCAGCACGTAAAGGTTCGTCATTTGCCGATGGCAGGGATCAGTACCCCGCGCCGTCTAGGCCTGGCTGGCGAAAAACTGAATTGTGCTAACAACGAAAAGCGGTGGTCCCCACGTCCATTGTGAACTGCACACGCTTCCTTGTGAATTGTCGGAAGCAGGAGTGAGCTGAAATCGCTGCCCGCGATAAAGGAACTCCGGCCTTGTAACCAAACCTTTTGTCGTTTCAAGAATCAAGATAGGTCGATGGCACCACGTAAATTGTTATATAACGGGAATTGAGCATTCGTGTCAAGAGCTGCCCAGAAAAGGGAGACCCGGCCGACTGCACCGCAACACTGGCCGCGGCAGGTCTTGCCCGACAAATGCAATGGCAGACACGCCGTGGGCCCCGATCGGCGCCCGTGCGTTTCGGCGCTCGGCTTATCCCCCGACCTTCCGGGCGCTCCATACAAGCATGCGCACTTGCGACTTCTTCTCACCGCGTCTCGCGCCTTGCGGAACCCTACGGCTGGCTCATCCTCCCCAAAGGGTGGTACGGTGAGCCCGAACCCCCGCAAGATGTAGTGTCCCCAGGCTTCCCCGGCTTGCGGAACTGTATGAGAAGAAAAGAGTTGTTTCCCAAATTGACAAGCGTATAATGTCGCGTAGGGGACGTTCGCGGGCACCCGCCGACGTCGGGATGTCGATTCGCCAGTTCCCACCGCAAAGCAGATGCGGTAAGAGGTGGAGTGTCCGTTGGAGGATGCAACATGATTATCTATTGCAAGCATTGCGGCGCTGCGCTGAAAGTGGACGATGCAAGGATGCCCAGCACCACCTTCCGCGTCAAATGCCACCAGTGTCACAACCTCCTGACGGTGGAGCCACCCAAAGCCGCCATTCCCGTCGTGCCCGTTGTTCCCGCCGGGCGCCCCCCGGCACTCGCGCCTGCTGGGGCGGGCGCGGGCCGTTCGCCCGCAGCCACCACCCCGTCTGCGGGCGCCGTTGCTCCCTCCAGCGAACGAACCGGAACCGTGGCCACGGCGGAGGTCATTCCCACCGAAGCCGAGGCACGTCCCGCGCCCACCCGAACTCACTACCTCCAAAAAATCAGGTTATTCAGCGCGCTGTCGTTTAACGAATGCCTGATCGTTGAGAGCCGGCTCAAGCCGCGCGAGTTTGCCCCATTTCAGACAATTGTGAAAGAGGGTGGGCCTGGCGACTCCATGTTTTTCATCAATGCCGGCACCGTGGAAATCCGCAAGAAAGACCCCAACACGGGCATCGATTTCCTGCTGACAGAGCTCAAGACCGGTTCCTGCTTTGGTGAAATGGCCCTGCTGACCGGGAAGCCGAGGTCAGCGAGCGTCATGGCTACTGAGCCGACGATTTGTGGTGTTCTGGAACAGGCGGAATTCGACGACCTGCTGCTGACCCATCCAAAAATCAGCTTGGCGCTCAGCCGCGTCCTCGCCGAGCGCCTGGAGGAAACCAACCAGCAGACCGGCATCGAATACATCAACCTGAACAAGCTTTCCTTTGACGCGCGCGTCCTGAGACTTCTGCCGCAGCAGATGATCTTGCAGCACAAGGTTCTGCCGGTGGCCTACGTCAACAACCGGCTGACGCTGGCCATGGTGAACCCCAACAACCTGATTGCCCTGGACGATGTGCGGCGCATCATCAAGGGCGTCATCATTGAGCCGGTCGTGACTTCCGAGGACGACTTCAAGCGCTTCATGACCACCAGTTACGTCGAGATCCTCAAGAAGGAAGAAGAGAAGCAGGCGCAGGCCAAGCAACAGGCTGTGTCCCTCATGAAGACGGTGGCGGGTGACAAGGCCGCGGCCGAAATCGAGAGAATGATGTCCAAGGCCGATACCACCGAAAACATCCTCGACACCCTGCAGAGCGATGCCCTTAAGTCCCTGGAAGTGGATGAAAGCCCGCAGGGGGCGGAGAGCGTCACGGACCTCTCCCGTTCCGCCGAGGATGCCCCCATCATCCGCCTGGCCAACAACGTCCTGGCCCTGGCCATCAAAAAGGGCGCCAGCGACATCCACATCGAACCGCAAGAAAAAGAAGTGGCGGTGCGCTTCCGCATCGACGGCGCCCTCCAGCAGGTGCAGGTGCTTCCCAAGAAGATCCAGATGGGATTGATCTCGCGCCTCAAGATCCTCTCCAAGCTGGACATCTCCGAAAAGCGGCTGCCCCAGGACGGCCGCATCAGCGTACGCATGGAAGAGCGTCCCATTGATTTCCGTGTTTCGACCATCCCCTCGAAATGGGGCGAGAAGATCTGCATGCGCATCCTGGACAAGTCCAACACCCTGCTCGGCCTCGACAAGCTCATCCTCCACCAGGAAGTGATGGCTCTGGTGCGCGACATGATCGCCCAGCCTTACGGGATCATTTACGTGACCGGCCCCACAGGTTCCGGCAAGACCACCACCCTTTACAGCGCGCTCGCGGAATTGAACGACCCGGACGTGAATATCTCCACCGCCGAAGACCCCATCGAGTACGACTTGCCCCGCATCAACCAGGTCCAGGCTCACAAGGAAATTGGCCTCGATTTTGCCCGCATCCTGCGCGCCTTCCTGCGCCAGGACCCGGACATCATCCTGGTGGGCGAAACACGAGATAAGGAAACCGCCCACATTGCGGTGGAGGCGGCCTTGACGGGCCACCTGGTCTTCACCACCCTGCACACCAACGACGCCGCCGGGGCCTTCACCCGCCTGGGTGAAATGGGCGTGGAGCCGTTCCTGATGTCCAGTTCCACCATTGGCATCATCGCCCAGCGGTTGACTCGCCGGTTGTGCCAGGAGTGCAAGGAAGCTTACACGCCGGATGAACTATCGCTGAAGTACATGGGGATGGCGCCCAACCCGACCATCACCTTTTACCGCAATAGGGGTTGCGACAAGTGCTCCTTCACCGGCTACAAGGGCCGCGTGGGCGTTTATGAAGTGTTGCGCATGAATACTCAGATGCGGCGACTGGTGGCCGGAGGCGGGAACTCCGAAGCCATCACCGAGGCGGCTGTTCAGAACGGCATGGAGACCTTGAAAGACTACACCGTCTGGCTTCTGCAAAATGGCTGGACCACCATGGACGAGGTCTTGCAGGTCGTCTCAGTGCATGAATAGCAGCGCGGCTACACCCTAGATGGATGGAAACACGGCGACCCATGTCATCGGGACAAGCCGCCGTGCCCTTGCAATTCCTGGAACGGTTTGCCCGTTCGGTGCTGTGGCGGCCGGACGGGCAGTTTCTTCGTATGGCCTATTTTCTGGGAATGGACGGTGGTGGAACACGCACCACCGCCTGGCTGGCTGACGAGCGTGGCCGCATCCTGGCGCGCACCTCAACTGGGCCCTCAAATCCCCTCAAGGTAGGGTTCGAAGCCTCCCAAAAAGAAATCCTCCGAGCCGCGCGTGCAGCCATCCGTGAGGCGCACCTTGTTGCGGCGGTCTCTGACCGCCGGCAAGGTTCGGCGCTCCCGCCCGGGCGGGTAAACTCCGAGCGCCGCTACAGCAAGCCGGTGCTGGAGGCGGTTTGCCTGGGCTTGGCAGGGGTAGATCGGCCGCCGGTCTATCGCCGGGTCTTTTCCTGGCTGCGCAAATCCATTCCCGCACGCTTACATCTACTGACTTCTGATGCCGCTATCGCCCTGCGTGCCGCGGTCGGGAACTCTCCGGCCGTCATTGTGATTTCCGGCACAGGCTCGATTACTTACGCGCGTGACGATCGCGGCAACGTCTTACGTTCGGGCGGCTGGGGTATTGTTTACGACGACCTGGGGTCGGGCTACGACCTCGGTCGAAAGGCTATCGTTGCCGCTCTGCAGGACTTTGACGGCCGCGGAGCCCCCACGTTGCTCAGCAAGAAGGTCTGCCGCGCGCTCAACCTCGAAGATATCACCCGGGTGATTCTGCGCTCTCCCACACCGCAGGAAATCGCCGCGCTGTCCGCGCTGGTTCTGGATGCCGCAAAACAAGGCGACCGTGTCGCTCGCGCCTTGTGCGAGGAAGCCGGGCAGGACCTTGCAAAGCTGGCCCTCGCTCTCCTCAAGCGCCTGCGCTGGCTTCGCCGCGTCGTTCCGGTAGTGTGCGCCGGAGGAGTCTTCCTCGCGAGCGACAGAATCCGCCAGAGCTTCGCTCGCCACCTGCGTCGGCACGCCCCAGCCGCCCGAGTGCTGCTCCTCCGCCGTCCCGCCGTCGAAGGCGCGCTGGCCCTGGCGCGCGACCTCGCCGCGGGAAGGTAGCGCAACGTTCGTTCTTCAATCCGCCTTGGCTTCATTTCAGCCCGCCATGCGCGGGCGGACGGCTTTTCGATTCCCTACGTCTTGGGGGAATTCCCAGAGTGTAAAGGGTTGATCCTCCGCCGGGAAAAAACGCTTGGCGAGTTCCGAGCCAGCCGTTTTGAGGTCTGCTCGCGGCCCTGGCAAGCACCCGCCGTGCAGGCGATGAGGCGCTCGAACAGAGCTGCCTAGCGTTTAGGAACCCATTCAAACTTTGCCCAGCCCGTTTCCAGGATCTCGCATTTCCCGCAATCGAATCTTTTCAGGTTTTCGCCGCGTCCGGTGATGCGGGTCGGCGTGATGGAATCAATCTCGATGCGCGTGGTGAGGTGGCAGGTATTGGTGACTTGTCCTTTTCCTTTCTCGTTGGTCGAGCAGGGCAGATAAATGCGGGAGGTCCCAACCCATTTCGATCCGACGCGGCGGCACTCGGAGCGGATGTAAGCCCCGCCCTTGACCGCTTCCCGGGCGAGATTCGCCCACTCCGCGTAGAAGCGATCCTTTTCGATCCGCACGCGGTATTCTCTGCCCGTGGTCTCTGACTTCCAGATCCTTCCTGCCCCCACAGGAGTCACAGCTTCTTGTGACGTCCGAGTCTGGGGTCTTGGGACAGCAGAGACTGTGGGGGGAAGTGGCCCGCGTTCTTCGCGCCTCGTGGCCTCTAAGCGTACTACTAATCTTACTGTTTCCCCTGCACTTAGTCGCACAGTCCGATTGAAATCGCGGTAGCCTGCTTCGGAAACACGCACTTTATGCTCACCGACGGAAAGCTGAGAGACCTTCAATAATCCTTCTTGGCCCGTGGTTCCTCGCAATTCATCGTCGATGTAAACTCGAGCATCACCGGCGTTGGCATCTATGACCACTACAGCAGTTGCTGGGGTTGGAGGAACTGGAGGGGCGGGCTTTAGTGCCAATTCCCGAAGGGGTTTCAGGAGAGTGTCGGGTACTTTAGCCTGTCGAAGATGGCTCTCGGTCTGAGGGGTCATCTCGAACGAGACACCATATTGGCGTGCTAACACTTCTACACGCGACGGCTTAACCCCCGCCTTTAACAGGTCAATAAGTTCCTTTTCCGAAAGGGCTTCGCGTTGCTTTTGGCCGAGAGTGCTTGGCGCAAGAAGTGCAAAGCTGATGAGAACGGCCGAAGTCAACACGATAAGTCGCAGAAGTGGCTTGCCAACGGCAAATGGCGACTTCCTCTTTTTTCGGGTACGACTCAGAAGCGGCCTCCGAATGCGCATGAGCGTCGATTGATTCCAACGGCAACAGACTGCCGTTGCCATGCTTGTATCGTTTCCACGTCGCGTTGTCAAACTCTTCCTGAACTGGTCGGCGGCTTCATGTTTTGGACGCACCTGTGCTAGGATGTTCAATCAAGTAAGGTGAGCCAGCCTGGAGGTTGGTGAACCTTTTCTGGCAGGGATTTTCGATTTCCGAGTCAAACTGATGAGCGAGCAGCAAGAAAAAAAGCCGCGCATTCTGAGCGGCATGCGCCCCACGGGCAAGCTTCACCTGGGCAACCTGGTGGGCGCCCTTCAGAATTGGATCGAATTGCAGAACCATTATGACAGCTACCACTTCGTGGCCGACTGGCACATGCTGACCACCGACTACGCGGATACGACCGAAGTGCATAACGACACTTGGGAGATGGTGGCAGACTGGCTGGCGGTAGGGCTAGACCCGAACAAAGCCACGTTCTTTGTCCAATCGCGCCTTCCTGAGCACGCCGAGCTGCACCTGCTCTTTTCCATGGTGACCCCGCTGGGGTGGCTGGAACGCGTTCCCACTTACAAAGAACAGCTTGAGAACATCAAGGACCGCGACCTGCGCACCTACGGTTTTCTCGGCTATCCGCTGTTGCAAGCTGCGGATATCCTGATGTACAAGGCGGACTTCGTCCCGGTGGGTGAAGATCAGGTGCCTCACGTGGAGTTGACGCGCGAGGTGGCCCGTCGCTTCAACAATTTCTACGGGCCGGTATTTTCGGAGCCCCGGGCGCTGCTCACCTCCACACCAAGATTGCCCGGCACGGACGGTCGCAAGATGTCGAAGAGTTATGGAAACGCCATTTTCCTGACTGATCCTCCCGATGTGGTCTCAAAGAAATTGGCCGGTATGATGACCGACCCAGCCCGCAAGCGTCGCACCGATCCCGGGAACCCGGATGTGTGCCCGGTATTTGACCTACACAAGGTTTTCTCGCCGCGCGAGGTAGTCGCCCGGGTCAACCGGGAGTGCCGGACGGCGGAAATCGGTTGCGTGGATTGCAAGAAACTGATGGCCGAGCACCTGAACAAGGCCCTGGCGCCCATCCAGGCGCGCCGCAGGGTTTACGAGAAAGCTCCGCAGAAGGTTTGGGACGTGCTGGAAGAGGGGACCAGCAAAGCTCGATGTGTTGCGCAGGCCACGATGGCCGAGGTACGGGCGGCGGTGAAGCTGACGTAGATGATCGATGAGCCGCGAGGACCGAATCCCGAGGTGCCGCCTCCCAGCGGAGAGCTCGCCGCACCCTCACCCGCGCCCAAGCGCCTGAGCCACGTGAGCGCGGCCCCACCGCCGGTCGAGCTGGAGGCCTATGAAGGCCCGCTGGACCTCTTGCTGGACCTCATCCGCAAGCAGCAAATCAACATCTACGACATCCCCATCGCCAGGATCACGAAACAGTACCTCGACTACCTCCATCTGCTCGAGGAACTGAATATCGACATCGCGGGCGAATTCATCTTCATGGCGGCTACACTCATCCATATCAAGTCCCGGATGCTCCTGCCGCCGGATCCGACGGCCCCGCCCGCAGAACAGGAAGACCCGCGCCTGGAGCTGATGCACCGCCTCCTCGAGCACGAGCAGTTCAAGAACGCGGCGCAGATGCTCCAGTCGAAACGCCTGGTGGAGGAAGCGACGTGGTGCAAGCCCGGCATCGGCGAATTCGTGGAAGCGGAAGACGAGCCGGGCCTGGCAGTCTCCGTCTTCGACCTGATTTCAGCTTTTCGAGAGATCCTGGAGCGAGCCAAGAAAAAGCCCCAGATTGAGATCAAGCGCGAAGAAGTGACGGTCGCGCAGATGATCGAGCACGTGAAGCGAGTGCTCACGGCCAGTTCCGGCTCTATCCCACTCGAAGCTCTGGCCGAAGGGTATGCCTGGCGGCCGGCGCTGATCGCGCTGCTGCTGGCCTTACTGGAGCTCGTGAGGTTGCGCGCCATTCTGCTGCGGCAAAAGGAACTGTTCGCGCCCATCATCGTGCTCAAGAGCAAGAGGTTCGAAGAGGTTATGTCCAGCGCCAATGCGGACCTGCTCCAGGCGGGCCTGGACGAGAGCTTTAGTTAATTGTCAGTGGTCAGTAGTCCGTCGTCAGTTGTAAGTTACTTGCAGGCCCGGGCATCGCGAGTGACACTTCTGGCGCAAGGAAGGAAAGCAGCGTACGACTTGGCACTGACAACGGACCGCGGACAACTGAGGGGTTGCTGGTTGCACAATGCTAAATGACGACACGCTGAAAGCCCTGATTGAAGCCATCATCTACGTCTCGCCTGAACCCGTCACGCTGGACGCCATCGTTAAATCGCTGGAAGGCGAAGAGCGCGAACGGGTGAAGCCCAAGCTCCAGGAACTCCTGGAGGATTTCCAGCGGCCTGACCATGGCATCCAAATCCGCCAAGTGGCGGGTGGCTACCAGTTTTCCTCGAAGCCAGAGCACCACGACGTCCTGCGGAGATTCGTGAAGAGCCTCAAGTCGCCCATCCGGCTCTCGAGGCCCGCCCTGGAAACCCTGGCGGTGATCGCCTACCGGCAACCGGTGACCCTGCCTGAAATCGACGAGATTCGCGGTGTGGACTGCGGCGGTGTCGTCCACACGCTGATGGAAAAAAAGCTGGTGGTTACAGCAGGGCGGAAAAGCGTAGTCGGCCGGCCCATCCTCTACCGAACTTCCCGCGACTTCCTGGTGCACTTCGGGTTGAAAGACGTGAACGAACTGCCCAGCCTCAAGGAATTCGAAGAGCTCGCCCGGCAGGCGTTGGGGGCCGAGGCGGAGCTATCGGCTGACGTGGCGCCTTCGAGCAACGCGCCGGCGTCCGAGACGGCGACGGGTGAGCCGGCCGCGTCCAGCGAGGCCACGTCCGCCCAGCCCACGCCGGGCGGTTTATCCCGGCCGGCGGAAGCGGAACCCGGCTCTCCGGAGGGCACTGCTCCCGCGCCCGCCTCCGACGAGCCCAATCCATAGCCGAAGCTGATGGAGCCATGCAGGAGCGGCTGCAAAAAATCCTCGCTGCGGCGGGTATCGCTGCGCGGCGCAAGGCGGAGGAGATCATTCTCCAGGGCCGCGTGACCGTCAACGGCCGGGTGGTCACTAAACTCGGCTCCAAGGCCGATGCGGAACGCGACCAGATCCGGGTGGATGGCAGGCTTCTCCATCCCGTCGTCCACCGCCTCTACCTGCTGCTCAACAAACCTCCGGGCTACGTCTCCACCGTGAGCGATCCCCAGCGCCGTCCCACCGTCCTGTCCCTGGTCCAGCAGGGCGGGATCAAGGAGCGAGTCTATCCTGTCGGGCGCCTGGATTTCCATTCTTCGGGTCTGTTGCTGCTCACGAACGACGGCGAGTTGGCCAATTTCCTGATGTCCCGCGCCTCCGCCGTGCCCAGAACCTATCACGTCAAACTGGAAGGGAATCCTTCCCCGGAGGACTTGGCCAAGCTCCAGGAGGGGATTGTCCTGGATGGGCGGCGCACCGCCCCTTGTGAGATTCGGCAGCTTGCGGCCAAAGACAAACCTTGGTATGAAATCACCCTGCTGGAGGGCCGTTACCATCAGGTCCGGCGCATGTTTGAGCGGATCGGACAAGGGGTGGTAAAGTTAAAGCGCGTGCGCATAGCATTTCTGACGGACGACGGCCTCGCGCCAGGCCGCTTCCGTCAATTGAGACCGGCAGAGGTTGAACGGTTAAAGAAATGGAGGGGAGCTAACCGGCAGCAGGTGTGAGGTGTCCGAGGGCAGGGGTCGGTCGTGACCGGAACCTGTGCCTTGAACCTCAAACCTGAAACCTGGAACCTGCACTTTATGCCACGATCTCCTTTGTACGAAATTCTTCCTCCCTATTCTCTTCGCATCCGGCCTTACCCGCCCGGCAAGCCCATCGCAGAAGTCGAACGCGAGTTAGGCCGCACGGCCATCAAGCTGGCTTCCAATGAAAACCCCCTGGGTCCTTCGCCCAAAGCTCAGGAGGCCATCCGGAATCTTCTGGATCGCCTTCACTACTATCCCGACGGCAGCGGATATTACTTGCGCGAGAAGCTGGCTGGAATTCACGGCCTGAACATGGACCAGATCATCCTGGGCGCCGGCTCCACCGACTTGATTGAGCTGGTGGCCAAGACCTTTCTGAGCGGCGGCGATGAGGCGATCACCTCCGAGTCGGCCTTCTACATGTACCGGCTGGCGATTGAGGACATGGGGGCCGGCTTGGTCCTCACGCCCATGCGCGACGTGACCTTCGATCTGGCGGCGATTGCGCACGCAGTGACCCAGCGCACCAAGGTGATCTATCTCGCCAATCCCAACAACCCCACTGGCACCATGTTCACGGCCGAGGAGCTTGACCGGTTTCTTGACGCCATCCCCAAGCGCCTCCTGGTGGTGCTGGACGAAGCGTATTACGAGTACGTCCAGCGGCCGGACTATTCCCACTCCGTGGATTACGTCCGCGCCGGCAGAAATATCCTCGTCCTGCGCACGTTCTCCAAGGTGCATGGCCTGGCGGGAATACGCTTAGGGTATGGGATGGGTCACCCGGAACTGATCGAATGCCTCAACCGCATTCGCTCGCCCTTCAACGCCTCGAGCGTGGCCCAGGTGGCGGGCATGGCGGCGCTCGACGATCACGACCACGTGGCCCGCTCGGTGGAAACAAATCACCGGGAAATGAAATTCCTGACGGAAGAGTTGACGCTGATGGGCGTGCGTTACACTCCTTCGGTGGGGAATTTCCTGCTCGTCGATACGGGCCGGGATTGTGAGGAAGACTTCGTGCGCCTGCTCCATGAAGGCGTGATCGTGCGGCCCATGAAACTTTACAGTTTCCCTACGTCGCTGCGCGTCACCATCGGGGTGCACCGGGACAACGAACAGTTTCTTGAAGCGCTGCAACGTGTGGCTGCTTCATCCCTTAAGGCGGCGAAGTTGTGACTGTCGCAGCGGTCTACCTGTCCTCCCGCCGTCGCGGGATGGATGACCCACGCGCGAGGGAGACGCAGGAGCGCACCAGGGCGTGCCCGCAGGTGATCTGCCAGGATGCTATGTAAGGGTGACCGGGTCGGTCGCCCTTTGGGGATTTCGCGATGCCAGATTTCATTGGAGAGATTCTCGAGAAATATAAAACGTTGGCCGTCGTGGGCCTTTCTTCCAAGCCCTCGCGCCCAAGCTACGGTGTCTCCGCCTACATGCTGGCAAGCGGCTACCGCATCATTCCCGTCAATCCCAAGGAAGAAAACGTTCTGGGCCAGAAATCCTGCCGCACGCTCGATGAGGTCCCCGAGCCCCTCGAGGTCGTGGTCATTTTTCGTAAATCGGAATATGTACCTGAGGTCGTCGAGGCTGCCATCCGCAAGGGAGCCAAGGTTATTTGGATGCAGGAAGGCGTCATCCACGAAGACGCCGCCCAACGCGCCCGCGCCGCCGGCCTCCAGGTCATCATGGACCGCTGCATCCTCAAAGAACACGCCAAGCGGTTTGTGACGGAGAGAATTTAGTCGTCCTCAGAGCTCGCTTCAGTGGCGATAGAAATCGCGAGTCCTATAGGGAGACCTCACCCTACATCTTCATTACGCGGGAGGGCCGTAAAGGCCCGCCCCTACCGCTGCGCGAACTTTTTCTTCCACTCCTGGATAGCTTGCAATTTTTCTTTCAGTTTCTTTTCGAAGCCCTGGTCGGTGGGGCGAAAGTAGTGGCGGTCCTTCAGATTGTCGGGCAGGCACTGCATATCGGTGAGCTTTTCGGCGGCGTTGTGGGCGTACTGGTAGCCTTTCCCGTAGCCCTGGTTCGCCATCAGGCCGGTGACGGGGTTACGCAGGTGGAAGGGCACGGGTTCGGCGACAGTGTTTTGCGCGTCGGCCTTGACCTCGCTGTAGCCGGCGTAGAGCGCGTTTGACTTTGGCGCCAGTGAAAGGTAAACGGCGGCTTCGGCCAGCGCCAAGTTTCCTTCGGGCATGCCGACGAAATGCGCGGCTTGCATGGCGGCCACCGTCACGCCCAGCGCGTTTGGATCGGCCAGGCCAATATCTTCAGATGCCATGCGGACCAGGCGGCGCGCGATGTAGAGCGGGTCCTCGCCGGCCTCCAGCATCCGGCCCAGCCAGTAGAGCGCCGCGTCGGGGTCGGAGTTACGTACCGACTTGTGCAGCGCCGAAATCAGGTTGTAGTGTTCTTCGCCTGCCTTGTCGTAAAGGAGGACCTTGCGCTGGATGGCGTCTTCAATGATCGCATCGGTGATGAGGGCGCATCCTTGATCGTCTCGCGGAGCCGCCGTGACAGCCGTCTCCAGGGTGTTATAGGCGGCGCGAGCGTCGCCGCTCGAGAACACTGCGATCTGCCGCAGCAGGTCCTCGGAGATCTCGACGTGCGGCAATGCCAGGCCTCGCTTCTCATCTGAAAGAGCACGATGCAGGAGTGTTAAGACCTCATCCGTGGAGAGCGCGGAGAGCATGTACACCTTGGCGCGGGACAACAGCGCGGAGATCACTTCGAACGAGGGGTTCTCTGTAGTGGCACCGATCAGCACGATGTCACCGCGCTCGACGTAAGGCAGGAACGCGTCCTGCTGCGCCTTATTGAAGCGATGAATCTCGTCAATAAACAGAACCGTGCGCCGGCCGTAATGCCGCGATTTCTCCGCCGCGGCCATCACTTCCTTGATTTCCTTGATCCCTACTAACACCGCGCTGAACCGGACGAAGTCGCTCCTGGTCTTGCGGGCGATGATCGTCGCCAGGGTGGTCTTCCCCGAGCCGGGCGGTCCCCACAGGATCATGGACGCCAACTCGTCGCGCTCGATCTGTTTGCGCAGCGGCTTACCGGGCCCCAGGATGTGAAGTTGTCCTACGAACTCTTCGAGCGTTTCGGGACGCATTCGGTCGGCAAGCGGCGCGCGGCTGGTCCCTCGCCCTTCGCTCGAAGAGCCGCCGGTGGGAGTTGGTTCGAAAAGGCTCATATGCTCTGGTAGGGGCGGCCTTTGGCTGCCCGCGGGAGCCCTAAGGGCTTCCCTACAAGTATCTAAACCCGCGCTGTCGAGCGGCCTCATAGAGGAAGATGCTGGCAGCCGTCGCCGCGTTCACAGAATCCGTCCCTTCCCGGATGGGGATGCTCAGGAGCAAGCTTGCTTCCCGAGAGATTTCCAGGGGCAGGCCGGTGGCTTCCCTCCCGATCAGAAAGGCGACCGGGCCGCGGAAGTCCGCGTGCGCAAGCGGCGAGGGACTGCGCCGGTCGGCGGCCACGATGCGAATGCGAGCAGCGTGCAGACGCTCGAAAAGCGCGCCAGCTTCCAGTTGGGGAACCACCGGAATTCGAAAGATAGCTCCCGCGGAAGATCGAACGGCTTTGGGATTGAGTGGACTGACGGTCTCCTCCAGCGTGAGGACCGCGCTGGCGCCCAACGCTTCCGCGCTGCGCATGATCGTGCCGAGATTTCCCGGATCTTGGAGCCCGCAGGCGACTAGCAATAGGACGTCACGGCGATTGAGGATTTCGTCCAGGTCAGGAGGCCGAAGCTCAACGAGGGCCGCGACCCCTTGAGGAGTCTGGGTCTGGGCGACCTGCTGGAAGAGGCGGTCAGGGACCTGGGTCACTTCCGTCTCTTTGGTCAGGCGCCCAAGCAACTCAGGAAACCTCGCGCGCGCGCTTCTGCTCACCAAGACGCTGTGAACTGTCGCCACCGGCCCGGCGTCGAGAGCGACTTCGAGCAGATGCGGTCCCTCAAATGCCAGCCACCCCTGGCGCGTCACTCCCTCGGTGAGAGCGCGCCGGAACACCTTTAGGACAGGATTACGGGCACTGGTAAGTTCGCGCGGTCTCATTCTGAATTCCTCCTGGCCTCCAAAGCCTGCGGGCGGTTTCCGTGCCAAAAGCTTAACGCCGCCTGGAGGTGAAGTCGAGCCCTCAAGATTACCTCTTATCACGCGCACGCGCTGGGGGCCTCCGTGTGGTAGAATCCCGCCGGTTCCTACGCATCCTGAGTCCCGAATGCATGGAGGTCCGCATGCGAAAGCTGGGAATTCTGATCGCCATTCTGGCGCTCGCGGCACCCGCGCTCGCTCAAAACCTGAGCAGCCTGAGCGGCTTGATGGCGAGCCTTACTGAACCACACGACTATGTGTTGAAGCGAATCTCAAGCTGGGATCGTTCGGGCGGTAACGCCGACAGTCGCAAGATCGGCCCGGGAGAAACATTTACCGTGCTTGAGGAGTCCGGCCCCGGGGCCATCACTCACATCTGGATTACGATTGCGAGTCCCGAGAACGCTCATCTGAAAAAACTGGTGTTGCGCATGTATTGGGACGGCGAATCCACCCCGAGCGTTGAGGCGCCCATCGGTGACTTCTTCGGGCTGGGCCTGGGAGATTATTTCACCTACGAGTCGTTCCCCCTGGCGGTGGGCTCCACCAAGGCGCTCAATTCCTTCTTCCCCATGCCTTTCCGGAAAGAGGCGAAGATCACAGTCACTAATGAAGGCAAGCTGCCGGTGGGTAATTTCTATTTTAATATTGACTACCGTGCGTTTAAGACCCCCCTGCCCGCTGACACGTGCTATTTTCACGCGCAATATCGCCAGGCCGCGCCCAACAAGGGCTGGACGAACCAGTGGGAGTACAACGGCGATCCGCTTGTGAACGGACGGCCCAACCTCACGGGTGAGGGCAATTACGTTTGGATGGAAGCCAAGGGCCGCGGCCACTACGTGGGCGTGACCATGTCCGTGTTCCAGAATCAGAACGGTTGGTGGGGCGAAGGTGACGATATGTTCTTCATCGATGGCGAACAGTTGCCCAGCATCAGCGGCACGGGTTCCGAGGACTATTTCCTGGGCGCCTGGGATTTTGGCGACCAGGCGTTCTCTTACGGATTGTTCGGCGCGCCTGTGAAAGGAGCGGAAGTGGCGGGAAGCCGTTCCTCGGTCTATCACTTCCATCTCGATTCACCCATTCCGTTCACGAAGTCGATTCGCGCCACCATCGAGCACGGTCACGCCAACCATCGCTCGGACAATTACTTTTCGGTGGCCTACTGGTATCAGACCGAGCCCCACGCGGCGTTTCCCCCGCTGCCACCGGTCGACCAGCGTCTGCCGAAGCTTTACCCGGTGGGTGGGCCAGGCAATTCAGAGAAGTAGAGACGCGCCGGTGGCGCGTCTCCAGAGGTCTCCCGGCGGAGAGCCGGCCCGCCGGGCCTTCTCCACGGCAGCTTCATTTCTGAAGAGGTGTTGTAATGACGAATCCCAATATTCGAAACCTTGCGCTCGCAATCTTGCTCGTTGCGCCGATGGCTCTGGGGCAGTCCTTGAGCGGCTGGCTCGGGGACTTGCCGCAGGCCAAAGCTTACAGCCTGAAGCACATTTCAAGCTGGGACCGGACCGGGGCGAACGCTGACTCTCGCCCGATCGAACCAGGGCAGACCCTGACGTTGCTGGATGAGCAAGGCCCTGGAGAGATCTCGCATGTTTGGATCACCATCAGCTCCCCGGAAAACTATCACCTGAAGAAACCGGTTCTGCGGATGTACTGGGACGGGGAAAGTGAGCCGAGCGTGGAGGCGCCCATCGGCGACTTCTTCGGCCTCGGAAACGGGGACTATTTCCTGTACCAGTCGCTGCCTCTGGCGGTCGGCTCCACGAAGGCGCTGAACAGTTTCTTCCCCATGCCCTTCAGCAAGTCGGCAAGAATAACCGTTGCCAACGAAGGAAGGCAGAAGGTGGAAGACTTTTACTACAACATCGATATGCGGGTTTACGCGGTGCCGCTGCCTCCGGACACATTTTATTTTCACGCGCAGTACCGCCAGTGTACTCCGTGCCAGGGCTGGACCAGCGATTGGCAATCGAACGGCGGCGAGAAGGTGGATAAGAAGCCCAATCTCAACGGCGCGGGCAACTACGTCTTCCTGGAGGCGACGGGCCGCGGGCATTTCGTGGGCGTCACGCAGAGCATTTTCCAAAACCAGGACGATTGGTGGGGCGAAGGTGACGACATGATTTTCGTAGACGGTGAGAAGCTGCCGTCGATCAACGGGACAGGTTCCGAGGACTACTACCTGGGCGCCTGGGGCTTTGCCGGCGGGCCAGTCAGTTATCTCCTATTCGGGAATCCCGTTTCGGGAGGCTATGTAGCCGGCGCACGCTCCTCGGTCTATCGCTTTCATCTCGACTCGCCCATCCCCTTCACAAAGTCCATCCGCGTGACCATCGAGCACGGGCACGCCAACCATCGCTCCGACAACTTCTTCAGCGTCGCTTACTGGTACCAGGCGGAACCACATGCCAAGTTCCCAGCCTTGCCCCCCGCCGATTCGCGGACCCCGAGGATCTATCCCGTGGGCGGGCCAGGCAACGCAGAAAAGCAGTAGGCAGTAAGCAGCAGGCAGTAGTCAGTTGTCAGGACCCATCTGCCTGGCCAGTTGGTTTTGCGTCTCCCAACTCAGTTGCCGATCGGCGAAAGCCAGCAGGCCATTTTCTTCCGTGGCGATGTGATGGTGGATCAGGTTCCAGAGGTGCCACCCGATGGTCGTGAGGTCGGCGCGCAGGGAAATGGCGGGAGCATTGCTGCCTCCTGCCTGGTCGAGCAGTTCCCGGAACCCGGCGGAAGTCTCGCGGACATCGGAATGGTCGCCCGTCAGTTTTGAGATTTCCAAGTCCGTGGCGGCGAGTAAAGGCGCCAGCGCGGGATAGAAGACTTCTTCCTCTTTGCGGAAGTGCGCGGCAAGGTGTTCCTGGATTTCCGCAAACGTCCGCGCCAGGGGGAGCAAGCCTGCTCCTTGGGAGGTGCGAAGTTCGTTTTCGAAATTCGCGAGCAGCCGTTCCATCTCGCGATGTTCGCGGCGGAGAAGGTCTGTGGCCGGGGATTCCACGGCTGGCAAGAGGGTCACCCTGAAGCGCGCTTCGCGCCCGCGATCTGTGCCTCCAGCTCCTCCATATCGAGGACGATGACCTTGCGCCGTTCGAGGCGCAGGATGCCGCGGTCCACAAAGCGCCGCAAGTTACGCGAAACCAGGTCGCGTACCGTGCCGATTTCGGCGGCGATCTGCTGGTTGGTTTCCTCCAGGGGGAACTCCACACCCCGCCGGGTGCGCACGCCCAAGCAGAGCGCGCGGTCCCGCAGGAAGCGCGCCAGACGATGGCTGACTTCCTTGAGTGAGAGCTCCTCGACCAAGCTCGTCAGGTAACGGAATCGCCAGGCCAGGGTGCGGATGACGGCAAACGCCACTTCGGAATTGTGTCGGCACAGGTCCAGGAATTCCCGCTTGGGAAGAAACAGCAGCGTGGAGTCTTCGAGAGCGGCCGCCGAGGCCGGGAAATTGCCTCCGTCGAATATCGGCAGTTCGCCCACCGTTGATCCGGGACGCTCAATCACCAGCACTTGTTCGCGGCCGTTTTCCGCCATTTTGAAAAGCTTGATGGCGCCCGACTGAACCACAAAGAGGCCCTCACAGGGGTCCCCCTCCGCCACCAGCATTTCATCCTTTACCGCGCGCCGGACAATGCAATGGCTGGCCAGCGACTTCAGCGCCTCCGCCGGCAAGACGGAGAAGAAGGGGACACGGCGCAGCGTTTCAACCGGATCCAGAGCGGACATAGAAACAATCTTAAGCGCTGATCCCATAGGCGGCAAGCATCCAGCTCGCGAAGAGACCAGCTTACCAGACCCCCCGGTTCCCGGGCACGACTTAAGTCGTCGCCGGGTGCGGTTCACCGGCGTAGGCTGGGTGGTGCCGGGGCCGAACGCGGAGCACGGTGAGACCTCCTGGAGGAAGATCACATGGCGTACATCATTGCTGAACCCTGCATCAATACCAAGGATACTGCCTGCGTGGACGTGTGCCCCGTGGATTGCATCCACCCACGCAAGGACGAGGCTAATTTCGCCGACGTTCCCCAACTCTACATCGACCCTGTCGAGTGCATTGACTGCGGAGCCTGTGTACCCGTCTGTCCCGTCTCGGCCATCTTCCCGCTCGATGACCTGCCGGAGAAGTGGAAGGGTTTTACCGAGATCAATGCCCAGTACTACAAGAAATAGGTGGGTTGGGGAAAGCTAGTGCTTGGTTGCGAAAGAAAGGGTTATTTGGGGAGACCGGAAGGGCGGGGTTTCAACCCCGCCGCTATATCGCAACATCCCCCTCACCCCGGCCCTCTCCCCCTTCCCAGGGGGAGAGGGTGTCTGAAGGACGGGTGAGGGGGCCTTTGTCGGCGGGACTAGAGTCCCGCCCTTCCAAGTCCGCCATGACGCTGATTTACGCAAGCGAGCACTAAAGAGCTCTGTATAAATAGATTGACAGACTCATATTCGGTGGTACAGTCGGCCTATGGCCGACAACCCTGTCCGTCACCGACGAGACGCGAACACGATGGAGGAGCGGCGCCTGGCTGCCCTTCCCCGCCTGCAGCGTGGGGAGTCGCTTGCTTCGATCGCCCGGCAACTCGGCGTGAGCCGCCAAGCGGTGTTTGTTTGGGCCAAGCGGTGGCGACGGCGAGGAGAGAGCGGCTTGCGTCGCCGCCCGCGTCCTGGACGCCCCGCGAAACTGGCCCGCGCTCGACTCGCGCAGCTTCCGCACCTGCTCGCCCAGGGGGCTGAGGCTTACGGATTCTCTTCGCCGATCTGGACCACGCAGCGAGTCGCCGATCTGATCTGGCGCCGCTTCCGGGTTCGTTACGATCGTGATCATGTCTGCCGCCTGCTGCACCGCTTCGGTTGGAGCTGGCAGAAGCCCGCGCCTCGCGCCCGGGAGCGCGACGAAGCCG
>Ga0315280_10003995_pt1 | contig 22129 bp, 10 predicted proteins | sample YL17G06_40_MG_FD_203697 | JGI IMG/M metagenome (GOLD analysis project Ga0315280, IMG submission 203697) | Sediment microbial communities from Yellowstone Lake, YNP, Wyoming, USA - YL17G06_40 | ecosystem: Environmental > Aquatic > Freshwater > Lake > Sediment | place: USA: Wyoming | collected...
GGGCTTGCTGACCCTCGCCAGCCTCTGGGCCGGCGCTTAACCGTCCGAACCGCCGTGTACGGACCCGTACGCACGGTGGTGTGGGAGGGGGGAGGCCGCGAGGCCCCCCCCTATCCCAATAGGGCCGCCGAGAACCACTCCCTCACCCGCCGCCTCGCTGCGCTCCGCGGCGACCTCTCCCGCCGGGGGAGGTCAGGGAGCGGATCGGTAGACCGCCAGCTTCCGGATCAGTGGCTCGCCCACCGACGAGACGACGCGGAGCCTGACCTTCCGCACCTCCACCGGCTCGACGCGGTCGATCTTCTTGTGACCGATCGCGGAGCCGCGGCAAAGCTCGCGCCAGCCGCTGGCGGTAAGGCCCTCGACGACGTACTCGCGGACCCGCTCGCCGCCGCTGACGTCCTCCATCGTGACGACGTGATCGATGGGCTTCGGCGGATGCAAGGACAACTCGACCAGGTCGCCCGTGCCGCTCGTCTCCGCGATCGGCGTGCCGAGCCGCCTCTTGATCTCCCCGCCGAACTGGGCCGCGCGCTTCACGTCGGCTTCGGGCATCCGGCCGGTGGTGTCGGGGGTCATGTTGAGCAGAAGGACCGCCCCGTGGCCGACCGACCGATAGTACATATCCATGAGCTGATCCACCGACTTCAGCGTCGGCGCGTTGCGAGTGTTCCAGAACCACTCAGCCCTGATCCGCGCGTCGCACTCGTTCGGCAGCCAGGCGTTGCCGGACGGGTCGCCGTCGGCAGCGGTCGAGCCTCGCAGGCGGGCCTCCTCGGAGACGCAGTTCCACGCGGGATAGGGCGCGACGCCGTCCTCATTACCGACCCAGCGGATGCTCGCGTACTTGCCCTGGAAGATCACCGCGTGGGGTGCGAGGCCCTCGAGGATGTCGCCCACCTCGATGACGTTGCCGCCGTCGAACCACACCTCGAAGATGGCGCCGTACCGGCTGAGCACCTCGCGGAGCTGCGCGCGGTAGAGCCTGCTGTAGCGCTCCTGGGCCTCCGGGTCGGCGCAGCGTCCGCCGACGTCAGCATCGTGGTAGCGGTCGCAGGGGCTGAGGTAGATGCCGAGCTTCACGCCGCGCTTGCGGCACGACTCGGCCAGGTCAGCGAGGACATCGCCCTTGCCGCCACGCCAGGGAGTGCTCTTGACGCTGTAGTCGGTGGTGTCGGTCCGCCACCAGCAGAACCCGCCGACGTGCTTAGCGACGAAGACGATGAACTTCGCGCCCATCGCCTCGGCGGCATCGACCCACTGGTCGGTGTCGAGCTCCGTCGGGTTGACTTCGGACAGCGAAGTGGACAGGTCGTCGTATTCCTGGTCCTGCCACGTATTGGGCGCGAAGTGGATGAACATGCCGATCTCGCAGTCATGCCAGGCAAGCTGCTCGGCCGTCGGCCTGGCGAGACCGGCGGCGGGGTCGGCAGAGGGTGGGGCCAAGACGAGACAGGTGCAGATGGCGATCATGGCGACCTCCTGTTCCCTCGCCCCGCGCCGCGGGGAGAGGGGCAGAGCTCAAGTGTCGATCGGGGCCAGGTCGGAGGGGCCGCATGGGGAAGGGAACCCATCCGGCGCGTCCTCCTCGGCAGAGCCGCAGGAACGCTTCCCCCTACTGCACAAGCTGCCACAGGCCGTCATCACGCCTGCGGACGCGGCCTTGACGGTGCAGGGTGGAAAGCCCTGCGGTTCCACGCCCTCTCCACTTCGGCACACCTTTGGCGTCCGGGTCAAGGTCAGGACCAACCGGCGGCAGCCGCGCGCAGACGGCGGCGTAGATGCGTTCCGATGATGCGGCCTTGGCGGGCTGGCCCGCGAGATACTCCAGTATCACGCGCCTGTACTCCCCTGCGGGCACGCGTTCACCGCGCTTCCCAGTTTGACCTGACCGCTTGGTTGGGCCTGGGGGCCGTTGCGCCTCCGATTCCGCCACTGTGAGTCGTAGGCGCCGCAGCCCATTCCTAACCTGCCGGCTTGTCAGGCCCGGAAGCCGCTTGGACAGCAGGCTAACCAGAGCGTCGTCGGGCTCAGGTCCCACCAGAGCCTGGAGCCCCGCGATGAGTTGGCGGTCAACGAAGTGTGCCTCCCAGGCTCCGGTCAAGCCGCCGGACGTCACGCAGTCCTTGGCCAGCAAGCCGAGCCGCTGCACCACCTCCTGCGAAGCGTCGCTTACCGCGACCGAGAACAGCAGCTTCCCCTCAACGGGGACTGGCGCGTGCGCGTTGTAGAGGCGGTAGTGGTCGCCGTCAGTGAGCACGATCCAGTCCACGCCGGCCACACCCACGTAGCCCATGATCTGGTGGGCGCACCCGGGATCGTCCAGGTTCGTGCCGAGCGCTTTGGCTTCCACGAACAGGACAGGCTTCCCCTCCGCCAGCAGCGCGTAGTCGACTGGGTTTTCCCGCTTCTGCGTCTTGAACTCCCGGTGGACTTCGTCAATGTCCTCCGGATCCCACCCGAGGGCACGCAGCATCGGCTCGATGAGCGTGGCTTTGGTGTCCGGTTCGCCAAGGCTGCCTGGGGCGCGCTTCGCGATGCGCTGCCGAATCTGCTCGAGAGCTTCGTCGAGTCCCACGGCCGGATCCCCTTCGCGAGTCTATCCTGCTACCAGCCATGTTCGCGAGGCCGCTCGGTCCGTCCTGCGGGGGCGACGCGACCGACCCACCGCCCGACCCCGGTCCCGGGCCCTCCCCCCGGGAGCGGGAGGGCCCGGGACCGGGGTCGGGCGGGATGGGGTCTTGGGGGGGCCGCGTCGCGCTACTCGCTCGGCTCCACCTTTTCGATGGGCATGTAGTGGTCGCGCACCGGGTCGGACGTCGCGACGGGCGCGGCCCAGTTGACGGCGTTGGCGATCACGCGCTGCACGTTCTTGTCGTAGTAGGTCGGGTAGGTCTCGTGGCCGGGCCTGAAGTAGAAGATCCGGCCCTTGCCGCGGTGGAAGCAGCATCCCGATCGGAACACCTCGCCGCCCTGGAACCAGCTAATGAAGACCAGCTCGTCCGGCGCCGGTATGTCGAAGTGCTCGCCGTACATCTCCTCGTGCTGGAGCTCGAAGTAGTCGCCGAGGCCCTCAGCGATCGGATGGGCGGGATCGACCGGCCAGACGCGCTCCCGCTCGCCAATCTCACGCCACTTGAGCATGCAGCCCGTGCCCATGAGCTTCTGGAAGATCTTCGACATGTGCGCCGAGTGAAGCGCCACCAGACCCATTCCCTGCATGATCCGCGCATGCACGCGAGCGACGACCTCATCCTTGACCATGTGGTGCGCCATGTGGCCCCACCAGGTGAGAACGTCGGTCTGCGCCAGCACCTTGGCGGTCAGTCCGTGATCGGGCTCAGTGTCAAGGGTGGCGGTGCGAACCTTGACGCAGGGGTCCGCCTTCAGCGCGTCCGCGATGACCTTGTGCATGCCCTTGGGGTAGACCTTCTGCACCGCTTCGTGCGTCTTCTCGTGAACGCCCTCGTTCCAGACAGTGACTCGGATGACTCGATCGTCCATCTCAGCGCTGCTCCTCTCAGCAAGCGGCAGTGGCATCGGTTGCGCCCTCACGTGGGGCGGGCAGTGCTTCGCGAAGGGGCCACGCGGCCCCTTCCGGAGCGGATCGACCAGCGGGCCTAACGCCTCTTCAGCGACACCGAAGGCCAGGGCTCAGCGGGCGGGTCCGGGCGGAGGGCGTCTGCATATAGCCCGATCTTGTTGACCGGTATCGCCTCGAAACCCGGAAGCCGCCGATACACCTCGGAGCGTACGCGCAGACGAAGGTCGCCGCCGACCGCGTCCTCGAAACCGGGGTCGCGGTCCATTACCAGGTTCCCCGCGGGTGCGAGGACCCAGTTGCCGCAACTCACCTCGCCGCAGTTCACCAGGACGTTCCTCGATGCGTGGCTGACCCTCGGCTCGCCCGGCTTCGGATCCATGAAGCCCACCAGCTCGGGGTAGCGCGTCGTGTACGGAGGCTTGGTGATGTCGACCTCCTCCAAGAGCTTCTGGACGAAGAAACAGTCCTGCCCGCCGCGCAATGCGTCGAGCCAGCGAGCGTCGTCCCACGGGGCGGAGCCGAGCGCCCTCTCACACTCAATGAAGACGTTGTTGTCAGCTACGATGCCGTGCCCGCCGTGCGAGAACACGGTGCCGAAAGGGCCCCGGCCGGGCTCGCCGCAGCGGTAGAAGACATTGCCGAACACGATGTCGCCGCCGTCGCCGTCATCGAAGTACACGGCCGCATTCCCGTGGCTCATGGGGCTCCCTATGTCGTGCCAGAGGTTGTAGCGGACGATGTTGCCGCGGCACGACGGGTTGCGGCCCTTGTAGTAGGCTCCGCAGTCGTCCGTCTCGGTGCAGACATCGCGCACGATGTTGTACTCGAAGACGTGGTCGTTACCGTTGACGAGGACGGCCTGATGCGGCGCGTCGTGGATGAGGTTGTGCGCGGCGCGATTGCCCACGCCCCCGAGGATGATCGCGTAGGCGCCCGTGCACTGAAGCCGTGAGAAGTCGTCGATGTGGTTGTTGAGCGCCTCGTGCCCGGCGGGGATCAGAGTGCGCCTGTCTCCGCCGGAAAGGACGAGCCCGCCGGTGCCGGTGTCGTAGATGTCGCAGCCCTCGACGCGGTGCGAGTCCCCGCCCTCGACGCGGATGCCGATCTGGCGAGTGTTGCGCACGCGACACGCCTGTATGCGGCAGTCCGTCCCGCCCGACACGACGATGCCGTCGCCGAGCGTCGCCTCGACTGTGAGGCCGCGCAGGCGCACGTGGCTCGCCTCGGTTAAGGAGACGACGGGTTCGGTCCTTGACGAGAGCACGATCCGCGCACCCTCGAGTCCGTCGGGCGGCCAGAAGTAGAGGCGACCGCCGGCGCAGTCGAGGTAGTACTCGCCCGGCTCATCGAGCTCCTCGAGGACGTTCAGCGCTCGGTAGCGGCGAGGCGACGGCTTGCCGGCCATGACGCTGTAGAGGGCCGCCTCGGACAGGGTGACGCGCTTCGTCGCCGGGTCGATCGACCGAACGCGTATCGTCTCATCGTACCAGTCATAGCACCAGTATCCCTGGAGCCAGATACCCGCGGCGACATCCCACTCGCCGGGCCGATCGCCGTCGTATTCGAACACTCCGGGGCGGTTGGACATGTCGCCGTCGCGCGGACGCGACCCGGAGTCCACGATCCTGGCGATGGTCGCCCAGCCCTCGTTCGGCCAACGCGCGAGCGCCATGCGCCTGTCGTTGTAGAACAGCTCGGGCACCTCGGGCGCGCCGCGGTACTTCGACGGGAACTCCGCAATAGAGTCGAAGCCCTGCTTGTGCAGATCGACCCACACGACGTGCTTCCCAGCGGACTCGGGGAGCCGCCTCAGGAGCGCCCAATCGGTAACGGGCGCGAAGGCGTCGGCGCGCACCGCCCGTCCGCCGGTCAGCCGGACGTCCTCGCCCCGGCACGCCCGGTAGACCACCGGGGCGGACTGCGTGCCCGAGTCCTCGGCCGTGAGCTCGACGCCCTCGTATGCGCCGGCTCTGACCACGACCGTCGCACCGTCCGGACCAATCCGGCCGTCGGCTCGTGCGGACCGTATCGCATCGCGCGCCCGAGCGAGAGTGGCGAAAGGCCCGTCGGCCCGGTCGCCTCTGGGCTCGGACAGAAGCCCCGACCACGCGCCACAGCCGTGGGTTGAAACGTACACCACCAGCGGGCCCGCCGCGGCGGGCGCCGCCTGTGCCGCGTACGAACCAAGAAGCACGGCGGCGCCCAGCACACTCAGCAACACACCGGGACTCATGAGGCGCTGGCCCCCGATCGTAGGCTAATGGCAGCGGTGGTTCGCTCGGGCAAGGCGGCGCCCCTTTCGTTGGCGGAAGCACCGTGCTCCACCCGCAGCGCCACCTCCTTCCCGAGCCCGTCGGGCACAGGCCACGTGCGGGGCCCGTCTCCCTCGACATTGCTGGTCGCCTTGACAGTTCGTCCGGTTGCACAATCGAGCCAGGTGAGCGCGTAGTCGCCCGCGGGAACACCGCGCAGGCCCAGGCTCCGTGAAGCGTGCGACGAGTAGGCGATGTAGACGGCGCCCGGGCGGGCGAGGACGTACTGCGTGTCACCTGCCGCCAGCTCGTCATGGGGGGCCATCCCGCACAGGTCGACAGCCTCCATGAAGCGGACAACGCGCCCGCAGTCCTCCAGGTCGTTCCGATCGGTGTGCTCGATGTCCATCCCGAGGACCATGACGTAGGCGCCAGCCATCGCGCACGCCCAGCACTTCCGGCGGGCCTCGGCTCCGATGCCCCAGTCGGCCGCTTCGGCGAGGTTCAGGTTGTACTGGCCGGCCGAGGCCTTCTGCGCCTCGACGAGGCCGTCGTGCAGCTCCTCGGCGGTCGGGACGTTGTACTGCACAGCGAACTGGTCGATGCACGGGTCGTCGGCGAACTCCTCGAAGGCGAGCCCGCTGTTCTTATGCACCGCGATCGGATGGCAGCGCTCATCGGCCGCGCGGATCTCGGCCGCGAGGCGCCGCACCCGCTCGGGGCTGAGGGCCTCGCCGTACTCCTCCGCGACGCACCAGATGAGCTGCGTGTGGTCCTTGAGGCGGCTCACGATGGTCCGCACGAAGGCTCTCTCGTCGTCGCCGACCTCGTCCCCGGTGTCCCACACGAGTGCGCTGTCGTCGTAGAAGATCAGGAAGGCGACGATCCCCGCGCGATCCATCAGCCCCAACCAGCGGTCCCACTGGTCGAGCACTCTCCGGTTGACGCCCCGAGCGGGGTCGTGGTCGAGGAAAGGGTCCTCGGTCGGGTCGCCGTCGCCACCGTGCGAGCGGACAGCGATCATGTAGATGCAGTTCGCGCCGGTGCCCTCCAGCTTGCGGATGAGCTCTTCCTGGTCCCCCGCGCGGGTGCCGTCAGAGCGCTCCGCGCCTCGGTAGAGGAAGCCCTCCGGGTCGCCGGGGCCGCACATGAACAAGCTGCCGCCCCCGCTCCGGCGCAGCCAGCGCGCGTCGTCCGGATCGACGATGACCTGCCCGGGTCGCGGACCGGCATCGTCGGCCCTCACGGTCGGAACCGCCATCAGCGTCGAAGCAAGCCCGGCTAGCACGTATGACCTCACCAACAGGCACAAACCCTCTCTGGGAGGGCATTCGTCCCGAGCGCGCCTTTGCCTCCGGCCCGGCAGGGAGTGGGAACGCATCGGTGCGAACACTCGTCACGAGGTCGTCCGACAGCGGGGGCCGGCGAAACAGACCGGAACGAGGTGTGCTCCGTGGTCAGAGTCGCTGTACGTGTGCTTGCCTCTGCCGTTCTCCTATTGCCGGCGGCCGCCGCGCAACCCGACCAGCCCTTGGCAAAGGGGGTCCGCGTGCGGGAGTTCCCGCTAGCGCAGCCCGTGCCTGGAGACGGGGGCGGCGGCCCCTTCGCACACGACCTGAACGGCGATGGTCGGCTCGACTTCGTCGTGACGAGCGAGGGCCACCTCGGCGCGTACGACCGGTCTGGCCGGGTCCTGTGGGTGCGCACCGAGAAGGTCTACCTGTGGCCGTACTACCACCATCCCTGCGCCATCGCGGGGGACCTCGACGGCGACGGCCGGCAGGAGGTCGCGTGCCTCGCCGACGCCCGGACGATCGTGATGTTGGACGCCGAGACCGGCGATGCGGACGGTGAGCTTAAGCTGCCGGCGGATGCCGTCGCCTTGGCCATTGCCAACCTGCGGGGAGAGGGCGATCGCGACATCCTCGTGCAGTACAGCCAGACACATATCGCCGCGATCCGGGCCGACACCGGCAAAGCCCTCTGGGAGACCGACGAGTACCAGGGCATCGAGCACAGCCCCCTCCGGCAGGCGGACATCGACGGCGACGGACTCGATGAGGTCGCGGGGTCCTCGATCATCGACAACGACGGCCGCAAGATGAACGACTGGGACATCGGCGACGTGTGGGCGAGCGTGGATAGCATTGTGATCGCGGATGTCGTGGCCGGCTACCCGCTCGAGGTCGTGCTCGCGGAGCAGATGGGCGCCAGGTCGCACACCGACGTTGTGGCTCCCGACAAGATCGTGCTACAGAGCCTCAACCCTTGGAACTGGGAGGACCCTGACAAGGTCGCGGTGGGCGACTTCGATCCAGCGCGCCCGGGACTCGAGATCTTCAACAGGTCCTCCGGCGGCGACGGCGTGGCTCCCCGCGGCAAGGAAGAGCCGTTTGTGAACGAGGAGGGGCCGTGGGTCATCGACTCCTCCGGGGAGTTGCTCGCGAAGTACTATGTCAACGATCACAAGCCCGAGTGGTGGACCGGGCACGGCATTGAGGAGGTCTGCCGCATCGACTGGGACGGCGACGGAGCGGACGAGCTCGTCTGCAAGGAGCGGCACAAGAGCGGCGCCGCCGCGATCGTGGCTCCACTGACAGGCGAGTTCCAGGAGATCCTCCCGGGCCATGCCACCCGCGTCTACGGCATCGACCTGATGGGCGACTCGCGCGAGGAGGTCGTAACGACAGACGAGGACGGCATGGTCCGCGTCTTCCGAAACGCCCGCCCCAACCCGAATCCGCCACGTCCCCGGCTCTGGGACGTGCAGCAGTACAGGCGCCAGAAGCAGAACTGGAACTACTACTCGCCGTAGCCGGGCCCTATCGGGTCGAGCGGCCGGCGGGCGATGCGCGCTCGCCCGAGAGCCGTCGGGCAAAGGACGCGTGGCAGGCCTCTGCGAAGTGTGGCCCCGGGGAGGTGCCTGTATGGAGAGGAGGGCTCTCCGTGGACCTTCCGGCTGGTGTTGTGACCTTCCTGATGACCGACATCGAGGGCAGCACACGGCTGTGGGACGAGGCACCGGAGGCCATGCGCGCCGCCCTCGTCAGGCACGACGACATCGTGTGCGCAGCCATCGGTGAGCACGAGGGCTTTCTGATCAAGGCCCGCGGTGAGGGCGACAGCACGTTCTCCGTGTTCGCGCGGGCGACAGACGCCGTGGTGGCAGCGTGCGGGCTCCAAGCGGCCCTGACCTCAGAACCATGGCCGCACGGAGCGCCACTGAGCGTGCGCATCGCCGTGCACACGGGCGAAGCAGACCGCGGGGTCGACGACTACTACGGGACCGCAGTCAACAGGTGCGCGCGGCTGCGCAGCATCGCGCACGGAGGGCAGGTGCTGGTGTCCGAGTCCACCACAGGGCTCGTCCGCGAGGCACTGCCCGAGGAAGTCGCCCTGCGCGACCTTGGCTTCCAGCGTCTCCGCGACCTGGCCGAGCCGGAGCGAGTGTCACAGCTTCTGCACGCGTCTCTCGCGTCTGACTTCCCCGCTCTGCGGACCATCGACTCGATCCCTAACAACCTGCCGTACCAGGTCAGCACATTCGTCGGCCGGGACGCCGACATGACGAAGATCAGGGATCTGCTCCGGGACACACGCCTCCTGACTCTCACGGGAACCGGTGGTGTGGGGAAAACGCGGCTCGCCCTCCAAGCGGCGGCGGAGATGCTCTACGAGTACCCCGACGGGGTCTGGCTCGTGGAGCTGGCGGCGCTGTCAGACGGCGGGCTTGCCTGGCAGGTGCTGGCGACGGTGCTGGAGGTCCGCGAGGAACCCGGCAGGCCGCTCGCGGAGACGATCGTCGGCCGGCTGCGGGCGCAGCAGGCGCTGGTCGTGCTAGACAACTGCGAGCACCTGGTGGATGCGAGCGCCGCGTTGGCAGAGCAGCTTACCCGGCAGTGCCCCAAGGTGACGATCCTGGCCACCAGTCGCGAAGCGCTCAGGGCCGAAGGGGAGACGGTGTGGCGCGTGCCGTCGCTGTCGGTGCCACACCGCGTGCCCGGTGCCGAGCCGCAGCCGGAGCAGCTCACGCAGTATGCCGCGGTGAGGCTGTTCGTGGACCGCGCCACGAAGGTGAAGCCCGGGTTCGCGATAACCAACGCGAACGCCCCGGCGGTGGCGGAGATCTGCTCGCGGCTGGAAGGCGTTCCGCTCGCGATCGAGCTGGCTGCAGCCCGAGCGAACACGCTGTCACCCCAGCAGATCGAGCAACGGTTGGACGAGCGGTTCCGCCTGCTGACCGGGGGGCGCCGGACGGCGCTTCCTAGGCAGCAGACGTTGGAAGCCACGGTCCGATGGAGCTACGCCCTGCTGCCTGAGGCCGAGCAGCGGCTGTTCGCACGCCTGTCGGTGTTCGCCGGGGGCTTCACGCTTGAGGCCGCGGAAGCCGTGTGCGCGGGGGACGGGGCCGCCACGAGCGCCGTAGCGGAGTTGCTCGGCGAGCTGGCCTCCAAGTCTCTGGTGATTCCAGGCACGGGCAGGTACTGGATGCTCGAGACGCTGCGGGCATATGGTCGACAGCGACTGACCGAGAGCGGCGAGACGGAGGCACCGGGGCAGTCTCATGCCTCGTACTTCACCGACTTCGCGGAGCAGATGAGGATGCGGATCACCGGCCCCGGACAGGTGGACAGCCTACGGCACCTAGATAGCGAGGACGAGAACCTCCGGGCGGCGCTGGCTTGGGGGCTCACTCACGACGTCGCAACCACACTGCGGCTGGCGGCCGCGCTGCAGCATTTCTGGATACTCCGCGGACATTGGTCGGAGGGTCGGGAGTGGGTAACGCGGAGCATGGCGCGGTCGGAGGTCGTTCCATTGGAACTCCGCGCCCAGGGCCTGTACGCTGCCGGGCTGCTGGCGCTCGCCCAGCACGACCTGGACCAGGCGAGGCCGCTCCTTCGCGACGCTCTGGCGGCTGCGCGGCAATGCGGGCACCGGCCCACCGAGGCGAGTGCGCTGAACACCCTGGGGAACGTGGCCGCAAGCCGGGGGGACTACGACGAGGCCAAGCGCCTGCACGAGGAGGGCCTGTCGATCCGCCAGGAGCTGGGCGACCGCCACGCTATTGCCTCATCACTCCACAACGTCGCCCAAGACGCGCACGAGCGACGGGACTACGCGGCCGCCCGCGCGTTATACGAGGAGGTCTGCGCCATCTGGCGCGAGCTAGGTGACCAGATCGCCCTGTCGGCGACGCTGAACAACCTCGGCAACCTGGCCACGGACCTGTGCGACTACGAAGCGGCGCAGCCCCCCCACGAGGAGGCCCTGGCCCTCAGGAGAAGGGTCGGCGACAAGCCCGGCGTCGCTGGCTCGCTCACCAACCTGGGGCGGGTGCTGCAGGAAAGGGGCGACCACGAGGGGGCCCGCGCCTATTACGGGGAGAGCCTCGCCCTGGGTCGCGAGCTGGGGTACCGGCGCGTTATGGGCGTGACCCTGGGCAACCTGGGCAACCTGGCAGCGGATCAAGGGAACTGGGCCGAGAGCCGGGAGCTGCACAGAGAGGAACTGGCCATATGGCGCGACCTCGGGCACAAGCCCGGGGAGGCATTGTCGCTGAGCAACCTGGCGAGCTGCCTATCGGAGGAGGGACGGTACGAAGAGGCCCGGCGCCTCGGCGAGGAGGGCCTTGCCGTTGCACGGGAGATCGAAGACCAGAGGTGTGTAGCGAATGCGCTCCACCAGTTAGGCAGGATCGCGCTCGGAGAGGAGCACTACGAGGAGTCGCAGCGGCTTTACCGCGAAGGGCTGCGGGCCGCGCGGGAGATTCGCTTTGCCTGGGGCTTGGTTATCGGGATTGAAGGCCTGGGCCGCACCGCCGTGGCGGATGGCGACTCGACCAAAGCAGCCAAGCTGTTCGGCGCGGCGGGCGCGCTCCGCGAGAGCATGGGAGCACCCATGACGCAGCACCAACGCGTGGGGATTCTGACCGGGCTCGAAGAGTCCCTCGGTCGGGACGCTTTCGCGGCCGCCCTGGTCGAGGGCAAGGCGATGAGCCTCGATGAGGCGCTCGCACTGGCACTCGACGAAGGGGCCGGGGCCTGAGGCCACCCGGGGCGGCTGGCCCGGGAGTTGGGGCTTGCCGATGGGCACCGCTCGGAGGTCGCCGTCTCTTCGCAAAGCGGGAGGGATCACAATGTCGCAGATGGCTGTGTTCGCCGCGCTTGGCGCCTTGCTCTCGGGTGCTTTGGTAGGGGCCGTTGTGGGGTCCGCGGCACAGCGAGAGCTGCCCGCACTGCACGTCAGTGCCGATGGTCGATGCATTGTCACCCCGGAGGGTGACCCGTTCTTCTGGCTCGGCGACACAGCGTGGTCGCTGCGCGCAATCTCGCCGGGCGACGTGGACTCCTACATGGAGAGTCGCTCCGCCAACGGCTTCAACGTGATCCAGGTCCACTGCGGGTACGATGTCACCGACTTCGCCGGGGCGAGGCCGTTCCAGGACAACGACGCGGACAGGCCGAACGAGGCGTTCTGGCGCAACATCGACGACATCGTCGCCAAGGCTCGCGACCACGGGATCTACACCGCGCTCGTTCCCATGTGGGGCGCGGAGTACGGCAAGGCCTTCGGTGATGATGCGGCAAAGGCCGGGCGCTTCGGCGAGTGGATCGGGCGGCGCTACGCGGGCCTCACCCATGTCCTGTGGATCGTGAGCGGCGAGTACGACTCCATTAACAACTTCCGCCTGCCCATCACTGAAGCCCAGAAGAACGTCTTCGCGGCGGTCGCGCGGGGGCTCCGTGAGGCGCACGGAGGCTCGCAGCTCATGACCATCCATCCCGGAGCCGCCCGCACCTCATCCCTCGACTTCCATGACGCGGCCTGGCTGGACTTCGACATGCTGCAGTCGGGCCACACCATCGACTGCGAGGCTTACGCCCTGCCGGAAAGCCACACGCTCATCTCGCACGATCGCGGCCTGGAGCCGGCAAAGCCTGTGCTGGACGGCGAGCCGATCTACGAGGACACGCCTGACGGGGTATGGATGGGGAATGGCGCCACGAAGCCACGCGCGGACGCCGCCGCGATTCGGCGCAAGGCCTACTGGGCTGTCTTCGCCGGGGCCTTCGGGCACACCTACGGGCACAACGACGTGTACTGTTTCTACGAGCCCGAGCAGCCGGGGCTGGTTCGCGCGGAGCTACCCGCGCAGCGTGGCAGTTGGCGCGCGGCCCTCGATGCCCCGGGGGCGCTCCAGATGAAGTACGTGCGATTCCTCTGTGAGTCGCGCCCGTTCCTCGGCCGTGTCCCGGATCCGTCGCTGGTGGTGGGCGGCCCCGCCACCGGGCTCGACCATGTGGAAGCAGTTCGTGCTGAGGACGGCTGCTATGCGATGATCTACATTCCGACCGGGAAGCCTGTTACCGTGGCACTCGACAGACTCAAGGCCGGCCGGATCGTCGCATGGTGGTACGACCCACGAACCGGGCGCGCGCGCCGCGCCGGGCGCTACGATCGGAACGGTGAGCGTGAGTTCACCCCGCCCACCAGCGGGGACGGTCAAGATTGGGTGCTCATCCTTGACGATGCTGCGAGGGGCTACCGGCCGCCGGGACGGCGACCGTGAAGCTCTCGCACGCCCATAGCGGCGCTCACAGTCCAAGGAGGCCGGTCCGGCTGCAGCGAAGTCCCCTCCCCGGGTAGCTGTGCACACGGGGAGGAGCGCTCTCCATGGGCCTACCTAGCGGCGTCGTGACGTTCCTCATGACCGACATCGAGGGCAGCACGCGCCTGTGGGATGAAGAGCCGGACGCGATGCGCGCCGGCCTCGCGCGGCACGATGCGATCACCGCGACGGTGGTCGACGAACACGCCGGCTTCCTTGTCAAGTCGCGCGGCGAAGGCGACAGCACATTCTCCGTGTTCAGAAGGCCCACTGACGCGATCACTGCGGCGTGCGCGCTCCAGACAGCACTGACAGCAGAGCCGTGGCCGCAAGGCGCCGACCTGCGCGTGCGCATCGCGGTGCACACGGGAGAGGCCGACCTAGGAGTCGACGACTACTACGGCGTCGCGGTGAACCGTTGCGCGCGCCTGCGAACCATCGCACACGGAGGCCAAGCACTGGTCTCCCAAGCAACGGCCGCATTGGTCCGCCAGGTCCTCCCCGAGGGAGTAGGCCTACGCGACCTGGGCTACCAACGCCTGAGAGACCTAGCAGAACCGGAGCGGGTCTCCCAACTCCTACACCCATCACTGCCGGCAGACTTCCCGGCTTTGCGCACCATTGACCTCGTCCCCAACAACCTACCGTACCAGGTCAGCGCATTCGTGGGACGAGAAGCGGAGATGACGAAGATCAGGGAGCTTCTCCGCGAGACACGGCTACTGACGCTCACTGGGGCCGGCGGGATCGGGAAGACGCGGCTGGCGGTGCAGGCGGCGGCCGAGATGCTGTATGAGTATCCCGACGGCGTGTGGCTGGTCGATCTGACAGCGCTCGCCGACGGCGGGCTGGTTCCTCAGACGGTGGCGACGGCGCTGGGCGTTCTTGAGGAGCCGGGCCGACCGCTCCTAGAGGCAGTTGCCCGCGCGATGCGGCAGAAGACCGCGCTGCTGTTGCTCGACAACTGCGAGCATCTAGTGGCCGCGACCGCGGAGATCGCGGAGGCCCTTCTGCGGCAGTGCTCACGACTGCGGGTGCTGGCGACGAGCCGAGAGGCGCTGAGGGCTGAGGGGGAGACGGTATGGCGGGTGCCATCCCTGTCAGTGCCGCACCGCGAACCTGGCATACGGCCGCTGCCAGTGCAGCTCACACAGTACGCGGCGGTTAGGCTGTTCATGGATCGCGCGGGCAAGGCCAACCCGGGTCTAGCCATGACCGATGAGAACGCTCCGGCGGTGGCGGGGATCTGCTCGCGGCTCGACGGCATCCCGCTCGCAGTAGAGCTGGCGGCCGCTCGCGCAGGTGTCATGACCCCTGAGCAGATCGAGGAGCGGCTGGACGAGCGGTTCCGGCTGCTGACAGGCGGTCGGCGCACCGCGACGCCGCGGCACCAGACCCTGCAGGCGACGGTGGACTGGAGTTACCAGCTCCTCTCGGACCCGGAGAAGAGGCTGTTCGCGAGGCTCTCGGTGTTCGTGGGTGGCTTCACACTGGAAGCAGCGGAAGCCGTGTGCGCGGGCGACGGGATCGAGACCTGGCAGGTGCCGGAGCTACTCGGCGAGCTGGTGTCGAAGTCGCTCGTGATACCCGGGACAGCGCGGTACTGGATGCTGGAGACACTGAGGGATTACGGCAGACGGCGCGTCGAGGAGACGGACGGCGCCGCCGACCTCCATCAGCGTCACGCTCACCACTACACCGAGCTGGCCGAGTCGGTGGCTCGACGCCTCGATGAGGGGTGGGAACCGGCGTGGTTGGACCAGCTCGAGGCGGAGCGCGACAACTGGCGCATGGCCGCGCGGTGGTACCTGGCCGATGATGCCCGAGTGGAGGAGGGGCTGCGCCTGGCGGCGGCGCTGGGGCCGTTCTTCCTCTTCCGGGGAGCGGGAAGCGAGGGACGCCGATTGCTGGAGGCCTTGCTGTCGAGGGCCACCCAGCCCACCGCGGCCCGAGCCGGAGCGCTGTGCGCCCTCGGTCGCATGACCCGAGACATCACGGCGGCGGGGCAGCTCCTGGATGAGAGCCTGGCATTGACCCGGGAACTGGGTACACCCAGGGATCTCGCGCGCGTGCTGTTCTTCAGGGTGCGGAGCGGGGATCGCCTCGGACCGCAGGGCGCCGCCATGCTCGAGCAGAGCTTGGCGATCTCACGTGAAGTGGGGGATAAGCGGGGCATCGCGCGCGCGTTGGTCGGCCTGGCCTTCGAGGCCAGCAACTCGGATCTCAGCGCCACCCGCGCGATGCTGGAGGAGAGCCTCTCGCTGTGGCAGGACCTGGGCGACCGACAAGCCATGGCCGAAACAGGAATCCACCTGGGATGGGTCGTGGATCGCCAGGGCGACCGTGATCTGGCCCGCAAGATCCGCGAGGAGGGCCTGGAGCACGCGCGGGCAGCGGGCGACCGCCGGGCCGTGCACTACGCGGCTTGGCGCCTAGGCTTCGCCGCTCTGGACCGTGGGGATTGCGCTTCCGCAACGTCATATGGGGAGGAGAGCGTCGCAGCCAGCCGGCAGCTCGGCGACCAGTACATTCTGATAGACGCACTCATGCACGCCGGCTACTTCGCGCAGCGGAACCGCGATGCTGCCGCAGCGCGCGCTCACTATGACGAAGCCCTCTCGATCGCCCGGGAGGTCGGTAGCGACGAGGGCGTTGCCGCCGCCCTGTGCCGACTCGGGTGCATCGCCGAGGACCTGGGTGAACGTCGGGCTCTTCTGGAGGAAGCGTGCGCGATGCACGCAAGGTGCGGCGTCAAGGCGTCGTTCGCAATGGTGGCGTTGGCGGATACCGCTCGTCTGGCGGGGGACTACGAGGGGGCTGAGGCCCTCCTGCGCAGGAGCCTGAGGGCCGCTATGGACCAGGGGCACCATTTCCTGTGCATGTACGCACTTCGGGTCTGCGGCGATCTGGCGGAGGAGCAGGGGAACGCGCGCCGGGCTGTGCGACTGTGGTCTGCGGCCGACCACGTGGGCGAGGATGTCGGCTGGGCCTATGCGGGCATTGAGCGCTGGAGGCCGGAGGAAAGCACAGGCTGTATGGCTGCTTTGGGTGACGCGGACTTCGCCGCGGCGATGGCCGCGGGACGCGGGATGACGTGGCGCGAGGCCGCCGCCTACGCGCTGGAGGAGGAACCTGGTGCGTCTGCGGGGCACGCCGGTGCGCCTCCTGAGCATAGCTAGGCATGTGGCCTGCGTGGAAGAGCAAGGGGGCCCATCCGTGGTCGGCGTTCGCGGTTGCCCTGGGCGAGACCGACACGAGCTGAGGTCCGTACGTCGTCACAACTGGAAGACCCATTCCCTGGTGCGTGTTGTGCTGGAAGGGGGCGCTCTCGATGGACCTACCCAGTGGCGTGGTCACCTTCCTGATGACCGACGTTGAGGGCAGCACGCGGTTGTGGGCAGAGGCGTCCGAGGCAATGCGCGCCGCGCTCGCACGGCACGACGCGATCGCTGCGTCAGTGACCGAAGACCACGCCGGGTCCCTCCTCAAATCGCGAGGCGAAGGCGACAGCACATTCTCGGTGTTCGCGCGCGCCACGGATGCGATCGTCGCGGCTTGTGCGCTCCAGACAGCACTGACGGCAGAGCCGTGGCCCGAAGGCGCGCCACTGCGCGTGCGCATCGCGGTGCACACCGGCGAAGCCGACCTGGGGGTGGATGACTACTACGGCATAGCGGTTAACCGATGCGCGCGGCTGCGGAGCATCGCCCACGGAGGGCAAGTGCTGGTCTCGGAGTCCACCACAGGACTCGTCCGCGAGCTCCTCCCCGAGGAAGTAGGCCTGCGCGATCTTGGCTACCAGCGTTTGCGAGACCTAGCGGAACCGGAGCGGGTATCCCAACTACTCCACCCATCGCTCCCATCGGACTTCCCGGCGCTCCGCACTATCGACCTGGTACCGAACAACCTGCCGTACCAGGTCAGCACATTCGTGGCCCGAGAAGCGGAGATGACGACGATCAGGGAGCTACTCCGCGACACGCGACTGCTGACGCTCTCCGGCGCCGGAGGTGTAGGCAAAACGCGGCTCGCGCTGCAGGCAGCCGCCGAGATGCTGTACGAGTACCCCGACGGCGTGTGGGTCGTGGAGCTGGCGGCGCTCAGCGACGGCGGACTCCTGCACGAGACGTTGGCGGCGGTGCTAGACGTGCGCGAGGAGCCGGGCAGGAGGTTGGCGGAGACGGTTGTGGCGCACCTGCGCCGCAAGCAGGCACTCCTCGTCCTCGACAACTGCGAGCACCTGGTCGAAGCATGCGCGGAGCTGGCGGAGCACCTAACCAGACAGTGCCAAACGATCCGTATCATGGCGACGAGCCGAGAGGCGCTGAGAGCGGAAGGCGAGACGGTCTGGCGGGTGCCATCGCTGTCAGTGCCACATCGCGCCCCCGGGATCGAACCGCGGCCGGAGCAGCTCACGCAGTACGCCGCGGTGCGGCTCTTCGTAGACCGGGCGGCCAAGGTGAGCCCGGGCTTCAAGCTGACGAGCGAGAACGCGCCGGCCGTGGCCGAGATATGCTCGCGACTGGAGGGTGTCCCACTGGCGATCGAGCTGGCGGCGGCTCGCGTCAACATGCTGTCGGTTGAGCAGATAGAGCAGCGACTGGACGAGCGCTTCCGTCTACTCACCGGGGGACGCAGAACCGCGCTTCCACGCCAGCAGACACTCGAAGCCACCGTACGCTGGAGCTACGACCTCCTGCCGAAGCGCGAGCAGACGCTGTTCGGACGCCTTTCGGTCTTCGCGGGTGGGTTCACGCTAGACGCCGCCGAGGCCGTGTGCGCGGGCGACGGCATCGAAGCAGCGGACATCGCCGACCTCGTCGGCGAGCTCGCCTCCAAGTCATTGGTGATTCCGGGCAGAGGGCGCTACTGGATGCTGGAGACGCTCCGGGCGTACGGCCGGCAGCGGTTAGACGAAGCAGGCGAGGCGGACGGCATACGGAGGAGCCACGCTGAGCACTTCGCGGCAGTTGCGGAACAGGCGCGCGACCTGCTCAGAGGAGCCGAGCAGGTGGCGTGGCTGGCCCGTCTGGACACTGAGCACGACAATCTGCGGGCTGCGCTGGCCTGGGGTCTCCAGGACGACGTCGTGTCGGGGTACCGGCTGGTCAGTGCTATGGCCCAGTTCTGGGCCCTCGGTTGTCACTGGACCGAAGGGCGCCGATGGGTGGACGAGTACCTTCGCCGGGCGGAGGAGGCTCCGGACGGACTGAGGGCCGATGCGCTCATCGGGGCGTCGTCGCTCGCGGTCTACCAGGGCGACTGCCCCAAGGCCGAGACGCTGGCCGAAGAGGCCCTGCGCCTGAGTCGTGAGACCGGCTACGACCGCTCCGTCGCCACTGCCTTAAGCATCCTGGGCAATGCAGCCATCCGGCGCGGGCGCTATGACGTCGCCCGGGCCCGTCACGAGGAGAGCCTGGGCATGTGCCGCGGAATCGGGGACAGGTATGGGGTGGCCGTAGCGCTCCTCAACCTCGGCTGGGCCGTCGACATGCAGGGCGATACCGGCGCCGCCCGCGCATACCACGAGGAGTGCATCGACGTCATCGGCGCCACCGACAGGGGACCCGTGCGGGCGCAGGCGCTCAACAACCTAGGCAATCTGGCCGCTCGCGAAGGCCGCCACGACGAAGCTGTCGCGATGTACGAGGAGAGCTTGGCCCTCTGGGGGGAGCTGCGCAACGACTGGGGACGCGCGCAGATCCTGGTGAACCTAGCCCTCCTGGTCGAAGGCGAGGGCGACCTCCGCAAGGCGCGCTCGCTGAACGAGCAGGCCCTCGCTATCATGCAGAGGCTGGGAGCGAGAAGGGACTCCGCGGTCGCACTCCGCAACCTCGCCGGCGTCATGCAGGAGGAGGGCGAGTACACCGAGGCGGCTCGCCGGTACGCTGAGGCCGCGGCCACGACCCTCGAGCTGGGTGACAGACACGTTCTCCTGGCATGCCTTGAGGGCCTGGCCATCCTCCTGCAGCAGCGCGGGCGTGCCGCGTGCGCGGCCCGGATCTTCGGGGCCGCGGAAGCGCTGCGTCAGGAGATCGGCGCGTCGGTGGTTTCTTTCGATCCGGAGCGGTACGCGCGAGAGGTGCGCTCGGCGCGAGAGGCGTTGGGCGAGGCCGGGTTCCAGTCCGCCTGGGACGCCGGCCAGGCCATGACACGCGACGAGGCAGTGACGTACGCCGTGGAGGAGAGCGCCTGTGAACCTGCCTAGTGGCGTGGTGAAGTCCCGGCGGGAGACGGCTGGCGACCCACGCGGTCGCGCGCCAGGGCGGTCGGCGGTTCGGCTTTGCTCCGTGTAGCGGCGGTACCTGGGCACGTGACGGAGGGAAGACCCCATGACGGACGGCGCATCGCTCCCCACGTTCTTCATCGTCCCCCACACACACTGGGAGGGCGCAGTCTTCAAGACCCGCGAGGAGTACCTCGATATGGGCCTGCCCAACATCCTGCGGGCGCTGGCCCTGCTCGAAGCCTGGCCCGGGTACCGCTTCGCCCTCGATCAGGTGTGCTACATCCGGCCTTTCTTGGAGCGACACCCGGAGGCGGCCGAGGGGTTCCGGCGGTTCGTCGCAGAGGGGCGTCTGGCCATCGTCGGCGGGACCGACGTCATGCTCGATGTGAACATGCCCGGCGGCGAGTCCTTTGTGCGCCAGGCGCTCTTCTCCAAGACGTACCTCCGCGAACAACTCGGGGTCGACGTCACGGTGGGCTGGCAGCTAGACACTTTCGGGCATCATGCGCAGATGCCCCAACTCCTGAAGCTGGCGGGCTTCAGGACGTTCTGGTTCTTCCGCGGCGTGGCGGGATGGGACGTGCCGGCGGAGTTCCTATGGGAGGGGCTCGACGGCACCCGGATGCCGGCGTTCTGGCTGCACCAAGGTTACGGTCTCACGTACGGATCGCCCACGTCCTTGGCCGAGTTCGCGGGCTTCATGGAACAGCGCTTCGCGTCGCTGGCGCCCCAGGCTCGGGACGATTGCCGCGTCGGCCTCGCCGGGGCCGATGTAAGCCCGCCGGACGAGCAGCTTCCACGGCTGGTGGAGGAGCTCAACCAGCGCACGGACGCGCCGTTCCGCCTCCTCCTGGCGACCCCGCAGGAGTACGAAGCGGCGGTGCTCGACCGTGGCGACTGGCCCGTCGTCGGGGGCGAGATGAACCCGATCTTCCAGGGCACCTACAGCAGCCGCATCGAGCTCAAGCAGAGGACTAGGGAGCTCGAGCGGCTCCTGCTGACCGCCGAGAAGCTGGGTGTCATCTTGCGCGCTCTCGGCGCGCCGGTGGATGAGCAGACCGTCGAGCGCGCCTGGGAGCCGATGCTGTTCAACCAGGCCCATGACCTCATGTCCGGGGTGATGACCGACCACGTGCACGACGACACACTGCGTGGCTACGACTTCTCTCACCGCCTCGCGTCCGAGGAAGTCGCCGCACGGCTGCGCAGCTACGCTTCGGCGGTCGACACCCGGGGCGAGGGCATCCCGGTGGTTGTGTTCAACAGCCTTGGCAGGCCGCGGACGGACTTCGTGACCGTTCGCGCCGGGATCACCGAGTCAGGCGTCCTGGGGTTGAGGCTCACCGATCCCGACGGGGAACCGGTGCCGCTGCAGATCGTGGGCTGCGAACGCCATGAGGACGGCTCACTGCTACAGGCGGACGTCGCATTCGTCGCGCGCGCGGTGCCGGCGCTCGGACACGCCCTGTACCGGCTATTCGCCGTGCGTGAGTCCGATGGGTTTAGCATTGTGCGGCGGGCGGACGCCGGGCCGGTCGTGCTCGAGAACCAGCACTACCGCGTCGAGTGCGACAGCGGGACGGGCGCTATCACCAGTCTCACGCTGAGCGAGAACGGCTGGAGCGCGTTGGGCGGCCCGGCCAATGTAGTAGTGCGGGAGCCTGACCGCGGCGACCTATGGGAGCTCTACCGCTCGCTGGACGGCGGGAGCCGCATCGCCATGACCGCGGAGCACCCCATCCCGCCACGGGGCGAGGCGGTCTACAGCGACGATCAGACAGGCGACGGGGCATCGGTCACAGTCGGCCCGGTGTTCTCGGAGTTGAGCGTCGAGCACCCGTTCGGCGAGCACGGCCTGTTCCGGACGACGGTCCGGCTGGTGGCGGGAGTGCCCCGCCTAGAGTTCCACACAAGCTTCATCAACCACGACGAGTTCGTCCGCTACCGCGCGGTGTTCCCCACCTCGATCGCGTCGGGCCGGCGGACCGACGCGATCCCCTTCGGCGCCATCGAGCGGACGCCTGGCGTCGAGTTCCCAGCGCAGGACTGGGTTGACTGGGGAGACGGCGCCCGTGGTGTTGCGCTTCTCAACCGCGGCCTTCCTGGGCACTCGGTCTCCGGCGGGGCGATCCTGCTCTCACTGTGCCGCAGCACTCGGATCGTCGCCTACGGCTTCGGTGGGGGCTATGAGCCCGGCATGACGTCCGACTCGGGCCTCGCGCTGGGGAAGGAGTTCTCATTCGACTACGCCCTCGTGCCGCACGTCGGCGACTGGCGCCAGGCAGGAGTCGACGCGACGGCCGAGGATTTCGCGAACCCTCTGCTCGCCGTCACCACCGACCGACACCCGGGACACGGTTACCAACCTCACCCCCCGGCCCTTCGCGAGGCTCAGGGCCTTCCCCCCTCTCCGCTAGCGGAGAGGGGGTGGTCGCCGCCACAGTCGGAGACCGGGGGTGAGGTCGTGATGTGGCCGAGTCGGGGCAACGTGA
>Ga0315280_10003996_pt1 | contig 22126 bp, 20 predicted proteins | sample YL17G06_40_MG_FD_203697 | JGI IMG/M metagenome (GOLD analysis project Ga0315280, IMG submission 203697) | Sediment microbial communities from Yellowstone Lake, YNP, Wyoming, USA - YL17G06_40 | ecosystem: Environmental > Aquatic > Freshwater > Lake > Sediment | place: USA: Wyoming | collected...
CTTTGAGCGCTTTCCGGTTTCTGATGTAGTTCAACAGCTCATTGTGAATCCAGATCTCTTCCAGATCTTGTTCGAGAAGATTGCCCAGTTTGATTGCTGCTGGAACGCAAGGAAGCAGGTCTCCGGATGCAGTGAGCCCCGCGTAGGTTAGCCCGGCTGAGCATCCGCCGAAGCCTGCTGCGAGTCTCCGTACAATCTTTGAGACCTCCAGCCCGAATTTCTTCTGGAACATCCTTTCGTGTCCTGACAAGGCCTCGCTTACTGTGAAGACCTTCCCGTTTGAACGTTCGTAGCTGAGGCGAGCGTAGTAGGTCATTCCTCGAGCGTAGCATTGCATGCCAACTCCGTTCTGCACACTGTTGTAGAACTTGCTGTGCAATGCTTCTAGGGACTTGATTCTCTCTTCGGGTGTCACGTCAAGATAGGATGCTTCCACTCCGCGGCCGGCGGGTATGAGACGGTTGAGATAGAATCTTGTCGCTCCGAGCTTCTCCGCCAACTCCATGGTTGAGTCCAACTCGTTGACATTCTTCGCATGCTGTGTCATCGTGACTGCCAACTCCTCAAAATCTACAGAGGCGCAATTCGCGATTCCTCTGGCAGTTGCTTCGAAACTCCCGGGCTTGTTCCTCAGGAAATCGTGAGTTTCAGCAGTTGCGCCGTCGAGGCCTATCTCTACTCGTCTGACACCTGCTGCTGCAAGTTTCTCAGCCACGTCAGAAGTCATGAGAGTCCCGTTCGACGCGATTGTGCAGAGCATCCCACGGTCGTTGGCCTTCTCGATTGCTTCGTAGAGATCCGGCCGTAGCAGAGGCTCGCCTCCCGAGAATGTCAATATGGCCACTCCAGCGTCCGCCATGTTGTCAATTACTTTGAAGGCTTCAGGGGTCGTTAGTTCCGCAGACGAGCATCCAGGGGAAGAGTCCTGATGGCAATGCAGGCAGTTGAGGTTGCATCGATTGGTGAAGTTCCAGACGATTGTGACTGGAGCACCGGCGGGCTGGGGATATCTGATTCCGAAATGAGCTATTCCCTCAACGACGCTCAACATACATTTTCGAATAAGTGGATCCGCCAACAGGTTTCTAGTCACACTCTCGTCGACGCCAAAGTGAGAGAACAGTACACGCACAAACGGCACGATGGCTCTTGATGTCAACCTGCAGCGTTCGCAGACTGAGTGTCCGTTTCGTGAGTACACGTCGAAGACTGAGAGGAGGATCGGTTGGCCGCATTTCTTGCATTCAGTTGTCAAGTAGCTCGCGAAAGCTTTCCAGCAGGGATTCAGTGATCGGGAGATCAAATGCTTGTCTTCTAGAAGCAAATCAGAACTTCTCTGTCAGTCACACTAGGATTCTCTTTGGACTAGGAATCTGGCGAGCGCATCAAGCATCTCCCTGGCATCCGACTTCGGTAGTTTCTTGAGCGCTCCAAGCCCCTCTTCGATATAGTCGTCGGCGATCTTCTTTGCGCGATCCAATGCCCCGTACTTCCTGTACAGTTGAATCGTTTGAGAGATTTCGTCCTGTGAGATCGTCGATTTCCCGAGCATTGCCAGGAATCGTTCTCTATCTTCTGATGAAGCAGACTTCACGAGATGAGCGGCCATGACTGTTCTCTTGCCTTCTCTGATGTCACCTCCAATTTCCTTCCCGTACTTGCGAACATCACCGGTGACGTTCAGGAGATCGTCAACGATCTGGAATCCGACACCTGTAGCCTCACCGAACCTTGTCGCGGCAGAGAGTTGGCTCTTCTTCGCTCGCCCTACGATTGCGCCAGCCTCGCACGCCAAGGCGACAAGCGCACTTGTCTTGTTCCTGAGGACCTCGATGACTTCCTCTTCGGTGAAATCTCTTCGCTGATTCAGCTCGAATTCGAGCGCTTGACCCTTGGTGATCTGGAATGCCCTTTCAGCAAATCGCTCAACCAGTATGTTCTTGGTCGCGGCGTCAAGTGGTCCGTCGGCAGCGGCTTCGAAGACTTTGATCAGCATCGCGTCGCCAGAGTTGATCGCAGCTGGAAGGCCGAACATTATATGAATGCAGGGTTTCCCTCTTCGAAGTTCGCTCTGATCCTCAATATCATCATGGATCAGCGTCATGTTGTGAAGGATTTCGACGGCGGCAGCGGCAGCGAGGGCAGTTCGTGGTTGACCTCCGACTGCTTTGCAGAACAGAAATGTGAGTGCGGGCCTGAACCGCTTTCCCCCACGATCAAGTAACTCCCACATGGGCTGGTGAAGCGTGGCTGGCCGTGCGGTTCTAGGAATGTACTTCTCGATCTGCTGATTCACCATTGCCGCGTACTTCTCGAGTGTAGAATTGAGCTCCACCATGTACCCGCGACACTCCGAACCAGATACACGATCAAAGAGGATATGTCTTTGCTGATTCCCGCTCTGAGGTCAAGGAGAAGTGATTGTGCCGTCTTCTCGATACGGGGCCGTGAGCAGCTTTCTTATCCGATCAGAAATCTTCCTGCCTATTCCCTCCACGTTCTGAAGCTCCTGCTCCGAAGCCAAGAAGACCTTCTCAACTGTCCCGAAGGCCCTTAGCAACCTCCTTGCCAGAACCGTATCGACTAGAGGCAAACCAGCGACGACAAATTCCTGCTCATGTGCAAGCGATTCAGGTTTCCTCTCCATCCTTATTCGAGGGCGTCGCTCTCCCTTTGATTGTTCTCTCCTCGCGATTGAGAGCAGCAAGAGGGCTGACTCTGACGGACTTCTGGTCCATACTACTGGAACCCCAAAGTCCACTATGACGCTTGCAACTGCGCCCATGACTGCTTCGGGAGCGATGTTGCGTGAGGTCTGGAAACCTTCTCCCTCAATCAGCAAGATCGGCATCTCATATGCCGATTTGAGATTGGAGACCTGTTCGAATAGTCTTCCATCGATTATGGAGGCGACGAAATCCTCCACCGTCTTTCTCTCTACAGCTGTTCGGTCGGAGATGATGAAGTCGCCTATGCTCAAGGTCTCCTGTGTGATTGCGATGTCGTACTTCGAAAGTTCCCTCGTCGTGGCCGAGCCCAGTTCTCGCGAGTCCACGATGATTGTAGGCTTCCGTGGAATCTCTGTCATTTCTTGCTCCTTCATGAACTCCTCCATCTTAGGCTGGTCAGGGCCAGTATCTGCATCAGCTGTCTGTGATGCGACTTGCTTCAGCGCGACTGCCATCATTCTTTCTCTTCGTCTTGAGATGTAATAGTATGCCTCATCTCTGGTTCCTAAGGCCATCAGAACCGTTGCTTTTCCAGGACCCTTTCTTCCCGTCCTTCCTCTCCGTTGGATGTATCGGATTGCACTTGGCACGGTGTCGTAGAATATGACCTCATCACACTCGACTATGTCGAGCCCTTCCTCTCCGATCTGAGTCGCAACCAGCACGTTGTACTGGCCCGATTTGAAGTCTTCAAGGAGCATAGTTTGCTGTTTCTGGGAGAGGCCTTTGTCCCTGCTTTTCGTTTGTTGTCCTACCAGCCGGACAGCGGATACTCCAGGTTGCTTGCTCAGCTCTTCAACTAACCTAGCCGCGGTCGCTCTGTAGTTTGTGAAGACCATTACCCGCCTTGAGCCAAGAACGAACGTCTCCCTGACCCTTGCGATGAGAACCTGCATCTTCGGATGCTCGTTCCCCTTCTCAGCCTCTCGTGATGCTATTCGCAGAACATTCATGATTCTTGAGTCTTCCAAGAATGCTCGAAGCCAGGGCATCGCGCGCTTCTCCAGTCGTTCCTGCAAACCATCAAGGTAGGCTTTGAGTGGGGAGAAACCCTGCGTCTCAAGCAGTTCCGTAGACTTGAGAGCGTGGATTGATGAATACAGGCCGAAAGATATTCTTCTCAACAGGTCTTTGGCGGCTGGTTCATGTATCATATCGCTGCGTATTCTCTCTCTCGCTTGCAGGATGTCACGCAAGCGAACCCTATCGGCATCGGCCGTAGGTAGATACCCGTAGTCTCGGACTCCTTTCAGCATGTCTTTGACGTAGTCGTCGAGGATCCGTTTCACGTCGCGGAAAATCAGTGGGAGCTCCACGGGGACCCAGTCGACCTTGATTCCTCCGACGAACGGCTTCACGTCAGTGTCTGAGATTGTGCGAGACTCGATTCGAGTGATGTTGAGGTTCTTGCAGACTTCCTGGATTGCTTCCTTGCTGGATCCTGGAGACGCTGTCAGTCCCAGTACGAGGCCACGGGAAACCTTGCTGTACCTTTCACCGATGTAAGTGTATGCGTAGTCGCCGACTGCTCTATGCGCCTCATCAAAGACGAGTAGCGATATCTCATCAAGGTGGATCTTTCCGGCTATGAGGTCGTTGACGAAGACTTGCGGAGTGGAGACGACCAGTCGCTTGGTCCAGTCTTGGCTCCTGTCATCAGGAGAAACTTGGCCTGTTACGCAAGCAAAGTTCTGAGGGTCAAGTCGCAATAGTCGCTTGAACGTCTTGAAGTGCTGCTCGACAAGTGGTCGCGTGGGTGCCAGTATCACGACATGCCTGTTGGGGTATTGTTCAAGTCTCTTTGCAGCGACAAGAGCCGCGATTAGAGATTTGCCTAGTCCCGTTGGTATGGAAACGAGCGTGTTGCCGCGGAGCGCGTTCTCGGCCACCCTCTCTTGATAGGTCCGCCTCTCGATCGATTCCACATTGATTAATGGATGATCAAAGAGGCTGAGGTGAGCCAAGTCTACCCACTGAGAGCGTCATGCCCGGTGAATTAAGAATTGCCGAATCGATGGTTGACCATAATGGGGCGAGTGCAAGCTCCCGACTTCTGGTCGTGGAGTAAGCGAGCCCTTGCAGCTTAAATGTCTGGCACACACCGGATCTGCTGGGCCGAATGAGACAATCCCGGAAGGGACAGTAGGCTCAGATGTGGTTGAGATGCCCGAAGCCTCGAATAAGGCTCCCAACCGAAAATAGGCGGGGAAGAGTTCGAGTAAGCAGAGGCATCATGAATATGGCGGCTCGCTGCGGCGCGTACGCTGTCAGGCCGATGGCTTGGCCTATGCTTCTACACTGGGATGGATGCGGGTGGAACCGCAACAACGGAATGCCCACCCAACAGAGGACCAGCGGTGGAAGCATGAATCTCCCGACTTCAGTCGCGGAGAGAATCAAACTCTGACTGAAATACCCGGTCGCTGAATTAAGAGCCAAGATCGGGTATGCAGATCATAGCACATGAAGACGCTGACGGAATCTGTAGCGCTGCACTCATGAAAATGGCGGACCCCACGTGGAGGGTGTTCTTCAGCAAACCATGCAGCCTTCTCCGAGACCTTGATCAGGTTGACTCAGGAAAAGATCTCGCGGTGCTCGACTTAGCACTCTGCGAGCTTTCGAAGGAGCTTATTGTCAGCAGACTGTCTCGGTGGAATGGCCATGTTCTCTATATCGATCATCATCCCGACACCGCAGCATCTTTCCCGGAGAATCAAAGTGTGAAACTCTTAGTCGGCGACGTCTCATCTTCGGAACTGACATTCGGTTATCTGGGCTCCAAGCTTAGAAGAGAAGCTGAGCGAGTGATGTTGATGGGTGCAATCGGTGATTATGCCGACCTTACACCCCTCTGCATAGATCGGCTCAGCCGGTGGGACAAGCGCTCCATCTTCCTCCAAGCGGGCTTCCTGTGTAGTGCGCTTGAAGTCACGAGATGGGATCATGAATTTCACAGACACATCGTTGACCTCTTGGCTAGTTGTAGAGTCCCCTCCGACGACAGCAGGATCGTGACCTCTGCCGTGAGAGCGAGCGAGCTGGAGGAGGCATTCAGGCAGAGAGTCGAAAGTCGTGCTCTGAAGGTGGGAAGGATAGGCGTTGCCTATGACCTGGACGGCCCCGCGGGAAAGGGTGCAACATATGCCGCTGCCGCCACCGGCCTGAGTATTGGGGCTTACGTTGACAAGGATGTGCGCCGTGGCATTGCCGATATCTCGTTCAGAGTTGTCGACCGATCCGTTGACTTGAACAGGATTCTACGCACAGTCGCACCCAAACTGGGTGCGTCTGGAGGAGGACATGCACAGGCCTGCGGGGCACGAGTGCCCCTTGACAAGCTTGATAGGCTCTTTGAAGCGATCAATGATCAACTATCAAACGTGACTCAGGACAGAGAACGCAATATGCACTCTCAGTAGAGCCGGTTTCCGAGTCATGTGGACTTGAGCTTTCTGATCTGATCGAGCGCAGACAAGTATGTCCTGACGGCTTCCCCGAGTTCACGAAGTGCAGGAAGTCCGTGCTCGTTCTTGATTGACATGTTCAGCTCACCTATCTTCTCAAGGATCGATTGCTCAAGGCCATCGAGCACTTGCTGACTTGCGAGCCTCACTCCTTCTTCAGCCGATTTGACAATCGCCACAGGCCGGTTGCATTTCGGGCAGAATGTGTCCTTTCCAAGTCTGAAGAGGGGAGTAGCGCATATTGGACAAGTCTCCTGCAGCATCGTTGCGCCGGATCTCAGCAGATCTGCCATTCGCTTTACTTCTGCACCCATCAGCGCTCGTCTCAATACAAGAAAGATTTTAGGCGAGACCTATAAAATGCGTGAATCAGCGATATAGCGATGCGGGGCGACATGCATTGTCGAAGGCAAAGCGCAAGGAAGAGTACGAAGAACGAACTAAACAAGCCACGGCTGTGCTCAACGAGGTTTCTCAGGACAACACCACCCCGCGGAACATAAGAAGAGCCGCCAAAACCGCTATGGATTCCCTCCAAACAGCGGGCCTTAGCCTGGGAGTGCGAGCTGCGAACGCAATATCAACCCTAGACGACATCAGTCAGGACCCGAACATGCCACAATACACTAGGGTGAAGATCTGGAACGCAGTGAGCCTACTAGAAGCAATCAAGGACTAGAAGACCGAAGCGACTTAGATTCCTCCAATATTGTGTCTTTAAGCTGCACTTGGCAAGCGCGAGCCTTCGTTCACGAATTCCTGAATGGAAGGTTTCGAGCGAGAGAAGCTTGCGTTTGAGTTGGCACGGTGTTTATGTCAACAGACTGCTTCCGTCAGAGTCAAGATTCTTTGGAGGATTGAAGATTGAGTAGGCAGTCGACTTTAGTGACCATAGTTTTGCTCGCAATGCTCGGATTGGCGTTCTATCCAAGCGTTTATGCTTGGGGTTCATCTCCGCAGATTACACATTCTCTTGATGGCCTGGGAAACAACATTCTCACGATAGAGTTCAACTTCGCTCAGATGTCAGATCCACCCTCAGCAGGGCATTTCTCCACTGACTTTCAAGTGCGCACCTCTACGGATGGATCCTCATGGACCGAGCTAGCACCCGTCCAGATATCACCAACACCCACAACAACGGTATTCACGGTAACGTACAATCTCGGGAAAGTAGGTGGAACGATCCAAGTCCAAGCGAGGCTCAAATGCAGCATACACAGTTGGAGCAGTTGGGGACCTGATCCTGCGATTCCGGTCCCAGAATTTCCTTTCGAAATCACCGCTTTGAGTTCAGTCCTGTTCCTAGCCGGCGGCCTCTTCCTGTTCCAGAGGAGACGTCAAGCGACTTCCGCTTGAATTGAGTCAGAAAGAACGGGCCCCATGAATTTCCCTGCGTTTCTTTTCTTTTCATCCGTCTATCCCTTGTTCGCGCAGCCTTCTTGCTGCCAGTCTGCAGTAGGTCTTGTTGATTTCTACTCCTATTCCGGATCTGTCTGTCTGCAAGCATGCGACCAAAGTGGTCCCGCTACCGAGGAACGGATCTAGCACGATGTCTCTTTGGAAGCTAAACAGCTTGATACATCTCCTAGGCAACTCAGTGGGGAATGGTGCTGGATGTCCGATCTGGCTCTTCTTCTCGCCGCCGAAGTTCCACACGCCGTTTGTCCATTCGATGAACTCGTCACGAGTCGTGTCAGATCTTCCCTTGCGCGTTTTTTTCCACCTGCTCTTGTACATGACCAGTATGGCTTCGACCGGAGTGATCACATACGGTGCAGAGGCGCTCATCCATGATCCCCATGCGGTGCGCCTCGAGATGTTCTGTTCATTCCAGATGATCGTCGAGTGATATCTCCAGCCAAGCTCCTTTGCGATTACCGTGATGTCTGCGCATACGCTTTGTTGGCCGCCTTTGTTCTTGTCGAGCGGAATGTTCAGGCATAGACGTCCGTCCGGTTTCGTCAGTCTGTAGACCTTTGACAGCCACTTTCTCGTGAACTCAAGATACTGGTCGTAGGGCAGACTGTCGTCGTAGTCTTGATACTTGATGTCCACTCCGTATGGCGGAGAAGTCACTGTGAGGTCTATGCTTTTGTCTCCGATCGAGCTGATCTCTAGAATGTCGGCATTGTAGATTCGCAGCGACCTTTCGTCGAAGAAAGGTTTCTCAGCCTTGCCAGTTGTCGTTTTCATCCGGGCGGCCCTATCTTCTTGTTTTCAGTTTATCTGCATCGAGTTGTTCCGTGATTGCATTTGTTTGCTTGCAGATGACTTTACCTGTGACAATGTCAAGGTATAAGAGTTTGACAAGGAATGCTGGGTCGTCCACTCAGTAAGAGAAAGGTTCTCAATGCAAATGCATAGCCATGAATCGAGGACAACGCGAGCGCTAGCAGTAGCGCTGGGCATCACAGCATCTTTCTTCGTCATCGAGCTCGTCGGGGGAATCCTGACAAACAGCTTGGCCCTCCAGACAGACGCCTTCCACATGCTCACCGACGTATTCGCCCTAGCTTACGCGTTAGTCGCCGCGCGGATCGCGCAGCGACCTGTCACACTGAAAAGAACGTATGGTTACTATCGCGTGGAAATTCTCTCTGCTTTCCTGAACGGTATCTTGTTGTGGGCGGTCGTGCTCTTCATATTCTATGAAGCCTTTCAGCGAATCCAACAACCCGCAGGCGTGCAGAGCCTGAATATGTTGATTATTGCCATGATGGGCCTCGTGGCCAACGGATTGGTTGCGGCAACTCTTTCGAGATCAAGGAATGAGAGCCTGAATATCAAAGGCGCCTTTCTTCATGTAGTCGCCGACATTCTGGGCTCGTTGGGAGCAATCTCGGCGGGACTGATCATGTTCTTCACTGGATGGTACCAAGCCGACCCGATAGCCAGCATCCTGATAGGTGTACTAGTGTTCTACAGTTCAGGGAAGCTAGTACGTGATTCTGTGAACGTCCTCCTTGAGGGAGTTCCTCCCCACATCGATGTCTCTGCTCTAGAGCATAGAATACTTGGAATGGAGGGCGTGAAGAATGTGCATGACCTTCACGTGTGGTCTATCGCAGATGCCAAGATGTGTTGCATGAGCAGTCACGTCGTGGTGAACAAAGGAACAGACGGAAAGAAGCTTATCACGAATCTGATCAACATCTTGAAGGAGGAATTTGGCATCGACCACACGACAATCCAGCTAGAGGATGAAGGCTACCCGAAAGCTGCCAACGAGCACTAGATGAAGTACGACTTCAAGACAGACAGACAACCAGAGTAGGAGAATTGATATACGACAAATCGAAGGCTCAAAGCGAGTCGCCTTCGGAGAGTAGAACTTTGACTCGCGTTAGGTCGGCGCTCTCAATCATCCTGATCCTTTTCATTCTCGCGGCTTTTGTCAGCAATGTTGGAGCGGTTTCTGCGCCGGATATTGTCGTCACGACTGTTTATTGGGGAACGAATCCTCTTGGAGGCGTCTCGGTGCATCCCGGAGACAATAACATTCCATTGTCGATCGTGCTGTCAAATGCTGGAGGTGCTGCAGCGCATGAGGTAAACGCCAAGTTGATGTTGGCAGCTCCATTCAGCTACGTCTACTACGTTGAAGGAAAGCAGGTTTCTGCTGACACTGTTGACCAGAGTGCAGGAGACATCCAAGCAGGATTCTCTTTCACGTTGCGATTCGTTTTGACAGTAGCACCGGATGCTAGTTCAGGGGTTCACAGACTTACGCTCATCATCAACTACAAGACGGCACGAGAGCTGTTGCCCGTCGAGAAGACCTTGAACGTAGACGTCCCCGTCTGGACTGGCGACGTTCGCGTTCACCACGTGCTGACTGTGCCGACGAAAGTCTACCCCGGTGACAATCAGATCGTGGTGAAGGCGTGGCTCGTCAACGCTGGAACTGGATCAACTTCTGACCTCCAAGTGCGTCTAGTCTTGGAAGAAACATTCAAGCCATCTTCGGCGGGTTCAGACGCCTTCTTCCTCGGAACCTTGCAGCCTGGCCAAATCAGCGAGGCTGACTTCTACCTCGACGTGAACAAGGGGGCACAGTTTGGAACCTACAACCTCAAGCTGGTAACGGACTCTGAATCGACAGGCCAAGTTGAGATCGGTCAGATCCCGCTCTATGTGAGCGAGAAGGTGAGATTCGAGGTTGTTCAGATGGAACCCAAGGTTCTTCACGCGGGTGATTCCGGCGTGAGCATAAGAATAAGGATAAGAAACGCTGGAAGCCTAGCTGCTGATTCGGTCAGGGTCCAGCTGAGAGTGGGCAACTACTTCACGGGAACCCTGACGGATTTCCTTGGAACGATGGGCCCAGGCGAATCCAGGACAGCATATCTTACAGTTGACGTGGACGCAAAGGCACAGCCTCAGACATACAAGATGGACCTTCGTCTCGACTGGACCCAGGCAAAGAACAACCTCGACGATACTCTCACTGTGGAACTTCAGGTGACCGCGCCTGAACTTCCAATCCCATTGATCGCCGTGGCAGTCGTTCTCCTTGCGTTGGTGGCTGCGGTCGTAATTCGTAGAAGAAGAAAGGTGCAGTCCTGAACGTCGGGTCACAGTCGGACCCATGTCAGCTTACTGTAACCTTGATGTCCACTTGGTTTCCGTGACGCCGGAGCGCTTGTTCACTACCCTAGCAAGGACGAATAGCAGGGAAGACAGGCGGTTCAAGTAGGGAACGAGTTGAGAGTTCAATTCCTCTTTATGCGCCAGAGAGACGGTTCTGCGCTCGGCGCGTCTTGCGACCGTCCTGGCCACGTTCAAGGCCATGGCTGCTCCAGTTCCGCTGGGAATGATGAAGGTCGATAGAGGCTGTAGCTCGGCGTCAAGCCTGTCGACGTCTGCCTCAAGGCGCTTGACCATCGCATCAGTGACTTGGCAGTCTTTCCGAGGACTGTCTCTCATCGGTCGAGTGGCAAGATCTGCACAGGCCAGGACGAGGCCTCGCTGAACGTTCTCCAAGACATGGTCGACCTCCTTGTCGTCCGTCAATGAGCGGGCATATCCAACCCACGAAGACAACTCGTCAACCGCCCCATATGCCTCGACTCTCAACGAATCCTTCGGGACTCTCTCTCCTGAGAAGAGTCCGGTTTCGCCCCTGTCTCCTGATCGCGTATACATCCTTGCCATTGGAACCCCCATCCATAGAGAACAGCGTGGCTACCAATTCAGAGTTTTGATTCAAAGACTCCCAGCAGCATAGAACCCCCAATGTCGGGACCAAGCCCTTCCCTTCTTCGCTTGCCACGGGGTGGATACACGTGGGTTTAGTAAAATGATTAAGAAGCCTGCTGATTCATGATAGGTTCTTGACGGTCGCGCTTCATTGACTATGTAGCCTCTGACCATGTCAGTGTGGGATTGTGCATGTCGTCTACTGATTACGGCTTCTCTCTGAGGCCACTCCGACGACTCGGTCAGAACTTTCTGATCGACAAGGCGGTGCGAGATCTGATACTGGACTCTGCCGACCTGGGCAGATCAGACATTGTGCTCGAGGTTGGAGCTGGAAGAGGGTTTCTTACAGAGGGACTCATCGCTCGTGTTGGCAAGGTCATCGCTATCGAGAAAGATCCCAGGTTTGCGAGCTTTCTGAAGCACAAGTACAGAGGATCACGAAGGCTACGTATCATTGAGGGCGACGTTCTCAAGACGAAGCTGCCGCGTTTCAACAAGGTCGTCTGTACCCCTCCGTATTACATCTCCTCGCGACTTGTCCTGCTTTTGATATCCAAGACGTTCCGCCGCGCCGTGCTCACTCTACAGAAGGAGTTTGCTCAGCGTTTGGCGGCAAAGCCCTGCTCACCAGATTACGGGCGAATCAGCGTGATGGTTCAGCACAAATCATCAGTTGAACTTGCTGGACTAATCGGTAGGAACGCATTCAGGCCCGTACCTGAGGTGGACTCCGCGATAGTTGTGATACGCAAGAGGAGACCAGAAGTGCCTGTCAAGAGCGAGCGACTGTTCGGTGACATGGTTCGATTCATGTTCACCCAGCGGAAGAGAAAGGCGAAGAGGGTTCTTCGCTCATACCTTGAGTCGATTGGATGTGGAGAGCTCACGAACCAGCTTGGGTTTCTGCTGCGGAACGAGAGAGTGTTCCAGCTCAAAGTCAGCGACTTCGAGAGGCTTTCAAATGAGGTCTTCAAGATGAGAAGTGCAAAGCATGACTGACTCTTCTTCTGAGGTAAGGTGGGGATCACGTTTCCGTGTTGTCTTGGTCGAGCCTGAGAAGGAGGGAAACATCGGCTCCATCGCGCGGTCAATGAAGAACTTTGGTCTAGCAAACCTACTGCTGGTTTCGCCAAAGACACCCACGGGAGATGAGGCGTACCGCTACGCCATGCACGGAAAAGATGTACTTGAGAATGCTCAGGTCTTTGAGACTCTCACTGACGCATTGAAGGAAACAGATCTAGTCGTTGGCACCACCGCAAAGATGAGCAGAAGCACGAGGAACCTTCTCAGAACTGCAATTGATCCGCCGCAATTTGCCTCGCGCTTGTCAGGGACGAAGAGCTCAGTGGCTCTCCTCTTCGGAAGGGAAAGCTCAGGACTCACAAACGCTGAACTGCAACAATGCGACTTAATTGTCAACATACCTGCGAGTGAAGACTACAGCGTGCTTAATGTTGCGACCGCTGCCTCGATTGTCTTCTATGAACTCTTCAAGGTCAGATCAACCCATCCATCCTCGCTTGAGCCGTCTGCACAATCCGTGAGAAGGCTGGCGGCGCTTTTCGTGGAATTGACAAGGATAGCCGACATCCCGCTTCATAGGAGACGTCTCGCTGATAGGGCGTTCAGAAATGTCCTATCGAAATCCGCGATCTCAAAGCGAGAGGTCTCCCTAGTCATGGGCGTACTCAGAAGAATTAGAGACAAGACGAGACCCCATCTTGCGAAACCCAAGAGGAAGACAATACGCCGAGTCGTATCGGCGAGACATAAGATCGCACGTTAGAAATGGGACCTGATGAACCAGCCACAGTAACTCTAGAGTAGTACTCTCCCATCGCTGGTCGAAGGCTGATCACGAATGAGCAATCAACCATTATCCGACAGATTCGCTGCAGTAGTTGTGGTTCTTCTACTGATAGTCATGGCGTTCGGAAATCACATGGCAACGTTCATAGTCGCACTGGTTCTGCTTGCTGCAATTGTGTTCCTTTTCCGGCAGCAGGGCATGGTTCGAGGCGGCATCTTTGCGGCGACAGCTGGCTGTGTGGTAACCATCGTCATCGAACTGATCAGACTGCTACCAATTCGATAGACTCACTCGCACTCCTGGGCAGACGAATTCCGACCACGCAAGACTAGTGTTGACTTGTCTTTGATGTCCGGTTGACCAAGACCACTCCAAACAAGATGAGAGATCCACCCAGAACGACGCTCAGGTCTACCTTCTCGCCCAGCAGCAGCCATCCCAACAGGACTGCGACAACCGGAGTGATGAAGGTGAAGAGCGAGACCTTTGTAACATCCATGCGGGTGAACAGCCAGTAGAGAGAAAGGAAGCCAAAGGCTGATCCAACCACTGCAAGGTAGAGAAGCGCAAAGACGGAGGTAGGACTTAGGCTGAGGGGAGCTCCACGCTCCAAGACGAATCCTGCGGTGATCAGAACAAGTGCGCCGACTCCGCTCTGCACGACGACGTTCGCTGTTGAGTCGATGGATTGAGAGTACTTCTTGCCGATCACATTTGCGTATGCTGCGGTTGCTGCGCCCGCGACTACGGCGATGCCCCCCCAGAACGTATCCATCGTGAGCATCAACTCACGGGAGAAGATTATGACGACTCCGATGAAACTCACCAGCATCCCCAGCAACTTCCATGCAGTCATGCGTTCTCCGGAAATCATGAAATGTGCGAAGACGACTACGAAGAAGGGCAGCGTGGCGAAAAGCAGCGCTGTCAAGCCAGCGGTCAGATACTGTTCTCCCCAGAACGCGAGGGCATAGGAAAGTGCAATCTGGGTCAAACCCAGCAGAAACATGACCTGCCAGCTTTTCCTGTCCCTTGGGAATTCTGTCTTTCTCAAGAGTGCGAAGACCAAGAGGAAACCGGATGCGATGACGAATCGAATTCCTGCGAAAGTGACCGGTGGCAGAGAGCTCAGACCCACCTTGATGGCCAGCCACGTCGAGCCCCAGACGAAGCAGAGTGAACTGAAGACAAGGTTCGGCAACAGGTCACCGGTTCTGTGCTTCTGCATGGCCAACTCATCTCTCCCGATTGCTCGTGTCGCGGCTGGAACGCATGATGTCGGTTGGAGCTTTCTCCACGTTGGCGTGACGTCGCCTTAAGCCTTGTTTCGAAAAGCAATCTCACCCTATTCGGCATCGGACATGTAGAAATAGTGTCCTTGACTTAGTAGTCGTGAGTCCTGCGAGAAAGGAGGCGAACGAGATTGAGCTCGAAAGACAATCAGCCACGCTCTGATGCTGAGAGTCAGATACTGCTCCTTATCGCAGCAGACGCTCTCTTCGGCTTCTCCATCGGATTTAGCTCGCCCTCAATCGCTCCGCTCATAGTCGCACTTGGCGTGAGCATATCGTTCGTTGGCCAAGCACAGACAGTCGGTGGACTGAGTGCGACATTCCTACGTCTCCCTGTGGGCGTCGCGATGGACAGGATTGGAAGGAAACCTTTCATCATCATGGGCGGACTGATGACACTCGTCGGTTTCTTCTCGTACTCGCTTGCAACCTTCTGGCTCCTCCTGGGAGCCGGGATCGTGTTTGTCTCAATCGACTACGCGATCAGAGGAACAGCCTCCTCTGCATCGCTTGGTGACGCCGCACGATCTGGAAGTGTCGGGCGAGTCTTCAGCATCGACCTCGGCGTCACAGAGACCGCCGCCACCATCGCACCCATTATCGGTGGATACGTCGCAACAGCGATGGCGATTCCCTCACAGACAATCTTCTCAGTGTCGGCAGCGCTCGCGGGTGCCGCAATACTAACAGTCCTAGTCGGTTACAAGCCTGCACCTATGAGGCGAGCACCTGAGACCGAGCGCGAGTCATGGAGATCGATTCTCCGAGTGGACAAGCGGATCCTACCTATTCTTGCGGTTGTGGCGCTCGATGCGACGGCGTGGAGGATATCCTTCCCATTCTGGACATTGTACGTATTCAAGGAGATGCACGCAACCCAAGAACAACTCGGAATCTTCCTAGCCATCTCAGCTGGGATACCTGCACTCACCGGACTCACACTAGGCTCGAAGCTCGACAAAGTAGGCAGGAAACCATTCCTTGCCCTGAGCGAATGGAGCGCCATAGGCACCTTCCTGCCGCTTCTGCTCGCAACACAACCCGAGTTCTCATACATATCCGCCGTGTTCGGAGGTCTCGTCTACAGCCTCTGGGTGCCAGCAATCAACGCGTACGTCGTGGATCACTTCGGACGCGAGAAGTTTGGGCAGACCCTCGGAACCATGAGTCTTGTCGCCGGCCTCGCATCGGCGGCTTCGCCAGCGCTCGGAGGTTGGCTCTGGGACAACATATCACCGAAAGCACCACTCATTCTCACACTAATCCTCGCGATCGTCATCGGTCTGATCATCTGGTTCAGAATCGAGGAAACAAGGCCGGAAACACCCCCCTAGCGCAGATGCGATCCCAGCAAAATGACGTGTACAGAACCAGATTGCGATCTAAGTGGAGATGGGGAGAACGGAGAATTCCCTGTATCCCGTGATGGCTTTCACGTACCCAGCTAGCTCCTTGTCAAGCTGCGAGTCCCCGGTGTCGACAAGCAGGCGCTTCGCCTTGAGTGAGTGAATCTTATGTTTCGTGGCGACGATCATGATGTTGTCCTTGCCGACTCGTCTGATGACTTCTGCGCTGATCTGTGGATTACCTCGACCGAAAACAAAGCCTTGCCCACCGATTGGAGTAACGATGATCGATGTCCGACCGGGATTGATCAACTGTATGATGTCCTGTTCGGAGAGATCCTTGCCGATCAGACTCCTACCGCGAATGACATCGACTCCGAGCATCGTTTTCTCAAACCCGAGCCGCCTGCCTAAGGCCACAGTTGTTGACCCGGGGCCGACGATGTACGTCCAATCGTCCTTGAGCTCTTCCTCCACAAACTTCGCTATCGCATCCTGAGCAGACAACTCGTCTTCGTCCAATGGGCTGGTCGTCTTTGCACTCTGAACATTCGATGAGTGGAAGGGAACCCTAAGGTATCCATAGAGACGAACCGAGATTCTGTCCGACCTGAAATCAGATTCATCAACATCCAATACTTCAGCATCAACGAGTGTGGCTTCACCGTTGAGATAGCATGCGGCTACGTGACCGCCAGCCCTAGGGTTCGTTGAGAACACAGCGGAATAGACTTTCACTCCTGATGGAATGCCAAGGCATGGGACTTTCTGATCGATCGTCTCGCAGACGTCTCGGGCAGTGCCATCGCCGCCCACAAGAAGAAGTAAGTCGACGTTACTCTGCTGGAGAGACTTGGCCGCTCTCTTGGTGTCTTCTGCTGTTGTTGTACTGCGGATGCTTTCGCCGATGACTGTTGGATCGAACCCTGCTTCTTTCGCCGCTTCCTCTCCCATCTTCTGAGGGCATGTGATCATTTGGAGAGGAGAGGTGAAGCTGGTGCGCAGAGCGCGCAGGGCATCCACAGCCCGTTGTGGCGCAACTGGTGTTGCGCCGAGCCCTATGGCGCGTTCAAGAATGTCAGCACCGTCGGTGCCCTTTAGGCCGACCTTTCCCCCCATGCCAGCGATGGGGTTAATGATCAGTCCGAGACGCTTCACGGCGTCCGTCACAGCTCGTCTCCATGACTGAAGCTATGTCTTTCTCTGCCAACCGTACTTGCTAGTATCATAGAATGGGAGCTTTGTGACCACGGAGTCTAGTCGTCTTCCTCTGATCGTGATCCCGAGTGCTTGACCTTCAGTAGTATATTCGCGGGGAACATACCCCATGCCGATGCCGCATTCAAGAGTTGGAGAGAATGTTCCACTCGTCAGTCTTCCAATGCTGGTTGCGTCCTTGACGATCTCGTAACTTGGGCGAGGTATGCCTTGGGCTGTGGCTCTCAGACCTATTCGCAGGAGCTTCGTTCCCTCAGTCTTCTGTTTCGCGAGCGCCTCTTTACCTATGAACTCAGGTTTCGTGAGCTTGACAGTGAATCCTAGCCGTGCCTCGTATGGGCTAATGTTCTCCTCTATGTCGTTTCCGTAGAGGCACATTCCCGCTTCAAGTCTCAGCACATCACGAGCCCCCAGTCCGACCGGTTCTATTCCGAACTCTTCGCCGCTCGCAAGCAACGAGTTCCAAACAGTCTCACCTTTTTCGGGATCGGTAACCCGACAGTTCCACACGAGTATTTCGAATCCATCTTCGCCGGTGTATCCAGTTCCGGAAATCAGACATTCGACACCATCAAGCTTTGTCTGTACACATCCGAACCGTGGAACACCTGACAGGTCAGTTTTCGAAAGTCTCTGAAGCGTTGCTCTTGCTTTGGGTCCTTGCACAGAGATCAGTGCGGTTTCGTCTGAGACGTTTGTGAAATCCGCGCTCCTGCGTGAAGCCTGTGCGTTCAACCAGTCTAGGTCTTTCTTCCGGTTGCCAGCGTTGAAGACGATGACGAATCGCTCTGGCTCAACCCGAAGCACGATTATGTCGTCCTTGATGCCTCCGTTCTCGTTGCAGAGCAATGAGTAGTGAGCTTGGCCAGGCTTGAGTGAACTCACATCGTTGGTTGTCACGAAGTTGAGAAAAGGCTCAGCGTTTGCGCCCCGAGCTATTGCTCTGCCCATGTGAGATACATCGAATATGCCCACCTGGTTTCTAACGGCAAGCGTTTCAGGGACTATGCCTCTGTACCAAAGAGGCATCTCGAATCCTGCGAACTCAACGATCTTGGCGTGATCTGTATGATAGTCGTACAGCGGGGTTTTCAGCGGCATAAGATGCTACTCCTATCACTTTGGGACTTGCCCAGCCATAGAGTTGCGGCTGGCATTGATGTTGCTTGCGCCTTCGGCTCAGCTGGGCTTCTCGTCAACCGGTAGTATCTTCACCGTCTCAGGTTCGAATGAGAGTTTCCTCTGACACTTCGGGCAGGCCCCGTTGTATCGTTGAATTATCTCGGTAGGTGATTCAAGCTCAACTCCATCGTAGAGGGTTGCTCCGCATGCATGACAGAAGACGCGTTGGGGCATCCAGCTGGCCTCGGCGAAGGACTGCAGAGTGAAGCAACGTATTTTAACTTCTTGTCATTATCGGCGTGCGACTAGCAATGTCTGTAGGACTGAGGAACTGGCTCAGGCGCGTGCCTTGGAGAATCAAGCGCATTCTCGGAAACGTAGCGTATAGACTTCGCCTGGTCCGAGCACCTGGAGCAGCTGGACTGAAACCTTCATGGTTCATTATCTTCATCGTGGTAGTCGGATTGGCCACGTTCTTTCTGGCAGGCGGGATCTATGACCTTCTAGAGAAACCGGTCTCTCTTCTCCCGAAATCCGGTCAACAAGGCTGGACGTTCATTTATCCAAGCGGTCTCGCAGGCCAAACACTCAACGAGAGCATACTGTCTGCATTGCTGTATCTGATCGGCATGTCAGGCCTTTACATGCTCTTCAGAAGTACCAGGTTTGCATATCGACCCAGAAACGCGTACATTCTTCTCATCGTCGGCTTTGTGACGACGGTACTGGTAATCTACTACACAGGACAGCTTCTTGCTCAGAAAGGCGGCTGACTGAGGACCGAGCCCTACCATCGCCGGCTCTTCAGCCGCAACATGTGCGCCACTACATTAGAGAGCAGATGAATCGGCACAGTCGCGATCACCAAGATCAAGACAGCGCCCACGGTTACGTTGAGTAGCGGATGAGTAAACAGAATCGCTCCTAGAATGAAGTCCAACTGATCTACTACGGGAAGAGGATTTCCCGGGGCGATATCGAGTCTCCGTTTGAGGAAAGCTCCGAATAGATCACCGAGCAATGCTCCTAAACTGGCAACCACGCCGACAGATATGAGCGCGTAGTTTGCGAACAAGACCGCCTCCACTAAGCCAGCTAGGGACCCGAGGAGGAGGCCGTATGCCAATCCTTTGATGGTTTTGTTGGTTCCCAGCATTCGGCGGCCGTCGATAAGTCTTCGTCCTCTGTCGATCGGTGCTCCGCCACCCAACACGACGGGAGTGGAGTTGGCCACGTAAGCCGGGACCGCAATGTAGATTGCGATCAGGAGATCGGTGATCGTGAACGTGTTCTGCGCACTCCCGCCCACTCTAGTTCGTTGTTGTTTCTGTGAGGCGAAGCGACATAATAAAGGTCAGACAGATTCGAATCCACGCTCTGTAAGCTTCGCTGAGCATCTCAGCGTGGTCTGAAGCCCTCTTGTCCGCTCCACTATCATCTCTTTCCGGGAATGTTCAGATGTGTTCCTAAGCCGGATGATTGTTCGTGGCCAATGTGCAATTGTTCGACGCGCGACCGGTTCAATTCGTCCGAACGGGAAGTCCAGTCTCGCATGTACCTGGCTTGTTAGGAGTATGACGAGCTTGTGGCGCACTGCAACTGTACTCAGATATGCGAGCTGCCTGTTCAGCTCCCTGTTGAGGCTGAATGTCTGTTCTGCCGAGCCCAAGCCTACCCTGTAGAGAGACGTAATCGTATCTGCAACCAACAGTCGCGCCGACGGAGTCAAGTAGTTCTCGATACTCTCAACGAGGCTTGTCTGAGCCGAGAACGTGTCTGGAAAGAAGAGGAGTATCTGCTCACTCACAGCATCGGCGCCTTCTCCGGCCAGTTGCGAGAATCGTTGATGTGTGAATGAGTGGTCTGTGTCGATGTAGAGAACCTTCGAGCCGTGGCGTGCCGCTTCTATGGCGGCCTGAATTACGAGCGTTGTCTTGCCAGTCTCAGCCTCACCGTACACAACCGTGATCTCGCCAACGGTGAAACCGCCACCAAGTAGTGCGTCGAGGGGATCGCATCGTGAAGGGACCACATCGTCTATCGATTTCAACTGTGTTTTCCTACTGAGTGGCGTCACCGGCTCTATCGGCTTTCGAACATGTAAAAGCTGAACTGTTACTCGCTCAGATAGAGTTAGGACGCGGGAAATCCCAAACGGTGCCCAATCCTTGCTTGGTCTCGTTCGCGTGGCTGCGAGGCGTCAAGGTCTAGAGTGTTTGATAGTGCAAAGTCTGATTAACGACCTCAGCTACGTTCGCGCATATGCGCTGCCTAGTCTTCTTGACGACGGTCTTTCTGATTCTGCTTGTCCCCTGCGTCGCTCCTGTATGCCGTGCCCAACTGGGCCACGCTGCAGACCTGACTCGAGTATCCGCGACTGAAACAGTCGGTCATGTCTCAGATGCGCCTGCAACTGCAAGCCTTGCTGAGGCGAAAGGAGCCCAGAGTCTCATCATCATTCTGATCGAGTTCCCTGATATGGCACACAGGATTAGAAGGGACAAGGTCAGTAGCATCGCAAGTGAGATGGATCGTTTCTACAGGGAAGCCTCGTATGGACTCACTTGGGTGGTCTACACGGTTACGGACAACTGGTATCAAGTCAAGACGCCGCTGAAAAAGCTGGATGTTGAAAAATGGGACTACGACAAGGACGACATGAAGATCTTCGAGCGGGAGGCCATCGCGGCGGCGGACAAGGATGTGAATTTCCGCAACTACGACTACGTCTATCTCGTTGCTGCGGGAGGAGTTTGGGGCCATGCCGCGCCTCGTGAGATACCCAATAATGATGGAGTCGAATCATTCAGGCTAATCGTCGTCAACGAAGAAGACGACGTGGGTACCTACGCGCATGAGTTGGGTCACTTGCTACCCAGCAACTATGAGCCATGGGACAATGTTGGGCTTCCAGACCTCTACAGCTACGATGCTGCGGAGAAAGGTGACCCGTCCAACATATGGGTGGGACCCTGGGACCTGATGGCCTCAGGCGGCCCGGCCGGATTCAGTGCGTGGAGTAAGATCTCTCTCGGATGGATCACCTCTCAAGAGATACGCGTGAAATCCACAACAGCCGTAGCAGTCAATCTGCAACCGCTGGAGAAAGATTCTGGAACACGTGCGGTGGTCGTGCCGCTGGCCGCTAAGACTTCCTACGTGATAGAAGTGCGGCGTCGAATCGGATATGACAAGACGCTTCCCACCGAAGGTGTTCTGATCTATCTTGCGGATTTGAACAAGAAGAGCGGATACGGGATCTTGAAAGTCATCGACGCGAAATCGGCTACCAAGACACTCGATGATGCACCATTCAAGAAGGGCGACATCTTCGAAGACAAGCAGAATCATGTCTATGTCTTGGTTGCTCTCACGGACGGGTCAGGGTTCACCATAGTTGTTTCGGGCATCAAAGTCCAAACCATCAAGGACACGGACCAAGATGGACTGTTCGACTTGATTGAAACTCAGTTGGGCACTGATCCTAAGAACCCTGACACGGATGGCGACGGGCTGAAGGATGGCGATGAAGTGAACAAATATGGAACGAATCCGTTGAACCCCGACACGGACGGTGACGGGCTGCGTGACGGTAGAGAAGCCGAGTTGGGTACGGATCCCCTGAATCCCGACACCGATGACGACGGACTCGTGGATGGTCGGGAGGTTGAGCTGGGGACGAACCCGAAAGTGGCTGACTCCGACGCGGACGGACTGAGCGACGGAGACGAAGTTGACAAGTACGGAACGAATCCGCTGAAGTCCGATACGGATGACGACGGCCTCCCTGACGGCGAAGAAATCAGGCTGGGAACAAACCCACTGGAAGCCGACACCGACAAAGACGGACTACCAGATGGCAAGGAGCTCCAAATTGGCACGAACCCTCTGAAGGCCGATACGGACGGCGACTATTGGCAGGACGGGACAGACC
>Ga0315280_10003997_pt1 | contig 22121 bp, 21 predicted proteins | sample YL17G06_40_MG_FD_203697 | JGI IMG/M metagenome (GOLD analysis project Ga0315280, IMG submission 203697) | Sediment microbial communities from Yellowstone Lake, YNP, Wyoming, USA - YL17G06_40 | ecosystem: Environmental > Aquatic > Freshwater > Lake > Sediment | place: USA: Wyoming | collected...
CCGGCGACATCGTGCGGTCCACCGGCAAGCTGCTGACCGTCCCGGTGGGAGGCGAGATGCTGGGCAGGGTGATAGACCCCCTTGGCCACAGCCTCGACGGCCTGGGACCGATGCGGACGGAGCAGACCCGTCCGGTGGACGTGATTGCCCCCGGAATAGCCGCGCGCCAGCCTGTGGACGAGCCGCTGCTGACGGGCATCAAGGCCATCGACTCGATGACGCCGATCGGCCGGGGGCAGCGCGAGTTGATCATCGGCGACCGCAAAACCGGCAAGACCGCCATCGCCATCGACACGATCATCAACCAGAAAGACAGCGGCGTGATCTGCATCTACGTGGCGGTCGGGCAGAAGGAATCGACCGTGGCCGCCGTCGTCGAGACGCTTCGCGCCCACGGGGCGATGGGCCACACGATCGTCGTCTTGGCCTCCAGCAGCGAGTCAGCGCCGATGCAGTACGTCGCCCCCTACAGCGGCTGCGCGATCGCCGAGCACTTCATGTATCAGCTCGGCAAGCCCACGCTGGTGGTCTACGACGACCTCACCAAGCATGCGGCCGCCTACAGGCAGATATCGCTTCTGCTTCGCCGCCCGCCCGGCCGCGAGGCCTATCCCGGTGACGTGTTCTACCTGCATAGCCGGCTGCTGGAGCGTGCATGCAAGCTGGCCAACAAGTACGTCATCGCGCCGGCCCAGACCGCCACAAACGCCGCGGACGTGGCCGGCGTTGACGGGCAGGTATACGAGGGGCCGCGAGGATTGAGGGCCGCCGAGGAGGCCCTGGCGAAGATGCCCGAGGCGCCGAAGCTGAAGATTCACCGCCTACCCGACTCCGGCGGCTCGCAGACCGCGCTGCCGATCTGCGAGACGCAGGAAGGAGAGGTCTCTGCCTACATTCCGACCAATCTGATCTCGATCACGGACGGGCAGATATACCTTGAACCGGGGTTGTTCTTCGCGGGCGTCCGCCCGGCGATCAACGTCGGCATCTCCGTCAGCCGCGTGGGCTACAAGGCGGCGTACAAGGCCATGAAGGACGTCGCCAAGAGCCTGCGGCTGGACCTGGCGGCGTACCGTGAACTGGAGACCTTCGCGCAGCTCGGGATGGAGCTGGATCTGGCGGCCCAGCGGCAGCTCGACCGCGGCGCCAGGATGGTTCGCCTGCTCACCCAGCCACAGTACCAGCCCAGGCCGCTGATCGACCAGGTGATCGCCATCTACAGCGGCACCGGCGGCTTCCTGGACGACCTGGAGACCGATGAGGTCGGCGAGTTTGAAGCGGCGCTGCTCCAGCACGTCAAGGCCCAGTACAGAGACTTCTATGACAAATTCGACGCCGGCAGGGACCTGACCCCGCAGATCGAGAAGGAACTGAAGGCCATCATCACCGAGTACAAGGCGACGGGGTACAAGGAGATTCAGCGCAAGCGGCGCGAGCAGGCCCGGGCCGCCGCCAGGACTTAGAGACCGCAAGTGGCCAAGGCGCGACAGATACTGAAACGGCTCAAGACCGTCGGAAACATCCGCACCGTCACCAGGACGATGGAGATGGTCGCCTCTACTCGCTTCAAGCGCGCCCACGACCGCGCCGTCTCGGCCAGGCCGTACGTGGACCGGCTGGCAGACCTGGTGGGGGACCTGCTGGCCAAGTGCGGTAAGGGCGTGCTCTGCCACCCGCTGCTGATCGAGCATCATGAAACCAAAGCCGACGTGCTGCTGGTGCTGACCAGCAATAGCGGCATGTGCGGGGGATACAATTCCACCGTGCTGTCGGTGGCCGTCAAGCGGCTGGCGCAGCTCGCCAGGGAGGGCCTGGCCGCGAGGATCTGGGTCACCGGCAGAAGGGGCACCCAGTACCTGCGGTTCCGCAAGTACCACGTGGAGCGCGCACTGACCGAGTTCGGCCACAGTCCGACGTATTCACAGGTTGTGCAGGTGGCGAATGAGCTGATGGGAGAATTCCTTGCCGGCAGGATCGGCGGGCTGGAGGTCGCGTACACCCAATTCCTGTCCTCGGGCCGGCAGACGCCGGTGATAGCGCAGTTGCTGCCGCTGACGTACACGCCTCCGCCGCCGACGGTGCCGGGGCTCTACCAGGCGCCGTACGAATTTCACCCGTCGGACCAGGAGATACTGGACAAGCTGCTGCCTGCGACCATGCGGCTCCGCCTGTATAGTTGCATCCTGGATGCCGCAGCGGCCGAGCAGATCGCCCGTGCCCGCGCGATGCGCGCCGCCACAGAGAACGCCGACGAGATGCTGCACGAGTTGAAGATCCGCTATAACCGCACGCGACAGGCCCAGATCACCACCGAGCTGGCTGAGATCATGGGCGGCTCCGAGGAGATGGGATGACCGCATGCCCAACGTAGGCAAGATCATCCAGGTGATCGGCTCGACCTTCGACGCCGAGTTCTCCGAGGAGCATCTCCCGGCCATCTACAACGCGCTGCGAGTGGAGTTCGACTTCGGCCGTGGCACAGCCAGCCTGACCGGGGAGGTGCAGCAGCACCTGGGGGGAGGCCGCGTGCGATGCGTGGCCCTGGGCAGCACCGACGGGCTGCGGCGAGGGCTGCCGGTGACAGACACGGGCAATGCTGTGACCATGCCGGTCGGCCCGGGCGTGCTGGGCAGAGTCTTCAACGTCCTGGGCGAGCCGATCGATGGGCGCGGCCCCGTGGAGGCGGTGGAGTGGCGGCCGATCCACTCACCCCCGCCGGAGTTCGACGCGCTGGTGCCCAAGAGCGAGCTGTTCGAGACCGGCATCAAGGTCATCGACCTGATGGTCCCGTTCGTCCGCGGTGGCAAGACGGGGCTTTTCGGCGGGGCCGGACTGGGCAAGACGGTCATCATCCAAGAACTGATCGCCCGCATCGCCACCAAGTACGGCGGCTACAGCATCTTTGCCGGCGTCGGCGAGCGGACGCGCGAGGGCAACGACATCTGGCTGGAGGTGCAAGATATGGACATCCGCGCCGAGGACGGCACGGCTGGCAAGTTGATCGACAGGACCGCCATGGTCTTCGGCCAGATGAATGAACCCCCCGGCGCGAGGCTGAGGGCGGCGCTGTCGGCGATGACGCTGGCCGAATACTTCCGCGACCAGGGGCACGAGACGCTGCTGTTCATCGACAACATATTCCGCTTCTCCCAGGCCGGCAGCGAGGTATCGGCACTGCTTGGCCGCATGCCGTCGGCGGTGGGATATCAGCCGACGCTGGGCACTGAGATGGGCGAGCTTCAGGAACGCATCACCTCCACCAAGCAGGGCGCGATCACCTCCGTGCAGGCGGTGTACGTGCCCGCCGACGACATGACCGACCCCGCCCCGGCCACCGCGGTGACGCACCTGGACGCGTTCGTCGTGCTGGAGCGGTCGATCGTGGAGAAGGGCATCTACCCCGCGATCGACCCGCTGGGCAGCTCCTCGCGCATCCTCGACCCCCAGTACGTCGGGCAGGAGCACTACGACGTCGCCCGTCGCGTGCAGCAGATACTCCAGCGCTACCGTGACCTCCAGGACCTGATCGCCATCCTGGGGGTGGACGAGCTTAGCGAGGCTGACAAGCAGATCGTCGCCCGCGCGCGGCGGATCGAGCGGTTCCTCAGCCAGGCGTTCTTTACCACCGAGGTCTTCATCGGCAAGAAGGGCAACTACACCCCGCTGGCTGAGACGATCCGCTCGTTCCGGGAGATATGCGACGGCAAGTGGGACCACCTGCCGGAGCAGGCGTTCATGTACGTCGGGACCGTGGAAGACGCTGCCGCCCAAGCGGCCGCCCTGGCCGCGGAAGCCGCCAGGCAGCAGGTGCCTCCGCCCCCGCCGGTCCTGCCGCCCAAGCCGCCCGCAAGCGCCCAGGCGGCTACGGGACAACCGTCCGACAAGTGAGGTAGCCGCGGCATCGGGCACGTTGCGGCCGCCGTGAGGACCAAGACTATGGACGTGTACGAAGCGATCAACAAGAGGTGCAGCGTGCGGTCCTATCAAAACAAGCCCGTCGAGCAGGACAAACTCACGCGAGTGCTGGAGGCGGGAAGGCTTTCGCCCTCGGCCAGGAACGCACAGAACCGCAAGTTCATCGTGGTCCGTGACGCCAAGACCCGCGCTGCCCTGAAGGATGCCGCCGGCCAGCCCTTCCTGGCCGAGGCGCCGGTGGTGATAGCCGTCGTCTCCTCCGAGCCACAGCGGCTGATGTACTGTAAGGTGCCGGCCGGGCCTGTCGACTGCGCCATCGCCATCGACCACATGACCCTGGCTGCCGTGGCCGAGGGTCTGGGCACATGCTGGATCGGCCACTTCGACCAGGATGCCTGCTGCAAGATCCTCGGCGTGCCGGCGGGCTCGCAGGTCATCGAACTGCTGGCCTTGGGATATCCAGCCGCCGCCGACAAGCAGAAGCCTAAATCCCGCAAGCCCATGGCCGAGATCCTCTGCCATGAGCGATACAGCTAGTAAGGCGCCAGGAGAACCGCCGCCCAATGCCCCCCGCGCGACGCGAAAAGATGTACCGCTACGAGATTTTCACACCGCATGGCCAAGCCGCCGCCGGCGAGGCCGCCAGCATTGTATTCCCCGCGTTCGACGGCGCGTTCGGCATACTGGCCAGGCACGGGCCTCTCGTCGCGGCGTTAGGGGCCGGCAGGCTCACCGTCAGGGCCCCGCGAGGCAAGACCCGCTGGTATTTCATCTCCGGCGGCGTCGTACACATCCGGCAGGGCGCGCTGACGATGCTGACCGAGGAGTGCATAGCCGATCAGGACCTGCGTCTGGATGCCGCGTTTGCGGAGATGGAGCGGGCCAGACGCATGCCCACACAAACCTTGGAGCAGCGAGAGCTGAGGGCCAGGGCACTGGAGACGGCCAGCGTAAAGTTCCGCATGGCGCGAGACTACGACATGCACCAGCGGGTGCGGGCGTACACTGCCGGCGGCGTGCCGCGATCGGTGGACATACAGCCGGCTAAATGAGCTTGCCCGCGGCGGCCGCCGGTGGGCAGTACCCGTCGCGCGGTAGCAGAACCGTAGGAGCTGAATGGGCAACGGGGCCACGAGACGGCAGGAGACGTTTTGCGATGGAGTGTAACAAGCCTGAGAATCTGATGCGTTGCACGTGTACCTACGAGGGGTGCAGCAGGAAGGGCCTCTGCTGCGAATGCCTGGCCTATCACCTGGCCAGCAGGCAGCTACCGGGTTGCTGCTTCCCGACCGACGTCGAGGCCACCTATGACCGCAGCTTCCGTGCCTTCGCCCGCGCGTGGAGGTTGTAGGGCGTGCAGCTTTGCTGCACGCGGAATCCTGCGCAATCCCGCGGGCAACCTGGCTTCGCTGAAGCTACGCCGGGCCTTCGGCAAGCTGCACATCCTACTCTTGGTCGAACAGTTGCGGGGAAGGCGGGGGGGCGAGGTGGGACAGGCCCAGATGCTCGTAGGCCTTGATGGTGGCGAGGCGCCCTCGGCGGGTGCGGGCGAGCAAGCCGACCTGGAGCAGGAACGGTTCCACCACGTCGACCAGCGTGTCGATCTCCTCGCCCAGCGTGGCCGCGACGGCCTCGATGCCGACGGCCCCCCCCTTGTAGACGTCGATGATCGTCCGCAGGAAGCGGCGGTCCAGCTCATCCAGCCCCAGCTCGTCGATGCCCTCAAGTTTCAGTGCGGCCTCGACGGTGGCGACGGTCAGCCGCCCGTCGCCCTTGACCTGGGCGTAATCGCGGCAGCGGCGGAGCAGGCGGTTGGCGATTCGCGGCGTGCCACGGGCCCTGCCGGCCAGCATCTCCAGGGCGCCGGTGCCGGCGGCGATCTTCAGCATCCGCGCCGACATGCGGCTGCGCTCCAGCAGGTCCTCCGTCGGCCAGAAGTCCAGGTGGTGCGTGATGCCGAACCGCGTCCGCAGCGGCGGGGAGAGCATGCCCGCCCGCGTGGTCGCCCCGATCAGCGTGAAGGGCTTCAGCGGCAGGTTGATCGTCCGGCTGTGCATGCCGCTGTCCACGACGAAGTCCACCCTGTATTCCTCCATCGCCGGGTAGATGTACTCCTCGACGGCGGGCGATAAGCGGTGGATCTCGTCGATGAACAGCACGTCGCGCCGCTCCAGGTTCGTGAGAATGCCGATCAGGTCGCCGGGGCGGGTCAGCGCCGGGCCGGAGGTGACCTTGATATTGCTGGCCATCTCGTGGGCGATCACGTAGGCCAGCGTCGTCTTGCCCAGCCCAGGCGGGCCGTGCAGCAGCACGTGGTCCATCGGCTCGTCACGCCTGCGGGCGGCGGCGATGGAGATCCGCAACTTCTCCAGCAGCTCGCCCATGCCGATGCACTCGTCCAGCCGCGTCGGCCGCAGCGCAACGTTAAGCTGCTCGTCCTCCGCACTGGTGCTCTCGGCCGAGATGATCTTCTCCCTAGCCACCTGCTGCTACTTTCCTCCTGCCTTCAGTCGGTAGGCGTGCTGGATGATAGCTTCCGGGCTGGCGGCGTCGGGGGCGACGGCCAGGACTCGCTCGATCAGCGCAGCCGCGTCGGCGCGTCTCTCGCCGAGCTGCACCAGCACGGCGAGCGCCTCGGCGGCTGGGGCCGGCAGGGCCTCGACGGGCGCGGCGCGGGCTGGCCCGGCGAACTGCTCCAGCTTGCCGTGAAGCTCGGCGATGATCTGCTCCGCCGTACGCCGCCCGATCTCCGGCAAAGCGATCAGGAACTTGGCGTCCTTGGCCTCGATGGCGGCGGCCACCTCGCCCACCGGCCGCACCAGCGCCCTCAGCGCCTTGCGGACGCCGACGCCCTTGACGGTGGTGAAGATGCGGAAGAAGTCGCGGTCGGCCTCGGCCTGGAAGCCAACGAGGCGCGGGGTCTGCACGCCGTGGGCGGGGTCGCCCTCGACGTAGTGGATCGTATGCAGCACGACGTCCTGGCCGAGGCGGCGGCTGAGGCGGTCGACGTCGAAGGCCGGGATCAGCACCTCGTACCACAGGCCGTCGCCGGCATCGATCAGGGCCGCCCCGGATGAGACCTGCTCCAAACGTCCTGCGATCCTGGCGATCATCGTTTCGGTTTCGCTGCGGGCGCCGAATGCGCCGCGGAGTGCGCCCGGCTCACTGCTCCGCCCCACCGCCCGGCGTCAGTGCCTTGCGATATGTGTCGATCACGGTGACCGGCGCGCCGGGGGCGGAAGCGGGCGGGATGGGAGCTTTGGCCTCAGGCCAGCCCGCCAGGTCGGTCGCTGGCGGCAGGGCGATCCTCACCTGCTGCACCTGGAGCACCGTCCCGCTGAGGCGATCCAGGTCGGCCAAGGTGCTATTATAGACAGTAAGGGAGGTCAACTCGGCCCGCTGGGCCTGGGCGACAGCCTCCTGGGCCTGCAACTTCACCTGGAGGAACTCGGGAGTGAGCTTGCCGCGTATCCGCTCGGTGTCCTCCAGCGCCTGTAACTGCTCCTGTGCCGCCGCAACGGTGGCGCGATAAGCAAGCATCTGCTGGTAGGCATTGTTCGCCGTGCGGACCTGTAGCCTCAGTTGCTGCGCGAGCAGGTCGGCGGTGTTCTGGATGTCGGTGATTGTGCGCAGCCTGCTGAGTCTCTGCCGCCGCAGCTCGGCGATGGCGGCACGGTTGCCGATTGGGTACTCCGCCGTCAGCCCGACGGCGTAACTGGCGTAGTTGCCCGTGCCCAGGTTCTCGTGGGCCTCATGCACCGCCCCGGCCAGACCCTGGAACGTCGTGCTCGCCGTCACGTCCAGGCGGGGCAGCGTCTGGTTCTCGGCGACGTAGACGTTGATGTCGGCTGTCTGTAGCCCCAGCCGGGCCTGCGCCAGGACCGGGTTGTGCTTCAGGGCCGTGATCAGGCGGTCGGTCAGGTCGATCTGCACCTGCTCGGTGACAGGTGCAGTTGCGGGGATGATCTCGGCCTCCGAGAGCAGGTTGATCTGCGGGTCCGCAAGCAGCCGGACCAGGACATCCTGAGCGTCTTTCACTTGTCTTTCGGCCAGCAACACATCGGCCCGGCGAGACTCGACCGCTGCCTCAGCCTGCTTGATCTGTACGGCCGTGGCGTCCAACTCGCCCCGAGCCTTGACACGCTCAAGCGTCGCTTCGGTCTCGTTTACCAACTTCTGGAGGATGCTCAGGTTGACCCTGGTCCTCATGACTTCCCAGTATGCGTTGATGACGTTGGTGACTATCTCCTCCACCTTCTGGCGGAATGACTCGGCCGAGATAGCCTCGTTCACCTGCGCCAGTTCCACCTGCGACAGGTTGTACTTCCACCAGGCGTTCCGCAGTAGGGGTTGGGTGACCTGAAGGGCGACCGTCGGTTCGTAGTACTTGGCCAGCGTCGTGAACGCGTTGGCGGTCTGGCGCGTGCCGGTCAGCGTGTACGCCAGCGACCAGTTCGCCCCGGTGATCGTCATCTGCTTGATACCGGCCTGGTAGGTCCAGTTCTTCGTCTGGCCGGACACGAACGTGCTGCTGCTCTGCTTGTCCTCCTTCACGTACTGCCAGCCGCCGAAGACGATGTAGTCAAAGGCCGCAGCCGCCTTGACTGCCTCTTCGTGGGACATCGCCGGGTCAAAGCTGACCAGGCGGATGTCCAAGCTGTTGGCCAGGGCGCGGATGACGGCCTCTTCCAGGGGCAGATACACCTGCAAGGTCCCCGTCCGCGGGTCCTTGGTGATCTTCAGCTCCGGTAGGCCGGCGACGGGGGCGGGGGCGAGCTGGCCTATGCCTTCGGCGGCCTGGCGCTGCTGCGGACCGCGGCGGACCAATGCCCGCTGGTAATCCGTCAGGACGCCCAGGTCCGCGCTGCGGGGAGATACGCATCCGCAGACGCAGCACGTCAGGCAGACCACAACAGCAATTGCTCCTGCAACGTGTTTTATCATGGCCGGAATCATATCCCGCCTCCACTTGGCTGTCAAAGACTCGGGCCCGCTGCCGAATTTCGCCGCCGAGCGCCCACGGGGAGCAAGAATCTCTTAATTCTCGCCTTAGCGGCTGTTAGTATACGCCCACGGCTGCCGCCCGGTCGCCCCCGCAGCAGCGAGCGGGGCGCACACCGAGGCCTGCGGTTGGTCTCAATTGTGTATATCGGCCATGTTGCGACTCTACAACACCATGACGCAGAGCGTCGATGAGTTCCGCCCCATCGACGACAACAAGGTCGGCCTCTACACCTGCGGGCTGACCGTCTACAACTACGCCCACATCGGCAACCTGCGGATGTATGTCTTCGAGGACATCCTCAAGCGCGTGCTGCGGTTCTGCGGCTACCAGATCCGCCACGTGATGAACATCACCGACGTCGGCCACCTCACCAGCGACGCCGATACCGGTGAGGACAAGATGGAGAAGGGCGCCGCCCGCGAGGGCAAGACCGCCTGGGAAATCGCCGAGTTCTACCAGCAGGCGTTCGTCGCCGACCTGGACCGGCTGAACATCATCCCCCCGGACGTCTGGTGCAAGGCCACCGACCACATACCCGAGCAGATCGCCCTTGTCCGCAAGCTGGAGGAAAAGGGCTTCACCTACGTCATCGACGGCGATGGGGTGTACTTCGACACCTCCAGGCTGAGCGACTACGGTAAGCTGGTCCGCCTGGACGCCGAAGGGCTGAAGGCCGGGGCGCGGGTGGACGTGGTCGCAGGCAAACGCAACGTCACCGACTTCGCCCTTTGGAAATTCTCGCCCCAAGGTTCCAAGCGGCAGATGGAGTGGCCCAGCCCCTGGGGCGTGGGCTTTCCCGGCTGGCACACCGAGTGCTCTGCGATGGCCGTGAAGTACCTGGGCGAGCGGCTGGACATCCACTGCGGCGGTGTGGACCACAAGTCCGTCCACCACACCAACGAGATCGCCCAGACCGAGAGCGCCTATGGCCATAAGTGGGTGAACTGGTGGATGCACGGCGAGTGGCTGGTGCTCCCGAAGGAGGGCGGCGAGGCGGCGAAGATGTCCAAGAGCTCAGGTGAGTTCCTGACCTTGGACTACCTTATCAAACGCGGCTACGATCCGCGGGCCTTCCGGTACTACTGCCTGAACGCCCACTACCGCCAGCAACTCGCATTCTCGTGGGAGGCCCTGGATGCCGCGGGCATCGGCTACAACCGGCTGAAGCGGACCGTGCTGGACCTGCGCGGGCAGCACCGCAAAGCCGATGGACCGATCACCAAGCACATGGATAGGTTCCGGGCCGCGGTGGAAGACGACCTGAACATGCCGCGGGCCCTTGCCGCGATGTGGGCGGCGACGAAGGACGAGCAGGCACCCCCAGGCCGGCGGTACGCCACGTTGGTTGACATGGACCGGGTGCTTGGCCTGGGCGTCGAGAAGATGGAGGAAGAGCAGCTAGCCATCTCACCGGAGGAGATCGCCAAGCTCATCGACGAGCGTGCCGCCGCCCGCAAGGCCAAAGACTTCGCCCGGGCGGACCAGATTCGCAGCCAGTTGGGGGCCAAGGGGATCGTGCTGGAGGACTCACGTGGCGGCACCACTTGGCGGCGGGCGTGAGCAGGTAAGCACAGGCCTCTGGCCTGTGCTGATTACCGGTGACTGAATTGGGATCCAAAGAAGGCACATTCCGTGTGCTGGGCATAGACCCGGGGCTGAACGTCACCGGCTACGCTGCGGTCGATTTCAGGCGAGATGCACACGCGGTCGTGGAGGCGGGGGCGCTGCGGACATCCGCGCGGTCCGAGATGCCCGAGCGGATTGCCCAGTTGCACGCCGACATGGCGGAGGTGCTGAAGGAGATTGCTCCCGACCTTGTGGCCGTCGAGCAGCTCTACGCCCACTACCGCCACCCCCGGACGGCGATATTGATGGCCCACGCCCGCGGGGCGGTGATGCTGGCGTGCCAGCAGGCGGGCGTGAAGCTGCAAGGTGTTTCAGCCACACATGTTAAGAAGAGCCTGACCGGCAACGGCCACGCCTCCAAGCTCCAGGTCCAGCGGGCGGTTGCGGCCCTGTGCAACCTGCGCAGCCTGCCACAGCCTCCCGATGTGGCCGACGCACTGGCGATCGCCCTGTGCGCGGGCGGGTCCAGGGCAGGCAGGTAGGCTGCGCAAGCGGCCAGCGACGCAGTAGTTTTTTGTGCTTTTTGCTGAGGACAGTGACACACAGTTGTCACTGGCAGAGTGGATAAGGGGCACAATCGATGGCGAAGGTTAGCCGCATCTACAGGCTTCTTCGAGTGATAACCATGTTGCAGGGAGGACGGAGCTGCACGGTAAACGAATTGGCTAGGGCGTTGGAAGTGAGCCGGCGTACGGTCTTTCGGGACCTGAATATGCTCGAGATGGCCCACATTCCCTACTATTTCGACCCGCAAAGCGGGAGCTACCGGATCAGCCAGCATTTCTTCCTTCCACCGATCAACCTGACAATAGCCGAGGCCCTGGCGATGCTCTTGCTTGCCGGTCGGCTGAGAGGTTCTGCTGAGCTGCCCCTGCTGTCGCAGAGCACGCGGGCGGCGGTGAAACTGGAGAACGCGCTTCCGCCGGCGATACGCCGGCACGTCGGCGGGATGATCGACCGGCTGAGCATGTACCTGGGGCCGGTGGCCCGTCACAAGGGACTGGACGCGATGTTCGACCAGCTCGCCGGGGCGATCAGCGCCAGGCTCATCTGCCGGATCGTTTACATCAGCTTCCAGGACCGTAAACAAGTGGAACTGACCGTTCATCCGGTGCGGCTGGCGTTCGTTAACCGTGCTTGGTACCTGATGGCGTACTCGGTCGCCCACCGCGAGACGCGCACGTTTAAGCTGGGGCGGATACGCAAGCTGACGGTCACTGAAGCGAATTTCCGTCCCCGCGGCGGCGTCGAGCCGGACAACCAGTTCGGCCAGGCGTGGTGCATGATTCCCGAGGGGAAGCTGTACAACGTCCACCTGCACTTCGAGCCCAAGGTGGCCGGGAACGTCGCCGAGGTCCGCTGGCACGGCAGCCAGCGCGTCGGGTGGAACGACGACGGGTCGATCGAGTTCTACGCCAAGGTGGACGGGCTGGGCGAGATAACCTGGTGGGTGCTGGGCTACGGCGACCATGTGGAAGTGATCTCCCCGCGGAAGCTGCGGGACGCCGTGGCCTCGATTGCCCGGGCGATGGCGGGCAAGTACAGCGTGCCTGGACGATAGCGATGCGCGTGCTCATCCAGAGAGTCCACTCGGCCGAGGTGGCAGTGGCCAGCCGGACGGTCGGCAGGATCGACCGAGGGTTGCTGGTCTACCTTGGCATCGGCGTGGGTGACAGCATTGACCAGGCGAAGTGGCTTGGAGAGAAGGTGTCGCAGTTGCGGATATTCGAGGACGAGCAGGGCAAGATGAACATGTCCGTCCAGGACGCTCGGGGGGGCGTCCTGGCGATTCCCAACTTCACCTTGCTGGCCGACGCCCGAAAGGGCCGCAGGCCGGCCTTCGTTGCCGCGGCCAGGCCCGAGCAGGCTGAGCCGCTGTTCGAGGCCTTCGTCTCGGCGATAGGGGCCTCGGGCCTGACCGTGGCAAAAGGTGTATTCGGCGCGGAGATGACCATCCGCAGCGATGCTGATGGCCCGGTGAATATCGTCTTGGATGCCCCGACGGGAGGTGACGAGCGCTAAGCCGAGGCGCACGCCGGCCGGAAAAAACCGCCAATCACGAAACACATGGCCCGTCCGCAGACTGGTTTGACAAGCCAGAACACTGGCCCCCCCGACGCAACCAGCCAAGGATGGGCCATGTGTTTGCGCCAAGCCGCAAGCGCCAGCGGCGCTAGAACGGCTTGAGCTCGAAGATGGACTGCGTCCTCACCATCGTCAGGTCCTGGGGGAAGGCGTGGAACGCGAACACGTGCAGTTGGTCGGGCCTGACCTGGTAGTCGATGAATGTGAACGGCGTCAGCGAGCGGCTGCGCCACTTGGGGAAAGGCACGAACATGCCTCGCTTGGCGCCCTGGCGCGCCAACTCATGATGCGTCCGCGCGTAGGCCATGGGGCTCATGGTCTCCGCCTGCGAACTCATCATGTAGTGGATCGGCCATTGCCTGTTGCACTCGTGGACCTTCTCGCCGCGGAAGGGCAGTTCCACCTGCACGCCTCGTCGCGGGAGTTGGCTGTCCACGTCGGCAATCAGCTCAATCAGCGACTTGCCGCCACTGTAGAAACCGATCAGGTGCGTGCACCCAGTGACCCAGATCTGCGCCTCGTAGCGCTCGGCGACGATGCGGTGATCGTGATAGATGTCGAACAGCTCCGGGTGCAGCGGGCGGTCGTAGAGGTAGAACCTCAGGGAGGAAACCTGTTGTTTTTGGCCCGCACTCATGGCGCTTTCCTGCTGCAAGTTATTATACCACGAGGGCAGTCTGCAACAAGTGCGACGGCCGGGCGGAGAATAAGCAGGCCTAGGAAAGTTCCCGGGAGCGTCTCTGTGACACGGTACCCGGCAGCCTGTAGCCGGTACCCGGGTAGGCCGGGCGCTTTTCCTGGCTACCGGGTACTGGAGGCTGGGCACCTGCGGCAGGATTCAAACTGGGAGAGCTTACCTGTTTTCGCTCAAGGTGTCGCCTGCGGACCGGGCGTGTCGGCCGGTGCGGCCGAGCGGGCACGGCGGGCTGCGCGGTGACGACGAAAGGCAACCACCGCGCGGTAGGTTATCACGTAAGTTATGGCCGCCACCACCGTCGCGAAGACCAGGCTGCCCACCAGCAGCGGCACGAACGCATCGCCCAGCGCCTCAAAGAAGCTGGTAATGCGCTCGATCCAGCTCCTGTCGAGCGAAAGTGCCTGGTGCATGGCGTGGGAAATCTTGGCGGCGTTGCCGGTAATGCCGAGGATCTTGCAGCCGATCCAGTAGCACAGCACGTTCACGCCCACGGTGAGGGGGTTGCTCACCCAGGCCAGCGGCACGCCCACGAGCTTGTTGGCCCTCAGCAGGGCGGAGATGGCTACGATCAGCGCCATCTGCATCCCAGGCGTGGGTGTCCAGGCGACGAACATCCCCACCGCCACGCCCAGCGCGATCCGGTGCGGCGTGTCGTCCACGTGCAGGATCCTGTAGATGACGAACCGCTTCGTCCACCGGGTGAGCAAACGGATGCGCGTCCTCAAGCGCATTTATCGAGCATCTCCATCGCGGCGGCGACCACTTGGTCGGGCGAGATCACTTCCATGCAGGTCACGTGCGGGCAGCGCTTCTTCAGGCAGCCCTGGCAGGGCACGTCGGCGACGATGGCCCGGCCGCGGAGGTACGGGCCGGTCTGCGTCGGGCGGGTCGGGCCCAGCAGTGCCACGACGTCCGTCCCGACGGCCGGGGCTATGAACTTGGCCGAGGAGTCGCAGCAGACCGCCGCGGCCGCCACCGCCAGCACGGCGACCATCTCAGGGACGCTCGTCTGCCCGGCAAGGTTCACAACGTGCCCGTCCAGACCCTCCGCGACTGCATCGCACAACTGCTTCTCCCGCCCGCCGCCGCCCATGACCACGACGTCGCTCTGTCTGGCCAGCGCCGCCACGACCTTGCGCCAGTGGCGAACCGGGTAGCGCTTGGTGGCCCAGCGGGTGGGAGGCATGCAGACCAAGAAACCCTTGGGGGGCAATTTGCAGCGGCTGATGAGTGATTGAGCATAGGCGTGTCCCTCCGGCGTGACCTGAAGTGTCATGTCCTCGCTACGGGCATCGACGCCCAGGTGCCGGGCAAGCTCGATGTTGCGATCGACCGTGTGGGCCGCAGCGGGCAGCACACGCACGTTGTAGCACACCGACGCGCCTTCCCTCGCGTCGGCGAACCCGGCCCGCACGGCCGCCCCGCTTGCGGCGGCGAGCAGCCCGCTCCGCAGCAGCCCCTGGAGGTCGATTGCCCAGTCGAACCTGCCCGCCCGCAGGCGGCGGACTAGGCGGACCAGCTCCCCGCCGGCCAGCGGCCAGTGCCACGGCGGGCCGAACCGGGCGCGGTCAAAGAGGATCACCTCGTTCAGGTCGCTGTCGCTGTCTACCAGAGGGGCGTAGGCCGTGCCGATCAGCCATGCGATGTGGGCCGCCGGAAAGCTACGTCTCAAGCCGCGGAGCACCGGCATGGCCGTCACCACGTCGCCCAGGGAGCTCGGCTTGATCAGCAGTATCCTGTCCGGCGGCTGGGCGGGCCTGTCCGTTGTCATCACGACGCGGGCCTCCGACTCGCCTTCTGACGCTTGCGCCGCGAGCGTATCTGCCGGCGGAGCTTGTGGTCCGACCATTCCTCCAGCACCCGCCAGTAGGGCTTGAAGTTCACCCGCCCACAGCCGGGGCGGCGCAGGTAGCCCAGCAGCATCCGCAGCCTGCCGGCGTGGTTCACCGCCGGGCACTCCAGCAGTGACACGTTGAGGCGCATCAATCCCTGGAACCGTCGGCGCGTGGTGAGCAGGCGCCGCCGGCTTATCCCGTCAAGGTCCACCAGCACCACCTCAGGGGAGCTGCCCGGCGACCAGCGGACCAGCAGGTTGCTGGCCTTCAGGTCGCGGTGGGCGAAGTTGTGGTCGTGAAGCCGCTGGACCAGCCGGCCCAACTGCCACAGCACCTCCTGCGCCAGGCGGTGCTGCTGGGCGGCGGTCAGGCGGGCGTCGGCCTGGGGCTGACGCGCCAGCCAGGTGTCCATGAATCGGTTTAGGCAGGGGGCGTCCACGGCCTCGACGATGAAGATGCTGTCGACGAGCAGACCGCCCACCCTCCTCTCCAGCGCCGCAAGCGGCAGAGCGGTGGGAATCCGCCTGTTGCGAAGCGCGTGGCCGAGCGCGAACGCGCGAGTCGACCGCGCCGGGCGGAAGAAGTCGACAATCGCCTTCCACGCGAACTTCCGCCTGGCCCGCTTGACGTAGACGCACAGCCTGTGCGGGCCGACCTGGATGTGGCGGCGGACGATCTGGCTGGAGCGGGAGTCCTTCACCGCCTCCACTTCCGGGCCGACGAACAGCCCCTCCGGGTCGGCGAGGGCCGCCCGCCAGTCGGCTGCGTCGAACTGCATGGCGGAGGCCGGCGAGTTCTTGGTGTGGTTTTTCGTGGCCAGCACGACGTGGCCTCGCCAGCCGCGGCCGAGGGTCACGGGGTAGAAATACTTGTCCTTCCGCAGCGTGCGTCTGTCGCGCTTGGCGTACATCCGGCGTGCGTGGTGGTAGGCGAGCTGCACCACCATTATCTGCCAGCCCCGCAGCGTGCCGGAGGCCTGGCTTGCGGCGAGGTAGTGCTTCAGAAATCGCAGACGATCGCTGCGGGAAGTGAAGCAGTACCGATCGTGGAATAGTTGGGCGAGGTTGGCCGCCCGCGCCCGCCGCGACAGGACCCGCCGGTGCCTCGCCCGGTGCAGGTCCATCAGCACCGGCTGGGGCGCGGCGCCGTCGGTGCGGATCATTATGTTCCCGCAGTGCAGGTCCCTGTGCAGCACCCCGGCGGCGTGCATGCGGGCGACCGTCTGTGCCAGTGCGACCGCAGCCTGGCGGATGGCCCGCGCGCCCGCGTGCCCCAAGGCGAGCTGGCGCTCATGCCAGCGGTCGCCCGGTTCAGCCGGGGCCACCGCCCGCGTCGCCAGCCAGGTGCCGCCGTTGCATGTCCCGGCGGCCAGCACCTCCGGCGTCGCCACGCCGCGCCCGGTGAGGTAGGCGGCGTAGCTCATCTCGCACCACAGGTCCGATCTGCCCAGCCGCTTCATCACCCGACGCACCAGCGATCGGGAGTGGAAATGCTTGACGTAGACCCCCCGCCCGCCGAGGCTGCCGAAGTAGACCGTGCGCGAAGGATTGTGCTTCACCACCCGCCATCTGTCCGCCGGCGGGGACGACAGCTCCCTCAGTTCCTCCTGCCCCAACTGCCCGGCCGTCTCAGCGAGATAGCAGTCGCCGACTCGGCGCAAGGCGAGTTCGTTGATTGCGGCGGGAAATCCCATGGCTTCCAGCACTGGGGCGACGCCTCGCCGCCCCTGCGCGAGGGATTATACACCCCTAGGGGAAGCCCCTCAAGCTGAAGCGGTCCGGCAGCCGGCGGAGTGTATCTCTCCGAGGCGCTGTCGTACTGCGGCGGGTGAGAACTGCCTGGCGGCCAACTCTGCCGCACGTGCGCCGAGTGAGGTCGAGGCGGCCTGGTCCTCCAGCAGTCTGAGCACCTCGGCGGTGGCCGACCGCACGTCGCCCGCGCGGGCCAGGCTCAGTGCCCCCGCCCCGCCGGCCAGCTCGGCGATGTCCTCGGTCTCCCAGGCCACGATCGCCAGGCCGGCAGCCATCGCCGCCGCCAGCGACCACATGCAGCAGTCGCCCTCGGGCAGCAGCAACGCCAGGTCAGCGGCCGCCAGCGCCTCTTGGATAGTCAATCGGCCGGCAGTGAAGAAGACCTCATCGCCATGGCCGATCTGCGAGGCGAAGTACTCCACGTTGGCCCTGGCGGGTCCGTCCGACGGGACGAGCAGACGGACGTCGTCACGCATCTGCCGCAATATGCCCAGGACCCAGCAGGCGTACTTGTGTCCGCTGCGGTGGGTCACGTCGGCCGGCGCGACCATCAGATGCTGCCTGTCGCTCAGGCCCAGTGCTTGGCGGGCTTGCTCGCGGGCGATGGCGGACCGCAGCGTGGCGGCCGCGGCCGGCGGAACCACGTGGATCGCCGAGTCCGGAATGCCCTCAGCCAGAACCCGCCGGCGGCAGGCGTCGGTGAAGACTGCGATGCTCGTCATGCCCGACTCGACCATGCGGCGTAGCTGCCGAAAATCTCGCGACAGGGGGAAATGGGGCAGGCTCAGCAGCATGGGGCGATTGCCGCGACGGGCGATGAGTTCCCCCGCCTTCGCGGCCGGCAGCGACCAGGCGTGAACGGCGGCTGCCTCGGCGGCCAACGCTGCGTTAGCCATCCCAGCCAGGATGCCGCTGCCCATCGGCCGGCGGAGGCAGCGAACCTGGATGGAAACGCCCGCCGGCACGTCGACGGGCCCCAGCGACACCACCTGCTCGCCCGGTCCGATCACCTGGGCCAGGTTATGCAAGGCCTCCGCCGGGGTCTGGGCGTCAATAATGTGCAGGACAAACATGGCCGAGATAATAGGACTGGCGGCGCCGGCGGGCAAGGTGGATTTGGCGTATCCGCCGCTGGCGGCGGCATTAGGGCTTGACGGCGGCTTCCGTCGCGTTGTAGTGTATAGAAGGGCGGTCAGCCGGCGGCTGGCCGTCCGGTTGCGAACATGGCAGAAAAGACAGGCCTGCGGAAGTTGTTGATTCTCCACGGTCCGGCGCTGGAGGCCCAGGGGGCTGCCGACCTCTTCCGCGAATACTACGACGTCCGCGTGGTCCAGGACCTCGACGAGGCCCTGGCCGCCATGCGGGAGGAACCTTTTGACGCCATCCTTGCCGAGACGGCGGACTTCCTGCCTCTGGAGCGCGGCGCCGTGACGCAGCAGGCGGCCGTCGTGCTGGACACGATCGGCGACGGCGTGTGCATCGCCGGGCCGGAAGGGGACTTTGTCTGGGCGAATCGCCGGCTGCGGGGGTTCCCGCCGGCTGTGCTGGACGGCCTGCGGCAATTGTGCGCCAAAGCGTTCCAGGAGTTCTCATCTTCGCCAGCCGCCGCGATGGTGGCCAAGCGATTCACCCTCATGCCCCCCGACGGGAGCTACTACGAGGTGCTGTGCTCGCCTGTGCGTGACAGGCATGACCAGCTCCGCCAGGTGGCGGCGGTGGTGGTCAACGCCACCAGCCACCGCCGGCAGCAACTCAAGCTGAACGCCATCGACAGGGCCGGGCGCGAGCTGGTGCGCCTGGACGACGCGACCTGGAAGGCCGACGCCACCGCCCGGCTGAAGGTGCTCGAAGAGAGGATCATCCGCTGTAGCAAGGACGTGCTGGACTACCAGCACTTCGCGGTGCTTCTGCTCAACAGCGCCACCAACGCCCTGGAGATGATCGTCTCGCAGGGCCTGCCGCCGGACACGCAGAAGTATGAGCTGTTTGCCCGCACGGAGGGCAACGGCATATGCGGGTACGTCGCGGCCACCGGGCGAAGCTACATCTGTTCGGACGTGCTGCAAGACGGCCTCTATCTGCCCGGGCTGCACGGCGCGCGCAGCAGCCTGACCGTTCCTCTCCGCCTGCACGACAAGGTCATCGGCGTGCTGAACGTCGAGAGCGACAGGACCGGTGCCTTCGGCGAGGAGGACCGGCAGTTCGCCGAGATATTCGCCAACTACGTCGCGGTGGCCCTGCACATACTGAACCTGCTGGTCTTCGAGCGTCACACCACGCGCAGCCAGCTCAGCGGGTCGATATGTGCCGAGCTTTCCGGCCCGCTCAACGACGTGCTGACCGAGGCCGACTCGCTGATGGAGGACTACATCGGCATGGACGACCTTCGCAAGCGGCTGGGCACGATCATCGACAGCGCCACCAGGGCCACGAAGTGCCTCAACCAGATATCGCAGGGCGCCGCGGTGATCGGCTTTCCCGCCACGGAGGGGCCCGATCCGGTCCTTTCCGGCAAGATGGTGCTGGTGGCCGACGACGAGGAGGTCATCCGAGAGACCATCGCCAACGTGCTGCTGGGGCAGGGTTGTCTGGTGGACCAGGCCGCCGACGGGGCGGAGGCCTGCGAGAAGATCAGTCGCGGGCACTACGACCTGGTTGTATCCGACATCAAGATGCCCGGAGCCAGCGGGTATGACGTGTTCGCCGCGACCAGGAAGGCCAATCCCGCCGCCAGGGTCGTGCTGATGACGGCATTCGGGTACGATCCCAACCACTCGATCCTCAAGGCCAACAAGGAGGGGCTGGCGGCCGTGCTGATGAAGCCGTTCAAGGTCAGGCAACTGGTGGATGGCTGCCGGACTGCGCTCGCCCAGTCCGAGTGACTTCTGTCCGCAGGCTGACTCTCTCAGCTTTTTTGCGCGCCGGATCTCGCACCGACTGGGAGGGCGCCTATCATTGCCCAGGAGGGTTGCCAGATGAAGGCGGTCATCAACCGTGACGAGTGCATTGGTTGCGGTGTGTGCGTGGACATGGTCCCCTCGGTGTTTGAACTTGGCGACGACACCATCGCCGTCGCGAAGGCCAATCCAATCCCCCAGGCCGACGAGCGGGCCTGCAAAGACGCCGCCGAGGCCTGCCCGGTAGACGCGATCTCGATCGAGGAATAGCCGCCGCGCGACACCGCCGGTAAACGAAGGCACGACGGATCAGTGACCCGCCGTGCCACCTCGTTGGCCGATTCAAGAGCTATTTACTGCGCGTCCGGGGGCTTTCCGGCGTCGGCGATGTGTAGATCGCCGTAGATCACCCGGTAGGTGGATGAGCCGTCAGGCTTGTACCAGAATATGGGCGTCTCGGCATCGCCCATCTTCACGCCCGCTCCCGCGTAGCGCCAGCCCGGGTTGTAGGCGAGCCACGAGAAGGCCTGTTGGACGACTTGTGTGATGTTGTCATCCGAGTTCATCCCGTCGATGTAGTCTTTCATCCGATCCCAGTCCACCTTGTTGGCGGCCTGGGCGAACTTAAGGGCGTCCAGGTTGTCGGGGAACACGTGGCCATTGGCCATGGCCCAGATCCGCAGGACCAGGACCACCTCCGGCTCGCTGGGGCGGCTGGCATCTATCGTGACGCGGCGCACGGTATAGCCGGGAGGGGCGGTTAGTGACAGCTTCGCCTTGTCGATGTCCACATCGTAGCGGAATTGGCTAAAGGCTGTCCGCATCTGGTCCCTCTGGAACTCCACCCGCACCAACTCGGCCGTGTCCGCATAGGCCCAGACGGTGGGGATACAGTCGGCGTCGTTGACCTGCCACCCGACGGCGCGGGTTCCATCGACGGTCTTGGTGCCCAGGGGGCGGGCGTCCTTGCTGCCGACGATCCGCCGCAGGTCCGCAAGCCAGTCCCGGTGGAAGGCCTTCTGATTCTCCTGGAGGTTCTGGATGTCATTTTCGATCGCGAAGTGGCTCCGAGGCATCAGGTCGAGCCTTCGACCATGCTTAAAGTCGATGAGGGTAGCGAACTCCCCCATCTCGAACCGAACGATGGAGTCTTCTGTGAGATACGTTTGGGCATCTATGGGTGTGAACCCCGGACGGGACATCTCCATCCGGAATGCGATTACGGGAACGGCGGCGAGCTTCTGCTGCACGTCGGCCAGGGCGATCTGCGGCCTGGTGGCTATCCAGACGGTGAGCGTCAGACCGAACGCTGCCGCCAGCACGGCTGCTGCTATGCCAATGGGCTTCATGATTGTTGGGAATCTCCAGACCCGCTGCGGCTCTGCCGGGCGGGCGGTCTTCTGCGCCTGGGCGAACTGCTCCGGCATCCGCCGCCGCAGGGCCTCTCGGCGGGCCGGGTCGGCGCGGGTGTCGATGGGGAGCTTGGCGATCAGGCGGTTGAGTTCTTCCTCGTTCGTGAACACGTTCTATCTCCCGCGCCTGTAGGCCTTCTCCAGGCGCTTCTGGAGTTTCGCCAGTGCCCGGGTGAAGGCGACCCGGGCCGTGGCGGGTTTCAGGTCGCATACGTCCGCGATCTGATGAAACGGCATTTGCTCAAGGCTTCTCGGCGTAATCAGCGTCTAGTCGCGCCGGGGCAGTAAGGCCATTGCCTGGTACAGGCCCGCCCAGTCCGGCGGGTCGTCGTCCCAGGCGGCCTCGGCCAGGCGGACTGGAGGCTGCTGAACCGCCGCGGCCAGCAGCTCCCGCCGGCGACGCGACTGCCGGATGACGGCGTTGGCCTGGTTGGTCGCCGTCGCGTACAGCCAGTTGGCGAAGTCTGTCTCGGTCCGGCCGGCGAATACGCCGATCGTGCGGGCGACCTTAAGAAAGACCTCGGAGACCACGTCTTCGGCTGCCTCGCGGCGGAAAAGCCGGTGGATGCAGTACCGCAGCACGGCGGGATAGTGACGCTCGTAGAGGCGAGCCAGGGCGTCGGGATCGGTCCGCGCCCGTACTACCAAGCCTGCCGCCGCATCGAATGGTTCCGGCATGGCGTTTCCGGTCATCACAAAGGGAAGTGCGCGAAGCGGCCGGACGTTACGCCAAACTCCAAGTCTTCGCCATGCCGCGTCTCGCGCCGGCCCCGGCCGGGCGATGCCTGGAATTCCGGCCGGCGCTTAGACAAAACCGCCCGGAAGCGGGTCTAATAGATGGATGTATGGATGATCGCCCAGTTACGAATGGTCTGCCTGGTCCGCATGACGACCTCCG
>Ga0315280_10003998_pt1 | contig 22120 bp, 21 predicted proteins | sample YL17G06_40_MG_FD_203697 | JGI IMG/M metagenome (GOLD analysis project Ga0315280, IMG submission 203697) | Sediment microbial communities from Yellowstone Lake, YNP, Wyoming, USA - YL17G06_40 | ecosystem: Environmental > Aquatic > Freshwater > Lake > Sediment | place: USA: Wyoming | collected...
CGCCATCCGCGACTACCTGGCGCACACCAACCAACAGCCTACTCCCTTCATCTGGACCGCCCCGGCCGAGCGCATCCTGGCCAAAGTAGCCCGTTGTAAACCTATTTCGGAGACAGTGCACTAGCCCGCGCTGCCGCTGTAGCAATCTCGACATGCGCGAAATCGGGGGTGGCCACTGAGACTGCCTGGACTTCGGGGTCCTCAATCGCCTCTCGATAGTCAGTGCACCAGCGGGCGGCACTGAATCTCGAGGCAGCTTCTTTCGCTCTCTCCTCATCAACGTCGCAAATGCAGACGAGCCTGGCGGCCTCGTGCTCCTGATAGACGCGCGCGTGAACCTGGCCGAAGACGCCGGCTCCTATGACCGCAAAACCCAACTGTTGCATGGTCTATGCTCCCTTGCCAAGGTCACAGCCGAGGGCGGCTGTGCCACACTTTCGGCGGTGCCGGGCAGGTTTGAGTGGTTGTCCCACAATTCGGCGCCCCTGTCCGACACAGGTCGAAGTGAGGGCAGTTCCTCCCCCCGCTGTGGGGGAGGTGCAGGTGGGGGGCCACGGTGCCCTTCACCCCCACCTTTTTCCTCCCCCATCGAGGGGGAGGAAGCGATTGCCCACGTCCCTGCGCTGGTTGCGAGACGGCCGCTTGAAACCTGCCCCTACAGTGTTCCCGGCGTATGGGTTTTCTTCTCGGACTGATGTTCTCCTGTTTCTGGGGTAATCTGGCAGCGGAGCGGGAGGAGGCGGAGGCGCGTTCGGCACCCCGACATTGCGGGTTCAGCGGCGTCGCCCCAGTTGGCGTGGCCCGTTGGAGCGCCCCGACCAGTCGGGGCGGCTGCATTTTGGGGGGAGCGCAGGCATAAAGCCTGCGGCTACATTCCTGGAACAATTGGCCGCGAGCAAGGGTCAAAAGGAGTGGAAGCTGTTTGAGGGCCTTCGGCGCCTGAGGCCGAAAGCACCGAGAGGAGAGATGAGATGAAGAGGACGTTTGCGGCGGTGCTGGTGATGATCCTGGTAGGCCTTTTGCCACGAGTCTGCCGTGGAGCCCCTCGCTCAGCCCCTCCGCGGGACGGTAGGGACATCCTTGCCAGTTTCCTTTCAGGCGCGCGCGTGCACGAGCCGTGGCATGAGGGCTCACTCACCATATATCCTGTTTCTCTCGCCATGGCTCGTGCCTGGCCAGATGTCGAAACTCTCGACCGGGCGGTGGCGCGGGGCGACATAGGAGTGCGTGAATTGGGCAGGGTTGACCGAGTGCTCGTGAGCAACCACGGTCCCAGGATTGTCTTTGCGATGGCGGGCGAGATGCTGGGCAAGGGCCGCCAGGACCGCATGATTTCCGAGGATGTGCTGATTCCGCCGGGAGGGAAAGTCGAGGTTGCAGTTTACTGCGTCGAGCCCGGCCGATGGACAGGAGACGAGCGATTTGCGCCCATGGCCAAAGCGGTCTCGCCGCAGGTGAGGCAGGCTGCCAGGGCGACAAGCTCCCAGGAAGAAGTGTGGACGCGCGTTCGCTCTGCCCAGACGAAGCTGGGCGCTCCACCGACTGCTGGCCCCGCAGGCACAACTTCTTATCGCACGATATACGAGAGCCGGGAAATTCAGAAGCGGCTCAAGGGCGCCATGGAGAAGATGGCCGGCCTTCCAGCAGCTCTATCATCGGCAAGCGGGGTGGTCGTGGCAGTGAGGGGCAAGTTTCTCGTTGCAGACATGTTCGCGAACCCGCGCATCTTCAGCGCGCTTTGGCAGAAGCTTCTCGAGTCTTACGCGGCCGATGCCCTCGACCCATCAGTAGGGGGCGAAGCGATTGACAGCAGGGAAGACGCGCTGAGGGTTCTGCGTGGAGCCCTTAGAGCGCAGATATCGGAGAAGCCGACCGAAGGCCTCGGAGAACTTCTTGAGCTCAGGGGTCTTGGGCTTGTGGGGTCAGCGCTCTTCTTCCGCGGCTGGGTGTCGCACCTGGAGCTTTTCCCCGGCGTCAAGCTCGTGGTGGAGCGCAGAGTGGCTCCGCTGGAATACAGGCGCAGCCGGCTTCAGAACCAGGCGCAGCGCTGACGCAGCGAGTGCTCGCTCGCGCCCACGCGCCCGTTCGAACCTGACTGCTCGAACGCCAGGCTTAAAGCCTATCCGAAAAATCGCCCCTATGTAGCCCCAATCCGCCAGCCGGCAAGTTGCGCCCGCCTGCGCAGACATGAAGCCTGCGGCTACAGTTTTAGGATAGGCTCTTAGTAGGGGCAGGTTTCCCTGGCCGGGCAGGCAAACCTGCCCCTACCTGTGACGTCACTTCTTTACGGCGGCCTTTAACTCGGCGCCCGGTCTGAAAGCGGGCACTTTGGTAGCAGGCACCTGGATCTTCTGACGAGTCTGAGGGTTGATCGCCGTTCTGGCTTTTCTCTTGCGCACCTCGAAGGTGCCGAAGCCAATGAGCTGGACCTTCTGGCCCTTCTTCAGAGTCGCGGTGACGGCGTCCAAGACAGTGTCCACCGCCCCCTTTGCCTGCGCCTGCGTCAGGCCCACCTTCTTCGCCACCTCGCCTACGAGATCGGCCTTTGTCACTGTTCCACCTCCTTATAAGTATAAGGCTGGCTAAGAGGCCCTCCCTTGCGGGTTCGCCGAAAGAGGTTCCCCTCCAGGCAGCCAAACTCCTCTCCCTTCAGAAGAAATCTTTTTTGCGTCGGGCTGGCTTGCAGCAGCTCGAGGAGGACAGCTTGCTGGCCCAGTCTGGCTTACCGCCGTCGCGCCGGCACGGGCTTGTGCGCCTCGAGAGCAGGGTCGGCGCGTGGGCCGATTGGATTGGCGCGGGCACTTGACATTTTCCCGCGCAGGAAAGAGAGGTTCTCCGGCGAAGCCTGAGCCGGAGAATTACACCATGCGTATCGGCGTTCCCAGGGAGATAAAGGATGGGGAGAACCGGGTGGCACTGACGCCCGCTGGCGTGCGCGCGCTCCGCGAGCACGGCCACGAGGTTTTCGTCGAGCGCGGCGCCGGAGCGGAGAGCGGCATATCCGACGGGGAATTCTTGCGGGCTCGAGGCCAGATAAGAGGTTCGGCGGCAGATGTTTACGACGCCGCGGAGCTGTGCCTCAAGGTCAAGGAGCCGCTGCCGCAGGAATACGATTATCTCCGCCCGGGCCTCATCATCTTCACTTACCTTCACCTCGCCTCGTCGCTGGAGCTGACTCAGAAGCTGTTGGAGAAGCAAGTCATCGCAATTGGATATGAGACGGTTCAGAAACCTGATGGGGCGCTTCCGCTTTTGATTCCGATGAGCGAGATAGCTGGGCGGCTGGCCATTCAGTTGGGCGCCCGCTACCTCGAGAAAGGGCACGGCGGCAGAGGAGTTTTGCTGGGTGGAGTTCCAGGTGTGCCTCCATCAGAAGTGGTCATACTGGGCTGCGGGGTGGTGGGAGTGAACGCCGCCAAGATGGCCGTGGGCATGGGGGCTCATGTGACAATACTCGACATAGACCACGAGCGCCTGCGCTACCTCGACGACATGATGCACGGGAACATCATAACAGTCTATTCCAACCCATATACCATCGAGCGCTCCAGCGCCTACGCGGATCTTCTCGTGGGAGCAGTTCTGAAGCCGGGCGCGCGAGCCCCGATTCTACTTACGCAGAAGATGGTGAAGAATATGAAGGCCGGGGCTGTGATCGTGGATGTCTCGGTTGACCAGGGCGGGTGCGTGGAGACAATTCGACCGACATCTCACTCTGACCCGGTGTATGTCGAGCACGGTGTCATCCACTATGGCGTGCCGAACATGCCGGCGGCGGTTCCGAGAACTGCGACATTCGCTCTCACAAACGCCACTCTTCCTTATGCTCTCGAGCTGGCCGAGCTGGGTTACGAGGAGGCTGTGAAGAGGGACCCGGCGCTGGCCCGGGGAGTGAATGCGGCGCATGGCAGGGTGGCGCACGAGGGAGTGGCAGAGGCTTTCGGTCTGCCCCTCATGGTCAACCCCTCAGGGCCATCCCCATGAGCCGCAGCCAGTCGCCCCCTCTTCGCCGCCTTGGTGACTGGGCTTCGCCTGCCCTCCGTGTCACTTCGCTGCTGAGCTTGCCCAGGGACTGCGACTTGCCCTGGGCGCTGGCGATGCTCACTATATCTCTGCTGCTCTGCCTGTTATCTGCCTGGGCAGAGCCCTCGCCCCAGGAACAGGCCCAGGCACAGGGCGCCAGCGAACAACAAGGATTGATAAACTATACGCTCTCGGGCGACCGCATAATCCGCGACGGGGCCACTGAAAAGCTTTTCGCCGAGAACGGGTCGCTGTCCAGGGACGGCCTGGAGATTCGCGCCTCCCGGCTCGAGTTCGGGCTGGAGAGCGGAGACGTGCTCGCGACAGGCCAGGTGAGAGTCTCGCAGGATGAGAGCCTGCTCACTGGCGATGAGGCCCACTACAATCTGCGCAAGCGAACAGGCCGGCTCTCGCACGCCACGGCCCTGGCCCGGGGCATTCATTTCTCGGGCGAGGAGATAGAGGTTGACCCCAAGCGCATCGCTATCTCCTCAGGCGCGTTCACTACCTGCGACAGACAGAGACCGCACTACCAGATCAGGGCGCGCAGATTGGAGCTTCTTGGCGGGCGAAGGGTTTATGCCTCTGGTGTTTCTCTATGGTTCAGAGGCAAGCGCCTCCTGACGCTCCCAAAAATAAACCAGCCCATACCTGGCCGAGGGCAGGCTCCCACGGCCGGCCTGCTGCCGCGCAGCGGATGGACGAGAGCCGACGGGGGATTCGCTGGCCTTCGCTACTCATTTCCGCTGGCAGGCATGCCCGGTTATGTGGAGACGAGGCTTACAACCCGAAGAGGGCTGCGGTTCCTGTCAGGCCTGCGAAAGGACACAAAGCTGGGCGAACTGGCTCTGTCGGCAAACGTAAAGGAGGACCTGACGGACCTTCCCATCTCTGTTGACAGAATAGAGACGGGCCTTCGCAGTATAACCCTCGACCGCCTGCCGGAACTGTCTCTGGAAACGCGGCCGAGGGCGCTTGGCCGCTATCTGAGCGGGTCGGCGCTGCTTGCGGCCGGCCGCTACCGCGAGCTGCCGTCGGGCGTGACTGCCGGGCGGCTGGCAGGGTCAGCGAGGTTTGCGACCAGGCCGCTGCGCTTTGGCCGATTGTCGCTCGTGCAAGCGGTTAGCTTGCGCCGGGCTTTCTATACGAAGGGCGAAGCCCAGACGGCGGTTCTCAGCCGCACAGGGCTTGGGATTCGCTTCTCGCCGTCCGTGCGAATGGAGATAGCCTGGGAGAGGCGAACAAGCTCCGGCGAAGCGCCGTTTCTGTTCGACCAGATCGAGATACCGAGGGGGCTCACAATGGATGCGCTGGTGCGGCTCACCCACGGCTGGAGAGTCGAGATGCGCGCCTGGCACGATGCGCAGACGAACGAGTTCCGAGACATGGATGTCACCGTCACTCGCAGGGCGCACTGCCTGGAATACTCAGCGACCTGGCGCAAGGCGAGAGGGCAGTTCAATTTCCAGGTGGGCCTGGCGCCTTTCAGGTAGGGCGGGCCTGAGAGCGCAGACTCGAATAGCGGTGTCGTTTGACTCGGAGAATGCGCGATAGCGATCAATCCCACAGAAGATGATGAGACATGGATGCTACCACGGAGCGAGGTGGCGCATGAGGATCACATACGATGCTGAAGTGGATGCACTTTACATTCGCTTTATCGAAACCACGGTGACGACTCAGCACGTCGCCGAAGGGGTAGCGGTGGACTACGCGGCCGACGGTAGGACCGCGGCGATAGAGATACTCGACGCCCGCAGGCGCTTTGGCGACACGGAGGTATTCCGACGAGTGGTGCTGGAGGATATAGCGCTGGCAGGGGCCGCTCCCACTGCGTAGGAGCTTTGGGGTCGCGTAGCTGGATGCCCTGGTGCTGCCAGGGTAAACGCCCACAGCACCCCAAGGGCGCCGCGCAGGTACCCGCGAGCCCGCACCGGCCGGGCCTGGTCTCGCCCGCGAGCTTAGCAAACAGTCGGCTCTGCTGGATGTGGGCCGATGGTGCCTTTAACCGAGTGTGGGCTGACCTTGGGCGGTCGCACACTGGCGGTGTGCTGACCGTGGACAAGGGATGTCCCCTCCGATGGCAACGGCGGCGCTGCTGGCGCGCCGTCCCATGCAGGGCACTCGGCAGGACATCATGTGGAATTGCGCCGATAGCTGGCTATGCGAAGGCCGGGGCAATCGTCGCGCGGTCGTTGTGGCCACATATCAGGAAGCCGGCAACATTGTTCCGCTTGTGCGCAGCATAAGAAGCTCGGCGGCGGATGCGCACATAATCATAGTTGACGACAACTCGCCCGACGGAACTGGCGGGCTCGCCGACGAGCTGGCGAAACAGGATCCGCGCGTTCATGTGATTCATCGCGCGCAGAAGATGGGGCTTGGCACCGCGCACCTGGAAGGTTTCGCTCTGGCTCTGAAATTGGGCGCCGACCTCGTAGCGACGATGGACGCCGATTTCTCTCACGACCCTTCGGTGCTGCCGGCTCTTTTCGAGGCTGCCGAGAGGTTCGACCTGGCTCTGGGGTCGCGCTATGTGGCCGGTGGTCGCGTCGTCAATTGGGCCTGGTCTCGCAGGCTCCTCAGCCGCTTTGCCAATCTCTATGTCAGGCTGATAACTGGAGTTCCTCTCGCTGACATGACAACAGGTTTCAGGTGCTACAGGAGCAGCCTGGTCGGACAGCTCCGAAACTTCTTGCTCTACTCATCCGGTTACGCTTTCCTCGTGGAGACGGTATGCCGAGCCTTCTGGGCTGGAATGAAGATTGGGCAAGTGCCTATAACTTTCACCGAGCGGCGCGCAGGGAGAACGAAATTGTCCATGGGTGTGCTTTTGGAGTCAACTCTCCTGCCGTGGCGGCTTCGCTTCCAGCGCCTTGTGGCTCGAAACCCTGGCCTATAACGCTCCATGGGCCAGTGCCAGGTGCCTTCCCTTACGCGTGAACGGATAGCGCGGCACGGCGGGGCGCGAGGAGCGTCGCCCGCACGCTTGCGGTAGTTGCGCTTGCCTTCTCCACTTGCCAGGGCATTCGCCTCTATTGCGCCGGGTATACGCCAGCGCATCAACCCCATCTTCAGATTTGCCTCAACAGTTATGATGTATAATGAGGCTGTCGAGATCAGGCAGGGCGAAAGAGAAGCGTGGGACCCATCTCGCGCCGGTTCTATATAAGCATCCGCTGGAAGACCATCGTTCCGCTGCTGGCGGTGGTGGTTGTCGGTTTTGCGGCCTCCAGCTATTTCAGCGTGTTCCGGCTGGGGCGCGAGCTGGAGGCCAGCACCGTCGCCACTGCCCGCGTTCTGACGCGCGCGTGGGAGACGGACATAGTGAGGGCTCTTGAGGCGGGACGCCCACAGGAGATAGCGCCGACTCTCGATTTGAAGGCTCGGCTTCCCGGAATAGAGCGCCTGGCGGTTCTCGACTCCAGGGGTCGCCTCATCAACTCTCATGGGCGGCTGAAAGGCAGGCTGCTGCCGCGAGACCTCGCTCGACGGCTCGAGCCTGCCCGCTCCTCCGATAGGGTCGTCGGATGGCGGGAAAAGGGCCCCATCTATCACGCTTTGGCAGCGGTTCGCACCAAGGAAGGACGCGTCTGGGGATACATCATGCTCGACCTCTCGATTGCCCACACCGAGCAGCGCATAGCTGCCGCTCGACGCGCCACGCTTGCCGCCAATGCCATTACCATCATGGTGGTGGTGACAGCGGCGGCTCTTGCTGCCAATGTCCTGGTGCACAAACCCCTGCAAAGGCTGCGAGAGACAATGGCCAGAGTTGCCAGCGGCGACCTTGCCGCGAGGGCGCCCTTCACCTCCGCTGATGAGCTGGGCCAGCTTGAGCAGAGCTTCAACAAAATGATCGAGCAGATAGAAGCGAAGAACAAGGCGCTCATCGAAGCCCAGGAGCGGCTCGTGCTGCGAGAGAAGTTAGCCTCGATAGGGCTTCTGGCTGCCGGAGTAGCCCACGAGATAAACAATCCCCTCGCCACCATATCGGTGGCCGCCGAGCGCCTCGCCGAACAGGCGGCCAGCCCCGAGCAGAAGCAGATGGCCGAGCGCATCCTCTCCCAGTGCGCCCGGGTAACTCAGACCATCTCCGACCTGCTGAGCTTCGACCGTACCGGCACATTCGATATGGTTCACTTCGACCCCGTGCGCCTGGTGCAAGACGCGATAGAAGCGGTTGACGCATCCTCCGCCAGAATTGAGGTGTCAGCCCCTTCCCTGATTCCGAAAGTGCGCGTCGATCCCGTGAAGATGAGGCAGGCTCTTGCGAATATCTTGCTGAACGCGGTGCAGGCTTCACAGCCGGACGGTAAAGTAAAGGTGGAGCTTGCGCGGATCGGCAATTGGCTTCAGATAAGCGTCTCGGATTCTGGCCCTGGCATTCGCCCGGAAAACCTGCGCCGCATTTTCGACCCATTCTTCACGACAAAAGAAGAGGGCGAGGGAAGAGGTCTCGGCCTGGCCATCGCGTATGAGATAGTCAAGAACCATGGAGGCGAAGTCGCGGCCATAAGCCCGGCGCCAGGAACGCAAAGCGCGCAGAAGGGGACGATGATGAAAGTGCGTCTGCCGCTGGAAGCGCAAGGCGCCGTCTCCGGAGGCTGAAATGCCCGATGGGTTAAGTCTTCTTATAGTGGATGACGACAAGGCGCTGCTCGAGGTGCTCACAAGTCTGCTGAGCCAGGAGGGACACAATGTGGTGGCTGTGCCCTCCGGCTACGAGGCATTCGACCTGCTCGGCAGGCAGGAGTTCGACCTTGTGCTGGTTGATCTGAGGATGCGCCGCATGAACGGCCTGGAGCTTCTCGAGGCCGAAAAAGTGCGCCATCCTGAGGCGAGAATAGTAGTCATGACTGCCTACGCAACCGTGGATGCAGCGGTTCAGGCCCTGAGAAGCGGCGCCTATGACTTTCTTACAAAGCCCTTCAAGCTCGCCAACCTGCGAGCCATCATTCGCCGCGTCGAGGAGCAGAAGCGAGCGGCCGCAGCCTGAAGAAGCTCAACCGATGCCCAAAAGAAAGTGGACTCCCGAGCTGGTAGTCGAGCAGATCAGGGCTCTTCATAAGAAGGGCCAGGATCTCACAACTGGGGCGGCGGAAGCCCGCGACGGGCCTCTGGTGAGCGCCGGCGAACGCTACTTCGGCAATTGGCCCAAGGCTCTGGAAGCTGCGGGGCTGGACGCAGAAAGCATAAAGGCTATCGGCCGTCAGCGCCGCGTCGAGAGAATCAGCAAGTGGTCGAGAGAAAAAATCATAAGCGAGCTTCGTCGGCTTCATTCAGAGGGCGAAGACCTGAGCTGGTCCAACATGGAGAGAAAATATCAGGCCCTTTGCGCGGCAGCCGTGAAGGAAGCGTATTTCGGCAGTTGGTCAAAGGCCCTCGACGCTGCGGGAATTGATTACGCCGAGATCAAGAGGAAGGCTCGCGAGGCTCGCAGGTGGAGGGGCCACTGGCGCCGCGAGCTTGTGCGGCAGAGCGAAGCCGCGACACCTTCTCCCTTGCGGGCGCGCAGAGCGCGCTTGGGCACGATTCCAAGCGCTCGCCCTGGCTGGGCTCGCCAGCTCCTCGAAGAGGCAAAAGAAGAGCAACGGGAATAGGCGCGCTGAGAAGCCTTCTGCGAGACGCCAGCCTCTCACGCGTTATTGACGATCGGCGGGACAGGCTCCCGGGTGCGCAGAAACCGGGGCGGGGCATGGAAACCTTCGACATGGAGGGCGCGGTTCGCGCTAACGCCGGGCTCGATGCAACCTGAAGAATTGGAGCAGCCGGCTCCTCCACCGTGCGGTGGAAGTCGCAACCGCGGCTGCCAGGCTGCGGGATGCTCTATCAGGTGTCGCCAAGCCCAATGCTTTCTTGTAAGACTGCTGCTGCATCCACACCTGTAGGGCGCGGGCTCCCCTGGCCGTGGCCCGGCTCGGGCAGGCGCCCCGCGCCGCGCCCCCTCGGTCCGCCGGCTGGCGGACTCGGGGTCACCCAAGTGAAGGTAATCTGCGAAAATCAATAAAAACGCTTCTGGCTCGCATCAGGTGTGGCACAGCCCGCCCGAAGTCAGGCAGGCTGTGGGCCAGCCCCTTGGGCTGGCAGAACAGGCGGGGCCTGCTCTGCGAAGCGCTACGCAGGCTCGCGAAGCAGAGGCGCCTGTTCCACATCCTATGACGCTATCATGGAAACCAGCACCGGCAATCTTAGAATAGGCTCTAAGCCCGCATTGCCATTCCAGGCCAGCTCGGCATCTGCTTGACGGGGAGAACACAGCAACGATGAGCGGACGAGCATCTATCCCCAGGCCAGAATATCCCAGGCCCCAACTGGAGCGAAGCCATTGGCTGAACCTCAACGGGACCTGGGAATTTGAGCTCGATCCTGGCATGTCGGGAGAGGAGAGAGGTCTCCATCTCGGCAGACAATTGCAGCGCTCCATCACTGTTCCATTCCCTCCCGAAAGCGAACTTTCGGGAATTGGCGAGAAGGATTTCATGCGGTGCGTCTGGTATCGCCGCAGCTTCACGCTGCCGGAAGAGTGGCAGGGCAAGAGAATCCTGCTTCACTTCGGCGCTGTGGACTATCACGCAGCCGTCTGGGTGAATGGGCAGCAGGCAGGGAATCACCGTGGAGGTTACTCCCCCTTCTTCTTTGAGATAACCCACCTGCTGAAGAGCGGCGAGAATTTCATCGTTGTCCGCGCGGTTGACGACACCCGCAGCAGCCTGCAGCCGAGCGGGAAACAGTGCATGGAGTTCGAATCGCACGGCTGCCACTATACCCGCACGACGGGAATCTGGCAGACAGTCTGGCTCGAGCCAGTTCCCGCTGCCTACCTGCATTCTTTCAAGCTGTATCCTGATGCTGATGGGGCGAAGATGACCATCCATGCGAAAGTGGATGGAGATACCAGCGGGTGCAGCCTGAGCGCCGAAGCCTTCGCGCTGGGCGAAAGAGTGGGCTGCGCGCGCATCTCTGCGAGCGGCCACACGGTCTTCACCGTTGATCTTTCGGAGCGTCGCCTCTGGGAGCCGGGGGACCCCTTCCTGTATGACCTCCAGTTTTGCCTCCTGAAGGACGGAGAGCAAATTGACCTGGTGAAAAACTATTTTGGCCTGCGCAAAGTGAGCATCCAGGGGAAGAAAGTTCTGATAAACAATAAGCCCGTCTTTCAGAGGCTGGTGCTCGATCAGGGATTTTACCCCGATGGCATCTACATCGCTCCCAGCGATGCGGCTTTGCACAGGGACATCGAACTCTCCATGGCCATGGGCTTCAACGGGGCGCGCTTGCACCAGAAGGTCTTCGAGCCTCGCTTTCTATACTGGGCCGACCGCTTGGGCTATCTCGTCTGGGGGGAATATCCCGATTGGGGGTTGGACCACAGCCATCCCGCGGCTCTTGAACGAATGCTGCCGGAGTGGATGGAGGTTCTCGACAGGGATTTCAACCATCCCTCGATCGTCGGCTGGTGCCCCTTCAACGAGACGCCCCGCTCGCAAAACCCCGAGCTGTTGCGCAGCATCTACCGCGCGACAAAATCGTTTGACCCAACGAGGCCCGTGATTGATACCAGCGGATATGTCCATGTGGAAACGGACATCTACGACTGCCATAACTACGAGCAGGATCCGCGGAAATTCGCCTCATCCTTCGAAGATTTCAGGACGAGCGAAAGCGCCTGGAACAATTTCCCGCAGGAGAGCGCCCCCTATCGCGGCCAGCCCTATTTCGTGAGCGAATATGGGGGCATCTGGTGGAACCCCGGCCAGACCGAGGACAAATCCTGGGGCTACGGGGCGAGGCCAAAGACAGAGGAGGAGTTCCTGGAGCGATACCGCGCTCTCACCGAGGCTTTGCTCTTCCACCCGAAGATGTTCGGCTTCTGCTATACTCAGTTATACGACATAGAGCAGGAAGTGAACGGGCTGCACACTTACGATCGGCGGCCCAAATTCGATCCGGAGCTGGTAAGGCGCATCAATTCGCAGCGGGCGGCAATTGAGAGCGAATGACGCAACTTGCGGCAACCGACGCCGACTTCACATGGAGCTGGCGCGATGCGCGCGAGCCGAATCCGTGGCTGGCGCGGCTCATTGACGGGGCTTGATAAACGGCGGGCTCTCGTGAAGGGAGGTTATTATGGGGATCGCAGTCTTGGAGATAGAAGTGGGAAATCCGGCCGACCCCGATATCACGGAGAAGCTTGAGTTCCTGGTAGATTCCGGGGTCATCTATTCCGTCGTTCCGACTCCCGTGCTCGAAAGACTCCGCATCAAGCCCCTGACGGAGGAGCAATTTCGACTTGCTGACGGATCGAAGATTGTGCGGAAGAAGGGCGGCGCCATGTTCAGATACGCGGGCCGGATAGGCGTAGCGGATGTAATCTTCGGCGAAGAGGCAGACAGCGTGCTATTGGGCGCGCACACCCTCGAAGCGCTCGGCCTGTTCCTCGACCCATTCCACCGCGAGCTGAAGCCGCTGCCCATGATTCTTGCGCCGACCCAGCTTGATAAAGCGACAAAGAAGCCGGCAGCCTCGGCTTAGCGCTTTTTTGCGCAATTGAGTTGCGGTCAGAGATGTGGCATGGGCTTCCAGCCCATGAAGCTCCACGGGCGGGACGCCCGCGCCACGCGGGTAGCCGAAGTGAAACATACTTGTGCAAAAAAGCATTAGGCTGCGCAGGCTGAAGCCTGCGGCTACCAGCTTCTTGCTTGAATTATCGGCAAAGCCGGTTGAAGCGGCCCCGGCAGACAGCCAACGACAGCTTGGCGGTGATCCGTGGAAAAGGCCGCACGAGACCCGCGTGACATGCCTATGGGCTCCACGGAAAAGCACGGAAGTGGGTATGGCAAAGGTGCGGCCAGAGGATTTACAGGGCAGGCAAGAGAAATGCTCACTGGAGGCAGGCAGGTAATATCAGCATTGCGCGAGAAGCCCGCCAATAATCCAAAACCGCGCCAAGGAGGAGACAAGATGTTGGCATACCTGAAGCAAGCGAAGTTCCTTCTGATCCTGATCGGGGCGATTGCTCTGGGCAGCGCCGCAGTCGCGGCCACTTACATCATGGGCTGCGACACTCCGCCGACTCCGACATACGCTATTGACAGTCTTTCCGTCCCGCCCAAAGAGATCGTTCACAAGGATCATACGGGCTTGTGGGCGAGGCAGGTCTGCGACGCTATGGGCATAAAGAACCGGGCAGTCAGTTGGGAGATTCACATCTACCGCCCTGGTGGAAGCCTCAACCAGCATCAGCACGAGGCTGGCGTCCATGTATTTTACGTTCTCAGCGGGACCGGCGATTTTACAATCGGGGAAAACACCTATCGCGCGCGCCCGGGAACATTCATATACTGTCCCGAACGGATACCCCATTCCATGAAGGTTGTGGGGGATGAGAATCTGGTTTACGTCTGGTTCAGCGGCCCGGCGCCCAAGCCAGCGGCCGGGCAATAACCGGACTCCACCAGCCCAGTTCCGGCGCGAATAGCGAACACGAACACCAGGCTCTCTTCGGGAGCCGGGCGGCTGGCCCTCTGGGTCTAAGTCCGGCTCCCGAAAAATTCCTCGATTGCCTGCTCGATGGCCTCTGCCAGCTCCTCCCAGTTGAAGCCCGGCTCGCGGGTTACAGTAACAAAACTGCCGAGCACGAACAATGATTTCACCCCTGGCGCCGAGAACAGCTTCTTCGCCAGAGGCCAATTCTCGGCTTGCTCGGGGCTGTGGAAAGTCTTGCTTCCTTTCTCCAGAAGCGTCCTGTTGACCGTGAATTTCATCGCTTCCGGGTTAGGAGTGGCCTCGACCCAGATTTGCACCTCTTCCGCCATGTCTTTGCCCTCGCAATTCTGCGCGCATACAGCTTTCCCGATACCCGAACCTTGTCCTTCTTCGACACGCTGCCGGCCGCGCCGATGCATCGGGGCAGCACATATTGGAGCTCCCTGGGCGGCCACAGTCGCCGACGCTCCATAGCTATGGCGACGGAGCGAGGGCCGCCCCTACGGAGGTGATCGATCGCAAGGCGCGAGGGCATTTATCACAGGTCTGTTAGAACTTGTAACAAAACGCCCCAGGGCCCTGAAAGGCTCCGAACAGATTGCGAGGCGTGTAGGGCCCCGACCTGTCGGGGCCGCACATGGCCCGGCGCAGGGTGCCTGCCCGAGCCGGGCCACGGCCAGGGGAACCCGCGCCCTACACTTCCCCCAATCGGCAATGGGTTTTGCTACAGCCTCTAAAGGGCTGGGCTGGAAGAGACCTGACTTCGGGTGTGACCGCCGAAGGAAGTAAGGGCACACGGCCGTTCGCCCCTATGGCTACAAATCGAGCCGAAAAGTCCGATGTGCCAGGCTGTTTGACTGCGCGGCCATTCGGATAGTAGCATGATAGCAAGCGCTTCTTTGGGGTCCGATGTGCCAGGCAAGCAGCCGGATCAGGGAATCTCTTCTCCGCCCATGCGCAGTATCTGGACTTCGTGGGCAGGCAGACGTTCTACGGCTTTCTCGCCCAGCACGCAAGAGAGCTGTTCCGGGACGAGGGTTTCGCCTGCATGTATTGCCTGGACAACGGCAGAAGAAGTGTCCCGCCGAGTCTCCTGGCCGTGGCCCTGCTGCTTCAGACCTATGATCGGGCCTCGGATGATGAGGCGAAGCGGCGCGCCAACTATGACCTTCAATGGAAGGTGGCCCTGGGAGTGGGAATTGATGACCAGCCCTTCGCCAAGAGCACGCTCCAGCTCTTTCGGGCGCAGCAGAGCGAGGAGAATGCAGGCGCTGAGGCGCAGCAGGTTATCGGGGACACCGCCTTCGGCTCCATGCAAGTGCTTCCTTGCAAAAGTCCGCGCTATATCAGCACCACTTGTCATCGCGAGCCCCGACCTGTCGGGGCGTGGCGATCTCATCCCCTGGCCGGGCAGGCTTTCAGGCGCGGTTTAGAGATTGCCACGGCCCGTCCGCCGGCTGGCGGACGGGCCTCGCAATGACCGTCCACGCCCATCGCCGCCCAGATGGTGGCATCGCCAGGCTATAACGCTGACTTATGCAGCTAACCACTATTGCTTCTGGCGGCCGCGGTGGCGAATCTGACTCTGGTGGCTGGGAAGCTGGAAGTCATATGCTCCGAGGGATCGTTGCGCCTTGCGTCTTCTGCGCCCCTGTTTGCGCTGCGCAGCGCCGTCCAGGCAGCTGGCGGCGGTTTCAGGCGGCTCGTGGGACTCGTTGGCGTTTTGACGCAGAGGCTGTCGCACTTTCAGAGAGGAATCTCGTCCCTCTGCCCAGTTGGCCGCCAAAGTCAGCGCGCCCGGCCCATGCTGCTCAAATCATGGGCTTTCCGGCCAGGCTTTGAGGCCGGGAAGTGTGACCAAAGCCCGCGAGTTTGGAGTGCGGCGGCTGCTACTGTGTGTAGCCCGCCTGGGGCGGACGAAGCACGAGCAGCCGCCGCTTCTTACCCGCCGGGGGGCAGGTGAAAGCCCCGACTCGTCGGGGCAGTCCAAAGAGAAGCATCCAAGCCTGAGACGGCTTGGCGCACAGGGCCAGGTCGGAGAGCCTCGGCGTTCAAGCGCCGAAATCCCTGCTCCTGCACATGACCCTGTGCTTGTTGACAGGGCTAAGGGGCAGGGATAGAATTCAGGAGTTCCAAGGATTACTGAAATGAAAAAGCTCCTCATTTGCCTGTTCGGCGAGCGCGGCGCCGATCGCGATTCCGCGCTTGCTCTCCTTCCTTGTGCTTTGCCGGTTCTTCTGTCGGTGGTGCTGATCGCCCTGGGCTCCGCAGGCTGCGCGCGCAAGGCCGTGGCAAAGGTAAACGGGCAGCTCATAAGAGAAGCCGACCTCATAGACAGGCTGAAGAGGTCGCAGATGGCCACAGCCACTTTGAACGAGATGATTTTAGAGACGGTGATCGAGCAAGAGGCGCAACGCAAGGGCGCGAAGGTCAGCAAAGGGGAGCTGGATGAAGCGGTGCGCGAGCAGGAGGACGAGATGGGCCCCCGATGGCGAGAAATGATGGAGCGCACGGGGCAGAGCGAACATGAGCTGCGCAGGACCACGCGCATCAATCTCATCCTTGGCAAACTGTATATACCGGAGAGCCAGCTCAGGGAACATTTTCGCACCAACGGCTCCAATTACGATAGACCAGCTCGCGCTGTCTATAAGCAGATAGTTCTCAGATCGAAGGAAGAGGCCGAGCAGGTGCGGCAGGACATCCTCGACAAGAGGGTAAGCTTCGATGACGCTGTGAAGTCGCGCTCGATTGACCCTGTCTCGCAGGTTTCGGGCGGCGTGATCGGGCCCTACCCCCTGCTGCCGAAGAAGAGGGATGAGCTTGGCTACGAGCTCACAAGCGCGCTGTCGAAGCTCCCCATCAAGCAGGTGAGCAAGCCTGTTCAAACTCTGGCCGGCGCAGGCAACTACATGCTCATCCAGGTCGTGTCGAGGGAGCCCGCACAGAAAGCGACCCCAGAGAATTCAAGGTTCAGGGCCATGAGCGATCTGATCCGCATGAGGGCATCGGAAATATACCCGAAGGTGCTTGACCTTCAGGCGAAGGCGAGCCTGGAGATATTGGATTCTCGCTACCGCAGTCTCGAGGAGCAGTATAAGATTCTCCGTGAGAGGCGTCCCTCGCTGCAACCTGAAAGGCCGACGGTCGAGCTGAAGGCTCCCACACCTGCGCCAGCGCCGCCCAAGCAGAGAGAGCAGAAAGAGAAGTCCAGGTGAGCCGGCGTGCAGGTTCCGAGATGCGCCGGGCCTCGCAGGCCTCCGGCGGCAATTCGAGTGACGAAGGGCAAGCGGGCGAGGCCAGCAGGCCATCTGTTGAATCGCAAATCCCCGTCGGAGCACTTTTCGAGGAACTGCTCGGCATAATGGAGCGGCTTCGCTCCGATGGCGGCTGCCCGTGGGATCGCGAGCAAAATCACATGACGATTCGCGCCTCCCTTCTTGAGGAGGCGCGGGAGGCTGTCGAGGCCATAGAGCGTGGGGACGATTCCGCATTGGCCGAGGAACTCGGCGATGTTCTGCTCCAGGTCCTTTTTCATTCTCAGATTGCAAAAGAGGAGCGGGAATTCGATGTCCGGCGCGTTCTGGACGAGCTGAGGAGAAAGCTGATAAGGCGCCACCCACATGTCTTTGGAGGGGCGCGGGCCGGGGACGCGTCGGAAGTGCTGCGCAGGTGGCGTAGGATAAAGGCCATGGAGAAGCGGCGCGCCGCGCGCTCGGCTGGGAAGCCTGCCCGGCCAGGGGCTGAGCCGAAACAGCATCTGCGAACACACCCAAGGAGGGCTTAGCCGAGATGGCAGCATCAAAGTGGGTTCACGATTTCGAAGAGGGCAGCAAGGAAATGAAGGACCTCCTGGGGGGCAAGGGGGCAAATCTCGCAGAGATGACGAGGCTTGGTTTCCCCGTGCCGCCAGGCTTCACCATAAGCACAGAGGCCTGCCGCGCTTATCGCCAGAAAAGCGGGAAGTTTCCGGACGGGCTGATGGAGCAGGTGGGCGAAGCCCTGAAGAGGCTGGAGCAGAAAACCTCGAAGGGGTTCGGCGATGCGGGCAACCCCTTGCTCGTGTCGGTCAGGTCCGGCGCGCGCGACTCCATGCCAGGCATGATGGACACCGTGTTGAACCTCGGCCTGAACGAAAAGACGATGCGCGGCCTCGAGGCGCTGACTGGCAACCGCAGGTTTGTCTTCGACGCGCGCCGCCGCTTCGTAATGATGTTCTCGGACATCGTCCTTGGGCTTGGGCGCGAGCCTTTCGAAAAGATGTTCGATGCGCTGAAAGAGCGCCTGGGCGCAAAGCTGGATACGGAAGTCGGGGTAGAAGGGCTTGAAGAACTCGTCCGAGATTACTTGGCCTATGTCCGGGAAAAACTTGGAAGAGACTTCCCGGAGGATCCTAGCGAGCAGATAGAGCTCGCACTAAGAGCCGTATTCGATTCGTGGGATAACAAGAGGGCCAGAGATTATCGCGAGTTCCATGGAATACCGCACGACCTGGGAACCGCAGTGAATGTCCAGGCGATGGTCTTCGGCAATCTGGGCGACGATTCAGGCACGGGCGTCGCTTTCACGAGGGATGTCGCCACCGGGGAGAAGAAGCTCTACGGCGAATACCTGGGGAACGCTCAGGGCGAGGATGTTGTCGCCGGGGTGAGGACCCCGATCGAGCTTTCTGGTCTGGAGCAGCGCCAGCCCGAGCTCTACCGGCAGTTCGCCGATCTTGCCGAGCGCCTGGAGCGCCACTACCGCGATGTGATGGATATCGAGTTCACCGTGGAGAGGGACAAGCTTTATCTTCTCCAGTGCCGCGTCGGCAAGCGAACTGCGAGAGCCGCTGTCAGAATAGCAGTTGAGATGGTCCGCGAGGGCCTTATTGAGCAGAGCAGGGCGCTGCTGCGCATCGAGCCGGAGCAGGTGGATCAGGCCCTGCTGCCTTCGTTCGAAGAGAAGGAGAGGCAGCAAGCGGTTGCTGCTGGAAGACTGCTCGGCAAGGGGCTGAACGCATCGCCCGGGTCGGCGAGCGGCAAGGCGGTGTTCGACGCCGACACTGCGGCCCGCATGGGAAAGACGGAGCCGGTCATACTCGTCCGCCCTGAGACAAACCCCAACGACGTTCATGGGATGCTTGTCTCCAAGGGCATTTTGACTGCGCGAGGCGGCGCCACAAGCCACGCGGCAGTCGTGGCCAGAGGGCTGGGGCTTCCATGCGTGGCCGGCTGCGAGCAGATATGGATTGATGAGGAGCAGAGACTTCTGCGCTCGAACGGCAAAGAGGTGCGCGAGTTCGAGCCTATCTCCATTGACGGGACGAGCGGCGAGATTTACTCCGGCGTCATTCCTGTCGCGACCCCATCGTTCGAGCAGGCGAAGGAACTCAAGGACCTGCTCGGCTGGGCCGATGAGGTCAGCAGGCTCGAGGTATGGGCCAACGCTGACTACCCGCGCGACGCCACCAGAGCTCGGCAGTTCGGCGCCCGCGGCATCGGCCTTTGCAGAACCGAGCACATGTTCATGGAGCGCGAACGGCTGCCGATTGTCCAGCAGATGATCCTCGCGGGCGAACCTGAAGAGAGGAAGAAGCACCTGGATCAGCTCCTGCCGGTCCAGAGGCAAGATTTTCTCGAGATATTTCGGGTTATGGACGGGTTGCCTGTCGTGATAAGGCTGATAGACCCGCCCCTGCACGAGTTTCTGCCCTCTCACGATGAGCTTCTGGAACAGGTGTTTCATCTTCGAGCGTCCGGGGGCAGTTCTCCTGAGCTTGAGGAGAAGGAGAGACTGCTCGATCGGGTCGAGCAGATGAGGGAGCAGAACCCGATGCTTGGCCTGCGGGGCTGCCGCCTGGGCATTCTCAGGCCAGAGATAACGGCCATGCAGACCCGGGCAATTCTCGAGGCCGCCTGCGAGGCCAAAAGAGAGGGCGTCAAGGTTCTGCCAAAGATCATGATCCCGCTGGTCTCGCACGTGAACGAGCTGCGCACGGTCAGGCAGGAACTTGAGGCTGTCGCCAGGCAGGTGCTCGAAGAACAGAATATGGAGATAGACTACAAGTTTGGCACGATGATAGAGATTCCACGGGCATGCCTCACTGCCGACGAGATAGCGCGATGCGCCGATTTCTTCTCGTTCGGCACAAACGACCTCACGCAGACGACCTACGGTTTCTCGCGCGACGATGCGGAGGGCAGATTCCTGCTGGAGTATGTGCAGAGGGGAATACTGCCGGACAATCCGTTCCAGACTCTCGATCCCACCGGCGTTGGCAGGCTCATGGAGATGGCGGTGAAAGAAGGGAGGGAGGCAAACGCGGAACTCGAGATCGGCATCTGCGGCGAGCACGGCGGAGACCCCAGAAGCGTAGTCTTCTGCCACGGCGTCGGGCTGGACTATGTGAGCTGCTCTCCCTTCCGCGTGCCTGTGGCCAGGCTCGCCGCGGCCCAGGCCGTCCTCGGAGGCATTGCGGTAGCTGCCTCGAGGTGAGGCGGGCAGCCGGTCTGAAGTCTGCAATCTCAAATCTGAAATCTGACCTCCATCCGACCGACATGAGAAGGCGGAACCTGTGCGCTCTCCTGGAGCAGGAGGTAGGGGCGAAGCATTGAGCCTGTCCCATAACCAGCGCAGGGATGCGGGCGATCATTTCCTCCCCCTCGATGGGGGTCGCCGGCGTGCCATAGCCTGCGGCTCTGACGCTGTGGCGACGGCGCGAGGAGAAAGGTGGGGGTGAAGGGCAACTTGGCACCCCCCCCACCTGCGCCTCCCCCACAGCGGGGGGAGGAACCACGCTCAACTGGACCTGTGTCAAATAGGGCTGCCGAATTATGAGACGACCACATTGCTTCGCCCAGGGGAACTGACATGACCAGGGAAAGGCTGCGCCAGCTTCTGAAGCGCGTCAGCGCGGGAAAAGTCACGGTGCAGCAAGCGCTCGAGGAACTTCGCCTTCTTCCCTTCGAAGATATCGGCTTTGCGAGAATAGACCACCACCGCGAGCTGCGAACGGGCTGGCCCGAGGTCGTTCTGTGCCAGGGCAAGACTCCGAAGCAGGTGGCGGAAATAGTCAGGCGCCTTTCCAGGGCGGGCAGCGTGACGCTCGCCACGCGAGCCGGGCCCGAGGTTTTCGAGGCTGTGCGGGCGGCAGTTCCGGGAGCCGTCTATAGGGAGGAGGCGCGCATCGTGGTTGTGAGAAGGAGGCCGGCCCGACCGCGCCGTCAGCATTCGGTCGCTGTCGTGTGCGCGGGAACTGCGGATATTCCTGTTGCAGAAGAGGCGGCGGCCACAGCCGAAGAGATGGGGCAGGGCGTCGCCAGGATATACGACGCAGGAGTGGCGGGCCTGCACAGGCTGCTCGAACACAGGGAAAAGCTTCTATCCGCGAAGGCGATAGTTGCGGTTGCAGGCATGGAGGGCGCTCTTCCGAGCGTTGTGGCTGGGCTTGTCGGGGCGCCCGTGATAGCAGTTCCCACAAGCGTCGGCTACGGAGCGAGCTTCCACGGCCTTGCTCCTCTGCTGGCCATGCTCAATAGCTGCGCTCCGGGAGTGGCGGTCGTGAATATAGATAACGGCTTTGGGGCGGGCTTTCTGGCAAGCCTCGTAGCGCGGAGGTGAGACTGTGTGGCACAGCCGCCCTCGGCTGTGAGCCGGAGCGAGCCGCTCCGACCTCAGGCCTTCGGTCACCGCTGCACGCAGGCGGGAGCAGCGGCGCTGCTCCCCTACATCATGATGGGGTTATGTGAGACGCGGCGAGCCTGAACCGTCATGCGCATTGCTTACCTCGATTGCTTCAGCGGCATAAGCGGCGATATGTTCCTCGGCGCTCTTCTCGACGCCGGCGTATCGCTCGACGAACTCAGGGCAGAGATTGGCAAGCTCGGCGTCTCGGGCTGGAGTCTGGACGCCCACGAGACCGTGAGGGCTGGCTTGCGCGCGACAAAGGCCATCGTCGGCGTTGAAGAGACCCAGCAGCCCAGACTTGTCAGCCAGATTCTGGATACCATTGCCGCAAGCGCTCTTTCTGAACGCGTAAAGGAGCGCGCCGCTGAGGTCTTCCGCCGGCTTGGAGAAGCAGAAGCCAAGGCGCACGGCGTAACTTTCGACCGGGTGCATCTTCACGAGGCCGGCTCTCTTGATGCCGTTGTTGATATTGTCGGCGTGTGCGCCGGCCTTGAAATCCTCGGCATCGAGCGCCTCTGGTGCTCTGCCCTGCCGATGGGGGGAGGAATGGTAGAGACCCAGCACGGCCTTCAGCCGATTCCAGGCCCGGCGGTGCTGGAACTGGTCAAGGGCCTGCCTGTGGAGGCCGGCCCCGAGCAAGTGGAGCTGACGACGCCAACAGGGGCTGCCCTGGCCGTGACCCTGTGCGAGGCATTCACCGGGCCTCCGGCGATGAAATTAGAAACAGTCGGATACGGCGCGGGAAGCAGGGAGTTTTCGGCGCCAAATGTGCTGCGGCTTTGGATTGGCGAAAGCGAGGCGCCCATAGGGGCAGGTTTCAAACCTGCCCTTGCCTGGCAGCAGCTCGTGATGCTCGAGACAAACATAGATGACATGAGCCCGGAGCTGTATGCCCATGTCAGCGAGAAGCTCTTTGAGGCTGGCGCCCTCGATGTGTCTT
>Ga0315280_10003999_pt1 | contig 22120 bp, 17 predicted proteins | sample YL17G06_40_MG_FD_203697 | JGI IMG/M metagenome (GOLD analysis project Ga0315280, IMG submission 203697) | Sediment microbial communities from Yellowstone Lake, YNP, Wyoming, USA - YL17G06_40 | ecosystem: Environmental > Aquatic > Freshwater > Lake > Sediment | place: USA: Wyoming | collected...
GCAATTCAATGATGCACTAAAGACAGTGCCCGACTGGACGAGCAAAGGCATTGCCTATGAAAACCTACAGGCCAGAATCCGCGGCTGCATCCTGATGTCGCTGAGCAATCAGCTTGGCTGTCTCGTATTGACCACCGGCAACAAAAGCGAAACGGCGGTTGGCTACGCAACCCTCTACGGCGACACCGCAGGTGGCTTTGCCGTGATAAAAGATGTTCCTAAAACTCTTATTTACAAATTGGCCGAACATATAAACAAAATATCCGAACGGCAAATCATACCTCAAGATGTAATAACCAGAGCACCGAGCGCCGAATTAAGACCCGGCCAGAAAGACACCGACTCTCTGCCGGATTACGATTTGCTTGATAAAATCCTCAAGGGTTATGTGGAAGAGAACAAATCTCCGAAGCAGTTAATCAAATCGGGACTGCCGCAGGATGTGGTCCACAGCGTCATCCGTATGGTTGACCGCAATGAATACAAAAGACGGCTCTCTCCGCCGGGAATAAAAATCACGCCGAAGGCCTTCGGAAAAGACTGGCGGCTGCCGATTACAAACCGCTATACCTCCAAAGATAGTTCGTTGTTATGAGTTCATAGTCCATTGACTACGAACAATGAACAACAAACTACCGATCGGAAAGGGCATCCAGAACGGCCTGACAGCTTTGAATTTTTATCCGCCACACGTATGGCGGATTTAGCTTTGAGTTTCTACCTTATCCTTTTTAATTCTGCCTTCTTAATTCTGACTCCTGTCTTCCCAATTCTGAATTCTAAATCTTAGTGGCTTATCTGCCGGCAAGGGTATCCACAATGGCCTGGCCGGACAGCACAAGCGAAATACCTTCCCTGCCTTTCGGCGTTAAACCTTTACTCACAAGAACTACCTGTGTGTCGATTAATAGCCCGAATCAATTCCTGAAATCTTCAATATTCTTCCAGATGGTGGAACTCTGCATTTTCCACCCAGATTTTTGGGCGAGAAACAAATTCGATTATATTCTCCAAGAGAAAATAGTGCTTTTTTTCTTCCTCGCCCAGTTTAAGGAATAGCTCTTTTTGATACTCTTGACCGACCTCATTGGCTTTTTGGAGGTAAAAGTCCTGGCTTTTCTTTTCAATATCCTGGGCTTTTTTGTATAAGTTTATTTGGTCAATAACAGGAGCTAACTGCTGCATAGATTCTTTCATTTCGGCAAAAATGTTCTTCGCATCATTCAGTACTGTGCTATCAGCAATCCGGGGTTTTGTCTTTTTCATTTTTGCTATTACCTTGTAGTGCTTGACCTCTTCATCTGCAAGCATCGTCAGTATGGTCTTAAGGCCTTTATTTTCCGTCTGGCCTGCCAGTTGGCGGTAATAGTTCTCACCATCCTTTTCCATCTGCATCGCGTATGTAAATATATCCATTTTCGCGCCACCTTTCGAATGCTTTATCCGCTAAATCATAAAATACTATTAATAATGGGGACAGCATTTTTACTTCTATTTCGTTGCTTCTGTAATTAAAATCCGAACTCTGCAATCCGAAATCTGCAATCTCCTTGTGCTCTCGTGGCGTTGAGAAATTCGGGTTACTGGATTATCTGCCGGCAAGGGTATCCACAATGGCCTGGCCGAAGAGGGCTGCAGCCAATGGGCCGCTGCCGGTTATTATGAATCTCTCTCTTTCAACAGGAGCGCCGGTATATATAGCCCCGGCACCAACAAGTCTTTCCCGTTCGGACAAAAAACTGGTGGCTCGCACGCCGGTAAGCACCCCAGCGTTGGCCAGAATCGTGGGGGCTATGGAAATTGCCGCAAGAACCTTTCTTTGCCGCGCTGCCATACGAGCGATATTTAGGGCAACGGGGTTGCCAAAATATTCAACTGCTGCCCCTGAACCGCCTATAAAGACTATTGCATCGAAATCATCCACCCTCAACTGATTCACAAAAATCTTCGCCTCGGCTGCGCCTCCAAACATACCACTTATGGGTCCCAACCTTGTGCTTGCTATAATTGTCTGGACTCCAGCCGCCTCGAGAGTACGCTGCGTCACGGAAAGCTCCTCATCCTGAAAATTCTCGCTGGCAACAATCAACACCGCTCTTTTTCCCGCGCCGGGGGCAGGCTGCTGTGTTTGGGTGGGTGCCTTTTGTTGCTCGGTTCCTTCTGTTGCTGTTGTTCCTTTAGTTGTCGGGTAGCCGACACAGATTACATAAATCGGCTCAAATTCTTTCGGCAGCTTGCAAATCCTGCTGATTTCCTTTGCATTGAAACCACCAATCGTTACGGACCCCAAATCGAGGCAGACAGCCTGCAACTGGATATTTTGGGCTATGTGGCCGGCTTCCAATAGCATGTATTTTCTGGCGTCATCGCGGAATTGGCCGGAAAGCTTTCTGGCGGAGCCCGCAACAATAATATCGCAGCCCGCCCCAACCATAGCTTCTTGCATCGAACCCGCTGCTGCCAGCATCCCGCGAACATCCTGCTCAAGGATTTGCTCAAGACCGTGTCCCTGTGGCCGATAAACAAACAGTCCATCCTGCACGGCAAAATACAAATCTATCGGGTAAAGCTCTCCTGCAGACGGCGCCGTTCGCAGGCCTCTTTGTCGCTCTGTTATACCCTGACCGGCCCAGGCCAATTGGGCAATCTCTGCCGGCTTGAGAGGCTGGCCGGTGAACTGACGCACAGTTCGTCGCTTGGCCAGCGCCTCCTCGAAGCTGAGCTGACCTTTCAGCTTCGGCTCGGCAAGCTGAACTATTTTAAGCGGCGAGCCACGAGTTGGAACCCGAGGCCGATACTGGCCCGCCAGACGCATGGCGGGCTGGCCTGCTGCCTCGACTTGCCCCTGCGTCTTCCTGTCGGAAGACAGGAGCGGGGGCAGAGGCAGGCCGAGGCAAAGTGCCGCACAACCTGCTAACATTATCGCAAAAATTGTCAGACGCTTCATTTCTTAAAACCTCCAAAGTGCTTACTTAAAACGGTCGATTACTATTTTTATATTATACACAATATCTCCGGCCTGATGTAGGGTTTAATCAGCCATACGTATGGCTGATTAAACCATTATTTACATCGTGGATGACTCTCCGATAGAATTAGAGACCCAAGACCGTAGAGATTAGCCTTGCAGGCCTTGACACCGAACTACGAACCCATAAAATGCAGACTTTTCGGGCAATTTTGATGACTTTATCACTACGACAGAAAATAACAACGGCGTTACTGGTAATCTATTGGCCTACCCTCTTTATCCTTGCGCACATACCCATCCCGCAATTTGTCCGCCAAGCCCATGTTTCCGATAAAATCCTGCACTTTCTTGCATATCTGATTCTGGTTTTTCTGCTCTGGCTCACAATCAGTCCGGACAAGAAAGTAAGCTGGCGCAGAGCCGCCGTCTGGTTGGTGCTCTTGGTGATGATTGGCTATGGAGTTGTTGACGAATGGCTTCAGCGCTATGTAGGCCGCAACTGCGATGTTAAGGATTTTGCAGCGAATTTGGCAGGCATACTCACAGGTCTGATTCTGCTCTCGTTTTTTACCTTTTGGCCTGCTGCCCTCTTAGTGGCGGGGACAACTATCTTCGGTTTAACAAATATTTCACGAGTGAATTTAGCCAAGATGCTGCCGATTACAAACGCGATGTTTCATCTGTTCGGCTATGCAATCTTTACCCTGCTGTGGCTTCAATTTGTTCATCTATACCTTACACCAAAACCTCCTAAACCCAAATGGCTGATTACGGCTCTGGCTCTGCCGACAGGTTTTCTATTAGCCGTGAAATTGTTCTCCATAATTCTCGGCAAAACATTTGGACTGAGGGATGTAATCCTCGCTGTTGCAGGAATCGTAGCTATTGTCGGCGCGATTTACCTGACAACTTTACTTCGCCGGAGATAGAAAAAAGAAGAGAAAAAAAGTCAAAAAATAGGGGGAAAATATGGGGTTTTGGGGGAAATTTTGAAAATTGGGGTGGTTGGCGGTAGTAAAAACGGTGATTTTATAGGACATATTGGTTTTTAGGGTAAAAATGGGGGTAAAAATTGGCGTTTTTTGCACTTTTTTGCATTTTTTTTGCAAAAATGAACGTGTTTTGAGCAAAAATTAACAAAAATGCACACTTTTTGAACCATTTTTTTGCACTTCTTGACTTTGGGAGTAGATGAGTCCATCTTCTGCCCCAAAAATCAAAAGGCCTGAATTAGCAAATATCGGATGGCGGTCAGTTATCCTTACATAGAGGGTGAAAAGTGGGAGAGCCAAGCCGATCACTAATTGCCCTTTGATGAGACTCCCAAGAGGAGATTCGTATTTCATCCGACGAAATTTCACAGACAATGCTGCCAGCACACCCAACATCCTTTGGTCGTCCTGATTGTGTCTGTCGCTTATGGTCTGTTGACTGGGAGGGCGATAGAGGAGTGACTATGCCTGGCCTAATGCTTTCCAAATCATCGGAGCACTTCGGAGTCATCTGAGTACAAAGAATTGAAGTGTTGAGCCCTTTCAGAGTTGATATCGTGAGTGGTGATGGGTGTCCAGATTGGTTACTACTCCCAACTGAAATAATCGCAACCTTGGGCTTAATTATCTCTGAGTACAATCTACGAAGGGTTTGTTCCTCTTGTGAGGGGGTTGTGGAAACAAGCCCTCCATGATGCGGAACTTCTACTATATCACAAGATAAAGGCAAGTAAGTTGGAAGTTTTTCTGCCACGCACTCCCAACTTTCAATTGTTGAATCGCCTGGGAATATGACGCTCCGAGCACCGCAAAAGAGACATAGTATACCACTTGAGCGATTTGGTCTTCTCTTGCCGGATTGCTCCGATTCAAGAGTGTCTGGGAAATTCGGGTAAAGGAGACGCAATTCGATATTAGACCGCGGGGCACTATATATAATCTGTGGTTCATTAGCAACCTCTAGACGCTTGGGCGGATTCAACAAATTGCCAACTTTGAGCTCATGCTTTGCTAACATCCAAGTTCGAATTTGATTCGCAGGGCGATCCTGTAGAAAATAGATGTTATTAATTGATTTGGGATAATTCTGGATAATCCCAGCAACTCCGCCATCATGGTCGCTATCGTTGTGAGAAACTATTAGCGCTTCGATCGTATCCACATACCTTTTCAACAATTGAAGCGGCACACTACTTGTGCGTGGCCCACAATCAATGATTATCGCCCTACCTTCACCAAGTAATATCACATTTGAAGTTCCTTGGCCAACATCAAGAAACCAACATTCAATTTTGGAGCGTGCAGGATGTTGTTTCATCAGGAACAAATCCTTACTCTGGCCAATCCCATTTAGTTTTCGGCAGGTCGGCTTTGGGCGTGGATTCCCACTCTTCACCCAATTGAGAAGGTGAAGGCGTGAATAACGGTTTGATCTTTTGAATATGCTCAATAGATAGCAGGCGGTTGGTGACAGGGTGCCTCTTGACGACAGCCTCTATCCATTGACCAGGCTTGCACTCTGCTAATTCTGGTGGGACTTGCGATAACGAAAAGTCTTCAATCCTCCCATGTATCCATCTGATTCGTGTCGGATAGGACCTCTTCCCATAGCTGATGTAACCTATCTCGCGTACCGATAGCGGCGTGTTCTGCTTGTAGTGCAGGACATCAATTACATCGACTAAAAGATTCCACCTTTCCTGCTCCCTATCCGTCATTTCAAATACTCGCTTCCTATAGAGATTCTGAAAATCGGCATGAACCAGTTCTCGCCAATTCTCGTAGGATTTGGGTAGAGTTTCGGCTTGCCCGATATACGCGAAACCAAAGTCTTGTGCCCAGCAAAACCATAAGTTGTCCCACGAATGGCTTATCTGGATTGGTCTCAACAACTCGTAAACGGTTGAGCCTACAGTAATTGTGTGAATAACTACTCTGCCAGTGACACTCGTTCCACTGCGCACCGACTCTAGGTCATGAGCACCGACAAACATGTTTGGTGCCATTGCAACATTGTAGATTGATACCGTTTGTGCAGACAAAAGCATTGTGAACTCCTATCAGGCAAACAAGGTTAATCCTTTTTTCGTGAATGCTGCTACGAAGGCTTCGAACAACTCGTCGTGGGCTTGATCAAGCCATGCTGTGACAATTTTCTTGTCCAACGATTCGACCGCTTTGTGCGGGTTAAGATGCCAATCCATCCTAAAACGTGCGTTAGAAGCAGGGACCCCAGAACTCGATGGCGAAGTCTCATTTTGGATGATTAGACGGGTTACACCGCTTTTGCAAACTTCTGGCATCTCTAAAGTAATCATGAAACCAGATATATCACCATAAGTACCCTCCGGTACTTTAGGAAGAATTGTAAAGTAACCATCAAGATTAACTTTGTTGTGTTCATCGAAAGGAATAACTACTAAATCGCGATAATGAAGTGAGATGTTTTTTAAAGCATTTGGCTTGAGACAATCTATGTATTTACCGTAAGCATCCAATGCCTCGGTTCTGAGGGTTGAATATTCGGGCCAGTTATGTTCTTTTCTCAGCATGTTATAAACTAGCAGATCCCGCCCCGCCTGGATATAGCGGTCTTGCTCTAGCGATGCTGCTCTTATACGTTCAAAAATTAGTTTTGGTTTAGAGAAATCAGGACGCCCTTTAGATGCGTCAACAACTATCTCGGACCTTCCAAAATAACTATTTACTTTGAACTTGCCACCAAAATAGTCGACAATAAAAGCTTCAGCCCTAGTTTCATCCCAATATGGGGACTCTTCGGCATACGAGAACCTGAATTCTATCCAGGATTCGATCACAGGTGGATTTTTGAATTTCACTCTTGAATCACTGGTCATTGTATTTAGTGTCGGCAAATTTTGGTATCAGCTAAAGAAATCAGAAAGCCATGGACACCTTTTTATCTGGGGGCCTAATCTGCACCATAATTAACAAGATTATATAATATCCCCAGTCCAATCTTGGTTCCACAAATTAGCATATACACAAAGAGATTTCAATAGCATTTATGCTCCATACCGAATATATCGTAAAGAATACAGTTTGCAGACGAAAAATCAAGGAATTTGCAGGGTCGTGTGCAGCCAGTGGTTTGGTTTAATAATCGCAATTGGTGTGCGGAGCACACCCTACATTTTTTGCGGGAATGACCCTGCTTCGCTAATTAGCTACGCCGTGGCAGGCAGAAGGAAGGCGGAGAACAGAGGACGGAAGATGGAGGGCGGAAAAGGGGACCCCCAAAATAAATTTGGGCTCTAAATAACTGGATTTCCGCCTTCGCGGGAATGACAACAAAAACCCTCTACGGTTTTTTGAAGGGGTGATAGAGGGGGTCGCCGATTAAAACCAACTGCCAGGAATTGAATGGATTTGTGCGGTAATATGCCTCGACAAGACATCTGCCATCAAATAACTCTCCGAAAAACGCCCGCGGCGCGGGAAACGCATGAAGATACGGCTCCGCTACCGCGCCCAGCGTTGCGGTTATACCACGCCGCAGCATAGCCGGACACCACTGGCTGCTGTTCGGGTCGCGAAGGTTAACCGCCTCCCAACTTGAAATATGATACCCTATCGCACCATCGACAAAATCAAAGGCATCAACGTATTTCTTCAGACTGTACCAGCCACAATAAATGGCCGTCCGCGGGCAGGAATTCGGTTCGAAAAGGTTTTCTGTTTGCTCCTCTTTAACGGGCATTGTCGTCCGCAATCTTACAAACATCGCCAAATCCAGCAAAGACTGGTCAAAGAAGCCGGGCAAATCCCTTATGTGTGCGATGCCGCGCGAATCAATATAAGCGATGCCTTTTAAGCCCGTTTTTTCTGCGGCTATTGCCTTATCGACAAGGCCTTTGACTATCGTATAGTCCGGCCCATCAAGCCGACTGACCATAAGCGTTCTGAAATCCAGACCCAGCGTATCGTTTTTGAGCATATTCGGCTGCCAGCGATACAACTCATACGGAGCAAACAGCACCATCGACAATTCGCTGTCAACCGAGGCATTCGTTTCCCTGCCGCTGATACGGTCTATGTCCATTTGCATCTGCTCGAGTCGGCGACCGCATTCCTGATGCTCGGGCGAACCGGCCTGACTGTTCTTCTCTAACTGCTCGAGCCTGCTTTTCTCCTGCTTAGCTAATTCTTTTAACTCTTTCAGCTTTCCTTCCAGACCTATCAACGCGCCGCGCGGTCCTACCTTAATTGGCACGCCGTAAGTTGTCAGCAGGCATCGGATTTTGCCGGGCGGACGGGCGGTGAGCAGCCGCTCACGGACGGGGCCTGCAAGGTATCTTTCGTAATCGTTTCTGCTGATTGTGTCATTAAGACTCGGCCCTAAAGACAAAGACAGGATATTTTTGGCCGGCACATCCTGCTTCTGGCAATAGTATCGAGCAATCCGGCCGGATGCTGCAACATCCTTGTTTGCTATAACCAGAATCTCGTCGGGCTCTAATGCAAACGCTGCGCCGCAGCATACTAACAGAAGAATAACTGTGCCGCTTCTACAGACCATCTTCAATTTGCGTTCCAATTGCTTATCGACTTAAACTGACCGATTTTCTTTCAGACACGGATAAACACAGATTAACACTGACTTTTATAAGTCTGGATTCCCGCTTGCGCGGGAATGACAAAGTGGTTGCGCGGGAATGACAACCCCCTAAAATAGTAGTTACGAAAGATTCTTGTTCAAAAACAGTCAGTTTGGATTATTGAATTACCCTTTATTATTTTTTCCCTCCACGTGTGTGTTCGGTTTGCGAATATCTCCTCTCATAGATGCTCTTTCGCCGTAATACCTGGCCGATAGTGGCCAGGATTATCTTACAGTCCAGCCACAAATTTGCTGTTTCCACATACTTGACATCAAGTTCAAGCTTTTCCTCGCGAGTTAGCTCCCCCCTGCCTTGTATTTGTGCCAGTCCTGTCAGGCCCGGTTTAACGAGCAGGCGTTTTTTTTGCCGCTGGTTCCACTCAGCCATCTGGGAAAGATACAGCGGACGAGGCCCAACAATGCTCATATCCCCCTTTAGCACGTTGAACAACTGCGGTAATTCATCAAGTGAATATTCCCGCAGAAATTTTCCCACATAAGTGAGGCGGGGGTCCTCGCAGGATTTGGGACTGGGCCCGAAGGGGTCAACATCGAGCTTCATTGTGCGGAACTTATAAAAAGCAAACGGCTTGCCATTTTTGCCCGTCCTTTCCTGCCTGAATATGGCCGGCCCTTTACTACCGAGCCGGATAGCTACCACTATAACGGCAAGGGGCAGCGAGAGAACGACCGCCGCCAGCAGAGAAATAAAGATATCAAGTCCACGCTTACAAATACTATAAAGGCTCATACAGCCTCGACAAAGCACTAAAGAACGCGGTGTTATAAGCCGACTTTAAGAAACAAAAGACAAGTTTACCTGTATATACTCTCAGCATCAACGTATAATGACAAGTCTGGATAAGGACGGTTGCGTCCGGTAAACTATCCAATACCAACCGAACAGTGATTGGTTGGCGAATCCTTCGGACATAAGGATAAAAATTATGCTGGATAACCTCATAGGCCCTGAAAGACCCATAAGCTGGGTCATCCAGTTCTGGCCTGTGCTGGTGTTTTCATTTGTCTCGGCCTTAATAGCAACTTCGCTATGCAAAAAGATAGCACTCAAGTTCGGGATTGTTGACAAGCCTGACAACCTGGTAAAAACTCACAAAGGTTCGGTTGCGTATCTGGGCGGCGTTGGCATGCTCGTGGGATTAACGGTCGGCATACTTACAGGCATCTACAATATCCACGACCTGCAACACTTCAACTCAGCATTCACCTGGCTTATCGGCGTACTGGCGGGCGGAGCAATAGCATGCGTGGTCGGCCTCGTGGATGATATATTCAACTTAAAACCCCGGCAAAAAATATTAGGCCAAACCATAGCGGGCACAGTGTTAGTTCTGGTCGGCATCAGACCCGCCCTTTATTATCCACTGGCCTTTCTCAACATACAAATCTCCGAGACGGCGGAAATGGTCTGTGGAATCCCAATCATAATCATTTTTGTGGTCGGTGCAACGAATTCACTAAATCTTCTGGATGGTTTAGACGGCCTTTGCGCAGGGGTTACAGTGATAATTACCCTGGCAATGCTACTGGTGGCGGTTCATTTAGGGACGTGGGGTTTCAGCGAAGTTGGCGACCCTGTTCGCGTAATAATATGTTTGGGACTTGTCGGTGCGGTGTGTGGCTTTTTGCCTTTTAATCGCCACCCCGCCAAGATATTTATGGGAGATGCCGGCAGTATGCTGCTTGGATTTGTAATAGCGGCTCTTATGATTCTGTTTGCGGAGAGGATTCCGAGATGGTGGATGGCTTCCATAGTAGTTTTCGGCCTGCCGATACTCGACACAGCGGTTGCTCTCGTCAGACGATTTCTCAATAAGCGCCCGTTATTTGTTTCTGACCGTGGCCATATATACGACCAGATGATTGATAGAGGAATACCACTGAAAAAGACTGTTGCTATCTGTTACGGTTTGGCCGGTGTGTATGCACTGATTGGCCTTGTTATGAGCCAGATAAGGACGAGGTATGCTTTAGTTGTATATATAGTGGTGTTTGTGGTGTCGGGAATCGTGGTTTGGAGGAAAGGTTACCTGAAAATGGAGGGCATCCGCGGAGCAATCCGCAAAAAAGACTGACAAATCCTCCGGGTTGACTGGCAAGTTATATTTTTCGGTCTGACAGCGGTTTGCCTACAAACTTTTCATAACGCCTGGGGAACTTAAATGGTATTGTCATAACCCCCCATAATGACCCAAGACCATACGCTACATGCAGTACGAGAAACGATACTAAAACCCAAAAAGCGGAAACCCTTGCCTGGCGAGCACATTGAACAGCAAAAACAGAACCGATGGACAGATAAAGCAAAACGTAACCAAGAAACACCCACTTAAATGGCGACCAAAAAAAGGCACCTATTAGAAAAGCAATTAGCCCCAAAACAAAAAACATTGGAACGAAGTGCCTCAAAGACAAACCACCACCAACGAACCAAATCGTGTATGGATTCCAGAGGCCATTGTTGAATGCCTGTTGCCACAAGCCGCGGTAATTACCCCGATTGTAATAATTAAGTTTTATCTCCGGCGAAATAATAATGCGCCCGCCGGCCTTACGTATTCTCGAATTCAGCTCGATATCCTGGTTACGCGACAATCTCTCGTCGTATAAACCTACTTTTTCAAAAAGGGCTTTTCTGTACGCTCCAAAGGGGACAGTATCAACTTCCTGCTCAGGCCCGGTCAGGCGAAACTTTGAATCACCAACACCGAAGATGTTGCTTGTAGCTGCAGCAATCGCCCTGCCAACTGCAGTGTTTTTACCTGCAAGGGTGGTGACATATCCCCCAACCACGTCCGCCCCTGTCCGCTGCAAAACTTCCACGCATTTGGAAATATAGTCAGGCGCAAAAGTTGTGTGGCAATCTATTCTTATAATATAGTCTCCATGAGCTGCCTTTATACCAATATTCATGGCTGACGGAACAATTTCCTTAGGATTATCAAGCAATCTAATGCGAGCGTCTCGCTCAGCCATTTTCGCAACGATTTCCCGAGTTCCATCGATACTCATCCCATCAATTACTAACAGTTCGATTAGTTCCGCCGGATAATCGTTCTCCAGAATCGTTTTTAAGGCTTTCTCAATAAAGACTGCCTCATTACGACAAGGTGCAATTATGCTAACCACAGGACGGTCAAGTTCGACCATAGGCTAAAATCCTCGACTAAAACGGATGCATTCAACGTTTTCCTATTCGGACGGAGTGGTGTTTTATCCTAACCATACGGTCGTTTTCTCAAGGTATTCCAGCATCGGTCTCCCAATCCTTTTACAAAGTTAATCACACCTGATTCTGACCGTAATCCAGCCGTGCTGCCTTAGAGATAACCTCTAATCCCTGAGCAGCCAATTTATCTCTGTTGAACTGTTCCTCGGCAACCCGCCTCGCATTTTGCCCCATCTTCTTTATCTGCGCCCTATGCAAGTTTATATACAACACCTTCTCAACAAACTCATCGAGATTGCACAATTCACAGCCAAAGCCGGCAGAATTGTCTTCAAGAATCTTTCTTTGCCAGCCGGAATAGTTCAAAAGCACGGGTTTGCCTGTGGCCAGCGCATCAAAAAACTTGTTAAGAGAGGCCTGTCTTTCCATAATACTGAACTTTCCAATTATAGCCATAACGACATCCGCTGCTGCCAAAATTGCTGGAAGTTGGTGTTTGGGCACCGGAGGCAAAATCCGGATGTTTGTTAAACCAAGCTCTTTGATCCTGCTTTGAAGAGCGCCTTTGCTATTGTCGTGTCCGGTGAGCACAAACAAAATATCCTGGTGCTCTTCAACTTTCTCCGCGGCTTCAATAATGAAATCAAGGCCATTTATCTTACCCATCGCGCCCGCGTGAAGAAACACAAGTCTATCATCCCAGCCGTACTTTCCCCTAATGAAAGAGCCATCGCTATCCGGGCGAAACATCTCTGTATCACAACTGTTGGGGATTACTGCTATATGCTTATCCTGAGTTATCAGCTTGCTTACATCGTCGCCCATCGCCGGTGAGACAACTACAACCGCCGCGCTCTGTTTATATATAGTTTTTTCAAGCCATAGAAGAAGCTTTATCAGAATCCTGTTCCTGAGTATGCCCATCTCTATTGGTACCTCCGGCCATTGGTCTCGCACCTCGAAAACAAAGGGCGTGTGTTTCAGCCATTTTAGAAATATAGCAGTAATTCCTACTGTCAGCGGCGTACTGGTAGCGTATATTACATCTACCTTTTTCGTCCTCAAACCGGCATAAATACTCAAAAGCGTAAAGCACAAAAATGATGCTATTCTCCGAAGAAAAGATTGTTTATTACTGTAGCTTATTCCAACAACAATCACATTTATTGCCTCTATAGTCTGTTTCTGTATGAGACCGCTGCCCAGTTCTAAACCGCCGATGTCATAATGACCGGTTATCAAGGTAACCTTGTGCCCAGCTTTTACCCACCGGCGGGCAAATTCGTAAGAGCGCGTGCCGGTACTGCCCTCTGGCGTGGCAAAGTGCTGATGGATATATAGAATATGCATATAGCGTCGTCCTACGCGCTATTTGGGAGATGGGCGATGCCTATTTAGCCAACTCCCATTTTGCGAATTATTTCAAAAAGGGGGTGCGTCTGGTTTCTGCGGCAAATCATCACTATACCAAAGGCAAACTTCATTCTCCCTTCTCTAATTGCCGGATAGCTTCTCTGTAGGTTGTGAACTCAAATCCAGTATCTTTCAAGGAAAATACAACCCAAGCATACCAGTCCTTCCAGCTCCTAAAGCTGTTACTGAAATATCTATCATGAAACAGCACTGTGAGGTAATTTATACCTTTTTTATCCGCCTCCTCTATCGTCCGTTGTGTTGTGCTCTTAGCCTGGTCTAAGGTTTGGTTTTGCCAGCGGCTATTTTGATGAAAGATGCAACTATCCATAATATGTAAAGGAAACTCCCACAAATTCCCTGTCTTAAAGGGATTTTCGAGTCTATCTAATGTTGAATCGAACAGATAACCAGCTTCGTCTAAAAGTTTTAGCGTATGTTCAGAATTGTTTAGATAGTGCATTCTTATGCCGAACTTTTTCAAATCTGATAGATTTTCAAAAACTTCATATTCTTTCTTTATGCCCCAAAAATTATCAAATTCGATGCCGTGTACACCCACATCAAATCCATTCTCGATAATCTTCTTTATCCAGTAGTTAGCGTCATCAAGTGAATAGGCAAGACCTAAGCCATTATTTACTCCAACAAAAAAAGTGGAAGGCACTTTGTTTTCCTTATCAAATCCCATTAATTCCTCCAAATTCTGGAATTTGTTTTTTGCAAGCTCCATGAATCTTAAAAAATATTCCCTAAAACCAGCTTTTCTGATAGCTAATTCAATCGAATTTCTAAATATGAATTTAGGGATTGTTAAGTCCTTTTTATGCTCCCACGCCGTAATATGGTCGACATCATGGGAAATTATGATTTTCATGAGACTGATTCCCGCCAAAGAACGCCAATAACATCCGGGGGGCACCTCTCGCTGCTCATTCCGAGCTTCAAAAAACAGCCCTAAAAGCTGGTTTGCGCTTATTTTTCCGCTATACTTTCAGCTTCGCTGCCAGGTGATTTTAGCAATGTATTCTTATGCTTAGCGAATCTCGGATGAGTAAGAATGTAATCATAAAACGCCAGCAGCTTTTCACAATCCTTCTCTGCATAAAGTTGTTTGTCAATCACCTGCTCTCGACAGGCCTTGGCCATCTTACCGCCAAGTTCCGGGTTTGTGATAATATCGTAAACAGCATCGGCCATAGTCTGAGGGTCTCCCGGTCTCACTAAGTAACCATGAACACCTGATGTCATATATTTTCGCTCCGGAGGCAAATCCGCGGAAACAACAGGCAGGGCTTTGGCCATATACTCAAACAACTTTGTGGCGCTCTGCTTTCGAAATTTTGGCAAGTCGAGAAGACCAATCAAGCCCACTTTACATTCGTCCAGTAGCCCGGAGACCTCTTTGTAAGGCAAATGGCCGGTCACTTCCAGACAGTCGTCAAGCTTGTGCTCCCCGATATATTGATAGAATTTCTCCCTGATGTATCTCCGCGGTTCGCCAATCAGCAATGCACGGAATTTGTCACAACGGCCCCTCAGTAACCGGATGGTCTTCAAGAAGTCGAATGCTCCCTTGTCCTGTGAAAGGTTGCCGGCATAAACTACATCGTACTTTCTGCGAGCAAATGGTACCGAACTGGGGGGGAACATCGACAAAAGCGGAAAATGATGAAAACAAACTTTTCTGGAACCCAGGTGAGGGAAATCTTTTTCAAGTAAATCGTCCCCAAAAACAAACCCGTCGAAAATGCGGCTGGCTAAATTCAGCAACAGTTTGAATATGCAGGCGTAAATATGTCTTGCAGGCCCTAAGTGCCGTGAACTCCGCGCATATTCAACGTAATCTTCATGGGCATCAAAAAGCACCTGACGTTTGTAGAATAACTTCAGAATTAATCCTAAAGGTAACAACTCCGGGTCAAGGAAGTGATAAATTCGGCAGTTCTCTCTGAGCAGTTTAGGCAGCAACTTCCACGGTTCCAACATCCGTTTCCATAAGCTTAAGTCGCGTACCTTGGGAAGAGGATATACTTTCACACCGTTGATCGTTGTCTTGGCATCTGTTATCGCATAATAGACAACGTCATAACCGGCGCGTACCAGAGCCGCACACTGCTTGTGAACGAAACGTTGATCGTCTGCAGGATGCATTAAACCGGCGTAGCACACGCGAATTGATTTCGATTCGGATGTCATTAGGAATGGTTGTTCCCGAATATCAAAGGATATTAAAGGTGAGAGACCTCTTCTTGTTGTATGTCTTTCTGGAGGATTGGAGGCCCACAAGCAAAGTTGAGGTTGGCTTCATTCTTCGTAGCCCAAATCTTTCAACTCTTTAACCCCCGTCGCACCACGCACATAAGCGATGAAGTGCTTAGCCCAATGCTTCGCTCTTTTGTCAAATAGTGGTGGATAGAAAATAATAACCTTTGCCCGGTTATAAGGAGCGTACTTTTTAGCCTGGTCTCCATAAGACTTTATATTGAGCTCAGCACCAAACATATAAGAATGAACCAAATCATAATCCCAATCCATATCCCAGTACTCGTCCTTAATAAGCCCTTGCCGGTACCCCGAGGCGAGTGCCACCCATGGCGTTACTTCCTGGATATTAAATGTATCTGCTAACGCGCAAGTCCTTCGATAAGTTTCGCGCATACGTTCAGTTTCGGGAAGCGCATAAAGTGGACAAGAAAAAGGAGCTTTAATTTCTTTACCTGTAAAACGACCCGTTTTTGCCCACGAGACACCGCCGTACCGCTTTATCCCCCGGTCATACCACTCAACTCGAGCTTCCGGAAAAATTTTCTTCGCCTGGCTATGAATAGCGTCAAGAGCCTCGCGTATCCCTTCATTCCACAATTCATTGTTTTCCTTTACCTTAAAACGTTCACAGTCAAGCAAAATGGCGCTTAACTTTACGCTGGTGTTATATTTCTTATTGGCAGATGCCAACCATTCCTTTATAAGGTTCAGACGCTCAGAAAAAAACCGGATTTCCTCATGATAAGTAGGACCTCTGTCGGTGGGAGGCAAATCCTTGCCGAATTTCATGTGCCACGGATTAAAACAAACTGCTATTGACGCTGGAATTTCAGGATTTGTTTTGTTGACTTGCACACAGGCGTAAACACAATTATCCACCTGCTCCTGGGTAGTCCCTTCTTGTCCCCAAAACGATAGTGCGTGAGTTATTCTAGCGCACTGATATAAGCGACGGCTGTTGCGGTCATTTATCATTCCACAGCCTAAGCAGCCAAATGAGTAATGCACTTTCGGCAATGGTTCAAGTGCAGATAACTTCGCGTCAATTTCAGCTTCCGATAACTGCACTGGCTCGCTACCACCGTGCTTTGCACATGCCAATAGAACTACCGTACTAACTGCAATCAGTTTAACTATTTTTGGCATAGTAAAATCAGCATCGGTACAAAACTTCAGCATCTTGAAAACCACCTTCTTCCGACTGCTGCCAAGCATTGGTTATAAGCTCACCTTCCACATACATCTCCTCTGTCGCCTGACGGATACAGTTAAATGCTGCCAGGACCAGCCCAGCACTGAAGAACATCCAGCGGTTCCCAACAATGTCGAAGCTTTTCATCGCCTGCAGAAGGTTGAACAGAAACAATAAACCCGCTATATGGAGAATATGAGATGCCTCTTTGTGCATATATGGCTCACACAGATAAGTAAGCTTCGATGCCTGCCTCCATCGCCATAAAATAAGCCATATAAATAAACTTATCAGAGCTACACCAACCAATCCCTGTTCATATAATAATTCCAGGATGATATTATGGGGCCAGTCCCCTGTATCCACGCCGTTTCTATCGACTGCGTATGCTCCGGTGCCGTGACCAAAAATGAGCCGCTTTTTCGCGTTTTCCCATGCCCACCTGAACATTTCCGTTCGGACAGACGTAAGTTTTTCGGTCTCATACTTGTCCATAACTACACCCCCAATTCTAATGGTCGTCTCGTAAGGAAGCTTTATAAAAATCAAAGAGGTCGCGATTACAGTTGTTGCAACAACAACCACCAACCAAATCTTCGACACATGCTTACGGTATATAAACAAGGCAGCTAATACACATAGCCAGAGTCCAAAGAATGGGCCACGCGACCCGGTCCATACCATTGCTATTAACATAACAGGTATCATCACAATGCCAAGCCGCTTTAATCCACCCAACGCATGGGGCGCAATCGCAAGGCAAAAGGCGATAATCACTCCCATTGCTAATATTCCGGCCGTCGCCAGTGGCCCCGCCTCTGCAAATGCAGCACGGTCCAATCCTGCTGTGCTCATAAGAGCCGCATGAGGAGCTATAATCGTACCAATCGCATATACAATGCTCATAAAAAACAGTATGCCTATTATCAGTTTCAAGTCTTTCAGACTACTCACCAAAACAACTGGTGCAAGAAACATGATAAGAACGATTGTTGCAAACCGGATGCTTTTTTGAAAACCGTAGATCGGCGCAGATGTATAAACCAATCCAAACAGCAAAAACGCAGCCAAGGTCGCGTATATAACAAATGGAATAGTTATAATATCTCTCAGTCGCTTTCCGGTTTTTACGAAGTTGTACATCATAGCCAATAACACCCAAATTGCTCCCAGTATAACAGGGTCAAGAAAACCCACAAACCTAAACTCTCTTGCTAATAAACCCTTCAAAGTACCTGCCATTAACAAAAAAACCAGCGAAATCGATGGATACTTGAGAGTTGCAACCATTAAGATTATTGAAGCAAATACCGCTATTATTACCAGTAAAACTAACATTTTCGCACCTATCCTTTCTTATATTATAATCGGCTCAAATGCTAAAGAGCTTCTCCGAAATTTGCTTTATTGTTTGACTATGAAGGTCTCGTATGTGCCCGATGACCTGTCTTTCTGTCTCTGCAGGTGACTGTTTACCGGACGTGCTCAGAACAACGCTATGGAATTAACCTCTTCAACTCTTCCACTTCCATCTGTATTCGTTCATCCCAGCTTTGAAAGTGCTTCATTGAATATTGGTAAGCCCCCTGGGCTAATCGGTCGCGCTCCTGCGGGTTTTTCAACAAGTCAACAGCCGCTCCGGTGATGGAGGAGGGCGCTGCATCATCGAGCACTACCGAGTTGGCGCCGTCAATAGCAACCTCTGTGGTACCGCCTACGTCGGCGGTAAGGATACAGCAACCAGCGCTCATTGCCTCAATAAGTGTAGCGCTCAGGTTAGAGCCCATGTTGACGATGACGTAAAGGTCCGAAGCGTTGAGGTATTTCCATATCTGATTGTTGGGAACTGGTCCCACGAACATTACCTTCTTGTCCAGTTCAAGTGCTCTTGCCTGATTCTCAAGCTCTTCTCGAAGTTCGCCGCCGCCCACAATAACCAACCGTGCCTCAGGAACATCCCTGAGGATATCCGGCATTGCATCAATCATACGGTCAACCCTCCTAAAGCTGCATAACCGGCCGAGCATGAGAATCATTAGCGAGTCCGGTGCAAGTCCGAGACTTTGCTTGAACAAGGCAGTATCAAAATCCGGGACGCGCAGTGACTTATCGACGCCATTGAGCCAGAAACGATGACGCTCCATTGGGAAGCCAGCCCAGCGAGCCACCTTATCTCCCCGAGTTCCATCGTTGGTTGTGATGAGCAAGTCAGCCGGGATACGATATGCGACCAAGACACCAATGTTCTTGAGCCGCTCTACCCAGCTATTCTGCTGGAACCATGCGTCGTAGAGACCATAGGAACCGTACAGTCGCCAAACTAACTTGGCGCCGGTAAGGCGGCTCAACAGCCATCCCGAAACCAAAAATGTTGGGCGCATGCAGTAAATGATATCAGGTCTAATCTTCGCCTTAACCACCCGATATAACATCTGCAACTGCCAGATTAGCGATAGCGGCTTGCAGAAACCAATAAGGCCTTTACGTCGAAGCCAGTTGGCTGTCGTCCTGAACGGCTCACTAATCCAGTGGAACCGAACGCCATTAAGAAATTCGGTCTCCTTCGGCAGGCCATGTCCATGCTGGCACATGATAAAGACATGTGTCTCGAAGCCATTAACCTGGCAACCTGCCCAGATTCGGACAACTGATGCTGTGCCCCCAGGTTCAGTACTCTGGCGGATATTCTCGTCCACGTTAGACCACGCACCGCTAAGAAACGCGATAATAGGTTTCTTATTCATCATCTTTCCTTGATTTCCTTACCGCCAATGCAATCCCGACAAATCGGGACGCCCCGTTTGAAAAAACTTAAGCCTTCAAACCAAGCGCAGCCCCCCATAAAAATCAAGGATTGCCTTGCTCTCGCTTCGAAGAATACCAACCATTATCTATAATTAACGCGCCCTATACCAGCCTTAGTAAGTAATATATTTCGACTGGCTGAGTCCAACCCAAACAAAAGAGCCAAAATTCCAAAGATGACTAAGGCCACAGCAGCCTGAGCGACAAAAATCCCGATATTTGCCGCAGGCCATATTGTTTGCACAAAAAGAATACACAGCGACACCATCAAGCTAATTCCTAATGGCACCGGCAACACCAGCATAGACAGTTTTTTAAGTCCGACTTTGCACAATTTAGAAGCAAAATAGGGAATGAATAAACCGCTGTTTATGGCCACCGGTATTACAAGGCCGGCTGCAAGACCAAGGACGCCCCAGATATTGGCCATTATTACCGCCAAGAGAATTGCCGCAATTGACCGAAATAACATCATAAAAGTAAGCGGCCACAGCCTTCGTGCACCTACTAAGATCGCCTCCGCGGCACTGAATGTCCATGAGGCAACCCATCCCAAAACGATTATAACCAATATGTAATAACTGACTGAGTAACCCGGGCCTACCCAAAAGTTTATCAGGTCCCGCCCAAATGTAACGAGGGCAGCAGCTCCACCGAGACCAAAAAGAGCGCAAAATCGCGTGCTGCGTATCAAAACAACTTTTAAATCATCCCATTTTTCCGAGCCGTAAAGGGAACTTGCCAGAGGAACAAAAACCAGCCCCGCACCCTTAACTAATCCTCCAACAGCAACTGCGAGGTTGTTACCAACATACCAGAATGTCCCTGCTTCCGGGCTTATTATTAGAACTGCCAGTATCGGCGCACTATCATGAATTATTACCGTACAAATAGTCCAGACAAACGAATGCCCGCCATAGGAAAGGATTTGTCTCAAAGCAACCCTATTAACCGTTGAAGGTCGGAACCGTAACTGTGGTTTAATCCGCCACAATGCCGTACTGCAAAGCAAAAAACGTGCACAAATCCCTACAAAAAAGGCAACGCCAAGATACGCAAGCGATGGTTTAAATAAGCTGAACAATATAACAACGGTAACGGCCCGCACTATCAAACCTAAAATCTCAATCGAATTGCGAACATAATGCCGTTGTAACCCCAAAAGAGCGCCTTGAATCGGCATATTCAATATGAACAAAAACATAGACGCAGCCACCCAGCGAAGGGCAATACCGCACTGCTGTGCAGCTCCATCCGGCACCTTAGAAAACACCGCAGGAAAGATGAAAGAAAGATACAAACACAGCAGCGTAGCTATTACTGCGCCAATGCCGTAAACAATGTAGGAAGAGCTGAATACTGAGACCAGCTTGGCTTCTTCTTGCTTCGATGAGAACCGAGCAACATAATGTTGCAGCGCCACCGACATACCAGCATTGAGAATGGACAAGTAGCCGATGATAGAAATGATGGTTGTCCAGCCGCCGTAGTGCTTGGGACCAACTTTACCCACCACATAACCGATTAGAAAAAAATTCACCACTATAGCGGCTATATGTTCGCTCCACTGCGAAGCGATGTTTACTCCGGTTCTTTTTGCGCTAACCTGACCTGACATAATTTACATCAACTCGTAGAAACTTAGCTGTAAATCGTTTACTTGATTAAATAATGACTAAGAGTTTCTAACAAAATGAGTTTTTATGTTATCAAAGGTCAGAGATTGCCACGCCCCTCGCCGTTTTGCTTCGCCTGCTGCCTCGACTTGCGTCGAGAGACGCAGAGGCAGGCAAAAGCGAGGCAGCGGGGGCTCGCAATAACATTCTTTTTGTTAGAAGCTCTAAAAACCTCCAAGACCTAAAGAATATTCTCCCCTGCTCAGCATCTGTAAACTTGCAGGAACACCAACGCAAATATCCCTCAACTCGCCTATTGCGATTCAGGGTTAAATGTCTGCTCTATTCTAAAAACGCCAGAATGACTTCTGCTACATAATTCATCATCTGGTCGGTCAATTTCGGATAAATCTTCTCTGTAATGACCTTGGTAAAATAATGCCTGAGTGTGTCGGCGTGCTATGCCGCCCGGCTTATTCCTGCCGAACACCAAACCTATCGGTGGATGACTCCGGCTGTAATATTCCACAAACAGACGAAGCAGTTCTGCACACGGACGATTACTTTCATGTAATTTTCTATATCAGTAAATCGCTCCGCACGCTTCACGGCTCAGCAATAATTCCTGCGACTCTCTGGGCGGCCTTACCGTCCCATAACTTCGGCCTTCTGCAGCGAACATTCTTGCCCCCCTCTTTTATCTGGCGGTAGGCCCTTACAATATCCTCAGTGCTGACGTGAACCAGCCGATTCGTCCCTTCGGTAATCGTTACAGGCCGCTCGGTATTCTCCCTCAGTGTCATACATGGGATTCCCAGTATCGTTGTCTCTTCCTGTATGCCGCCCGAATCGGTAATCACGACCGCAGCATTACTCATCAGGCATAAAAAGTCCAGATAGCCCAGCGGCTCAAGCAGCACCAGACTCTTCATCCCTTTGACTTCTTTTTCAAGCTTGCTGCCCCTGATATTATCCCTCGTGCGAGGATGAACCGGGAAAACCAGTTTTATCTCCTTTTGGATTTCCCCGAAGGCCGCGATAATCTGGCCGAA
>Ga0315280_10004000_pt1 | contig 22118 bp, 19 predicted proteins | sample YL17G06_40_MG_FD_203697 | JGI IMG/M metagenome (GOLD analysis project Ga0315280, IMG submission 203697) | Sediment microbial communities from Yellowstone Lake, YNP, Wyoming, USA - YL17G06_40 | ecosystem: Environmental > Aquatic > Freshwater > Lake > Sediment | place: USA: Wyoming | collected...
ATGTTGCCGTCCGGATCCAGGCGGCCGCTCCAGCCGACGAGGAAGGCCTGGAGCTTACCGTCGTCGTCATCCTTGAGAGCCGAGGCGAACTCCGAGGGCCGGAGGCTGATGTTGAACCCGGCGTCCTTGGCCATGCCCTGGATCACCTCGCCCACCCGCCGCTGCTGGGGGTCGTTGACGACGGTCAGCTCGAAGCTGTAGCCCCCCGCCAGCCCGGCGTCGGCCAGGAGCTTCTTCGCTTTGGCTATATCGCGGGTGGGACACCTGCGACCCTTGTCGTAGAACGGGCTCACGGGCGACAGCGGTGTGCAGCCCGGCGTGTACTGGCCGTCCCAGGCCACCTGGTTCAGCGCCTCGCGATCGAGGCTGAGATCCAGCGCCTCGCGCACGCGAGGGTCGTTGGCGAGGGGCGTCCCCAGATCCACCGGCGGTGTGTTCTTCCCGTGCTTGTTGTGGAGGTTGATGGTGAGGCTCTGATAGTGGAGGCCGGTGACTCTGGCCATCTCGAACCGGCCCTCCTTTTTCAGGCTGGCGGCGTCCGTGGGCCCCACCAGCTGCATCATGTCGATATCGCCCGAGCGCAGATTGGCGAGCCGGACGTTGTCATCGGGGATGATGCGGAACAGGATCCGCTCGAACTTGGCTTGGCTCGGGTCGAAGTAGTGCTTGGACTTCTCCAGGACGATTCGATCCTGGGGCACCCGCTCGGCAAATGCCCAGGGGCCCACGCAGATGGGGGCGGTGCCGAACTTGTCCCCGAGCTTATTGGCCTGGGTGGGGGAGACCGGCATGCCCGCACGATCGGCCAGGGTCGCCACGAGCGGGGAGGATGGCGCCTTCAAGCGGAGGCGCACCGTGAGGGGATCGACGACCTCGACGGCGGTGACCAGTTCCAGCTCGCTGCGCCGGCTGGAGCCCTTCATGTTGAGATGGCGGTCGAGGGAGTACCGGACCGCCTCGGCGTGCATCGGGGTGCCGTCGTTGAAGGTCACCCCCCGGCGCAGCTTGATGGTCACAGTCTTGCCGCCGTCGGAGAAGGTCGGCAGCTCGGCCGCGAGCTGAGGATAGATCCGCAAGTGCTCATCGATCTCATAGAGCTTCTCGCACATGTGCTCGTAGATGATACGCCCCACGTAGGTCCGGGACAGGCTGGGGTCGAGGATGTCCGGGTCTTGGTTGAGGGCGACGACGAGGGTCGTCTTCTGGGATTGGGCGGCCCCCGCCTGCAGCGTCAGGGCGACGAGCAATCCCACGGTGATGCACAACGTCTTGATCATCATCCTCCGCATGGCCGCCTCCTCGCGCCGAATCGGTTGGGTGTGTGTGAGGATATCGGTAGGCACGTCCCATGATCGGAACGCATACCCGTGTCATTGCCCTGGCGCCCGGGCACTTCCCGGAACGCGAGCGGAGCATGACGCAGCCCGGAAAGCACTGTCAAGTCAAAACGTGTCGGGCCGGAGGCGGAGAGAGCGGCCGGCCGGGGCGTCCTGGCGCGCGATGAACTCGCGGTAGTTGTCGCGCAGCAGCAGGGCGACATCGGCCCGGATGTGCTTGGCCGTGACCGTAAACCCCGACCGCTCCAGGTCCACGTACTTGTCCACCAGCACCTTGGCGATGGTCCGCCGGCTGTGCTCCCACTTGTAGATCAGTTGATCCAGGACGCGGGCGTCGGAGTGCTGCGGGACGAACGTCGTCCCCAGAAGCTCCAGCCGCATCCGGGTGATCTCTTCGACCAGCGACGGGTTGTTGAGGAACCACCAGCAGCCGAAGGGGAGCAGGTTGCCGAACTTCCGGGCCGAGGCGGCCAGCTCGTGCTGGTTCTCGCGGGCGAGGATGCTGACCATGAATTTGTTCTGCGGAAAGTCCCGGCACAGATTCACGACCGACATGACATCGGCGGCTCCGACGCTGTCGCCGCCGTCCCGGAGGCCGGGGTTCACCCGCAGTCGCGCGCCGATCATCATGGCCCAGGGGCGCCCGCGCTCGGCCAGCACCGGCATGAGGATCTCGCGGATGAACCGGTCGCCGGCCGGGTTGTTCGGATCGGGATAGCGGAACTCCGGCGGCAGGCTCATGGCCACGTAGACCGCCTTCATCTTGTCGAGCCAGTAGGCGAGGAAGCGCTTCGCCTCGTCGGCCGTCTTGCCCGAGAAATCCGGCCGCGCGTCGTAGCCCCAGGACCGCAGCCTGTCGCACGCCTCCGGCCATTTGCGCAGCAGCGGGTCGATCCGCAGGACGGCCGCGAAACGCGGGTCGCCGCCGGCCTGCGGCACCCGCTCCCAGAGTCCCCGCTCCTGATCGTCGAAGACCGGGTTGGTCATGGTGATGAGGTCCACGTTCGCCACCGTCATCACCTTGTCAATGTACTTATCGGGGTCCTGCCTGGCGAACCACTTGCGATACGGCTTGAGCGACTTCTCGTTGGGGTCCAGGCCCAGCCGTTCGAGGGTCGTGAGCACCCCGCGGCAGGCCTCGCCGATCGGCGTCCGCCCGACGAACAGGTGCTTCCAGATGTGGTCGGCCTGCTCCTGCTTGCTCATGGTCCAGAATTTGTCGTAGGGCAGTTTCGTCGCAGGCACGACGCGGAACACCTCGGCGATGAGGTAGTGATATGTCACCAGCTCGTCGATGCCCCAGAGCAGCAAAGCCCCCGGCGCGGGCGACGCACCGAACTTGGGCGGGTAGGAGTGGGTGTGCAGATCGCTCACCGGCTGGGACCAGACGGCCTTCGCGACGAATTGCTCGATGTTTTTGCGGCTCATGAAAGGGTCCTCCTGTCCCGTGGGAAAAATGGTCCACGCCGCGGCGGGCCCGGCATCCCGGCCCCCCGGGCTCTCATATCACACCCAGATCCCGCCCCACCTTGGCGAACTTCTCCAAGGCGAAGGCGATGTCCGCGTCATCCAGGGCTGCTGACACCTGGACCCGCACGCGCGCCGCGTCCTTGGGGACGACGGGGTAGGAGAAGCCGATCACGTAGACGCCCTCCGCCAGCATCGCCTCGGCCATGCGCGTCGCCAGGTGCGCGTCCCCCAGGATCACGGGGACGATGGGATGCTCGCCGGGCGCGATCCGGAAGCCACTTCGCGCCATCCCATCCCGGAAGCGCCGCGTGTTCCGCAGGAGGTGCGCCCGCAGGTCCGGCCGGGAGGCGACCAGCTCCAGGGCCTTCAGGGTGGTGGCGGCGACCACGGGGGGCAGCGTGTTCGAGAAAAGGTAGGGGCGGGAACGCTGCCGCAAATAGGCGATGATCTCCCTCCGTCCCGCGGTATACCCGCCCGAAGCGCCGCCGAGGGCCTTGCCGAACGTCCCCGTCAGGACGTCCACGCGGCCCATCACCCCGCAGTATTCGTGGGTCCCGCGCCCGTTCGGCCCGAGGAAGCCGACGGCGTGGGAGTCGTCCACCATCACCAGGGCCAGGTGTTTCTCGGCTAGGTCGCAGATCCCGGCTAACTTGGCGACGGTCCCGTCCATGGAGAAGACGCCGTCGGTGGCGATGAGGCGAAAGCGCGCGCCGCCCGACTCGCGGAGCCTCGCCTCGAGGTCGGCCATGTCGTGGTTCCTGTAGCGGAGACGCTGCGCCTTGCTGAGCCGGATTCCGTCGATGATGCTGGCATGGTTCAGCTCGTCGCTGATGACTGCATCCTGCTCGGTGAACAGCGTTTCGAAGAGCCCACCGTTGGCATCGAAGCACGAAGAGTACAGGATGGCATCCTCGACCCCGAGGAAGTCGGCGACGCGCCGCTCCAGCTCCCTGTGCAGTGTCTGGGTCCCGCAGATGAATCGCACGGAGGAGAGGCCATAGCCCCAGCGGGCGAGGGCCGCCTGCGCCGCCGCGATGAGGTCAGGGTGCCCGGAGAGGCCGAGGTAGTTGTTGGCGCACAGGTTTAGGACCTTCCGGCCGTCCTGCAGGACGATGTGGGCGCCCTGCGGCGAGGCGATGAACCGTTCGTCCTTGGACAGCCCGGCGGCGCGGATTTCCTCGAGCTGGCGTGCCAGGTGCTCGCGCATCGTGCCGAACATGGAGACTCTCCATCTGAGCTGGCGTCTGGAAGCCTCTTCAGAGGCGCGCCGAGGACCTCTCGGTCACAACCACTCCAGCAGCACCTTCCCGCAGTTCCCCGCCCGCATGACGCCGAAGGCCTCCCGGAACTTCTCGGCGGGGAAGCGGTGGGTCAGGACCGGCCTCACGTCCAGGCCGCTTTGCAGCATCATGGTCATCTTGTACCACGTCTCGTACATCTCGCGCCCGTAGATGCCCTTGAGGATGAGGCCCTTGAAGATAATGTCGTCCCAATTGATCCCGGCGTCGCCCGGGAGAATGCCGAGGAGGGCGATCCGCCCCCCGTGGGCCATGTTGGCCAGCATGTCGCGGAGGGCGGCGGGGTTGCCGGACATCTCCATCCCGACGTCGAAGCCCTCCAACATGCCCAACTCCCGCTGGACGTCCGGCAGCTTCTCGCGGCGGACGTCGACGACGCGGGTGGCGCCCAGCCGCTTGGCGAGGTCCAGCCGGTAGGGGTTGAGGTCGGTGGCGACGATGTGGCGCGCCCCCACGTGGCGGGCGATGGCGGCGGCCATGCAGCCGATCGGCCCGGCGCCGGTGATCAGGATGTCCTCGCCCACCAGGTCGAAGGAGAGGGCGGTGTGGGTGGCGTTGCCGAGAGGGTCGAAGTAGGCGAGGAGATCCAGGGGAATGTTGGGCGCCGCACCCCAGACATTGGCCGCGGGGATGCAGAGGTACTCGGCGAAGGCCCCCGCCCGGTTCACGCCCACGCCGGCCGTGTGGGCGCAGAGGTGCCGCCGCCCGGCCAGGCAGTTCCGGCAGAGCCCGCAGACGATGTGCCCCTCCCCGCTGACCACGTCCCCGGGCTTGAAGCTCCGCACATTGCTGCCGACGGCCGCCACCGTCCCCGCGAACTCGTGGCCGATCACCAGCGGGGTGCGAATGGTCCGTCGCGCCCAGTCGTTCCAGTCGTCGATGTGGACGTCGGTTCCACAGATCGCGGTCTTGTGGACCCGGATGAAGACGTCGTTGATGCCCGGCTCGGGGACGGGGACCTCCTCCAGCCAGAGGCCCGGCTCCGGCCGCGCCTTGACGATCGCCCGCATGGTCGCCATGGATTGGGCCTCCCGAGGGTCGCCGGCGCATTCCGCTTGGGACTTCCAAACGGGGAGGAGCATGGCTCAGGGCGGGCGCCGGTGTCAAGGGGAATGGTCCCGAGGTAGGCGGGGCCTGGCGAGCCTCACGACGCCAGATGGCGTGGCGCCAGGGCGGTGCCGAGGCCGATCACGATCAGGCCGACGCCGGCGATCGCGAATAGGACTTCGTAGCGCCCCACGTCCACCAGCCGTCCGAGGACCGCCGTGCCTGTCGCGATGCCCGTGAACAGGGTAAACGCGAAGAGGGAGAAGGCCTTGCCGCGGGCCGCCGGGCTGATCTCGGTGCCCCGGAACTGGAGGGTGGTGCGGAGGCCTACATAGCCAAGACCCAGGACGAGCATGCTTGCCGCGAACGCCAGCCAGGACCAGCGCGGGATGAGGGCGAGGTACGCCGCGCCCATCAGGACGCCGCCTGTCATGATGCCCGCGCCGAAGAGGGCGATGAGCAGGCCGACGCTGAACTGGTCGAGGCCATATCGCATGGTTGCGAAGGAGCCGAGGTAGGTGACCCCGCCCCAGAGAAGAAAACCCTCGAGGCAGACAGCGATATACACGAACTGCGCAGGACGGTCGCGGAGGAGATCGACGAAGCGGACGGCGCGCGCGGGGGCCGCCGGGGTCCCCTTCGTGTCCCGGGCATCGACCCGCCACATGAGGCTGACCGGGAAAAGTGCCAGGAGCCCGTAGGCGAGCAGCATGAGCCGCCACGAGACGAAGTAGGCAACGGTGCCGCCGACGGACGCGGAGAAGGCCAGCGCGGCCGAGGTGACGACGGAGAAGCGGCCAAGCACGACCTGGCGCCGTTCGTAGTCGACCGTATCGCCGATGAACACCAGGGTGAGCGGGATCACCGCCCCGGCGAAGGCCCCGGCCAGGAGGCGGGCGACGATGAACTGCCAGGTCGTAACCGAGAGGGCGGAGAGCACGGTGCAGACGCTGAACCCGACCCCGGCCGCGCGCACCACCGCGATCCGGCCCAGGCGGTCCGACAGCGGACCATAGAAGAGCTGCCCTGTGCCGTAGGCGAACGCATAGGTCGTCATGGCGAGCCCGACCGTCCCCGCCGTGGAATCGAGGGACAGAGAGATGGACGGCAGGACAGGCGCCAGGATGCGCACATCCACAAAGACCAGGAAGGCCAGGGCGAACAGCAGGACGAGTGGCGTCAAGGGAGTCGAGAATCCGTTGGGAACTCTGTGATCTCGAGCACATCCGGGGGCCACCAGCCCCGCGCGTTTCCGCACCGTTCTCGCCGGCTGCCGAGTATCCGGCCGCCCACGGGTCGTGTCAAGCCGAAACCCTTCGGGGACCTGTCGGGCCCCGGAACCAGGGGAGATGGAGCGAAGAGACAGGTCCCGGTTGTCTCCCGAGGATTCTTTGATCCAGCGAGACGTTGTGACCCAGTTTCTCGGCTAAGTTGCCTCAGAAGGCACACTTTTACCAACACCCCCTGCACGGTCCTGTCTTTGCTCCTTCCCCCTTCTGAGCCGCAAGTCATCGCCAGTTCGCAGCCGCCACAGGGAGGAACTGGGGCAGGGCCTCACCTGGTATCGGAATTGCCGTAGGCGGATGGTGGTTGGTTTCAGGAGTCGCCACCGCGAAACGGGGGGCGCGCGCTGTCAGAGCCTTGACCTAACCGGAGGGACCAGGAAATGACGGAACGGTTGACCCACGAGGTCCTCATCATGGGGGCGGGCCTGGCCGGGCTGCGGGCCGCGGTGGAGATCTCCCGCCGCCTGGATGGGAAGGCCGACATCGGCATCCTTTCCAAGGTCCAGCTCATGCGGGCCCACTCGGTGTGCGCCGAGGGCGGGACCGCCGCCGTGCTGCGAACGGAGGAGGGCGACTCCATCGAGCTCCACGCATGGGACACGGTGAAGGGCTCGGACTTCCTCGCGGATCAAGATGTCGCCTGGCGGTTCGTCAAGACCATCCCGAAGGAGATCCTCCAGTTGGACCACTGGGGCATCCCGTGGACCCGCGACGAACATGGCCGCATCGAGCAACGCCCCTTTGGCGGTCACTCCTATCCCCGGGCCACCCTGGCGGCCGACAAGACGGGCTTCTTCGAGATGCAGTGCCTGTACGACACCCTGCTGCGCTACCGGTGCTTTACCCGCTACGACGAGTTCTTCATCACCGACATCCTGGTCGAGGAGGGCCGCTTCGCCGGGCTGCTCGGGATCCACGCGCCGAGCGGGGAGACCGTGCTGCTCCAGGGCAAGGCGCTCCTCATTGCCACCGGCGGGGGCGGCACACTGTATGGCTTCACCACGTACTCCCAGACCGTGTCCGGGGACGGGATGGCCATGGCCTACCGGGCCGGCCTGCCCCTCGAGGACATGGAGTTCCTCCAGTTCCACCCCACCGGCCTGGTGCCGTCCGGCATCCTGATGACCGAAGCCTGCCGCGGGGAGGGCGGGTACCTGCGCAACGCCAAGGGCGAGCGCTTCATGGAGAAGTACGCCGCCTCCAAGATGGAGCTGGCCCCGCGCGACATGGTCTCGCGGGCCGAGATGACCGAGATTCTGGAAGGGCGGGGCTTCCCCCACCCGGACGGCCTGGACTACATCCACCTGGATCTCACCCACCTGGGCGCGGAGAAGATCAACACGCGGCTGCCGCTGATCCGCGAGGTGTGCATCAAGTTCATCGGGCTGGATCCCATCGAAAAGCCCATCCCCGTCCGGCCGGTGGCGCACTACTCCATGGGCGGAGTGGAGTGCAACATCACTGGCCTCACCCGCGTGCCGAACATCTGGGTGGCGGGGGAGGCCGCCTGCGTGTCGCTGCACGGCGCCAACCGGCTGGGCTCCAATTCCACCGCCGAGTGCCTGGTGTGGGGCGGGATCTGCGGCGAGGAGATCGTCAAGGCGCTCCCGGGACTCAAGGTCACGACCGCCTCGGAGGCCCGGGTGCAGGCGGCGCGCCGGCACGTGGAGGCGGTTGTCAACCGCACCGGCAACGAGAACCTCTACCAGGTGAAGCAGGAGCTTCGTGCCGCCATGGACAAGTACGTCGGGGTGTTCCGGAAGGAGCCGGAGCTGCATGAGGCGCTGGAGAAGATCGCGGAGATCCGGGAGCGCTCGAAGAGGGCGCCGGTGACCGACAAGGGCAAGGTGTACAACTCGAACCTGTTCCACGCCCTGGAGCTCGAGAACCTGATCGATTTGGCCGAGGTGACCGTGGTGGGGGCGCTGGCGCGGAAGGAATCGCGCGGCGCCCATGCGCGCCGCGACTTCCCCACGCGGGACGATGAGGGGTGGCTCAGGCATACCCTGGCCTTCCGCACGGAGGCCGGGCCGCGGCTCACGTACAAGCCGGTGACCATCAACACCTGGAAGCCGGTGGAACGGAAATACTGAGGGCGCGGCGGGGGGGCCGGCGCCGTCACGGACGGCCGGAACGGGAGGAGAAGGTCTCATGATCACGACCAAGCATCATCCGAATGGGTTGGGCATCTGGGGCTGGCTGGGGGGCGGGCGCTGGGGCTTCGAACGCTACCTGTACACCCTGCACCGCCTCACCGGTCTGGGGCTCCTGGCGTATTTCCTGATGCACATCGTCCTCACCACCTCTCGGAGCCTGGGGCCGGAGGCCTGGGCCAGGGCCATGAAGACGGTGGAGGGTCCGGCCTTCGTTCTGGGCGAGTACCTGGTGTTTGCGGCCTTCGCGCTGCACGCCCTCAACGGGGTCCGCCTGGTGCTGCTGGAGCTTGGGGTGGGCGTGGGCAAACCGATCGAGCCCGTCTATCCCTACCGCACCTCGGTCCACGTGCAGCGCCCGCTGGCGGTGGGCGCCATGCTCTTGGCGGCGGCGGTCGCGATCATCGGCGGCCTAGACTTCTTCATCCTGAAGTAGGAGGTCGAATCCCATGCGCGATCAGAAACTGTGGACGTGGCATGTGGCGGCGGGGGTGCTCGTCCTGGTGTTCCTCGGCCTGCACATGGTCATCATGCACCTGACCCGGACGGTGGGGATCGGCAACCCCGCCGGGGGTCACGCGGTGGATTGGGGGAACGTGGTGGCGCGGGGGAAGAGCCTGTTCTTCACGCTCACCTACATCCTCCTCTTGGGGGCGGCCCTGTTCCACGGCCTGTACGGTTTCAGGAACATCGTGTGCGAGCTGGGGCCCTCGGCGGGCCTCAAGAAGGCCATCAACGCCCTGCTGCTCGTCGGCGGCCTGGGCCTTTTCGGGCTGGGAACCTGGGCGGCCATCGCCAGCTTCCAGCTCGCCAGATCCCTGTAGGAGGAGGCCATGGCTGCCACGACACTCCGCGAGGTCGTTTTCCGGGTCCGCCGCTTCGATCCCGAGCGCGATCCGCGCCCCCATTATGAGGACTACCGCATCCCCGTCCAGTTCGGCCTGACGGTCCTGGACGGCCTGTGGAAGATCAAGGAGACCCAGTCGCCGAGCCTGACCTGGCGATCCTCCTGCCGGATGGGCATCTGCGGCTCCTGCGGCATGCTCATCAACGGCTCGCCGCGCCTGGCCTGCAACACCCAGGTCGCGGAGCTGGGCACGCCGATCGTCGCGGTGGCGCCGCTGCCGAACTTCGACATCATCCGCGACCTGGTCCCGGACCTCACCCCGATGTTTGCGACCCACCAGGATCTGCGGCCGTACATCATCCGCGAGGACAGGGACGAGCAGGAGAATCCCACGGGCGAGTTCCGCCAGACCCCGGAGGAGCTGGAGCACTATCTCCAGTTCAGCTACTGCATCAAGTGCGGGTGCTGCATGGCCGCCTGCCCCACCGTGGCGACCGATCCGGAGTACTCGGGGCCCATGCCGCTGGCCCAGGCGCACCGCTACAACGCCGACAATCGCGACGGGGGCTTCGAGAAGCGGAAGGGGGAGCTGGCGTTCGGCCGGGGGCCGTGGCGGTGCCACTACGCCGGAGAGTGCTCTCGGGTCTGTCCCAAGGGTGTGGATCCCGCCAAGGCGATCCAGTACATGAAGCGGGCCCTGGTGCTGGATTTCCTGCGTCTCAGGAAGAGGGGGTGCCCGGCCAAGCTGGCCGAGAAGCCCAAGGACGTGAAGCGACGGCCGGACATCCCGGAGGCCCCGAAGCCGACCGTCTAGGGCGCCGCATCGGCATCGGTCGTTCCCGGTTGCCTGAGTGCCGGATCGCCAGGTGGCCCGGTTGCCCCTGGAGTCTCTCCTCCGCCCGCCCCTTCTCGTAGTCCTTCCTTGTCTTGACCGGTCCTATGCATATCCGAAAGCCCCCGGGCGGTCAAGGCGGATCAGTATGGTTCGCACTCCCTCCCCAATGCGCGGCATTCCGGGTGGTCTCCTTTACATGATCTCCGGCGATTGCTATAAGTTCTCCCATGCCTGCCATTCCCCCGGCCTCCTCGGCGAAGAACCGGGATATCGCGGTCCTGGTGACGGCGCAGTTCAGCCTGGCTTTCGCCATCAACTTCATGACCGTGTTCCTCCCCTTCTACGTGCAGGCCATCAGCCCGCTGGACGAGGCGGCCACACTGCGGTGGACCGGAATGATCGTGGGGGTCTCCTCGGCCCTGGCCACGTTCGGCTCCACCTTCTGGGGAAATCTCACGGCCCGGTTCAGCCCCAAGGCGCTGTTCGAGCGCGGCGTCCTCTCGCATGCGATCCTCGTCGCCCTCATGGGATTCGTCACCGACCTGCGCGTCCTGCTGGGCATCCGGATCCTGCAGGGATTCCTGGGGGGCATCTCCACCATCGGGCTCATCATCGTGTCGGCCATCTCCACCGAGGAACAACTGGCGCGCCGGATGGGGCTGTACCAGTCCGCGCTCACCATGGGGCAGATCTTCGCCCCGCCCTTGGGCGCCATGGCCGCGGCCGCCTTCGGCTTCCGGGGGGCGTTCCTGGCCTCCAGCCTGATGATCCTCGCGGTCTTCGTCTTTGCCCTGCTGGGCCTCGGCCACGTGCCGCCCCTGCCCCGCAGGTCCGCCGCCGACGAGGTCCCCCGCCGGCAACGCTGGCTGGCCTGGGGAGTGGCCGTGGCCGGTACGGTGCACATCGTCTTCCTGCCCAGCGTCCTGCCGACGATCCTCCGGGACTTCAACGTCCCGGAGGGCGGCCAGCTGGTCATGGCCGGACTCGTTGTGTTCGCGTACGGCGCGTCGGCCGCGGCCGGCTCCTACGGCTTCAGCCGGCTGACGGAGCGCATCCCCATCCGGCGTCTGGTGCTGGCCTGCGCGCTGGGCGCCTCGGTCTTTCAGGTCCTCCAGATCCTCGGCATCGAGCCGGTGACCTTCACCCTGATCCGGATGCTGCAGACCGCTTTGGCCGCCGGGATCTTCCCCCTTATCCTGGTAGAGGTGGCCTCCCGGAGCCACGGCGGGAGCATCGGCTTCATCAACACGGCGCGGTTTGCCGGCAACGCGGCCGGCCCGGTGATCGCCACCTTCGTCCTGGCGAATTCGAATCTGCTGACTCTCTACCTCGTCCTGGGCGCGGGCCTCGCGGCGGCGGCGGCCTGCCACCATCTCGGCCAGGCAAGAAATCGCTAGGGATTTCTCATCTGGTGCGGTAGGGTAATAATAGTGTGAGCAGCGGCGGAGGGCTGAGCCGGGCGGCCTCGTTCGTGACGCATGCAAGGAGGAGTCATGGCAGGAAGCTCGCGACAACACCGCGGCGAAAAGCGACGGAAGGAACTGGCGCGCAAAGCGCGGCAGGAAGAAAAACGTCAGCGGCGGGCGGAAAAGAAAACCGGCGGCGCGGGCGGTGGGCCGCCCATTGACTGGGAGGCGGGCGAGACCGGAACGCCGCCCGCTGGCGACGTTGGATCGGGACCGACTCCCGGTGGCCCAAAGGACGTGGAGCCTTCGTAGCTCTTAATCTCCAGACGAGCCTGTTCGCCGAAAGCGAATGCGTCCCGGTCCTGCATCGTCGTGCCTGCTGACTTCACGCCTCTCCCGTCGGCCCCGCCTCGGTCGCACCACGCACGGGACGTCAGCCTGCACCCTTAGCCTCCAGGTCCCCTCCTCGCTGGCTGGGATCAGGGCCGCTCCTCGAAGCGCGCCCCGGGACGGCGCATCCACCAGAAGGTCAGCGCCAGGACGCACAGGAGTCCCAGCCCCCCACCCGCCGCGAAGGCCGCGGACACCCCGAACATCTCAGCGATGGATCCGACAAGGAACGAGCCGATGGGAGTGACGCCGACGAAAACAAACGCATAGATGCTCATGACGCGGCCGCGCAGCGTGTCCGGAACCGTGACCTGGATGGTCGAATTGCAGCTGGCTAAGAACACGATCTGGGAGAATCCCACGATCGCCAAGGCCACGGCCGCCGGCCAATAGTGGTGGAGCGCCGCCAGCGAGAGAGTCGTGGCCGACGTGACGAGCCCCGCCGCGACCAGGGCGGTGAGTCGCGGCCGGCGACTGCCCAGGGTGGCAAGCGCGAGGGCGCCGGCCACGGCGCCCAGGCCCAGCGCCGACATGAGGAGTCCGAAGCCCTGCGCGCCCAGGCCGAGGACGTCGCGGGCCAGGAGGGGCACCAGGACGTTGTAGTTGAGCACGAGCAGGCTCACGGCGGACAGGAGGCCCAGAATCAGCAACACCAGGGGGGTCCCCAGGGCGTAGAGGACTCCCGTCTTGATGTCCTGGAGCACCGAACTGCCCGCCCGAGGATGGGGCAAGCCCTCGGCCTGCATGCCGAAGAGCGCGACGATGACGGCCAGGAAGCTCACGCCGTTCAGGAAGAACGCGGGCCCCACGCCGTAACGGGCCACCAGGAGTCCGGCAGCGGCGGGGCCGACGATGCGGGCCCCGTTGAACATCGCGGAGTTGAGCGCGATGGCGTTCATGAGGTCGTCCCTGCCCACCATCTCGACGATGAAGGACTGCCGCGTGGGCATGTCGAGGGAGTTGGCGAAGCCGTAGAGGCAGGCCAGCACCGCCACGTGCCAGTACTGCACGTGTCCGGTCCATGCCAGGGCCGAGAGGACGAACGCCTGCAGCATGAGGGCCGTCTGGGTGCCGATGATGAGCCGGCGCTTCGGGACCCGGTCGGCGATCACGCCGGCCACGAACGAGAAGAGCAGCACGGGCCCGAACTGCAGGGTGCCGATGAGCCCGAGCTTGAAGGGGGAGTTCGTCAGCTCGAGGACCAGCCACGCCTGTCCGACGCTCTGCATCCAGGTGCCGACGAGCGAGATCAGTTGCCCCGAGAAGAACAGGCGGAAGTCCCGATGATTGAGGGCGCGCAAACCACTTGGAAAGGCCATCGGCTCTCTGTGTGTCCCTACAGCGGGTTTCGGCGGCGACGAGGGCGGTGGCCGCCAGCTCCATCCCCCTCGGGAGGACTCGTCACCGGGCAGAGATCCAGGCGTCAACGATGCTCCAGATGAACACGGCCAGCAGGGCGAGCAGGACGCCCAGGCTCGCCAGAGGGTGGGGCAGAAGGCCGATCATGAAGTCCTGGGCCGAGATCAGATTCCCCAGGGCCCAGGTCGCCGCAACCGCGGCGATCAGGAAGGCGGCCCCTTTCCCCCACGCGTGCAGGTAAAACTGTCCGAGCCCCGGGAACACGCCGGACAGGATGAGAGCGATCCACTGATGGCGCCTGGCCATGATCATTCCCTCCGCTCGCAACGGGGCCCGTTCCCGCCTTGGCGCACCGGGTACCCAGCGCCGGCGCTGGGTGTCCTTGGCGGTTGGGGAGTTCGGATCGCAATCGGGTCGTCAGTGCGACAAGGAGAGGGGATTGAAATCCGTTTCGTAGTCGTATACGTCCACCCCCTCCTGCCGCTTGAGAAAGCTCACCACCCAGTACGTCACCGGGGTTGCGGCGGCCTCGTAGACCGACTTCGCCAGCCACTGGGTCACAATCGCAGAGGCCAGCCCCGCCAGCGGAATCGTCCCGACAAAGGCCAGGCTGATGAACACCAGCGAGTCCAACGCCTGCCCGACCAGGGTGGACCCGATGGTGCGCGTCCACAGCCACCGCCCCCGCGTGGCGATCTTCATCTTGGCGAGGACGAATGAGTTGGCGAACTCCCCCATGAGGTAGGCGAGGAAAGAGGCGGCCAGAAGGCGAGGCGTGTACCCCAGGATTCGCTCGTAGGCGGCCTGGCCATCCCAGAAGGAGGCGGCGGGCAACACCTGGCCGAGCCAGATGGCGATCACGGTGACGAGGTTGCACAGGAAGCCCAGCCAGATCGTGAGGCGCGCCTGGCGGTAGCCGTACACCTCGGTCAGCACGTCGCCGGCGATGTAGCTGATGGGGAAGATGATGATCGCGGCCGGCACGACGAGTCCGAACACGTGGACCAGCTTGACCGCGGTGATATTGGCCGTGATGAGGCAGGTGATGAAGATGGCGACGAGGGCCACAAAGTACTGGGAGAATCTCGCGCGCGCCGGTGCCGGCCACGTTCCTGGTGCAGACATTCTTGTCCGCCTCTTTCCCAATGCCAAGAGTCTATGTGAGTCCCGCCGTTCCGTCTAGTGTGCCGTCCCAGAAATTCACGGCAAAAATCGGCGGCCCCGGGGGCACCCCGAACGCGTCGGGCCACACCCAACCCGCCAGGTTGGGTACCCGGCCAGCCGGTGGGGCACCCATTGCGACTATTGCCTGCAATGGGTCGTCGCCGTGGGCGCAGAGGCAGCACTTGCCTCCATGGCATCCATCCCACGGCGCGACGCGCCCGCACCCAGCGTCTGCGCTGGGTACCCGGGCGGCGGCGCCTGAGCAAGGCTGGCCGGTCCTCGACGAGGCCCGGCGCCCTGAGAGGTGGCCCCGGGGCCGCCCGCACTGTTCAGCGAATTTCTGGGACAGAACACACTAGGCGGACAGGGACTATCATCAAGAGGATCGCAGGGGCAGGAAGAAATCCCGCCTCACAAGGGATCCAACCTATTCTTGCGAAGTCCGCTTGTCCTCTAGCTGGCGCGCAGGTAACGGCCGAAGTGCTCCAGCGTGCGACGCCAGGCGTCGTTGGCGGCATCGCGGCGGTACGCCTCCGGTCGCTCGTTGTTGAAGAAGGCGTGGCCGGCACCCGGGTAGACGATGACTTCAGCCTCGCGTCCTCGCTTTGGCTGGTTCTCGGCGAAGGACTTCGCGTCCGGGACGGAGAAGAACTGCTCGTTCCCGCCGAAGAAGATCAGCCCCGGCGCGGTGATTTTGTCGAGCGGGGCTGCGCCCGCGGGGGGAAACCCGTAGAATGCGATGTAGGCATCCATCCGGGTCGCCCCCTCGGCCTCCCGGAGATACCGGACCGCCTCGGCAATCTCCTGGGCCGCAAAGCGGCCCGCGACGTCCTTGATGTGGGGAACGAGCCCCACCATTCCTGGAGGACGATGATTCCCGGCTTCCCCTTGTCCGGTCGGGCGAGATGCCCATTGGCCTGTCCGACCGCTGAGGAAAATGTCACGCTCGTGGTAGTCGGCATGGGTTCCCCCTCCCCGTTCGTTACTTCCAGCCCATTTGCTCCCGCAAGGATGTGATGTGGGCGACGTGATGCCGCCCGTGAAATGCGTAGGTCTGAAGGGCCCGGTCCAGGGTCACCACCTGGGAGTCCGGCCGCCGGAAGGTGCGGGCGAAATCCCCCGGCGCCAGGGAGCGCAGCAACAGCACCCAGCGCTGGTGGAGCGCACCCAGGAGGTCGAGCGACGGCCCCACGGGCGCCGTTCGCGCATCAAAGAGCTCGGCCCAGGCGGCGGCGTCATAGCCCTTGATCGTCGGCTCGGATTCGGTCAGGGCCAGCCGAAACCGCACGTACACGTGCACATGGCTGTCCGGCATGTGATGCACGACCTGGCGGAGGGTCCAGCCGCCGGGGCGGTACGGGGTGTCGAGCTGTTCCGGCGCGAGGCCGGCCACCGCCGCGCGGAGCGCCCCGGGCGCCGCGGCGATCTCCTCGATCCATCGCTGTCGTTTCTCCGGCGTGACGTTGGGGTCCTCCACGAACTTTCCGATGGGATATTGGAGATCAGCCATGGAGTCGTCTCCTCTGGAAATTCGTCCGCCCACATCACGATCGGGCAGTCCGCCGCCGGCCTGCGCCGATTTATCGCGCCATGCTACCCCATTAGGGCGAGCAGTGACAATATCGCTCCGGCCGCGCATCCGTAAAGCGACTAAAGAAGCAATGTCCCCTAACCGTGTCAACGCCTGCCCTCGAGTCATTCGTATCGGCGAAGGATATCCCAGTATGCGCCGCGATATCCTTTCTTGATGGCATCCACCAGCCGTTGATTGGCATTGTAGTTGTAGTTCCTGTCGGGTCTTGCCGGATCAAAGAAGAGGAAACGCCTGTCGTCCCCGATGAGCTGATCGAGCAGCTCGAAAACGTGGGGGGCGATTCCCGGTTCAAGGAAGAAGAGAGGCTCTAGCGGGCCATCGCCGCCGACGCGACCCTCTCTCAGCTTCTCCTGCATCACCACATCGGCAAGTTCTGTTCCCGGGTAGACTCGCACGCCCACGGCTAGGCCCACGCGATCTGGTTCGGCGCTCCTCATCAGCTCTATCGTGCGAATGATGCTGTCTCGCGACTCCCCCGGTGAGCCGAGCAAGAGGTCGAGCATCACCGCTATGCCCTCTTCTTTGCATGAATGAGTGGCATTCAAGATGTCAGGCGGCGTGAAATCCCGCTTCAGCCGTCGCAAGATTTCCTCATCGCCGCTGTCCACCCCGAAGTTGATTCCCACGCATCCGGCGCGGTGCATCAGCCTGGCAAGTTCCGGGGAGAAGGGAACCGGCGCGCAATAGGCGTACCACCGCAATTTGTCGCCGAGATGGCGGCGAACAATCTTCCTGCACACTTCGGAGGCGTGCCGCTCGGGTATATTGAATTCACTGTCGCAGGTGTGGATGTGGTCGATCCCTTGCGCGAGCAGTCTCTCCAGCTCATCAACGACAGCCTCCGGCGGTCGAGTTTGCGTTTTTTTGCCCTTCGCAATCGGGTCCGCGCAGTAGACACACGCGCGGGGGCAGCCGCGCTTGGTCTCAATACCCGCTTGGCCTCCCTCGCGCAGGTAGCGCGCGTTGTCAATCCAGCTTCGGCTCATCGGCGGAAGATTTGCCAGAGGCGGGGCTACGGCCGGGTTGCGATGGCAGTTGCCGTTGTCACGCCACACGAGGTTCGGCAGGCTCAGCCATTCCCGCTTCGCTTCCATCCTGTTGGCGAGCTTGACGAGGGCAAATTCCCCGTCCGCCCATACTCCGGCATCGGCCGCGCAGAGCTGAAGCACTTGCTCGGGCATGACCGAAAATCCAACGCCCCCGACTACTATCAGGGCATCCGTATGCCTGCGGATCGTATTCACGATCTCGGCAAACTCAGGAAGAAACGACTGGTGGCTGGTGAACGCGGAGTCGTCCGAGTTGCGCAGGGTGACCCCAACCAGGGCAAAGCTGGTCTTCTCGAAAAAGGTCGCTATCGCAGAGCCCCAATCATCCGCCCAGCAAAGGTCGAGCACTTCGACCTGATGCCCCGCCGCGTTGACCGCCTCGGCCACATACTCAAGGCCGATCGGCGCGATCGGAGGCTTTATCCGGTTCGTATTCACCAGCGCGACGCGCATGAGCCATCCTCTATCCGAACCATTGCGCAGAAGGCGGGAAGCGAAGTGTCATGTTGCCTGTTGAGGCACGGTGCTTACGAGGGTTTCACCGAGCGCACCCTCTGGATTCCGGACAGCCTACCGCGTGCTTGATGATGACAGCACGCACGACGGTTGCGCGAAGGGACACCGACTGAATGGGCCAGACGGTATCACCAGCTACGCGTGAGTCAAGTTGAAAAAAAGTGGATACGAGAGGTCATCGGGGAGGGGGTTCGGCCCATGGCGGGAAGCTTGGCTCTGGGCGCGGCGGGAGCACAGAACGATCGCGATAACCGCGCTACGTCCCGCATTACAAAGCAACGCCGATAACTACGTCCCTTCTATCTTCCGTTCTCCTACAAGGGAGAACCTGCAGAGCGGGGACCTGTCTCGACATCCAGGGAACGGTCGCCTTTCTTCTTTTCGGGGACGTCAGGCACCTGACCTAGCCGCGACCTCTCGTGAGCCATTAGGGTGGAACTCTCAGACCACCGTCTCCTCTTCTCTTCCCCTCCCGTGCTCACCTTGCGAGGCAAAATAGAATACGCGGTACCCGCTACTTGTCCACTTCCCTAATTGGTCGCGCCCTCTTCGCTACCGGGCCCTTGTCTCCCTTCTCAGGTATTATGCTGAAGACAGTTCCCTTCATGGCTTCGAAGTCCTCCAATGAGGTCTTGGGGATAACCTGGGAAAAATGAAGGAAGGCTGTCTGGCCACTACTGTCTAGGAACTCCAGGAATCCGTATCCTTTGCCTTGAACGATGTGGTAAAGTCGAGCATTAGTCCTCTCATGAGAGAACTCAAAAGCCAACTCCTGATAATGCTCCGCATGCCTAGTACCCTCCGACAAGCATTTCCGGCCAAGATTGTAATATTTCCGTGCTTCCTCGGATTGGTTGGCTTCCAGCAAAGCGTCTGCCAAGTAATGGCACGCCGCCTCCACGCTCCTCTTTTCCTTTGCGCGTCTGGGGTTCCTAACGATGGTCCTTTCAAAGTAGGGTCTTGCACGCTCAAGACCATCCACATTCAGATACCTGATCGCTAAATCCAGGCAGACTTCCCGTAGTGTATCCTGAGCCCGCAGGTCGTCTTTGCCCAGTTCAGCTGCTTTCACAGCATATTGGTAGGCTTCTTCCAGCTTCGTAAGACACTCCTCTTTGCGTTGGTCCCTCAGTAAGCTCTCCGCCCATCTGCGCGAATTATCTGCCAGTGAAGTATAGCAAACTATCTCATGTCGTCTGCGCGGAACATCGAACGCTCCCTCCTTAAGCGCGCTTGTGAGTAGCTTGTGTGCGCTTTCATGGTTTCCACGCCTCTTCTCGACCTCTCCGAGAGCTCCCAGGATTGGGGCATCATTTGGCGCCAATTCCAGTGCCTTCTTCAAACACTCGTATGCCCGATCGTACCTTTGTCTCCTCTTTTCGATGTTCCCCCAGACGAACCATAGGCGCGAGTCGTGAGGGTTCAAGCGGGTCGCCTTCTTCATCAACTCATCTGCCTTCTCGTAAAAACCCGCCTCACTCTCGACTGTAGCCCAATTCCGGTAGATAGCAGGAAAGTGAGGAGCTGTCTGTGCGGCTCTATTGAAAGCCTCGACAGCCCCATCATAGTCACCTGCCTGATACTTCTGGTAGCCTGTGATTGCCCAAGTCGCGGCGACCTTTTCCTCTTCGGTGTCTGCGCCCATATCTCTTAAAGAGTACCGATATTGCTTACCTGCTCGCTCTGCCTCCTCGATCAGATTCCATACCATTTCGATTCTGCTCTTGATCGGTCGAAAGATCTGCGGATGAGCCTGCAGTCTGGAATATATATACTCACGAGTTAAGGGTAGCAATTCGTATCTTGTCTCGATGGTGCCATCTGCCTTTGTCTGTTGCGTCGGAACCACTAGAGACGCGATGCTAAGATCTCTCAGGGCAGCATCAAGTTCTTCAACTGCAAGATTTGATGCGTGGGAAAGTACACCTCTTACAAGCGGTTTCCCATAAGCGGCGAGGGCGTAAAGAACTAGTCGAGCGTTTTCGGAAAGAAGGGAGTCGAAGACATGAGCAAAACAGAATTTGGCAACATCTCCGGTCGACGAGGTCAAGTCTCCCAGTGCCACATTGATGTCTTTGCCTAGAGCCACCTGGCCAACGACCCATTTGATTGCCAGCGGATATCTCGACATTCGATCAACATACGGGGCGAGAACCTCATCAGGCAACACCGCTAGGCTGATAGCCCCTTTTTCGCGAGCCACAGTGCGTAGGAGAGTTGTTGCATCGGCAGTCTTCATTTCCTTAAGGGGATATCTTCTCTCGACCTCTCCAAGGCCGAGTCGGCTGGTGATTAGTACCTTGTTAGGAGGCGGGCAATCCTTTATGAATTCAATTACTCGCTCATCCTGAACTGTCTCCAGATTATCTACGACCAGTAGAATTCCCTTGTCTCACGCTCGAAGAATGAGGTTGACGTTCTCCTCCTTGTGTTCTGACGCCGCGCTCAGATGCTCGGTCCAACCAAAGGTACCAAGGATACTATCTAGCATCCCTTCGTAATTGCGAAGTGAGGGCTCAATTGGCTCGATTCCGGTGACTGTGAGCCGCTCCTCTTTAGCACTTACCCACACTATAGCGTCAAAGGGTAGAACGTTCTTACTTAGTAAGCTGTAGCATGCCTGATGTGCTAGAGCGGTTTTTCCAACGCCTCCCGCACCCGAGATGGTTATGACTCGGTGCAGCTCGCCGAGTAGCAGTTGAATTACCCTGGCGAGATCCTCCTTGCGGCCGATAAACCCGCCGTCGGGGTCGTAATCTCCAGGAGGAAGATTGGTGGTATGACGGAAGCAGGGTTGATCTTCGTATATAAAGAAATTGGGAGGAATCTGGATCACGGCTTCATCCGGATTGGTCCGAATACACTCGTGGACTGTTTTCAGGTCAGAGACCCCAGAACCCAGAAGAGGCAGAAGGCGGGTGGCCGATTCGATCAATAGATCGAGGTCGATGGCCGAAAATGTGCGCTTTACATGCGCAATCTTGCAGCGGATGTCGTAGATGGCGCCTAAGACTTGGCGAAAGTCATCTATCGAAATCACATGATCGGGAATGAAGCGAGTGCTGATACTACGTTGACAGGCGATCTCCATAATATCGGGGATATCGGTTTCGTCCAGGAAAATCATCGGATCCTCAGTCTCCCTCGATGACATCAATGGGGACTTGTCTTGGATCTTCTTCCATATCCCTTGCGGAATGTGCGAGGGCCAGTCCTTCCCGAAAAAGTTCAACAGGCCGGCTCCAACCCACGCTCGTAGAGATTCCTCCAACCGTGAATAAATCGTGTACCCCACATCTTTTCTTGTGATTTGCATAGCTTATCTCTCCAAAGAGGATCGCCAGCGCAGCAGCTGCGCGTGACGCAATGGATCCAAATCTTGCATTTCCCCTGGCCTATTGGGAAGTGTCTTGCCGAATAGACGGCATTGAGCCGTGGGTTCCAGACTGAGTAAGACACAACGGCCCTTTGGGTCGTTCATCCCCAAAGGGCCGATGAGGGCATACTGCCTGACGGGGGGATTCTTCCGCGTGCCGGCTCCCATGATCCCACCTCGCTATTTTTCCAAAGAAAGCCGTCGAGGTGCGCTGACGGTATCACGCCCGACGGCGGTGTCAAGAGCAATAAGAGACGAATCAAATGCGGAATGCGGAGTGTGGAATGGGGAATGGAAGGGTCGAGAGCCGGGAGCCGAGAGTGCAGAGATGAGCAGAGGTGCTGGGGAGCATGGGGGCGGCGGGGAAACGGTGAACCGGTGAACCGGGGAATCGGAGATAAGGCGATAGGGGGACAGGGGGGCAAGGGGCGGGGGGGACGGGGAGACGGAGAACCTGAGAAACGGGGAAACGGGGAGACGGAGAAACGGAGAAGCGGAGACGAGGAGGCAAGCGGAGGAGGCGACAAAAGGCCAGGCCCCGTCGTGCTGCTGATCAGGGGTTGCCAACCAGCCCCTGGAGCAGCCGCGCCCGCAGACCCATCAGGGTAAGCCCCACCACTTCCTTGCGGGTTTCATCATAGCGGACTACGACCCCCTCGCCGATGTCAACTCCCACGGCCGGTCGGGCCTCTCCGACAGAGAGATAGAGGACATCGGCCTCCTCATCGTAATCCCAACTGATTGCGGCCGGCTTTTCGAGGATTCTCAACGCCTCCATATTGTCTCCCTCGCGCCTGACGGTCTGGTCGTCAGGTATGCAGTTAGGACGAACCCCTCCTTGGGGGTCATCTCTCGATACGCCACCACCATGAACTTGCGGGTCAAAGGTGTGTCGGGATAGAGACGAATCGCGAGCAATTCACCAAAGTCACCTTGCTGGATCATGTCCGGTTCCGCCAGGGCTTCCAGAACATGCTCCCGCTGACTCTCC
>Ga0315280_10004002_pt1 | contig 22115 bp, 24 predicted proteins | sample YL17G06_40_MG_FD_203697 | JGI IMG/M metagenome (GOLD analysis project Ga0315280, IMG submission 203697) | Sediment microbial communities from Yellowstone Lake, YNP, Wyoming, USA - YL17G06_40 | ecosystem: Environmental > Aquatic > Freshwater > Lake > Sediment | place: USA: Wyoming | collected...
TCTCCCTGTCCAGGGTGATGAGGGCTACGTTTGCGAGGTCATCCACGGGCCTCCTCCTGAGTTCACCGTAGATGGGGGCGAGCATGTCCTTGAACGTCGACTCGCTCATCAGGACGAGCTGGTAAGGCGGCCTCCTCGCGACGTCCTCGGTCCCCGTCAGGACGCTGAGTAGGTACTCGTTATAGCGTCCCGTCGCTATGGCGAAGTTCTTATCGTCCAGGGTAACCGGCTCCGCGACCTGGAAGTTGAAGTAGAGCTTCTTGAAATCCATCAGGTCGCCGTAGGGCTTGTAGGTCTCGAAGCTGACAGTCGCGGTCTCCCCCTCCGGGAACATGGTCGCGTTCGTCGATGCGGCCTCGATGTGTATCTTACCGTTCTCGAGGCTGATGGCGCCTGACGCCTCCTTGAGTAGGTCGGAGTCGTCCGGGAGAACCAGAAGTATCGAAGTGATCGTCCCGTTCGAGGCGGACGAGTTGAGGTCTATCTTCATCCTGATGAGGTGGTCGACTCTCTCGACGCCGTCGATCTTGCCGAAGAGCTGGTCCGCCTCGTATATCCTTGTCACCGTCACGTTTTTCTCGGCGGCCGTGCAGGTGACGTCGACATTCGCCGCCCTCAGAGTTGAGTCGAGGAGGGATACGCCGACGGCGTCGGCGCCCTGCAGGATCCCCGAGAACAGCGTCGCGGCGAGGACGACGCTCATGAAGAGGGCTAAGAATAGGCCTCGTCCACGTACTATCCTCTTAGCCGCGTAGCTGATCATCCTTATCCCTTCCTAGAGGGGGAGTTTAAAAAAACTTGTCATGGTAAGGGTTCTAGGCTTAGACGATGGGGTTGACGACATCGTATAAAACGGCGCCGCGCACTCTCCTTCCGCTTTATACGAAGCTTTATAACTTATTATCTGCCTTCAACTGGAGTGATCAAAATGATACCCCTCGTCGGCCAGCTCCTGCAGCAGGACAGCGAGCTCGGGATGATCATTCAGACCATCTTCAGCCTCGCCTTCATCGTCTACATCTTCTATGCCCAGCGGATCCAGACCCTTCAGATGCTCAGGCAGGTCGAGATCACTCTGCGCAAGGTGAAGTCGATCAGGGACGAGGGGAGAGAGACGGCGATAAAGACCATCAACGATCTCGGGAAACCCGGGAAGGACATCTCGGCCGAGGTCGACAGGTTCATGGACCACTTCGTCATATCGCCCATCGACATGGACCCAGCCGGCGTCGTGGGGAAGCTGAAACAGATACTCGACACACGCGAAGACGTCTGGGAGTACGAGGTGAAGAACGTCGCGCCGAACGCCTCAGAGAACGAGAGGAACAACATCGAGAACCTCCTCGAGGCATCGATGGCGCTGAACATCTACTACAAGGTCGTCAGGCACTACTACCTGCTCGGGAAGAAGACCATGAACATCTACGTCATAATGCAGATCCACATGGTCCTGCCCCTGTTGATGATGGAGATCGAGGCGTACGCCTCTGCTCTGCAGGCCTTCCAGGAGGGGATGCCCGTAGGCGACTCCGTGGGCGCCATCGTCGCAGGGAAGCTGATGCACGGCTACCCGAACAAGGAGGTGGCGAAGGAGACGGTCGCGGCGGAGGTGCCCTTCGAGGGCAGGACACTCATAGTGCTGAAGGCGAGAGGCCCGGGCGGCTCAGTAGGCGAGCCCGGCGAGGCCATCAAGAACATCCTCGACAAGAAGAAGGGAAAGGTCAAGATCATAATCACCGTCGACGCCGCGGGCAAGCTTGAGGGCGAGGCGGTGGGCTCCGTGGCGGAGGGCGTCGGCGCCGCCATAGGCGGCCCCGGAGTCGACAAGTACCAGATGGAGGAGACGGCGAAGAAGTACAACGTCCCCCTACACGCCGTCGCCATTAAGGAGGGGATAGAGCACGTTGTGTCTCCCCTCGTTGACCCCCTCTTCGACGGGGTGGACAAGGCCGTGGAGGCGGTGAAGCGGACAGTGCTGAACTACACGCAAGAAGGCGACACGGTGTTGGTCGCCGGCATAGGGAACACGGTGGGGGTGGCTCAGTAAATGGGCGAGAGTGCCGGTGACCGCGGAGCCCAGATGACGAGCATGAACCAGTCTTGGATCGGCCTCGTCGCGATACTGATAGTCGGCGTCCTAGCCCTCATCAGCCTCTACATGGGCTTCCAGAACTACGGCACGGATAACCAGGACATCGCCTACATGTACATGCTCATCGGCGCGGCAGGGTTCGCGGCCATAGGCTACATGTTCTTCAGGACCAAGGCGGTCACGGCGCAGCAGAAGACGGACGTGACCAAGGTGAGCGTCGTCACGACCCTGGAGTGCCCGAAGTGTAACCTGAAAAGGGTGAGGGACTTCCAGCGCGGCGACTACGTCTTCAAGGACGACGAGCCATGCACCCGCTGCGACGGCAAGATGATGATAACCCGCATCGCCCAGAAGAAGGAAGAGGCGGGGAAGAAGAAGCCTAGCGAGTTGTGACCTCGCAGCCGTCCGACTTCACTACGACGGTGTGCTCGGCCTGAGCCACAGTCGCGTTGCTTTTCTCCACCAGCTGGGGGTAGCCGGCGACGCTCCTGGAGCTCAGCAGCTCGTTGAACGCCCTCACCCCCTCCGGCCCGGGGAACTTCCTCAGCACCCAACGGCTCGCGAATGGCAGCGTCCTGTACTCGGACTGGATGAACCTGAGCATCTCCTTCGACTGGTCCGAGACGCCCCTCTTCTTGTCGAACCTGTAGATGTTGCTCGGGGCGCCGTCACGGACCTCGCCGGCGGCGTTCGGAGGCACGGTGAAGGGTTCTATGGCGTACACCTCGTCCTCCTCGAGGGCGTGGTTGTCTAGGCCGCCGACGTTGGGTATCGACCTCCCTGCGTGGATGATGAACCTCGCCAGCTTGTGCCCGGTCAGGTTCCTGATGGGCTTGAGGCCCCTGCCTTTGATCGTCTGCTCTATCGCCGCCCCGATGACGGATGCCCTGACGCCCGCCCTGACGTTCCTAATCGCCTCCTCGAGGGCCGCCTCCGCGGCGTCCACGTAGTACTGGAGCTCCGGGTTTAGGCAGACGGTGACGGCGGTGTCCGCGATGTACCCCTCGACGTGGACGCCTATGTCGACCTTCACGAGGGAGTTCTCCGGGACGGTGGAGCCGTCCGTGACCGTGGCGGTGTAGTGGGCGGCGACCCTGTTTATGTCGACGTTGCATGGGAAGGCGGGTCTGCCGCCGAGCTCAGCCGTCATCCTCTCCACCCTGTCGCAGATGTCGATGATCTTGACGCCGGGCTTCACCTCTCCGCGTATCCTGGTCCTGACCGAGGATGCGATCCTGCCCGCCTCCCTCAGTGCGTCAATCGGCTCCGAGCCAAAGCACCCCCAAAGGCATCTATGGCTCGGAAAGAAAAAGGGTTGCCCTCGCCGGATTACTTGACTATGAGCACTGGCTTTGTGCAGGAGTCGACGACTCGGCGGCTCGTGCTTCCGAGAATCCATCCGGAGATGCCTCCGAGGCCACGGCTCCCTATAACGATGAGGTCGACGTCGTTCTTGTCGGCCTGCTCGACGATGGTCGCCGAGGGTCGACCCTCGATGAGGATGGTCTCGAACTTGAGGTCCGGGAACTCCTCCTTGATGTGTGTGACGGCCTCGTCCAGGGACTTCCTGTACATATCCTTCATCCGGTCCTGGTATTCGCCGAAGTCCTGGGCGGCTGTTATCGGCGCGGCTCCGAAGCCCTCGTCCGGGAAGATGGGCAGCGTTACCTTAGGCACTACGGTCAGGATGTACAGTGTCCCCTTCCTGACATCGGCGATGTCTACGGCGTACTCCAGAGCGTGCTTTGCGTGATCAGAGCCATCGTATGCTACGAGGATCTTCTTGAACATGACACCCAGGATCAACCTTGGGGAAGGGCGCTTATAAATCCAGCCAGACTGGATGAAAAAAGGATTATCAGGGGAATTTCATGGCGTCCTGCCGAGGGTCTGGAGCTGCTTGAGGGGACCGTACCTCTTGACAATGTTCGCCCACTCATCAGCGTCGTAGAAGCTGCAGAGTCCCTTCCCGAAAGCCTTGGCGACCTCGACGCAGAAGCGGGCGGCCTCCTCGATGTCTGTGAGGTGGCTGGCGCCCGTCGCGCAGCCCGGCACGGCTGTCTCGGTGGTGATGGCGACGCCCACGACCGGCGCGTCCGTTGCTATGCATGGCTGCATAATGCTGTTGATGTGGTCTAGGTCGTTACCGTAGGGGGTGATGTCCTGTGTGGTTATGGGGCATACCCTCGCGATGCGTCCAGTTACTATCTCCATGATGGTGACGAGGTCGTCGCTCACCTTCAGCAGCCAGCCCTCTTTCGCCGTCGGGGTTATGGCGAAGCCCCTCCACTTGGCGACCCTGTTCCCCTTCGTGGTGTCGACGCTGAGGACCGCGTCCATGTCCTCGTCGACCTCCTCGCGGTTCATCGCCGCCATGTCGACGGGCGAGCCCATGAAAGGTACGGGCTTGTGGGGCTGCACGGGAGCGTTTGGACATATGTGGGTGGCGACCACGACGTCGCCCTTCAGCCGGTCGCCCTTCGCCCTCATGTCGGCGAGCTTAAGGGCGACCGAGAGGGCAGTGACCGCGCCGTCGCCATCGGAGACTAGGCCGATCATCTCGGGGCGTGCGCCCACTCCTCCCAGCCTCCCCACGATGCCGAGCGTCGGAGCCTTGCCCCCTTTCATCTTCCCTTCAGATCCGTGTATCCGAATCTTGATGAAGTCGGTCTGGCCTTTCTCGCCCCTTATCGTCTTCACGGATACGTCGTCGAGTCCCCTCGACCTGAGGAGGGTAGCGGCTTCTCTGCCTGATACCTTGGCGCTGTCCAGGAGCTCGAAGACCTCGATGACCTGCTTGAGCATGATTGATTGATGCGCTTCCAGGCTTATGAAAATGTCTTCCCTAAAATTGTCGGGGGGCAACCTCAGCTCATGTTTGCTGCCAGAGGCTAGAAATGGGACGCGTGTGCCTAGGGCGCTCTGACTATGAGGGCAAACCTACCGTAGTCGTAGCGTCTGACCTTGACGCCGTTTGCGACGCCGGGCTTGAACGCGCCCGCGGTGCCGCCCCTGATGGACTCGGCGGCGTCGAGGACATCCTTCACGGCCTGCTTCTCGACCTTGGCCTCGTTGTGGGCAGGCATGGCCCAGTCGTAGTCGAGGGAGACCATCTTCCTGAAGCTGGAGATGAACTCGTCGAGGCTTGTTCCCAGGGCGTAGATGTAGATGGGGGCAAGGTAGAAGATGTCGCCTGTGAAGAGGAGGCGTTCCCTCGACTCTAGGAGGCTGACACCGTCCGGGGTATGGCCGGGAGTGTGGACCACTCTCAGCCTCTTGCCTCCGAGGTCGACCTCGTCCCCGTCCCTGAGCCACGTCGAGGCCTCGAAGCCGCGGCTGTGGAAGGTCTCAGGGTCTACGCCGTCAGGGAGGGGCTTCCAGATCATGCCCTCGCCGAGGAAGCTGCCCATCTCCTCGTGAGTCCTGCCCCTTAGCCGCTCGCGTGCGAATGGGTGGTCGTAGAGGGCGACCTCGTCGAACTCCCAGTTGCCGCCCGTGTGATCCGAGTGGCTGTGGGTATTGACAACCATGACGGGGAGGTCGGTTAGCTCCTCGGTCAGGGCCCTGATGTCGCCGATGCCGTTTCCAGTGTCGATGAGGGCGGCCCTCTCCTCGCCGATGACGAGGTAACTGATCACCTCCTCGAACTGGTAGGGCTCGTAGATCGCGTAGGTCTCGGGCGTCGTCTCGTAGACCTCGAACCAAGGCTGCCGTGTCTCGACGAGCGGGAAACGCTTCCAGCTCGGCCTTGGCAATGCGTCATACCACTTCGGGGGTACTATCAGCCCCTCGTCGGTGTCGCTTGAGTAGGCCATTCTATCCAGAGAGACGCTGAGGGGGATATTACATTAACGTGGAGACCAAGCCCTTATGCCTGGTAAAAAGGGCTCTCATTCGGCCTTTGTGACGATGCTGAAGCGTTCGTAGTTGTAGCGGCGGACCTTCACGTCGTCATCCATGCCCTCGATGAAATTCTTCTCCTCCCCGGCGGCGATGCGCTGGATAGCCTCGTAGACCTTCAGCAATATCTCCTTCTCCACCAGCGGCTCGTTGTGGCTCGGCATCAGCCTGTCGTAGTGGGGCATGAGGTCGATCATCCGTTTGTAGCTCTTGATGAACGTGGGGATGTCTCCGCCGGCGAGGTAGGTGTAGATGCCGCCAGTGTAGAAGAGGTCACCGACCCAGAAGAGGCGGGTTTCACGTTCCAGCATGCAGACGCTGTCGTTGCTGTGGCCAGGTGTGTAGAAGACCTCCAGCTTCCTGCCGCCGAGGTCGATGACGTCTCCATCGTGGAGCCAGCGGGTCACCTTAAACGGCGGCACATGGTAGGTCTTGACGTCGAAGCTCTTTGGCAGGGGCTTCCAGGTCATCCCCTCTGCGACTAGGTGGGCCATCTTTGCGTTGTCGTAGCCTTTCCTGCTCACCTCCCTCGCCATGGGGCCGTCGAAGATGGCGACCTCCTTGAACATGTAGTCTTGGGCGACGTGGTCGTTGTGGGCGTGGGTGTTCACCACCATCACGGGGAGCTTCGTCAGCTCTTCGACGCACCTCCTTATGTCGGCGATTCCGCAGCCGGTGTCGATCAGGGCCGCCTTCTCCTCGCCGAGGACGAGGTAGCTGATCGCCTCCTCGAACTGGTAGGGCTCGTAGATGACATAGATGCCTGGGTCCACCTTGTAGACCTCGAACCACGGTTGGCTCGTCTTCACCCTCTCGAGGGTCGAGTAGACCCTTCGTGGCAGTATCTCCCACCACTTCGCAGGCACGACGACGTTCCTGTCAGAAGCCTTAGGCACGGACATTACATGGCTGAGTAGTCTCAAACGACAATATTACGTTATCGAGGAGTCGCGGCGCAGCGGGGTGTGAATACAGTATTGTACGTATTTAGCTCGATAATTTTCAATGTTAATTTCAAAGTGTTAATGATATCCATCTTAACATTTCCCGGAAAAAGATAGCAGAAAATGCATAATTTCAAATTAAATTTCAAATCTTTTAATCCGAGCTAAATACGTACACAGTATTAAACCCTTTGAGGTGATCCTACTCTGAAGGGTATGGAGTGCGATGTCCTGGTCGTGGGCGCCGGGGTGCTCGGCCTCAGCTCGGCCTACCACATCAAGCGTAGGGACCCTTCGAAGAGGGTCGTCGTCATCGAGAGGCTGGGCGGTCCAGGGCAGGGGAACACTGCGAAGAGCATGGGCGCCTTCAGGAACATCTTCACCAGCGAGACCAACTACCTCCTCACCGACTCGACCATAGACTGGCTCCTCCACCTGCAGGGCGATTTGGGCCACGACCTGAGGCTCCACATGATTGGCTACCTCTGGCTCTTCAGCGAGCCCCAGTACAGGAGGCTGAGCGGGCCTTTATCCAAAATCAAGGCCAGGGGCACGGAGACGACGACGTATGAGGAAGACGAGCTCAGGAGGATCATCCCGGACCTCGTCACAGACTTCTCTGAGGATGAGGAGGCGGACCTCATGGGCCTCGAGGAGGTCAGCTACGGGGTCCTTGGCCATAAATGCGGCAGCCTGGACGCGGATGCCCTCGCCAGGAGCTACGAGCGGCTCTTCCTCGAGCTAGGCGGCGAGGTCCACTACGGCACTGAGGCAAGGAGGCTGCTGCTGAAGCCGAGGGAGGAGCTCGGGATACCCGGCGAGCCCTTCATCTGGCAGGAGAGCGGAATCGCAGGCGCGGAGACGACGAGGGGCGTTATCGAGGCGGAGACGACGGTCGTCGCTTGCGGCGCCTGGGCCGAGGTGATCCTCAGCCCAATCGGCCTCGAATCCTTCACTCGACCAAAGAAGAGGCAGCTCTTCGCCTTCAATGACCCCAAGCTGAGCAGGCTGATAAACACCAAGGGCTTAAACAGCGACGACGCCCTACCCCTGACCATCCTGCCGAAGGCGGGGATCCACATGAGGACGGAGGTCTCTGAGAGGAGCATCTGGCTCGGCTGCGCCGACGGCCTCGGCAGGGGGTTCGGCCTCGAGGAGGACCCCCAGCCGGAGGAGGACTACTACGGGAACAACATCTACCACGCCCTGGTGAGGTACTTCCCCTGCTTCTCCGACGTGAGGCCAATCAACAGCTGGGCGGGGCAGTACGACATCAACAGCCTCGACGAGACACCTGTCATCTATTCAGGCGGAGGGATCGTCTACGTCGGGGCCTCGAGTGGGAGCGGTATAATGAAGAGCGACGCATTAGGAAGGATCGCGGCAGCCAACTACTATGGAGAGGAGGAGTCCGAACTCTACGGTGGCCACAGGTTCAGGGTTGCAGACTTGGGCGTCAAGAGCAGACATGTGGAGCACGAGGCCTTCGTCTTATAACCATCGATTTTCAGAGGCGGATGAGGATATAGTATTAAATTCTCTGACCTGATCCTTCTCTGAAGCGTATGGAGTGCGACATCCTCGTCATAGGCGCAGGCGTCCTCGGCCTAAGCTCAGCTTTCTACCTCAAGAAGCGGGACCCGACGAGGAAGGTCACAGTCGTCGAGAGGCTCGGCGGTCCAGGTCAGGGGAACAGCGCCAAGAGTGAGGGCGCCTTCCGGAACCTCTTCACGGGCGAGGCGAACTACCTCCTGGCCGACTCGACGATAGACTGGTTCACTCACCTCGAGAGGGACCTCGGCTACGACCTGAAGCTCAACAGGACGGGGTACATGTGGCTCTTCAGCGAGGATCAGCACTCCTCGGCGAAGGAGGCGGTGGACGCCATGGCGAGACACGGCGCCGAGATCGCCACCTATGGTGGGGAAGAGATCAAAACGATGATCCCGGATCTAGTCACCGACTTCGAGGAGGACGAGGAGGCCGAGCTCCTGGAGCTTGAACCCGTCGACGTCGGGGTCTTCGGTAGGAAGTGTGGGAGCCTCGACGCGGACTCCCTCGTCAGGAGCTATGAGCGTGAGTTCCTGAAGCTTGGCGGAGAGGTCCAGTACGGCACGGAGGCGAAGAGGCTCCTCCACAGACCCGTCTCAGAGCTCGGCATACCCGGCGAGCCCTTCGTCTGGCAGGAGAGCCGAATAGCCGGCGCCGAGACCTCGAAGGGGACCATCCTCGCGGAGACCACCGTCGTCGCCTGCGGCGCCTGGGCCGAGAGGCTCCTCGACCCGGTAGGGTTCGACCCCCTGATGAGGGCGAAGAAGAGGCAGCTCTTCGCCTTCAAGGACCCGAAGCTCGGCGGCCTGCTGAAGGTCAGCGGGCTCAACGAGGAGGGCGTCCTCCCGCTGACAGTGCTTCCACGAGCCGGTATATACCTCAAGGCGGAGCTCACCGAGGGCAGCATCTGGCTCGGCTGCGCCGACGACCTGGGCCGCAGGTTCGAGCTCGAGGACGACCCACAGGCAGAGGAGGACTATTACTCGAACAACATCTACCACGCGCTCGTGAAGTATCTGCCGTGCTTCGCCGACATCCGCCCCGTGAACAGCTGGGCTGGTCAGTACGACATAAACAGCTTCGACGAGACCCCCATAGTGGAGCCGGGCCCCGGCATCATCTACGTCGGCGCATCGAGCGGGAGCGGCATAATGAAGAGCGACGCCCTCGCCAGGATCGTGGACGCGGCCTACGAGGAGGAGCCTGAGGCTGAGCTTTACGGCGGTCGCAGGTTCAGGGTCTCCGACATCGGGGTGAAGAACAGGAAGATAGAGAGGGAGAGCCTCGTCATCTAGTCTTCCCTGTTATTCAAGCCCCTGAAGACGCCGCCGATCAGGTTATGCACAGCCTTCAGAGAGACGCCGCCTGGGTCCCTCTCCGACGGATACGAGGCTATGCCAAATGAGATCGCCTTCGGGTGCTCGAACATCACCTCAAGTGCCTCCGCCAACTCGGGGCTGGTCGGGCCACCCTCGACCGGCAGGCCGTGGCCTGGCACCTCGGGCGGGTCGAGGATATCCATGTCGACGTGTACGTAGATGAGGTCCGTGAGGGTGGCTAAGCGCTCCATCTCCATGTCTATCGCGGGGGAGAGCCGCTTGACCTCGTCGACGGTTATGTGCTCTATGTCGCTCCTGTCTATGAGCTCCTGCTCGTATGGGTCGGTGTCCCTCACGCCGACCATGGTGACGTACTTCGTCGGCAGGGGCGGGTCGAGGCCGCAGGTTCTCCTCAGCCGTTCGAGGCAGAGGCCGCAGCTGATGGCGACGGGCATCCCCCCGAGCATGCCGCTGAGGCTCGTCTCGGGGGTGTTGAAGTCGCCGTGTGCGTCGATGTAGACCAGGCCGACCCTGAGGGGCTTCCAGCCTGGACCGGATCGCTGGAGGCCCGCCAGCATCCCCATCAGGCCGTTACAGTTCTGGAGGAGGCCCAGCGGGAAGACGCCTCCGCGGACGTAGCCTGAGACTATATCGACGAGGTGAGCCGAGGCGAGGCCGAGCCTGTTCTGGGCGCCGTACTGCCTGTTATCATCCGCGGTCAACTCGGCGGTTTTAGAGCCGACAACCTCGCAGCCCAACTCGCCGAGGAGATTCCCGAGGCTCCGGTCGATGACCTCCACGGAGTCGGACCTCTCCCTCAGCCCGAACTGGCCGCCGTACGGAAGCTTCGCTACGCCGATCCTCGTTTTACCACTCATTGGCATCGTGAGATTAGACGCCTCCCGGACTTAAAGGATGAACTCTACCCGCTGATGAGGAAACAAGAAGAAAAGGGGTAAATCGGGCTAGTACCTTCTCTGGCCGTAGCCCCTGCTGCTTCCCTGACCATAGCCGCCTCTGGGACTGTCGTACTCGACCTGCTTGCTTGAGAGATTGTTCTCGAGGTTGACGTCCTCGAACGGCGCCACCTCGAGGGGTTCGAAGCTACCGTAGCGGCCGATGTTGAGGCGCATGCTCCCCCTGAATGTGTTCATGTAGCCGTTCTTTATGCCGAGTACCTGCCCATCGGCGACGTTGTCGATGGCGTCGTCCCATAGGGTGAGGTAGATGGCGCCGGTGTCGTCGGCTACCAGGGCCTCGCAGACCCTGTGCGTCGTCTCGTCCGTCCTGGTCACGACCTCGCGGATGTCGGTCTTCGATATCACCTTGGCTATAACGTTGATCTGCCTTGAGTACTGGTTGAGGTCGGCGATCTTCACCACGCCTGAGTCCTCTTCACCATCGAAATCTACCATGTGTGTGCACTCTCACGTTCTGAGGCTGAATAGTTTCACCACCTCTAAAAGGATATCGAGGGGATATGGCTGACCAAGTTCGTTGAGGAGTATCCTGTCAGGCTCTTGGAGCTGGCTCCACCCCGCACCCGAGCCAAGGATTTAACCCCGGACGCCAACCTCTGATCCATGAACGTCACAGAGGTCCGCAGGAACTTCCCGATAACCGATGCCATGCTCTTCCTCAACGTCGCCAACCACAGCCCGCCTTCTAGGCCGGTCCAGGATGCGGTCAGGGGCTACCTCCTCGACTGGGACATGGAGAAGAGGAGGGGCGACGAACGGGTCGAGGAGGCCATCGCTAGCTTCAGCAGGCTCGTGGGGGCGGACCATAATGAGGTCGCGTTCCAGCCCAACACGAGCGCTGCCCTAGCCACCGTCGCAGAGGCCGTCGGCTTCGAGGGGGGCATGAACGTCGTCGTCAATGACCTCGAGAATCCGGCGAACTGGTACCCTTGGACCGCCCAGAGGAGGAAGGGGGTCGAGCTGAGGATAGTCAGGGGGAAGGGCGGCGCCGTGAGGCTCGACGACCTCGAGAAGGCGGTGGACGACGGCACCAGAGTCGTGGCGATAAGCCACGTCGAGTGGCTCACGGGCGCCAGGCACGACCTGAGGGCAGTGGCGGAGGTCGCCCACGACCACGGCGCCTACCTTGTCGTCGACGGCATCCAGGCCGCCGGAGCGGTCAGGGTCGACGTGAAGAGGGACGACGTTGACTTCTACGCCTGCGGGAGCTACAAGTGGCTCCTCGGCTGCTCTGGGGCGGGGTTCCTTTACGTGAAGAGGAGCCTGATCACGGAGCTGACGCCGGCACAGTGGGGGTACAGGGCGGTGGAGGAGCACGACCCTGAGGAGCCGAGGCTGAAGGAGACGGCGAAGAAGTTCGAGCTCGGCGAGCCGAGCTACCTTAGCTTCGTCGGCACCAAAGCGGGGATAGACATGATACTTGGGCTCGGCCCAGCAAACGTCGAGGCGAGGGTACTCAAGCTGAGCGAGAGGCTCTACGACGGGCTTACGACCATCGGCCTTGAGGTCGCATCCCCAGAGGACAGGCGACTCAGGTCGGGTGTTATCAGTTTCAAGACGAGGGACACGGAGGCAACATCCAGGTCGCTGACGGAGGCTGGGTTCCTCGTCTCCCTCAGGCCAGCCGGCGTGAGGGTCTCCCCGGACTTCTACAACACCGAGGAGGAGGTGGACAGGCTCCTCGGGCTGCTCACCGATGAGGCTAAACGCCTTTAACCAGCCCAAGAGGATAAGTGATCACGATCATGGCGAGAGCGGCTGAGATCAAGGGCTCGTCCTGGGCGGTTTGCATCGGGGGCTTCAGTTGCGCGGCGGGCGACGTTAACAGGCTCATTTCCAGCCTCGACGGCGTCGTGCCTGATCGGATGTTCCAGCTCTTCGACGCCGACATGGTCGCCGGCTGGGAGCATCTCTACATGGCCGCGGTGAACGCGGTGAAGGTATACGAGGCGGGGGCTGCTATCTCGAAGAGCCTCCCCGTAGAGGTCCTCCTCTACGCCTCGTGCAGCGACCAGATAAAGAAGGCGATACTCACAATGGGAGTGACGACCTCCACGGGGAAGCTGGCCCTCGTCGTCATGGCGCACTCCAAAGTTTCGGCGGAGGAGGCTTACAGGCGGGCGGCTCGGCTACTGGGCGTTGAGGACGATGGTGTCCTCGAGGTGACGGACGAGAAATTTGAGAGGCTGAAGAACGCGTATGGTATAGGCGATGGGGCCATCGAGGCTGTCGGCGGAGATAGGCTGAAGGCGTTAACCAGCCTCATCGTCGAGAGGGGCGCCCTCTCCCTGCTCCGCAGATAGTCTGAACCGCGTCTTCTGGACGTTCATTATCTGGCTCGGCCTGACTACGGAGACCCCTGTGATCTTACCCATCGTCTCTATCAGCACAACCCAGTCGGGGCTCTCCAGGTCCACCCTCTGCTCGAAGTTGGAGGCGACCGCGTCGACTACCTCGTGGCTGCTTAGCCCTATGCGCCTCTTCTCGAAGGTCACCCTGAAGGAGTCGCTGGGCTCCATGACGGAGGCGAGTTCCTTCGTGGCCTCGACGATCTTCTCCGTGGAGGTCTCGACTATCCTCTGGACGGGGATTATCCGGTAGAGGGTGCCGTAGCTCTCAGGGTTGTTCCTGAGTTCAGCGGAGAGCCTCTCTGCGATGGCGTCCGGGCTCACGCTCGTCCTGCCGACCACGATCCCGCGTATGAAGCTCCTATCGACTGCAGGCGCCTCGTCCCCTGTCGCCTTGAGGAGCATCCATAGCTCGCTGCATGCCCTGCTCTCGTTGATCTTGTTGGTGGTCGCCATGAGGTTGAAGTCCTTGATCATCCCGGTCGCCTTTTCCGTGTTGCGTTAGCGGCCGTGGGTTGAAAAGCGTATCCCCGGCGCTGGGAAGGCTAATATCCCCGCGTGCATCCATCGCTCTAAGGGCTCAGGGTTGAAGGTCGGCGCACGCTGTGGCTACTGCATCCTCCACAGGGGCTACAGGATGATACAGAGGTCGACCGATGACGAGGCGGTGCGCGTCGAGGCGATGGCGGGGCTGCTCCAGTTCCTCGGGGAGAATTACCGCCCAGACGCCGTGCCCTCCTACATCGGGGCTGAGCGCTGCAGGGTCATCAGTAGGCTGACCGGCTGCGTCGACCCCTACGAGGGGATGAAGCGCGAGGCGGACATGAAGGCGCTCCAGCTCCTCCCCAGGATGGAGGACTACGTGGACTCCTTCCCGCCCGCCGAGCGGTTCAGAGCGGCCTGCAGGGTCGCCTGCATCGGCAACGTCATAGAGTACGATGTGCCGGACCACAACGACGACATCGAGGAGGCGTTGAAGGGGCTCGACGAGGGCTTCTACATCGACGACACTGACGAGCTGAAGGCGCTCCTCGGCGGGGGAAAGGAGGCGCTCCTGATCACGGACAACGCGGGCGAGATCGCCTTCGACAGGCTGGTGGTCAGGGAGCTGAGGAGGCTTGGCTGTAGGGTGACCGTCTCCGTGAAGGCTGGACCGGCCCTGAACGACGCCCTCATGGCGGATGCCGAGGCGGTTGGCATGATCGGCGAGGCCGACGAGGTCATCACCACGGGCTCGGACGGATTGGGCGTCCGCCTAGAGGAGTGCTCCGAGGAGTTCAAGGCGAAGTTCTTCGGCGTCGACGCGATAATAGCCAAGGGGATGGCGAACTGGGAGACGCTGACCGAGGTGCCGGCGCCCTGCCCCCTGATGTACATCACGAGGACGAAGTGCGAGCCCGTCGCCTGGACGGTCGGGGCGCCGCTGAACGTCTCGGTGGCTAAACTAGTGCCGTCGGGATGGCGCCTCTAGAGTCCCAGAACTTCCTTTATCTGGTCCGCGGTGACCGGCCCCTTCCTGAGTATCCAGACCTCGTCCGAGCTCAGGTCCACGACCGTCGAGGACTGGCTCAGCGGGGAGGGTCCGTCGTCCAGGACCATGTCGATCTTCTTGGTGAACTGGTTCAACGCCTCCTGGGCGGTCCTCGGCGGCTCCTGGCCCGACTTGTTCGCGCTGGTGCTGACGATGACACCGCCGCAGAGCTTCGCAAGCTTCGAGGCGACTAGGTGTGGGCTCACCCTGACGCCGAGGGTCTTGGCGCCGTGGGTCACCCACATCGGATACTTGACCCTGCTCGGCAGCACCAGCATCAATGGGCCGGGCCAGAACCGCTCCGCAAGCCTCTCGGCTGAGGGGTTAAACTCGACGACCCTCCTCGCCGCATCCATGTCGGCGCAGATCAGTGGTAGCGGCTTGTCGGCCCCCTCCTTGAGCTCACAGACCCTTCTGGAGGCGTCGGGATCGGCCGGGGCGCAGCCGAGGCCGTAGACGGTCTCGGTGGGGTAGATGACGACGCCGCCGGCGTTTATTATCGCCGCCGCCCTCCTGATCGCCTCATCGGTCGCGGGTTGGATGCTCATGCCGTATCTCGCTTCTCCTCGAGGCGATTTAAGGGTGGCGAACAGGGGGGTTAGATCACGAGGAGCTTGACGTACTCGTTCTCCTCGCTCCGCTGGAGCTCGGCGGCTAGCTCCCTGATCCTCTCCGCCTCGCCCTCTAGGATGAAGAGCTCCATGCACTTCCCCTCCTTGAACCTGTTGTGGAGCTGGGTGTGGATGACGTCGAGGTACCTGTGCTTTATCTTCGTGACCAGATGCTCCGCGTCATGGGGATGTATCGCGAGGAGGAGGCCGTTCACGTTCCCCGTCAGCCTCTGCTTCTCCCTCGCGTCTGTGAGGAGGAGCCGGATCCCCGCCCTGATGATCTCGGAGCGGCCGGAGTAGCCGAGGTCAGTTTGGACCCTGTCGAGTTCCTCGAGCAGGGTGTCGTTCAGCGATAAGCTCACGATGGGCAATTCAGGTCACCTTAATAATATGCTTATAAGTGATTGTGGAACAGTTATTAAATATTGTTATAATGTTTATTAATTTCGGTTCTCTTGAATCATTCATAGGGTAGTGGTTTCTGGGACATGGACAAGAGGATAATACCAGCCGTGGCCATCCTGGCCCTCGTGGCCTTGGCTGGCGTGGCCTTCGCTATGGTGCCCAGCCCGGTGAAGATGGACCATGGAAGGCTGCTTGTCGTCGCCTCATTCTACCCCCTCGCGTACATGGCGGAACGGATAGGCGGGGAGCGTGTCACGGTCACGTGCCTCATCCAGCCGGGTAACGAGGTGCACAACTGGCAACCCTCGACGAAGCAGCTGGTGGCCGCCAGCGAAGCTGACGTGATCGTCTACAATGGCGCCGGACTGGACGGCTGGATGCAGGGAGTGATCCTGCCCGCCATCGACACGCGGGGCAAGGCGATTGTGGACACCACCGACGGCGTCGACCTGCTCAGGGGCATGGATTCATCCGAGGTGAAGGAGCAAGGCCTCTATGACCCCCACACCTGGGTGAGCCCCTATGTGGCCGGGCAGCAGGCCGAGAACATATTCGACGCCCTGGCCGAGAAAGACTCCACCGGCAGGGACTACTACGCAGCCAGGTGGACGACTCTCAAGGCGGAGCTCGACGACCTCGACTCCTCATACCGGGAGCAGCTCTCGACCAGGACCAAGAACGACATCTTCGTCACCCACGACGCCTTCGGCTACCTCGCGGCGAGGTACGGCTTCGCGCAGCACGGCGTCCTCGGCCTCTCCGCTGACCAGCAGCCTAGCACCCAGACAATCGTTGAGATCGTCGGCGAGATGGAGAGCGCAGGCGTCTACACCTTCTTCCTCGAGCCCGGCTACTCGGACGTCTACGTTCAGACGGTGAGGGACGAGCTCTCCTCTCGCACCGGCAGGGACGTGAGGGTGCTGAAGCTATACCATATGGATGGCCCATTGGAGGGGCTGGACTACCTCCAGCAGATGGAGAAGAACCTTGAAAACCTGAGGTTGGGATTAGAAGCATGATGGAGAAGGTCGAGCCGATAATAGAGGTCGAGGACCTGACGGTCTCCCGCTCGGGGGAGAAGGTGATCGAGAACGCGAGCTTCAGCGTCTACAGGGGCGACTTCGTCGGCGTCGTCGGCCCCAACGGAGGCGGCAAAACAACCCTCATCAAGGCGATCCTGGGCGTCCTTCCAAGGGACTCGGGCTCGATCAGGCTCTTCGGCGAGGGCGTCGACTCATTCAAGAGCTGGGGCAAGGTCGCCTACGTCTCTCAGGACGCCATAAACTTCGACCAGAGCTTCCCACTGAGCGTGAGGGAGCTCGTCGGCCTGGGCAGGATCAGCAAGGATAACGTGGGGAGGAGGCTAAGCTCGGACGACTGGGGGCGAGTCGAAGCCGCCCTCAGGTTCATGGGCATCTCCGATATCGCCGATAAGCGGATAGGGCAGCTCTCCGGCGGCCAGAAGCAGAGGGTCTTCGTGGCCAAGGCGATAGTCAGGGATCCCCAAGTCCTCTTCCTGGACGAGCCCGTCGCGGGCGTGGACCCTGAGACCCAGGAACGCTTCTACATGAAGCTGAGCAACCTCAACTCCCAGAGGGGAGTCACCGTCATCGACGTGAGCCACGACCTATCCGCCGTGTTCTGCAGGATGAGCAGGGTCATATGCGTCAACAGGGAGGTGAACGTAGCCGAGATAGCGGACGAGGCGGGGTTCACCTCAGTGCTGAAGAAGGCTTACGGAGACCACTTCCACTTCGTCTTCCATGAACACATCTGCGAGGGGCTGTTCGAGGATGTTTGACTACCTACTCAGCCTCTTCGGCTACAGGTTCTTCCAGTACGCCCTCATCGGCGGCTCCATAGCGGCGCTGACATGCGCCCTCATAGGCCTATTCGTCATCCTGAGGAAGGAGGCGATGATCGGCGACGGCGTCGCCCACATAAGCTTCGGCGGCATAGCGCTGGGGCTCTTCCTCGGCGTCAACCCCCTAGTCACGGCGCTTGCCTTCTCGGTGGTCGGGGTGCTACTCATCTCCTACATGAGGAGGAGGGGGCTCGCCCAGAGCGACTCCGCGATAGCCGTGATGCTCGCCGTCGGATTCTCGACGGGGCTCATCATCATAAGCCTCGCAGGCGGGTTCAACGTCGAGCTCTTCAGCTTCCTCTTCGGCTCCATCCTGACGATAAGCGGCTTCGACCTCGCCCTGATCGCCGTTCTTGGGCTGTCGACGCTCCTCGTGGTCGGCGTCTTCTACAAGGAGCTCCTCTCCATCACCTTCGACGAGGAGGCCTCGAGGCTCATGGGAATACCCGTTGGCGTTCTGTCGACCGTCTTCAACATCCTCGTAGCCGTGACCATAGTCCTCTCCATCAAGGTCGTCGGCATGATCCTGGTCGCGGCTCTACTCGTGCTGCCAGGGCTCACGGCGCTCCAGCTCGACAGGCCTTTCAGGGGGACAGCCGTCGTCTCCATCGTCGTCGGCGTCGCGTGCGTCCTCGCCGGCGTCCTCGTCTCTGCCCTCTTCGACGTGGCGACGAGCGGCGTCATAGTCTTCACCCTCGTCGCCGTGTTCCTCTTCACCGCAGCCTACCGTAGAATCTAGGTGATCAACCACCTTTTCGAGGCAGCAGACTCGGTGAAACGTTTAAGCTCATCCGCGTCGGTTTGAAGGTCATGATGGAAGGCGTCCGCAGGGGCTACACGCTCCTCGTCCTCTACGTGATGAAGACCATCGAGAGGCTCGGCACTGAGCCGGCGCTCGGCATCCTCGAGGAGGCTGCGGAGGAGCAGGGCGCCCTCATCGCCGAGGAGATGAGGGGGACGATGCCAGAGGGCCTGACGCCCCTGGAGACCGGCGCCGAGGTCTACCGGAGGTTCATGTCCGACGCCGGCGCCGAGGTGAGCGTCCACGAGAGGGACGATGCTAGCGTCACATTCCTCGTCAGGCGCTGCCCCTTCTACGAGGCGTTCCTCGACGTCGGCGTCGACTGCGGCTACTTCCTCAACGGCCTCTGCAGCAACCTCACCCTCCCCTCCATCCAGGCGACGCTGAGGCGGTTCGACCCCCGGCTCGGGGTCGAGTCGGTCCTGACGAGGCAGGCGGCCGAGGAGTTCTGCCTGGAGAGGGTTGTCCTCGCGGAAGCGTAAGCCGTTTTATCCACCCGCCCCACCTCTTAATCCATGGCTCGCAGCGTCGACTCAGACGTCCTCGTCATAGGCACGGGGGGCGCAGGGCTCAGGGCGGCGATCGAGGCGAAGGAGAGGGGCGTGGGCGTGACCGTTGTCTCGAAGTCCCCGGCCGGCATGAACAACGCGACGGTGGTCGCGGGGGGAGGCTTCAGGGCGGCCATCGAGGGACTCACCCCAGAGGAGCACTACCGGGACACCATTGAGGTGGGGAAGAGGCTCAACGACCCAAAGCTGGCGAAGATATTCGCGGAGGAGGGGGGCGAGCGCGTCCTTGAGCTGAGGAGATTCGGCGTCGAGATGCGCGTCTACCACGGCGGCGTCTCCGTCGGCACCATCCCCACCTTGAGGGGCCTCGGAATAACGAAACCAATGGTCAAGCACTGCCGTTTGATGGGCGTCGAGGTGGTGGAGAACGTCGTCGTGACCAGGCTCCTGAAGAAGGGAGAGGCAGTCGTCGGCGCCGTCGGCTACGATGTCCACGTGGGAGAGCCTGTTGTCTTCTCCTCGAAGGCGGTGGTCCTCGCCACCGGCGGCGCCGGCGCCCTATACAAGAGGACTGACTGTCCCCTCAGGGTGACCGGCGACGGCTACAGCCTCGGCTACCATGCCGGGGCGAGGCTGAGGGACATGGAGTTCGTCCAGTTCTTCCCCATCGCGCTCGCCGAGCCCGGGGAGCCGCCCTTCCTCGTGGGCGGCGCCATAACGGAGGAGGGGCGCATCCTGAACACCCTCGGCGAGGACATACCCAAGAAGTACGGGTTGAAGGCCAGGCCCCTCGTCCTCAAGTCACGTGACCTCCTCAGCAGGGCGGTGATGATGGAGATAGCCCAGGGGAGCGGCGTCTCGGGCGCCGTACTCGTCGACGCCCGCGAGGTCTTCAGGCGTAGGAGCGTCGAGTACCTCGCCTCGACGGGGTCGGTCAAGTACCTCCTGGAGAAGCTGAAGGCGGCGGAGAAGCCCTTCAGGGTAGCCCCCATCTGCCACTTCTGCATGGGGGGCCTGGTGATAGATGAGGACGGCTACACGGGCGTGCCTGGCCTCTACGCCGCAGGCGAGGTCGTCGGGGGCGTCCACGGCGCCAACAGGCACGGGGGAAACGCGCTGACAGACATCATGGTCTTCGGGGCCAGGGCAGGCGCATCGGCCGCGAGGCGCTCGAGGAGGGTGAAGGCTAAACGCGTCGAGGAACTCGCGGAGGCGGAGACCAGGCGCTACGAGGCCCTCGCGGCCCGTGACAACGGCTACAACCCGTACATAGTCATGGAGAGGCTCAGGGAGGCGATGTGGGCGAAGGCGGGCATCATCAGGGACAGCGCCTCCCTCGCCGAGGCCTTCGAGGAGATATTCGATCTGAGGGGGATGGCTGAGAGGACGATGGCGTCGAGGGGGAGGGACATGCTCGTGGCCCTCGAGGCGCCCATGGCGCTAGACGCGGCCGAGATGATCGTCCGCGCAGCAATGGAGAGAAAGGAGAGCAGGGGCGCCCACTACAGGGCCGACTACCCACTCGAGGACCCAGCCTGGCTCAGGCCCGTCGTCATCACGAAGGCCGATGGCGGCGCCATGCACCTCGTCGCCTAGGTGAGATGCCATGAACCCCATCACAGAGGAGGTAAGGGAGGAGCTCAGGAGGCGAGCCAACCCCGAGGGCGCCGAAAAGACGAGGAGGTTCTTCAAGGAGACCATCAGCACCCTCGGCCTCTCGACAGCGGAGTCGAGTGAGGTCGCGAAGAGCTTCCATCTGAGGCTCAGGGGAGACCTGCCCCTGGCTCTTGAGGTAGGCGGCGAGCTCCACGCCTCCGGTGTGCTAGAGGAGGCCGGCGTGGCGGTGGGCATCGTCAAACGGATGAGGCGGAGCCTCAGGCCTGAACACTTCGACGTCTTCGACGGCTGGGTCGACCTTCTTACGAACTGGGCGAACACAGACGGCCTCTGCTGCGACCTTGTATCGGAGACCGTAAAGCTGGACCCGGGCCTCGTCGGGCGCCTGCTTGGCTGGACGGCGTCGAGGAACAGGTGGAGGAGGAGGGCTGCAGCCGTCTCCCTGGTCCCCATCGTCAGGAGGGGCGGGATGCTGGAGGAGGCGTTCTCCGTCGCCGACAGGCTGATGGAGGACCGCGACGAGATGGTCCAGAAGGGGGTCGGCTGGATGCTGAAGGAGGCCTCGAAGAGGCACCCGGAGGAGGTCAGGGAATACCTGCTGAAGTGGAGGCAAAGAACATCGGCCTTAGTCCTGCGTTACGCCTCGGAGAAGCTGCCGGCTGAGAAAAGGGTTCTAAAAAGCAAGTACTGTTCAGGCTAGCCGTCTACTTCTTCGCGACCTCTTCCAGCCGTTTAATCAGCCGCTCGAGGTTCTGCCTGTCGCTGAAGAAGCCTACGAGCTCATACCCGTTTATCCCGAAGAGGCCGAGGACTGGGGCTGAGAAGAGAATGAGAGTATAACCACCGACCTTGGCGAGAGGCTTCACGGACTCGAGGAAGATGATCGCAGGTGCGATGAGGCCGTGTTCAACAACTCTCCTCGTCATCGCCTCTATCAGCTGGTTCTTCCTCTCCTCGCTGAGGCCCTCTGTTATCGGGTCAAGGTACTTGAACAACAGGGGTGTCATCCCGTGCCAAGATAGTCGACGGCTGAGAGGGCGTAGACCTCGGCGGCGGTGACCACGGTTTCCACCTCGGCCATTTCGTTGTAGCCATGGATGCCGGGGCCGTGGGGTCCGTACTGTATCGTGGGTATTCCCTTGGCGTAGAAAGCGGCGACATCGCTGCAGGCCCATTGTATGAAGAGTCGGGGTTTCCTGCCAAGGACCTCGGTGACCGTGTCGCCGACCGTCTTCACTATCGACTCCTTTGGGCTGAAGTAGAAGGCGTTCCTCCCCTGGATCTCCAGCGTCACGCCTTCGACGCCCGCTTCCTTTACGGCCTTCCTCACCATCTCTTGGACCTTGACGTTGTCCGCGCCTATTGGTATCCTCATATCAAGTGTGCACTCGCAGTACTCGGGCACAACATTCGACTTCGTCCCTCCCTTTATGACGCCGAGGTTGACCGAGGCGTGGTTAAGCATCCTCTCGACGCCCTCACCCTCGAGTTCCCTGTAGAGCTTCCTGTTGTCCTCTACGATGTCCTCGATCTCCTTCGGCGTCTTGAACTCGACTTCGTGGATCTTCAGGATCTCGGGGAGAACCTTGCACATCTTGAGGATCGCGCTGTCTCCTTTGATGGGGGAGAGGCTCGCGTGGAT
>Ga0315280_10004003_pt1 | contig 22110 bp, 18 predicted proteins | sample YL17G06_40_MG_FD_203697 | JGI IMG/M metagenome (GOLD analysis project Ga0315280, IMG submission 203697) | Sediment microbial communities from Yellowstone Lake, YNP, Wyoming, USA - YL17G06_40 | ecosystem: Environmental > Aquatic > Freshwater > Lake > Sediment | place: USA: Wyoming | collected...
GAGGAACTTTGTTCATCGGGTTTTTCGATGACCCCATCTCGTCGGCAATAACGAAATTTTATAGTGAAAGAGAAGAGCGATGGTGGAGCTGACCGGGATCGAACCGGCGACCTCTTGACTGCCAGTCAAGCACTCTCCCAACTGAGCTACAGCCCCACTCAGAAGCGGGATTCATATTACAGGAAGTGCCATTTTCAGTCAAGATGACGAAGAGATTGCTTCGCTAACGCTCGCATGGCTTATATCAAATCAAAACGTCCTTATCCCACCCAAGCTTGACCAGCTTGATTTTCGTCGGGTCGCTTGTCCCAAGTTTCAAGTTTTTATCCGCGTAAGAGATAAACTCTGGAGGAGGGGTAATCGGCCACTCCTCTCCCTTGAACAGCTTTCGTTTCACCTGGCAGATCTTGAGGCAGACGGTGTCAATGGCGACGGGGTCTGTGCCAATCATGATTCCATGATAATTCCAGCGATGAAGAGGATTGATCTGCGGTCCCGGGCCGAAATAAGGCCGCAGCATATCCACAATGATCAGCCGCGTTTTCCCTTTGACCTCTGGCAGAAGGTAAATCTCGCCCAGGTTAGTGCTTGGAGCATGATATTTCGAAGGCTCGGGCGCGAAATTGATGTAATTTTTCAAGGAGACAGCGATCCCTGTTAAAGTATGGACTTTTACAGTAGGAACGTTAATCAGGGCTGTGCATTTGGCAAAGGGCATCCCGCCATCCTGGGCGATTATCCGGTCCCTCGCAACGCCCGCCTCGCCAACCCTCTTAACAATAGCGTCGATGACCGGCTGTTCGGTGTGGACGCGCATCCAGCCGCAGCGGGTAAATTTCACGCCCACGGTGTCTTCAGACCGGATGAACTTTGCCCAGGCTTTCGCCGCATCCTGTTCTCCTGAAAATTCTTTGAGAGCCGCATCGATCATCTCCTGGACAATAGCAGGATTAATAGCATCGCCCGCTCCAATCGCCTTTTCGTTCCGGATCAGGACGACCGTGCTTTGCGGGTTTTCGGCTCCAAAGGCCGCGGCACCACCGCTCGTTTTAGCAAAAAGATGTCTGTCTTTTCCATAGAGAGCGATGCTGAGGGTTCCCAGAGCTGCGCCCTTGAGGAAATCCCGGCGCGTAACGATCTTCTTAGACTTCTTTGTTTTTCTCATGAATTTTGCCCCTCAAGTTTTTGAGATATCTCTTGAGACAGCCGTTCGCACAAGGGCAAAGCCTCTGTTTCAAGGATCAGGATCAAAAATCTTCCCTTGCGTGTGATGCTCGAAAATCTGCCATCCTCAAGCTTTTTCGCTTGGATTTTTCCTTCGGGCTGGACGTTTGCTTTGAGATAAATTTCGGCGAATTGTTTGCATGCGACTTCCGCCTGACTCGCCGAAGGATAAGCAACAAGAAGCAACTTCGCCCTGTTATTTTCTTTTTCATATTGGGCCAGCAAGGCCTGGGTTTCAGGCGAAAGGGCCATGATATTCTCGCTGGCCAGAAAATAATGGGAATTCAAGGAGATGAGAGTATGAAAATAGCGGAGGCTTTTAGGTCTGAGGCCTTCAGATGGAAGCGCGGAAATGAGGCCGGGCCGTGTCCCCTCTTGTGGGGTCGCAGCCGCAATCATCTCCCCGAGTTTCATGACGGTTGACTTTGCCTCCGGTGTCTCCTTATCGGCCATGATTCTGACGAAAATCTTTTCTTGCCAGAAACGAAGCAGGCCCGCCGCATAAATGGCTCCTTGCCCCAGCTTGACGTCATCACCGTCTGTATCTTGAGTAAACACACCAAAAGCATCCTCGGAGGAGGACATCTGGTAGATTTCAACGACGATCATTGGCGCATCGCCCTTGGCGAATTCCCGCACGAAAACGAACTGGAAATCATAGGCCAGATAAATTTCGCCGCCCCCATCTATGTAGTCGAAGATATTTTCCCGGCCGTAAACCTGGTCTTGCTGACTTTTCTTCCAGCCAGAGATCTCTTGAGGCAGGATAGAAGCGAAAATTGATGCCGAAGAGGAAATCTCATTTTCCTGTCTTCGAGATTTGCTCATGAGATTTATAGGCCCGAGGACAAAAAGGGATAGAGCAAAAAGCACCGCCGCCCGCTTGATAACGTTTCCTCCCTGAATTTAAGTTAATTCAACTGTTAGCTTTATCACACCAAGAAGTGCCTGTCAATTTAGGCGATGCTTCAGTTCGCTTTATCGAAGGCAGAAATAATTCCTACCCTTTGGTGTTCTCTCGGGCGGCCTTTTTCAATTTGTCATTGGCCATGACGGCGATATCGACACGGCGGTTCTGCTGGCGTCCCTCGGTAGTGTCATTGGTGGCAATGGGCTGAGAGGATCCATACCCTTTTATCAAGAATCTCCGGGCGTCCACTCCAGACTGTCCCAGATAAAAGCCAACGGCATCGGCCCGATTTTTCGAGAGCTCCAGGTTGTGTTCCGCAGATCCTGTAGAATCCGTGTGCCCTTCAATAAGGATATTCGTGTCTGGATATTTATTGAGGATTCTGGCCAGTCTGGTGAGATTGGCTTTACTTGTGTCTCTCAGATCATATTTGTCGATATCGAAAAGCAGTCCGGAATCGAATGTAATCTTGATTCCTTCGCCGATTCGCTCGACCTTAGCGCCCTCAAGGTCGCGGCGCATCTCTTCGGCCTGCTTGTCCATATAATGGCCGATATAGGCTCCGGCTGCCCCGCCAACGGCCGCACCCAGGATCGCGCCGAGGAGGGTGTTTCCGGCGGCTTTCCCGATCAAACCGCCGACAACGGCTCCTGATGTTGCCCCTATGGCCGCGCCTTTCTGGGCCCGGCTCCAGGAAGCGCAGCTCCAGCTAAAAATTAATAGAGTCGCCAAAAGAAAAAAGACCATCCATCTTTTCATCGAAAACCTCTTTCTCGCTTCGGATTTTTTTGGCAAATAAAATTTAACATGATTCTATCATCATGTCCAGACATGACTGCGAAACAGCGATTCATGGCCGCCATCGAAAGAAGAATCCCCGACACGGGCCATCGCCAGCAAAAATCCTTGAGCACTATGCGAACCTCTGAAGAAAGGATTGACCCGCTGATTGTCGAAGTCTGGCTGCGGGGGTCATCTTCTTATTTATTGAGAATGAGGGCGTCACAGAATTCAGCTTCAAGGGCCTGGTCAAGCTAAAAAAATCATGATGATTGCGAAAAGGAGATTTTGGGTTCTGGGAAAAGACGGGGACGGTTCCCCATGCAGAACCGTTTCCATCTCTACGATACTGGAATTCGGAAATTCGGTTCATGTCCCCAAATTTCTCATATGAAACCGAGACCGATATGTCTTCACCGCCTCGAGCATGGCCACCATATTCTTCGGAGGCACGTTGGGCAGGATGTTGTGGACCTGGGTGAAGACAAAGCCTCCGCCTGGAGCAAATGTTTCAACCCTGCGCCTCACCTGTTCATTGATCTCCTGTTCCGTTCCACAAGGAAGAAGATGCTGGGTGTCGCAGCCTGCGCCCCAGAAAGTCAGGTCTTTGCCGAACTCGCGCTTCAGTCTTTCCGGGTCCATTCCCCTGGCGCTTGTCTGGACCGGATTGATTATTTCGACGCCGATTTCGATGAGGTCCGGAAGCAAATCCACGATAGACCCGCAAGAATGAAGGAAAAGGTGGATGCCCTGCCGCCTTCTCACTTTTTCGTAGATTTGTTTGTGTCGCGGCTTAAAAAATCGGCGGTACATTTGAGGAGATATCTGAGGCGCAAGCTGCGTCCCCAAATCATCTCCCATCTGGATGATCTGAACGTAGCCTTCGATAGCATCCAGGAATTTTTCCAGATTTTCGAGATGCATTTCCGTCAGCTTGTCAAGGAGCGCCTCCACTTTTTTAGGGTTCTCGATGAGATCGGCGAGAAAGCAGTCTATTCGGCACAAATACTGCCCCCATTCGAGCAGGTTCCCTCCAAACGCGGCCATGATGGCATAATCTGTGGTCTCATAAAGATATTTGGCCTGCCGCCGAATTTCTGCGAGATGCTCCTTTTCGAGCGGCTTATGCCATGGCGCTGTTGGAAAAGCCGCCCAGGTTACTTTTCCCATCAGCTCCGACAGTCTCTCGAGCGGCGCCGGGTCGCGGCCATCCCAATTCAGGAGAGGAAAATAACTCTGGCTGAGGTAGAAAGCGCCTTGGGGCATCGTGCCGATGACTGTGCCGTCTTCGCTCCTGGCCAGCCATCCGCCCTTTCCATCAGGCTCAAGGCTGGCGTAAGAGGGAATTTTGGCGGGCGAGCTGTCGGGCAGGACAAAATCCTTCCAGTCGCTCTCCTCGGTGAGAAATGCCCGGCCCAGGTCGATGACGTCCGCTTCCACATAATCCAGGATCGGCATCTCGGGCTGGGCAAGCTGCTGGACGACATCATAAACATATATTTTGCCGGCGGCTATGCCCAGATATTTTTTAAGATTGCCGTAAGCCACAGCCGTAATACCTGTGGAGCGCATGGCTCCCAGGTCGATAGGAACCTTATCCGGCTCGCGGTGTTTGATGGCGCAAAGGATTCTCTCACGTTTCGTCATCGCCACCTTCCTTAAATATACATTCTCTCCAAAAAAAGCAAATATACTGCCTCTTAAAAAAGAAAAATACCGTCTTCTGGATCGACAACACCTGCACAATATTTTATTTAACGAAAGGCATCCGCGATGAAACGGGCAAGATGATGATTGAAACAGGACTCTGGCCCGACTTCATGGCGGGAAAGAACATCAAAGTGCGCGCCATGACAAAGATATTGAGCAACGACGAATTCGGCTATGAGATGTCCATGATCGGCGACGACGGCAAAGAATTCAAGTCGCTGGAGAACCGGTCGGTCCGCAAAAAAATAAAAAGAATGGGGGCGGTTCTCATCGAGAACCATCCCCGGCGTCATAAAAATGTTAACAAGCGGCGAAAAAAGTGATAGAATGTTAATACCAAAAGGAAGATAAAAATGCCGCGAAAAAAAAATAAATCTTATAAAAACATCCTGTTCTGGATTTCTTCCGGAGTCATCATCATCCTGCTCTGGAGCCTCCTCCAATCCCCAACCCTCATTAAGAAAGAGGTGAATTTCAGCCTGTTTATGACGGATGTTGAAGACAACAAGGTGGAGGAGGTTACGATCTCAGGCAACCAGATCAAAGGAAAATACAAGGACGGCGAGACATTCAAAACAATAGCTCCCACCCAGTTTGATGATCTCGTCAAAATCCTCCGCGAGCACAATGTCGGTATCATCGTCAAAGATATGAACCGCAACCCCTGGTTTTCTTACCTTTTCACCTGGTTTCCCATCATCCTGTTGATTCTCTTCTGGGTGTTCTTCATGAGACAGATGCAGGCCGGTGGAAATAAGGCTCTCTCCTTCGGAAAAAGCCGGGCCAAGCTTTTCTCGGGAACCCAAAAGAAATTCACTTTCAAGGACGTAGCCGGAGTGGAAGAAGCCAAGGAAGAGCTAAAAGAGATTATTGATTTCCTCAAAGACCCGCAAAGATTCCAGAGATTAGGCGGAAGGATTCCCAAGGGAGTCCTGCTTGTTGGGGCTCCGGGAACGGGCAAGACCCTCCTCGCCCGGGCGGTAGCCGGAGAGGCCGATGTCCCGTTCTTCTCGATCAGCGGGTCTGATTTCGTCGAAATGTTTGTCGGAGTCGGCGCCTCCCGTGTAAGGGATCTTTTCGAGCAGGGCAAAAAGCACGCTCCCTGCTTGATCTTCATCGACGAGATCGATGCCGTGGGACGGCAAAGAGGTGCAGGCCTGGGCGGAGGGCACGACGAACGGGAGCAGACCCTCAACCAGCTTCTCGTCGAGATGGATGGGTTCGACTCCAACGAAGGGATTATCCTGATTGCGGCCACAAATCGGCCGGATATCCTCGACAGCGCTCTGCTCCGGCCGGGCCGGTTTGACCGCAGGATCGTCGTTAACATGCCTGACGTCAAAGGTCGGGAGGAGATCCTCAAAGTCCATGTGAAAAAGATTCCTCTCGACAAGGATGTCGACCTTAAAGTGCTGGCCCGCTCGACACCGGGTTTTTCCGGCGCTGACCTGGCCAATCTCGTCAACGAGGCGGCGCTCCTCGCAGCTCGCAACGGCCAGGATAGTGTGGCCATGAAAGACATGGAAGCGGCCAAGGACAAGGTGCTCATGGGCGTCGAAAGGAAAAGCATGATCATCTCCGAAGAAGAAAAAAAGAGCACCGCCTTTCATGAAGCGGGACACGCCCTCGTCGCCGCGCTTATCCCTGAGGCCGATCCCATCCACAAAGTCACCATCATTCCCAGAGGCATGGCTTTAGGTTTGACACAGCAGCTGCCGCTTGATGACCGGTATACATACAGCAAAGAATATCTCGAAGCCCAGCTTTCAGTGCTTCTGGCCGGCCGGGTAGCTGAACTTCTCCTTCTTGGACAGACCACTACCGGCGCGGCGAATGATTTCGAGAAATCCACTGAAATCGCCCGGAAGATGGTCTGCCAGTGGGGCATGTCAGACCTCGGGCCGGTCACTTTCGGCGAGCGCGATGACCTCATCTTCTTGGGCCGAGACCTGGCCATGAACAAGAATTTCAGCGAGCGGACGGCTGAGCTCATCGACGCGGAAGTAAAGAAAATCATCACCCATAGCTTCAACCGGGCCCAGGAATTGCTCGAAAAAAATAAGCGCAAACTGCTCAAGATCGCCAAGGCCTTGCTCGAAAAAGAAGTCCTGGATTCTGATGAAATCGACGAGCTGGCCGGTGTGAAAAAAGGGCTCAAAGCCCAGAGAGCCGCTGAAGCGAAAAGCAAGAAGTCGCCAGAAGCTCCGGTCGAAGAGAAGAAAGAAGAGAAAAAGGAAACCCAAGAGATCAAACCATTAGATAAACCAAATTTAGTGAAAGCTTAGACGAACGTTGGGAGAGAAATACCTATTTCAAGCTAAAAGCAAAAGCTTTGACCTGGGCCAGAGAACCTGGCTCATGGCCGTTGTGAACGTCACCCCAGATTCCTTTTATGACGGCGGACTCTATTTTGACCCCGCTCGTGCCATCGAGCGAGGCCTGGAGCTTGCCGCTGAAGGCGCGGATATCATCGACCTCGGAGGAGAAAGCACAAAACCCGGCGCGGACCCCGTCCCGGCAGAGGAAGAGCAAAGGCGCGTTCTTCCCGTGATCGCGGCGCTCAGAAAAAAAACAAAAGCTTTGATCTCGGTCGACACGACAAAGGCCGAGGTCGCCGAAACCGCCATCGCGGCCGGGGCGGACATCATCAATGATATCAGTGCCGGCCGTTTTGATACTCGGATGCTGCCTTTTGCCGCCCGGAGCGGAGCGGGACTCATCTTGATGCATATGCAAGGAACGCCCAAGACGATGCAGATTAATCCTCACTATGAGGATGTGCTCGAAGAAGTCAAATCCTTCCTGAGAGAAAGAATCGAAGCGGCAGAATCGTTCGGAGTCAAGAGAGAGAGGATCATCATCGACCCGGGGATCGGTTTTGGGAAAAGCCTTGAGCATAACCTCACTCTCCTCAACAACCTCGTCTCGCTGGCCGAGCTCGGACGCCCGGTGCTCGTCGGCATCTCTCGAAAATCATTTATCGGAAATATCTTGAACCTGGAGGCTCAAGAAAGACTGGAGGGCACGATTGCCGCGGCAGTCATGAGCATCTTGCGCGGCGCCTCTCTCCTCCGAGTCCACGATCTTGAGGCCGTCAAAAGAGCTGTCACAGTGGCCGAGACAATTTTAAGCCAAGGATCAAGAAATCTACCCTGGGAAGGACATCGAAAGCCCTATGTTTACTAATCTCGGCAACGCCTTGACCCACATCACTGTGGCGGATATCCTGGATATCCTCCTTGTCGCTTTTATCCTTTACTCTTTTTTCCGACTGATCAAAGACACCCGGGCCTATCAGATGGCTATCGGCATTGCCATTATCGGACTCTTCTATCTGATCACCCAATGGGGAAAGTTAGTTGTTTCTCACCGCCTGATCAAAAGCTTCACCACCTACTTTATCATCGCCGTCATTGTCCTTTTTCAGAGCGAGATCAGGCGGTTTCTTACAGGCATCGGCTCCCGCTCTTTCCGCAGGCCTTTTTCATTGAAGTCGTTGGAAGAGAAGTTGGAAGATCTTTTCCTGGCCGTGGATTATCTCTCGCAGAAGAAAATCGGGGCCTTGATTGCCCTGGAGAAAGAGATCTCCCTGAAAGTCTATTCCGACCGAGGAACTAAGTTAGATGCCCTGCTCACCAAAGACCTTTTAGTGAATATTTTCTTTCCCCACTCCCCGCTTCATGACGGAGCCGCCATCATTCAGGGAAACAAGATCCTGTCTGCCGGCTGCCTTCTTCCCCTCCCTGCCTCTCATAACCTGGGCGAAGAATTCTTGGCCCGAACCCGCCATCTCGCCGCCATCGGCCTTTCCCAGGAAACAGACGCGGCTGTCATCGTTGTCTCCGAGGAAACAGGCTCCATATCGCTCGCTACCAAAGGTCACCTGACCCGGCTCCAGGATAAAGACCAGCTGAAAGAACTTCTCCTTGGCTATTTGGAATAACCATGAAAAGATACATCCGCAACATCTTTTTCAAGAACTGGGAACTCAAGCTTTTATCGCTCCTTTTAGCGTTCTTTCTCTGGCTGTCTCTCATCCCCGAGGAAAAAACTTTCTCTGAAAAAACACTGACTATCCCGCTTGAAACGCTCAACATTCCTCCAGACATAGAACTTGTGGAAAAGCCAGAGGCGCAGGTGGATGTCACCATCCGAGCTCCCAACAGGCTGATCAACGAGATCAGCCCCGCCAATGTCTTCGCCAAGCTCAACCTCCAAAAAGCCACCGTTTTCCAGCAGGAGTACCCTCTTAACGAGACAATGATCAGCATTCCACCAGGGGCTGAGGTGGTCCGCATCTCACCCAATAAAGTCAGGCTCAAGCTCGAGCGAACAAAAGAAGCGATGCTCGACATTGTCCCCAACATCATAGGCAAGGTCAAGGAGGGACTTGGAATCGCCAAGGTCGAGGTTTCGCCTCCGCGAATCCTGGTCAAAGGGCCGGAGAGCAAGGTCCGGGAAAAGGACAAAGTCTCCACAAGTCCCATCAATGTTTCTGAGTTGACCAAGTCTTCGGAATTCGAGGTCGACCTAATCCTGCCCAGGCCTGATTTGAGGCTGGCATTTTCAAGGAACAGAGTGAGTGTCAGAATCCTCCTTGAGGAAATCAAGCCGCCTGCAAAAACCGAGCCCAAAAAGAAAAAATGAAGAAACTGTTTGGGACGGATGGAATAAGAGCCATCGCCGGCAATTATCCTCTCGATTACAAAACAATCTTCGCGCTGGGCAAAGCTTTGGTCGAGCTTCTTGAGAAAGAAGGACTGGCCCCCAGGGTTCTCATCGGCCGTGATACCAGAGAATCGGGCCCCTGGATCGAAGAAGCCCTTTCCCTCGGCACACAGGCTGGCGGCGGAGAAGCGACCTCTGCCGGCGTCATTCCGACTTCCGCCGTCTCTTTCCTTACGCGAAAGCACCTTTTTTCCTCAGGGATCGTCATCTCCGCTTCCCATAACCCCTACCGGGATAACGGCATAAAGATTTTTTCCTCCGAGGGCCTCAAGATCTCCGATGAATGGGAAGCGCGGCTCGAAAAAGCGATCCTCAGCGGACAAGAGAAAGTCAGACAAAAAAAGCCGCAGGTTGTTCCTGTGGTCGCTCTGGCTGAGGATTATGAAAATTTTCTAAAAACCCAGCTCGGCCATCCTCCATCGTCAAAAATGCACAAGCTTGTTGTCGACTGTTCGAACGGCGCAAGCTCTGAGATCGCCCCCAAGGTCTTTGCTGATTTGGGGTTTGAGGTCATCGCCATCCATAACTCCCCGAATGGAAAAAACATTAACCATAAATGCGGCTCTCTCCATCCCGAGGGTCTCGCTCAAAAAGTCATTGAAGCCAAAGCGGACCTGGGAGTCGCTTACGACGGCGATGCGGATCGGGCCATCTGGGCGGATCACAAGGGAAGAATTCTCAACGGCGATCATACCCTCTTTGTCCAGTCGCGCTTCATGAAAGAGAAAGGAAGCCTCAAGTCAAACAAGATTGTAGCGACAACCATGAGCAACGTGGGGCTGGAGAAGGCCCTCCGCGAAATGGAGCTGGAGCTCGTCAGGACCCGGGTTGGAGATAAATACGTTTTAAAAAAGATGATGGAACTTGAAACAAACCTGGGAGGAGAGCAGTCCGGCCACACCATTTTTCTCGACGACTGCCCGACCGGCGACGGCATCCTGACCAGCCTGAAAATGCTGGAAGTGATGCTCGCTTCGGGGACCCCATTAGCCGAGCTCGTCGAAGGCCTCAAAGAATTCCCGCAAATTCTTCACAATGTGCGGGTCAGAGAGAAAGTTGAATTCGGCCGATTTCCGGAAATCCTCCAAGTCATGGAAGAGGTCAAAGCGCAGCTCGCCGGCACTGGCCGGCTGGATGTTCGCTATTCAGGAACAGAGCCTTTGGCCAGAGTCATGGTCGAGGGCGAAGAGAAAGCTCAGATAGAGGAACTCGCCCGGCGGATAACGGATGTCATCGCCAAATATCTGGGTGAATGAAAGATGAGGGCATATCCGGGAATGGCCTTGCTCCCCTTCAGGTTTTTAACGCCGTTCTCCCCCCACCCTTCTCGGCGGCTGCGTAACATGACCCGGGTGAGGCCCTCGGAAAGACGCGGATTTTCTCCAGCGAGCAAAATCCGTTCCCTGTCCTCGCTTCGCTCTCCTCTGCGTTCCGTCGAGGAACCATGCCCGCTCAGCGGCGGAGACTTTCTTCGGGACTCACCCTGCGTCCAAAACAAAGAGCGGCCCGAGAAGGCAAAACCCTCAAGGGTCACTTCGGCTATGCCGGATATGCCCTTGTTGATGTCTGTATAAGGAGAAGACAATGAAGCTGGCGGTCAATGTTGATCATTTTGCAACCTTGAGACAGGCAAGGAAGGGCCAGGAGCCGGATCCAGTTCTTGTCGCCCTGCTCGCTGAACAAGCGGGTGCAGAAGGGATAGTCGTTCATCTCCGGGGAGACAGGCGGCACATTCAGGAGCGGGATCTGCGGCTGCTGCGCGAGGTCGTCAAAACCAAGCTGAACTTAGAGATGGCCGCCACAGAGGAAATGAAAAAAATCGCCCTCCGAGTCAAACCCGATGTTGTCTCTCTGGTCCCTGAGCGGAGCGAGGAGCTCACAACAGAGGGAGGCCTGAATGTCATGGCCGGCCGTAGGCATCTGGCTCTCTTCATCCAGGAACTCCTCAAAGCAAAAATCAAGGTCAGCATCTTTGTGGACCCTGACCTCGAGCAGATCAAAGCCTGCCATGGATTGGGGGTTCCACTCATCGAGATCAACACTGGAAAATACGCTGATCTCCATCCGGGCGCAGCTCAGAAAAAGGCTCTGCAAAAGGTCAAGGAAGCCGCAGTCTTCGGACATAAATTAGGGCTGGAAATCCATGCCGGCCACGGGTTGGATTACCGGAATGTCCGGGCCATCGTGGCCATCCCGGAGATTTCCGAACTCAGCATTGGCTTCTCCATCGTGGCCAGGGCAGCCGTTGTCGGTGTCGTTGAGGCTGTTAAGGAGATGAAGGCTCTTCTATAGGGACTGACGCCGCGCCACCCGCACATTACTTTGGCACTGATGCTGGAAGGAAAATTTAATGGACATCAAGATTAATTTTGAACGCTTGAAAGACGATATCGAAGCGCTGGCTCAGTTCGGCCGCGATCCGAGAGGTGGAATAACTCGGCCCTCTTTTAGCCAGGCTGACCGGGAAGCCCGTTTGTGGCTCAAAGACAAAATCAGCGAGGCAGGGCTTATCTTCAGGCAGGATGGCGCGGGCAACCTTTTCGGCCGCCTCGGGGAGGAAGGCAGGGCCGTGCTTGTGGGCTCTCATATTGATACAGTCATCAACGGCGGAAAATTCGATGGCTCAGTGGGGGTCCTTGCCGGGCTTGAGTGTTTGAGGCAGATAAAAGAAGAAGGATGGTGTTTGAGTAAGCCCCTGGAGGTTGTCTCTTTCACGGACGAAGAAGGGAATCTGGTCGGCGATTTCCTGGGAAGCCGAGCGTTTGCCGGCCTTTTAAACAAGGAAGAGATAGAGAAAGGAATGACTTCTTTCGGCCGTCCGCTGAAAGATATTCTTGCAGGGACAGAGTTTACCCTGGAAAGCATTTTGAGGGCGCACGAAGAGAGGCCGGAGGTGGAGGTTTTCCTCGAGCTTCACGTTGAACAAGGAGCCGTGCTCGATACAGAAGATATTCCGATCGGCATCGTCGAGCGCATCGCCGGGAAAAACTACCGCTGGTGCTCCTTCCTCGGCAAGGTTGACCACGGCGGAACAACGCCCCTTGAGCTCCGCCATGACGCTTTTCTGGCCACAGCCGACTTTGCGCTTAAAGGCACCCAGCACGTGGCCACAAAGCATTATGGAAACATGATCACTTTCGGAAAGGTCAACGTGCATCCGGGGTCTTTCAGCGCTGTTCCCGGGGAGGTCGACTTTTCACTGGATTTCCGGAGCTCTTCTCCAGTAACTCTGAAGGCCCTGGAAAATGAGCTCCTAACTCTGGCAGAAGACATCGCCTCGACGCGGGGATTGGCCTTCTATTCTCGAATCGTGGACAAGACAGAGCCGGTGACAATCTCCCCTCGTATTCTCAGGATATTGAAAGAAGAGTGCCAGAAACTCAACTATCCCTTCTTTACGATGACAAGCGGCGCTGGACACGACGCTCAAATCATCTCCGCGGTTGCCGAGGCTGGCATGATCTTCATCCCCTGCATCGATGGAATCAGCCATTCCCCTGAGGAGATGATCCGCTGGGAAGACCTGGAAAAAGGGGCCAATCTGCTTCTTCACGCCATACTTCGGCTTGCGAGCTAACCTTACTGTCATCGCCAGGCCCTAAGGTAGGCGGGGCTGTCCAACCAAGTCACCGCGAGCGAAGCGTGGCGTTCTCAAACTGCTTCGGAGTGCCGCGCTCCCTTGGGTCATTCGCCAAGACTAGAGGTGTTTGTCTTTATACTCAGGCCGAAAAGCGCGGGCCTTCTTTTTCTCGGAGCGCTTTTTCTTGTCTTCCAGCATCTTCAGCTTGGCCCTTTTTGACCGCTTCCTCTTCTGGCGCCTGATTTTCTCGATCCTCTGCTCTTCCTCGCTGAGCTTTCCGAGAATCGTTTTCTCTATTTTATCCGCCAAAATTCTTCGAGCCAGGAAGCGGTTCAGAGCCTGATAGCGCTGCTCCTGGCACTTGACTTCGATCCCGGTCGGGATGTGCTTGAGATAGACGCAGGTTGAAGCCTTGTTAACCTTCTGTCCGCCTTTTCCGCCCGAGCGGATGAATTTTTCTTCGATGTCACTCTCTTTGATTCCGAGGCGTTTCATCCTCTCTAGCAGAGCTTTTTCTTTCTCACGGCTTACGGCGAAACGAACCATTCACTTCTCCTCCGAGACTTGGTCCCATATCTTTTTTCCGATGATTCCTATTCTATCAGTTTTTCGCCTCAGTAAACATGACCTTAACTCTCAAGCAAGCATCTTCGTTTTCATGATAATCATGATATGCATAGGGTGGCGCGGCGCTATTCCTTATCTCAAAGACCGGGGCGAAGGGTTTGGGTGAGGAAGTCCCCTCGAAGACTGAGCGGAAGGCTCGGGCAGCGGGTTCAAAACACGTTAATTTTCCCCATCGGCTTCTTGGAGGGGGAACAGCTCCGCTTTCCCCCTTCCAACAGTCGCTTCGCTCCCTGCCTCCCCTTCTCGGGCCTTACCCTGCGACCAAGGGGTCACACCCCCTTGGAACCCCCGCTGCTTTGCTCCCGCAAATCAGCAAATCAACTCCCATTCGTCCTTCGCTCTTCTCTCCTTCGGAGAGAGACCCTGTCCGCTCAGGACTCATAGGGGTTTTTCACCGCCTGCCCTTCGCCTTTGCGTAAAAAGGATAAGGATGAGTGGAAGCAAGTTTTCCTCGCCGGGGAAAACGAGCGTGCTGATGAATCCCAAACCCGAGCCCCTATGGAGACGCGCCGTGACAGTTTCTCCCTCGTCTATTTTTGATTTTCGCAGAACATGCCAATTCCGAATCCTTGACTCACTCGTCAATTTCCGCTAAATTCTTTCTTTCGTGACCTGATGTATGGAAAGGAAATCCCCATGAAAACTATGAAAGTATTATTCTTTTGCTTCAGCTTTTTGTCGACCGGAATTTTTTCCGCTGATTCTCAATCCGCGGCTCCCGATAAACCGCTAACTGTGGCCGAATCGAGTGAGTTCAAAGCCACCTCGCGGCATGCCGATGTTATGGCCTTCATCAAAGAGCTCGAGCGGCGGAGCCCTCTCATCCGGGTAGAAACGTTATGTATCAGCACCGAAGGGAAGGATGTGCCTCTCGTCATTCTGGGGAATCCCGTCCCGGCCGGCCCGCAATCGTTGCGCCGCGATAACAAGGGCGTCATCTATATCCAGGCGAATATTCACGCCGGCGAAGTCGAAGGAAAGGAAGCCTCGCTCATGCTGGCGAGAGATATTCTCCTGGCCGAAAAGCCTCCCTACCTCGACCGGCTCGTCATCCTCATTGCGCCCATCTTCAATGCAGATGGAAATGATAAAATCAGCCCGGAGAACAGGCGGCAACAGCCCGGGCCAGAGCAGGGCGTCGGCGTCCGGTCCAACGGTCAAAACCTCGACCTCAACCGGGACAGCATGAAACTGGAAAGCCCCGAGCTTCAAGGGCTCGTCAAGAATGTCCTGCTGCGCTGGGACCCTCTGCTTCTCGTCGACTGCCATACAACCAACGGCGCCTACCATCAGGAGGTCGTCACTTATTCGTGGGGACTCAACCCGAACGGCGACAGCGCCATCATTTCCTACCAAAGAGATAAAATGATGCCGGAAATCGAAACTATTTTAGAACAAAAATACAAGACTCTGGCTGTCGGTTATGGCGGCTTTAGAGACTATAAAGCTCCAGAAAAAGGCTGGGAAACGTTTGAGTCCCAGCCCCGCTATGTCACCAACTACATAGGCCTGCGAAACCGTCTGTCCATCCTGGATGAAAATTATGTCTATGCTGATTTCAAGACCCGGGTGATGGGCAATTATAGCTTTTTGCAGGCCATTCTGGACTACTGTTATGCCCATCTTGACGAGATCACCGGACTTGTCTTTGAAGCAGATAAAAAGACAGTCCTCAAAGGCCTGAATCCTTCAGAAAAAGATGTCTTCTTCGTTGAGTTTGACTTGAAGCCTCTCAAAAATCCGGCTACTGTTCATGCTTATGAGGTGGAAATTGTCGAGCAGGGCGAAGGCCAGAGGCCCCAAGTCCGGAAAACAGATAAAGTGAAAACCTACACTATTCCCTATTTCTCTGATTATGTTGGAAAAAGAGGTGTGCGGTTCCCGTATGCCTATATCCTGAGCGTCCCTGACCAGGAAATCGTGGCCAAGCTTCTCCAGCACGGCCTGGTCGTTGAGAAGTTCACGGAGGCGGTGACGCTCGAAGTGGAGTCTTTCAAGATCAAGGAAATTAAATCTTCTGAGAGACCCTTTCAAGGGCACCGCCTCAACCAGGTTAAAGGAGCGTACGCCATGGAGAAAAGGGAATTCCCCGCCGGAACATTCCTCGTGCCGACCGGTCAGCCCCTCGGAAATTTGGCGGCCTGCCTTCTCGAGCCTGAGAGCGACGACGGGCTCGTTGTCTGGAATTTTTTTGACCGTTACCTCGTCCCCCAGTGGAGCCGCGAACTGCAGGCCTACCCCGTCCACAGGCTGTTGGGACCCGTCAATCTGGTTAAAGAGTCCGTTAGGTAGCTATTTCTTTTTCTTGCGGAAAGAGACAAGAAATTTGCCGCAGTTTTCGCAGATGTAGATGTCGTTGCTTCCCTCGATGGCCGAGCTCATCTGCGTGGCCACGTTGATGTTGCAGCCCTGACAGACTCCGGCCTCGAGTTCAGCCACGGCAAATCCGTATCTCTGCATAAGTTTATCAAAACGAGTGAGCAATGCTTCGTCCAGCTCGTCCCGGATCAAGTCGGCCTGCTTATGGAGATCCTTGAGCTGCTGTCTGGAAGCCTTCTTTTTGCGCAGTTCAATCTCCTGGAGCTTGTTGAGGAGGCTGGCCCGGCTGATGATTTTTTCTTCATGATGCGGCAGAGCCAGTTCGATCTCCGAAAGGATTTTATAAAGCTCGGTTTTGTTCTTCGCTTCAAACAGCCTTTTGCGGAAGTCCGGTTTCCTCAGGAATCGGGCCAGCCCGGCAAAGAGATGGTTGAAAAGACCGGGGATGGAGGGGTTCCAGACCACAAGAATTATAAGATGGACCTTTTTTTTATCTATGGAATCAAAGTCAATCCCCTTCTCCGACCAGCCGACAGCGACAGCGATGTCTCCCCCCGTGTCCACGCGGGCATGAGGCAAGGCAACATGATCGCCGATAGCCGTGGACTCTAACCTTTCTCGGTCAATAATCCTGGTGAGGATAAGTTTTTTGTTCTTGATGAGCTTATGCTTAAGCAAAACATCGAGAAGCTCTTCGACAGCCTGCACTTTTTCTATGGCCTGAATATCAAAGACAATCTGAGAGGGCTTGAGGAAGTCTGAAAAAAAGTAACTCTTGAGAGGCTTGGCCATCTCGGTGCGCCACTATTTTACCACAAAATTTTCTGAAGTAAAGATAACAAAAAGATGCCTCTCAAAAAAAGTGTTTTTCATGAATCCTCCACTGCCTTGCTCCCGAGGTTCCTGACTAGAGCATAAGTCTCCCCGACGCCTGAAACCCGGGCGGCTTCTGAGGCGAGCTCCAGACCATAGGCTGCCGCTTTGAGGGGATCTACTCCAGAAGCCAGTTTCGCGACCGTGCCTGCGCAGAAAACGTCTCCGCAGCCTGTCGTATCTACGATATGGGCGACATCCGGCTCACTCATTTTTTGAGAGGTCTCGGGTGTTAACACTAAAACCCCTTCTTTTCCCAAAGTGATGAATACGGCTTTTGCGCCTACCTCAGAAGCGGCCTCGCCAAAACGGTGGAGCTTATCCCAGGAAGGTCGTTTGGCAGGGTCGCCGAGCATCGAAGCCGCTTCCTTCAAATTGGCCTGAAGATAAGTCACTCCCTCAGCCCATTCCTTCCATTCCGGCAAGAGACGATACGACCGCGGGGTATGCAAATTCAGAGAAAGCGCCAGGGAATGAACATCAAACCAGATAGGGCATTCTGCTTTGCGGACTGTCTTGCGCCAGTCTCGAAGGTCTATATCAAACCCTGAATTGATGACTCCAATAAGCAAGCATAAGTGAGGCAGGTCCTCAATGACTCGCTGAGGCTTTAGCGCCGGAACACAGGATTCCAGAATCTCGATGCGCTCGCCCTCCTCCGGATAATGAAGAAAAACGTTATTTCCTGGGCCAGGAACGACCCTGATTCCGCGCGTGTGGCAGGTCGGCCATTGGGCGATTATTTTATTGACCCCGGGACACAACTCTTTTCCCAGGCAAGTGTAAAGGAAGACCTCTCTTCCCAGCCCGCACAGCGCCGCCGCCTGATAAAGGATACCGCCCAAGCCTCGAAAAACCTGGCCCGTGGCGTAGGTAATGACATCATGCGTGATGGTGCCCACGAGGCCAAACTTTTCGCTTTTTTCGCCGGGCTTAATCATCGAAGAAACAAATTTCCAGAGCCAAAGTAAGTATCGCGAATTCCGTGATGGCCCCAGATTTCGGTGGGTGGCACGGCGCTAGGGCCCGCAACGCCCGCAGCGAACAATAAATGGAGACACTTTTGAAGACTTAGATTTTAGATTATTAACCCCTCCCACCTCCCCTGAGCAATCAGGGTAGGCTGAAGAGGTCAGTGTCTCCGGAATGGTCGGTGGGCGGGTCTTTAGCGAGGACGGACGGGGACGCGCCGTGACAGGACCCATCTCACAAGACTGTTTGATTATCACGGAATTCCGGATGCTTCCAAAGCCAAATCTTATGCAAGAGGCCTCCAAAAAGCAAGGAATTTGAAATGAGAATTTGACTGTTCTTTACGGAATTGATATGCTTTCGCCCGACACCAGAAAGGGACGACGAACCCATGAAATGTCCTAAATGTCACCTTGAAAATCCTTTGGACAGCGCTTTTTGCAGCAAGTGTGGCACTCAAATCTCACCGGGAGCAGGGCTCTCCGCTTCTCCCACCGAAACGCTCCAAACCCCGGTCAAAGAGTTAACCACAGGAAGCCTTTTCGCCGACCGCTACGAGGTCATTGAAGAGCTAGGCAAAGGCGGGATGGGCAAAGTCTATAAAGTCCTCGACACAAAGATCAAAGAAAAAGTCGCCCTGAAGCTGCTCAAGCCGGAAATCGCCGCAGATGAAAAAACCATCGAGCGCTTCAGCAATGAGTTGAAGTTCGCCCGGAAGATCGCCCACCGGAATGTCTGCCGGATGTTTGACCTCGGCGAAGACAAAGGCACATTTTACATCACCATGGAATATGTGGCCGGCGAAGACTTGAAGAGCACTCTCGCGAGGGTCGGCCAATTGAGCGTGGGAAAAACGCTCTACGTCGCCAGACAGATTGGCGAAGGACTTGCTGAAGCCCACCGCCTGGGAGTTATTCACCGCGACCTGAAGCCCCAGAACATCATGATCGACCGGGAAGGGAATGCCCGGATCATGGATTTCGGGATTGCCCGATCGCTCAAAGCCAAGGGCTTGACCGAGGCCGGCGTGATGATCGGGACGCCCGAATACATGTCGCCCGAGCAGGTCGAGGGCAAAGACGCCGACCAGCGCTCGGACCTCTACGCTTTCGGAATCATCCTCTATGAGATGCTGACAGGCCAGACCCCGTTTCAGGGAGACACGCCTTTAAGCGTGGCCCTGAAACAGAAAGTGGAGGCTCCTCCAGATCCTCGAAAAATCAACCCGCAAATTCCCGAAGATTTGAGCCGCCTGATTTTGAAATGCCTGGAGAAAGAAAAAGACAAAAGGTACCAGAGCGCAGAGCAGGTTCTTGCAGACATCAGCCACATCGAAAAAGGGATGCCGACGACCGAAAGGGTTATCCCGGCAAGAAAAACTTTCACTTCCAAAGAAATCACTGTGAAATTCAGCCTGAGGAAGCTTTTTGTCCCCGGGCTTATTGTCGCCGCGCTCATCCTCATTGCCCTGGTTATCTGGCAGATTGTTCCTCGGGGTGAGGGAGCCAGGCGCTCTATCGCAGTAATCACGTTCAAGAATCAGACGGGCGATAAAGCCTTTGATTACCTCCAGGAGGCCATCCCCAACTTGCTGATCACCAGCCTCGAGCAGTCGAGGCATTTCCGCGTCACGACATGGGAGAGGTTGAATGACCTTCTCAACCAGATGGGAAGTGAGAAGGAAACGGTCGTTGATGAAAACCTGGGCCTGGAGATCTGCCGCAAAGAGGGCATTGAGGCCCTTGTCGTCGGAAGTTATATCAAAGCCGGGCAGATGTTCGCCACGGACGTCAAAGTCAAGGATGTGGGAACCGGACAGATTCTCAAAACGGCCAGCTCTAAGGGCGAAGGAGTGGACAGTATCCTCAAGAGCCAGATTGACGATCTGAGCCGCGCCATTTCTAAAGGCACGGGACTGGCCGCCCTCCGGGTGGAAAAAGCCCCGCCGAAGATCGCCGACGTGACCACGAGCTCCATGGAAGCCTATAACTATTTCCTGCGCGGACGCGAAGACTACAATAAATTCTATTACGCCGACGCCAAGAAATTCCTATTAAAGGCCATCGAACTTGACCCCACATTTGCCGTTGCCTACCTCTGGCTGGGCAAGTGCAGCGGAGAACTGGGTGAGGACAAAGCCAGAGATGAAGCCTACTCAAAGGCCAAAGAGTATTCAGTCAGAGCCACGGAGAAGGAGAGGCTCTATATTGAAGCCAGTTATGCCTCTGCCGTTGAAAAAGACCCGGACAAAAGGATCCGGATCCTGCAGGAAATCGCCCAAAAATACCCCGATGAAAAGCAGGTTCACTATGATCTGGCTGTTTATTACCGCTCTCGAAACATGCCTGCGGAAGCCATGGCGGAAAGCCGTAAAGCCCTGGCGATAGACCAGAATTATGGGGCGGCCCTCAATGAAATCGCCTATGAGTATGCCGCATCCGGAGATTTTGAAAACGCCATTGAGTCTTTTCAAAAATATGCATCCACCAACCCTGGAGACGCCAACCCCATCGATTCGATCGCCGATCTCAACCTGCTCATGGGCAAGCTCGACGAGGCTGTGGCCAAGTACAGAGAGGCGCTCGAGATCAAACCCGATTGGTATGCTTCGTGTTTCAAGCTCGCTTATATCGATGCCCTGAAGGAAAATTACGCTGAGGCGATGAAGTGGCTGGACGAGATCACTGCCCGAGTGCCTTTTGCCGGGGCCAAAATTGAAAGTTATCTGTGGAAAGGATTTTACCATTATTGGCTAGGAAACCTGGACCGGGCCCTGAGTGAGCTAAGCACCGCCGCAGACCAGGGTGCCCCTCTGGGCAGCGGCTTCATAGAAGCAGGCACGAGCTGGCTCAGGGGATGGATATATTATGATCGAGGGCAACTCGAATTGGGCGAAAAGGTCTACCAGAACTGGACGGATTATGGAGAAAAAAATTTCGGTCAGGATGGAATTTTTTTTATCATCGACCGTCTTTTTTATGTTGGATTCCTGGACCTCAAAAAAGGCAGGCTCGAAAAAGCCAAGACAAAACTTTCCGAGGGCGAAGCACTTATGTCTCAAACGAGGCAGCATATTATGAAAGGTTGGAATACACAGTATTATGAGTGCCTCTTAGGAGAGGTTTTTCTGGCCGAAGGCAAGCCTGAAAAAGCCATCGAGGTTTTCGAAAAGTCCACACCTAAAGCTCTACCCGGAGAGACACTGTTGGTATGGAGTTATAACCTGCCTTTCTATAAAGATATCCTGGCCAGAGCTTATTGGAAAAAAGGGGAACTTGATAAGGCTATCGCCGAGTACGAGCGGCTGATGACCATCGACCCCAAAAACCAGGTCCGGCAGCTCATTCATCCCATCTATCATTATCGGTTGGCCCGGTTGTATGAAGAGAAAGACCTCAAGGAGAAAGCCCGCGAGCAATACCGGAAGTTCCTCGACATCTGGAAAGACGCTGATTCAAGCCATCCCGAACTGGCCGAGGCCAGAAAGCGGCTCTTAGCCATTCGAGTCAATTGAACGTATACCGATAAAAGGACAACGTATTGATATTATTGTCATTACGAGCAACCGAAAGGAGCGCAGCAATCCGACGCAGTCGTTGCCAGACATCAAAGATATCGTGGCGATCTCATGATTGTCGCGCAGCATACTGAGATTCCTCGCTTCGCTCGGAATGACCCTTCGGGTCAGATCGCCACGCTTCCCGCCACGCTCCGCTCGCGGCTTCGGCTCACTCGCGATGACAGAATTCTCTCAGCAATTTTGGGGGATATAGCATCATTGACATATCTTTACGTCCCGCCTAATATTTTTATGGGGATTGGAGATTCGGGCTTCGCCCGCTTGAGATAAGTTGGCATGTCAGTCATTTATCATCTGGGAACCTCAGGCTGGAGTTATCCAGGCTGGAAAGAAAAATTTTATCCGGCTGATCTATCCTCTCACGAGTGGCTTCCCTTTTACGCCCAGCATTTCGCCACCGTCGAAATCAACATGACGTTCTACCGCTTTCCTAAGCCCGATACCCTCCGAAGCTGGCTCGAGCGGACACCGCCTCACTTCAGCTTTACCCTCAAAGCCAACCGCCAAATTACCCACCTCAAAAAGTTGAGAAATGTCAAGAGCGAGGTTCGCTACTTCTATATTCTGGCCGACTCGCTCCGGGAAAAGCTCGGCTGCATCCTTTTTCAGCTTCCGCCTTCGATCACCCTGAACTTAGAGCTTCTCGAGGATTTTCTGCTGACTCTCTCTCCAGAATACAAAAATGTCATCGAGTTCCGCCACGAAAGCTGGTACGACGAAAAGGTTTATGAGCTTCTCCGGGCCCACGCAGTGACTTTTTGCACCGTCTCCTCGGCTAAGGTGCCCAAGGCGGCCGTGGAGACGTCC